>Ga0163154_10000349_pt1 | contig 69218 bp, 66 predicted proteins | sample OliLakLV19MP9P1_FD_148649 | JGI IMG/M metagenome (GOLD analysis project Ga0163154, IMG submission 148649) | Freshwater microbial mat bacterial communities from Lake Vanda, McMurdo Dry Valleys, Antarctica - Oligotrophic Lake LV.19.MP9.P1 | ecosystem: Environmental > Aquatic > Freshwater > Lake >... | reverse complement strand
CATTGCAACCAGTTGTATATTGTTTTATCACTCACTCCATACTGCTTTGAAAGCTCTACTACTTTTTGGCCTGTTTTGACTTTTACCAATATCTCAGCCTTTACCTCACTAGAAATTCCTGCCATGTTGCCCCCTTTCGCAGTACTGCTATTTTACAGTCACTGCGTATTATTAGGGGAGCGGGTCACTATTCAAAGCACCGACTATGCGGGGACAAGTGTTCCATAAAGCACCGCCGCAGACAGTGGTGCATACGAATCCTTATTCAATACTCCCTCACCATCGCCATCCCCATCAGCTAGTCCAACGCCAAGTCCTAGCCCATCGCCTTCGTCAACTTCTTCAACCAGCACTGAGAGTTCAAACAATTCTAACAATCAAACTCGTGCTTATTGCCCTGCTTCACTGCCACAAAAAGCCCCTGATTTGTTCCAAATTAATGTTACTGATCGCTCTGCAACACTTTATATTAACCCGGTTAGTCGACCTTTTGAATATTACTTTATTAGTTACGCTCTTTTTAGTCATGCTGAGCAATTCGGCACAGAGTTTCCTTTAACAGAAAGTACGGGTGCAATTGTGTATACAATTCACGATCTAGCTCCTAGCACAACCTACTATTTTAAAGTGCGAGCAGGCACTTCGTGCCAAACGGGTGACTGGAGCACAATCGTACCAGTGAAAACTAGAGCAAATAATAAACAGAGATCATGGAGTTTTTTCCGAAGACTCAATTTACCTAAGTTATTACTCAGCAAAGGATGGGTAAAACAAAACTGAGTTGTTATATTTAGCGAGGATCAAATAAGGCTTTGATTATTTTCACAAGCATCTTGATAGCTTCTTGCATCAAAGGTTCTTGACTAGAATCAGCTCCCTTAAATATTGATTCCACAATTCGCAAACCTTCTGCCGTTCGTCTATTTTCGTCTACTTGTACTTTTACTTCAAAATCATCAAACTGCTCTTCTGAAAGCTTGGTAAATTTACTTACTTCTTCTGTGTCTAAAACAGCATCAATAACTAGCAATCTCCGAATTTTAGCTCCCAACTCTAGAGTTAGGTCGTCCAGTTGGAAATAGCCAGGGGTAATTATGGGCGCATATAGTTTCTTTAAAATACTCAAGCCAATCGCCTGTGCGAGCTCTTCTGGAGTCTTCCAAAGTTCTGCACCCTGTTTCTTATAAAACTCAGCAATAAAGTAAAAAGCTTCAAACACAACGTCAGCCGCCTTAGCCTTCAAAAGTTGTTGTTCATCTTCAATTGTTGCAGCTTGATCAGCTATTAGTGGCTCAGCTTCTAATTCAAGCACTCCTTCTAGTTCTGGCTCTAAAAGTAATGGAGCAGATAACTCATCTTGATCGACAAGTAACTGACTTAGCTTATGACGTCCTTTGAATCGCCGCCGCTTTTTCATTAAATACCAACCAGCAAAAGTAGTTGCACCACCAACCAATCCAATCGTGACAACTTTGAATAGATCATTTGCTAAACTTAATCCAACTTCGGGTGTATAGGCTGCTCTCTCTTCTAGAGTCATTTCACCCAACACTTCAAGTTGATCAGCATCTGGAAGGGTTGCGTCAAATAGGTAGAGAAAACCATTTTCTTCGTACAGGATAACTTGATGAGCGTCATCAGCAAACCCACCATAGCCTTCTTGACCATACCCAGCATAACCTCGAACTAGAAAAATGTTGGAGTACCCAGCTTCTTTCATCACCACAGCTAGTAGCCAACTAAACTGATTGCAAATCAACTCAAACTCACTCACTAATCCTTCGCCTAATTGAAGATGGGTGGGAAAATCTTTTGAATCAAAATCACTTAATCCATAATCAGTACCATAGGCCTCAAGCTGACTCTTTAGTTTTGTTAAAGTTTCTAAAGGGTGAGCCCCAACTTCTTTCATCTCCCGTGCTAAAGTAACTAACTCTTTGAATCGACTATTTTCATGTAAAGATTGGTACTCTTCATCAGGAATAATATCTATCGTGGCGGTAACAGTAAGTCTATCGGCTTCGCCAAAAGTAGTAGGGTCACTTCTTTCTCTATAAATAACCGCCACTCTTTGGGCTCTACCGGTAAAAGAGAGGCCGCTGAAATGATATCCTTGGCCAGCATCTTCAGTTTGAATAGGGTCCCCTTTCAAAAGTAGTATCCTGTCAAGTTCAAACCCCTCAGGAAATTCAAATGTACCATCTGATGGTTGCGTATTTTCTCGGACTAAGAAACCTTCAGAAACATATTTTTCTACTTGGACATCAAAATCAGATGCTGTTTGAAAAAAATTATAATAAAAACTCGTTTGTTCAGCATATGCTCCTGGCGGTAAGAGTGTTGAATCTGCCGGCGTGGCTCCCAAATCAAAAGCCTCCTTTACCCAAAATATCGGTGGATTTTCACCTCCATACCTAGTCCTAAAGCGAGGGACTTTGCCTTCTTTGTTTTCACTTTTTTCTGCTCTATTTTTTGGAGAGAGATCCGGGCCAAACCCAGCAGCAAAACTTCCGCCATCTGAATCATTCAAAGGCAAAATCTCAGTTAACACATCTTCAGTGTCCAACCTAAAAACACTCCCCATCATGTCATTAAGACTACCGCCAAGATCTAAGAAAGATTCAGCTTCAAGATCATCTACTTCTGATGCTAGAAAGCCTCCAGCGATAAGCACGGCTAGTAATGCCAAGACAAATGCTCTAAATACATACTCAAATGTCTTTTCTCTTTCTTGACGCAATTTCTCTATCTGGTTTTCCCATGCTCGGGCATTTTCTTCTACCCCTTCTTGAAAAAAATCTGGCCGGTAATATTCGCGAAACATGGCTGAAGGTTTTAACTTAATCAAGATAATACTCAAAAAAGCAGGAATTAAAACCGGACAGATAGAGATTAAATCAGTTATTGTTGCATTATCATATTTGGCAGTTTCCGAAAAAAATAAAATGGTTGAAGCAAAAAATAATACCATTGGGACACAATTAAAAAATGCATCCTTGTTTTTTTGCCAAAAATCTTCCTCACCAATGGTTACTCCCACTCTTCTCATTTGAGAATTGAATTCCCTAGCAAATTCAATTCTATCTTCAAACAACTTTTGAAGGTGAAAATTATTTAATCCAACAATACCGCTGTTAAGATCGATACTCGCCATCCTTACTAGACTTTGACTCTTAATTTTTGAAAAGCCTTCAGGTGTATCGACTTCGCTCAGATCCGAAGAAGGTGAAGCTGGTTGAAAAGAAGAATGGGTATCATAGTGAGATTGAAGCACAGCTGTAATAATCAATTTAAACTCTTGCAACACCGCTTCATTTAATACGATATCTGACTCTCTCGCCAAAATTGCTTTTTCTAAAATCCCCAAGAGAAAAACAAAAAAAACAGCAGGATTTTTTTGTTCCTGGAGAAAGTTGGTCAGTGGCGCTATTTTTTGATCCCTACTATTCACTAGCAGTTCCTGAGAGTAGATTGGCTGAACAAAATCTTTTTTTTGATATCCCTCAATATTTTCGCCAAATATTATTTCAAAAATTGCTTCTGGTTTTTTTTGGGGATATGATTCTTTTATTATTTTATATGTATTAAAAATACGAAATATGCACCTTTCTACTTTTTGTATAACTGAGGGCGTAAAAACTCGCTTCAGATAACTATCTGTAAGCCAAGGAAAATCTCGTTCTTTTCTTCGATTCGCATCTTGGGTTCCAAATTGACCCATTGACTCTCTCAAAGAGTTATCATAACGACTCAAACTACTCCTTCTGAGTGCTGTCGCCAAATTTAAAGAAGAGTCATTTTCTCGCTGCAGTTTTTCTTGTTGAGAAAAGAGAGCTGCTTGCCGATCGCCAATCAACCGGCTTTTCAAATCATCGGAATTGCCATTAATTTGTGCAAATTGAGGACTGTTTGGATGATCATATTCAGCCGCCACCCTTTCAGCAGCCAAATTCCCAATTTGAGTAGCCGATAGACCAGTTTGAGCTTCTTTTTTTCTGATAGTAGTAATATCACGCAGTGGACCAAGAGCAAACTGTTTCAAGCGTCTCAAACGAGAAGAATTTAGATCGTAAAGTGGATCAACAATCAAGTCTTTTATAAATGATTTTAAAAAGCGAACGCTATCTGAATGAAAATGGGCATAAATATACGGGGTTAACACTCTTCTAATATCTAATGAATCAACTTCATCATCAAAAAATCCATAAACTTTACCCATTGCTATCAAAGCAATAAGCTCACTTTCGCCACTCTCACAAACTTTTTTGATTAGAGCTTCGTTTTTAAAAATATGATTTACCAATAGAAAATTAAAGGGCGTAATGGCTTCAGGGAGTATCATGTTTATAGAACCTTCAGAATTTCCCATTCCAAGAATTTTTTGAGTAGAAGTTGTCACATCGAGAAGTAAAAATGCTAGTTCACTCAATTTTCCTGATTTTGATGTTTTGTTTATGAAAAAGTCAACCAAGTTTTTACGATCAGCTTCCGATAGTAAATAAAAATTATCGGCAGCCATAAAAGCAGGGTAGAGCACTGAGTCTTCCAAGGAGCGGAGCTCAATTACTTCTTCTACTCCAAATCCAGTCAGGAAAATCTGAAGTTCACTTGAGAATCCCAACATTCTCCACTCACTCCCATTCTTTTGCAATTTAACATCAGACTCAGCTCCAAGAATGAGTTTCGCCAGCTCCAACCTTAGCTCTGACGGTGTCTGGATCAAAAACCTTGAGATCTTTTCTTTTGCACTCAATAGCCGGTCTCTCTTTTCCAAAAAATCAGAGCGATCAGGAGCCCAAGCAATCTCGGGTGCGCGTTGTTTAGGATTTAAATTGAAATCAGAACCGTTTTCTAAGACCATATTCAACTCTAGTATAGCTAAATACATTAGAAACTAGAATGATAGAATATAGTCGGCCATCTTTCGCGAAACACTGCCCTATGAAAGTCATTCTCATCCAAGGCCTCTTGGCTCCCTATCGCTATCCTCTTTTTGAAGAGCTAGCCAAAACAGCTGATTGGGAATTTGAAGTCTGGTTCATGGGTCGGGAAGTTAAAAATAGGATTTGGAATAAAGAAGCTATTACTGAATACCGCTTTAACCATCGCTTCTTAGATGGCATAACTCTAAATTTTGGACTTAAAGACACCTATCCTTTTTGGCTGAATTTTTCAATTTACTCAGATCTAGTTAAAGCCAAACCTGATGTCGTGATCATGATGGGCTGGGACTCCCTTAGTAGTTTTTTAATTCATCTTTACTGCCATTTTTCCGGTGCCAAGTTTATTTTGTACTCCGATAGTACGCCTTTAGAAAAAAGCTGGCGCCGAACGGTTACCAAACCTTTGATTTCACTCCATGTCAAAACCGCCGACGCCCTGATTGCTGGTGGCAGTCGCAGTCGTACTTATCTAGAAAATCTAGGAGCGGCTAAAAACTCTATATTTGTTTCATTTAACACGGTTGACGTTGAAAAATATCAAAAACGGACACACTCTTTCCGAAAATTTTCCCGTCAAACTCGAAAAGAACTCGGAATTGGAAATAAAAAAATTATTTTATATTATGGACAATTAATAGAAAGGAAAGGCGTAGACCTTTTACTCGCAGCCTTTAATGAACTAAAAAAAGCCAACCATAATGTGGCCCTTCTATTAATTGGAGATGGCCCATTTAGAGAAAAACTAACCGAAATAATTATTAAACAAGGCATCGATGACGCTCTCTTACTACCTAACCCTGGAGATGAAGCTGTCTGCCAGTACTATGCGATTACTAATGTTTTTGTCTTACCTTCGCGCGAAGAAGTCTGGGGTTTAGTTGTGAATGAAGCAATGGCAGCGGGACTCCCAGTCGTAGTTTCAGATCAGGTAGGTTGTTCAGCTGATCTAATTATCGAGAATTTTTCAGGCTACACTTTTGAGTCTGAAAACATTGTAGATTTATCAAAAAAAATAGAGACTGTTATCAGTAACAACCCACTTCGCCAGTTAATTTCTCTACGAGCATTTGAAAGAATCAAACTCTTCAGCCCTCGATTGACGATTAAAAAATTTAGAGAAGCAGTTGAAAGCACTTTCACGCTACCCGACACTCAACTACACTTTCTTCAGCCGGCCAAATCTAATTTTATTTCAGTTATTATTCCAGTTTATCAAGATACCGAAGGTCTTCGTCGAACTTTACTATCACTAAAACAACAACAAGATGCCCCTGATTTTGAAGTCATTATTGAAAATGATTATGAAGGTGTTGGATCTTATCAAACTCGAAACAAGGCTTTGGAACGATCTCAAGGTAAGCACCTTGCTTTCATTGATGCGGGAACAACTGCCTCACCAAACTGGTTGCGAACTGGTTCCCAAAATTTACAACACTCTGACTACGTCGGCGGCCCCATCGCCAGGACATCAGATCAATTATTTAGTATTTCTAAATCAGCCAAACTCTTTGGCAAATACCGCGAGTTTGCGGTTGAAGAATTTTTTGATGACGCTCACTTTTTTCCAACAACTAATCTTTTTACCAAAAGAAATGTTATCGAAAAAGTAGGGGGGTTTGATAGTCGGTTACGCTCTTCAGGTGACTTAGAGTTTGGTGATCGAATTTATCGATCAGGATTCTGTATTCAACACTATGACCCTCATCTTATTGTTAGCCACCCTTTTAGAACATATCGCCAACTAGTCGAAAAACAGAAACGCCTCGCTTCTGGTTCAAGTGACTTAAAAAGATACTATCCAAAACGATTTGGAAACTCTAGATTTGAGTTCGTGCCCAAAATTATCAGAGCCTTACTTCCACCTTTGTGGTTACTAAAGAAAAAGTCGTACCAAACTTTGAGTTGGACAGAAAAATATATACTTTTCTTTACTACCTACCATCTGAGTTTTATCCATTATTTGAGTACTAAACAATATGATCAGCTTCGCGAGCGTTAATTTTTTTGAAAATAAAGTCACGATCAAAACAGGCAACTAAAGCCCCCAAACCCACCACTGCACAATTAGCTAGGCCAATGATAACTCCACCCGGTAGGTAAGGTAACCGGCCACTATCTTCCCGAATTAGCTTAAATGAATTAAGAAGAAGTTGTTCAATTTTCCAAGGGCATAAGAAGATTAATTTATACAGTCTGCCCAGTACATTTTTGCTCTCAACAATTTCATTTTTTTCATTGACCGAAAAATCAGCTTGAGCCACAAAATCAGCTCCATAAATCAACATTCGATACCACCAATCACCCAAAGTGCCGGGAGGCGCATGATAGCCTCTTGTGCCTGGAGCTCTAACAATTTGGCAACCATGGTTAAGAAGTTGACGTTCCCAAATCGGAATTTTATTTCTATAGAGTGGTAAATCATAGGGGAGAGGAAGTTTTAACATCAAACTTTTTTCAATCGCAAAATTATTGAGTGGGAAAAAAGTAGTTGGCACTGAACGAGTAATTTTGTCACTCAGAACTTGAATCATCCAGGTAGCGTTTAGGGCCAGAGCGTAAGCCGAGTTTGTTTCCAACCTCGTGTCACCTGAGACAATCGTGCCAGAGGGGTGAGTCTGAATCGCCTCAACTATGTTTCCCAACCAAGATTTCTCATACCTCATATCTGAGTCAGCAAAAATCAAAATACTGCCTTTGACTACTTCAGCTCCTTTCATCTTTGATTTAGCATAATCAAGGTTACTTTTCTCCAGGTGGACTCTAACCCAAGGGTATTTTATATTAAGCTGGTCTAAAACGTCCACTGATAGATGTCCACCGACAATCAAGACTACTTCCAATATTTTTGCCACAGGGAACGTTTGAGATTTTATCGAATCAAGAGAACTCTCAAGATCTTCAAAACCAGCCATTCCCAGGTTCTCAGTTTCAACAATAATAGAAAAAGTGTGATTAGAATTCATCTAAGTATTTTAACATTGGTTAAAGAAAGAAAGACCACCTCAATGCTACAATTCAAAGTATGTCCACAAAAATTTCAGATTTTATTGCTCAAACTCTAGAAATAGCCGCGGAAATTGCCAACCAAAACTTTGGCCAAGTTTCTGAAACAACCAAAGTTAATGATAACAACCAAGTTTTAACTGAGACTGATCTTGCGATTGGAAAACATATTATTGAGCAAATTCAAGCTACTTTTCCTGAACATAACATCATTGATGAAGAAGCTGGTGTAATTGATAAAAAAAGCCAACTAACTTGGGTAGTTGATCCAATTGATGGCACTAGTAACTTTGCGGCTGGTCTGCCAACGTACGGCATTATGATTGGACTACTGGATGGAGCTACGCCAATTGCAGGTGGAATTGCTTTGCCAGCCTTTAACCAACTCTTTATGGCAGAAAAAGGAAACGGCGCTACCTGCAACGGCAAAAAAATTAAAGTAAGTGATAAAACTAAAATCCTTTCAACCTTAGTGGCGTATGGGATTGATGGCCACCAAGAAGCGCCTCAAAAAACTATTGCCGAGACTCAAGTTCTAGCTAAAATTATTCTCACTATTCGTAATTTACGAACCACGAATAGTGCCTATGACATGGCTCATGTGAGCAATGGAAAGTATGGAGCTTACTTAAACCAAACTACTAAAATTTGGGATAACGTTGCCTTCCAACCAATCATTGAAGAGGCGGGTGGCATCGTAACAGATTTTTGGGGACAACCAATCGATTACTCCAACCCTTTGACTAAAGTTGAAACAAACTTTACGATCTGTGCTGGCGCTCCCACAATTCACCAAGCACTGCAAAATATCATTCACAGCTCATGATATAGTTGGAATTAAATAAAAATACTATCTATGTATACCTACAACGACATTTTTTCTAACAAACAACGATTTCTGTTTGTGACCGCTCACCCTGATGATCTAGTAGTTTTTTTTGGAGCTCTAATCCATCGATTGAGAAGTGAAGACAAAGAAGTTTATGTTCTTTTGGTGACTAATGGAGCCCGAGGTAGTCGAGAAAATGAAATTGCCGAAGCCGATTTAGCCAAAAAAAGACTGACCGAAGAAGCTGCTTGTTTGAAAGTCTTAGGGGTTGATCAAAAAAATCTCTTTTGTTTAGGCTATGCCGATGGTGAGGTGGAGAGCAACATGAAGTTGATTGGCGAAATTTCAAAATACATCCGCCAATATAAAATTGAGTTAGTCGCCACTCATGAACCCAGTCTTCAATATTTACCAACTACGGATAAAAATGGTTTCTTTGTCCAACACCGCGATCACCGAAAAACTGGAGAAGCGGTAATCGACGCTGTCTATCCTTTTTCTCGTGATCGATCATTCTTTACTGAACACTATGCTGAAGGCATTGCTCCCCACTCAGTCTTTGATATTTTATTGACTGATGAAAAAGAAACCAATTTTAGTTTTGACTGCACCCCAAATCTAGAAGTTAAAAAAAATGCGATGCGCCAGCACATCACTCAATTTAATGAAGAAACCATTGAAGATATTATCGCTGCTTTTACTATCGATGGTCACTGTCTTGAAAACTTCAATTACTTAAAGTTACTCTGGTAAATATATGTTACTCTTAACTTCTTCTAACTGCTTTGTAACTAAAGATTTTCTTCGTCACTTGCCCAAAAAACCGCAAGATTTGCGGTTGACCTTTATCCCAACGGCAGCTGAAGTCGAAACAGGTAGCCTCTCGTGGCTTGATGATGACCGCCAAGCTCTAATCGATGCTGGCTTTCCCGTGACTGACTTTACTTTCGTCGGCAAAAACTCAACAGAAGTTAGCAATATGCTCGACGAAACTGACTTTATTTTTGTGGCCAGTGGCAACACTTTCTTCTTACTCCAAGAAATGAAAAAGAGTGGTTTCGCTGATTTGATACAAAAATATGTCGACCAAGGATTAATTTACGGCGGCTCTAGCGCTGGCTCGGTGGTAGCTGGTCCCAATATTGATCTGATCAAGAGTTTAGATGATGCTCAGCTAGCACCCGAACTTTCTGATACTGTTGGCTTGGGTTTGACTGATGTGATTGTGTTGCCACATTGGGGGAGCGCTCATTTTAAAACTGCGTATGAAAACAATATTTCCACTGCCTATGCTAAGGGACGAAAAATAATTCTCCTGACTGACGATCAATATTTATTGGTACAGGACAATACCTATCGGATTGAGAGCATTTAATTTGCCTTTATTTTTGATATAGTTATCTGGTGTTGAAAAAATGTACCCTCCTTTTTGTTTTATTTTCCTTGTTTTTTCCGACTTCAGTGACCGCTTCGAGTGTCACCAGTGACCCTCAATATTTGATCATGAACTTCTCAACTATCAATGAACTTGATTGGGCTGCACCTGAAGAAGAATGGCAAACCGAAGTTAAGCCAAAAATAATAACTGAGCTTGATGCACTACTTCTCGCTTTACCAAAAGATAATCAAAACCGACAATTAGCCTGGAGTACCTTGATGGAGTACATGAACTATCCACTAGATGAGCCAAGTCTGAACTCAGCCTATGTCGTTAAAACAAGACGAATTTTTGAGATAGCTGAAGAGAAAAATATACCAGTTTTTTTACCGCTTAATGGTTTTCAATGGTGGGATGAGTTGCCTGAGTTATACAACTGGTGGGACCCTGATGGCACACAAACGCCGGCAGTTTTTTTTGATCGCCAAGATAATCCAGAAGATTTTAAAGATCGTTTCATTGCCGGTTATGACCCCAATAATAAATGGAATGTTGAGTGGCAAGATTGGCAGACACCAATGAAACTAAATTGGCGAAATTGGGGTGGAGGAGGCTTTAGATTAGCCCCACCGCCTAATATAACTAAGTATTCTCGAGCTGATCAGACATACCGTCAGGTTCTTGAAAGTCGTTTGTCGGCAATTTTAAAACAAGTTGAAAACTCAGTTTTAGAATTAGAGCGAAAAAATAAAAATCATCTCTTTGTTGGCGTTAGTCTCGGAACAGAATTATCACTCAATGCTTCAGCTACACCCAAAGATGAGTTTATGCCCTATGGATATCGAGCCATCCAAGACACAGTTTGTCAAAATAAAAACCAGGTTGAAAATTGCCTTCAGCCAGATAAAATGACTGATGAACTGCAAACCCTTCGCTCAAAAATTGTGGCGCAACATTTACAAGAATTGAGTCTGCTTGCAGCTAGAATTGGCCTGCCCAAACAGCGAATCTACACTCACGTTTGGGGTGAAGCCGGTCCAGAAGATCCTAAGTATGCTCCTTATGCCGAAGCCGCTTTCAATCTCTACGCCCGACCAGGTATTAGCCTCTATGGTTTTGCAGAAGAGCCTCAAAAATCACCAACTTGGGCTCCAGCAATCACCGGCAATGGTCAACCAGCTTGGGGAGCAGTCGAGTACTCACTTCCTAAAAATTTACTTGAAGCTACCAACGCTTTACAAAACACCCTCAACTCACCGGAAAAAATTGCCCCTGCCAAAATCATAGTTATCTACAACTGGAGTGAACATAAAAATACTCCAGCCATTCCCGCTCTCCAAAAATTTTTAAAGTCTGAGCCGGTGCCTGAGATTTGCAACCTACCAGAAGCTATCCCTCTCGCCCAATTTGTGACCCACCAACCAACCATTATCGAATGGCAAATTTTAGAACCTGAAGAAAAAAAATCACTCAACATTCACTCCGAACTCAAACTCTATCGTGGCCTAAGCATTAACCAAAATGACACACCGATTGTCAGCCAACCAATTGAAGTCGGATCAAAAAAAATGACACTACCACCTTTGAAAAGTGGTGTCTATTCTTGGACAATTTTGACAACTGGATGTGAAAATAAATCAATGGTTTGGTCTCAACCAAGAATTATTACAGTGCCCTTAGAAGTTGAAACTATTCTGCCTCGCTGGGTAAACTTAGCGCTTAAGTTTCTCTAACTCACTTGGCAAAAGTAATCCTAATTCTGAAGTGAAAACCACTGTCTTTGGCGCAATAATAAAAAGCAACTGATGAGTGTTGAGCGTTTCTTCGACTCCAGTGACTGGATTTAAATCTTGGACAAAATCCCACCAACGGTTTTCAAACCAAGACAACGAAAAAATTCGAGGTGTTGCTGAAAATTCAAAGTAAGGATCGGCGATCACAACTTTATTGCGATCTAAGTCAACATCAGTCACCACACTGTAATGGCCTCTATCTTCTGACTGGCTGTCCAGCTCTTCTTCAGCCGAAGTATAAAAAAGACCCTGCCAATTAACAGCCACTGGATAGCGATAACCACCGACTAATTGGTGAAGATCTTCTCGAGAAGCATTGGGCTTAAACAAAAATTGAAGATCGGGAGTTAGAATTGCCACTGCTCGAGCCATCTGAGCTGGACGCATGCCATTTTCTAGAATTTGATCAGCAATTCCGGCTGCTATCACAATCTCTTCTTGAGTAAAAATCCGGTTTAAATGGCTGTATAGAAGCTGGAGGGTAGCCGGCCCACAGTGAGAATCCGATTCTTGCTTGATCGGGGGTAAAACGAGGGGCTGGCGGGCTTCAGGCTGGGTCGTCATAAACACTCACCAGTCACCATTTTCAGTAACTAGTGGTGGAATTATACCCCACTCATCGACTTAACCTGGACAGCCTCGAGTGACCGTTCTTCCACTTTATGGTGGAGAAGTGGCCAGTCCAAAATATAGAGATTACTCTCATCCTCTGAATCCCAGTCATAGTGCATCGGTCCTCTCAGGGTAAAACCAGCCGCTTCGACTGTCCGCTGAGCTGCTAAGTTTTCTGGATCAATAAAGGCAAAAATAGTGATTTCTGGCTGATCAGACGACGTTAAGAGTTTTTCCACCTGGAGGCAGCTTTGGCGCAAGGCGCTTGACATCAAACCCGACCCCAACTGAACTCCATCACTTAAAGGACGAACCGCAAAACTGACTTCTAAGGCATGTCTAATGCCAGTTACCGATTCAAGAAAACCTTGTTTTTCCATTCGTTTGACACGAAATTTTTCTTCACGTTCTGAATAAATATAAACAAAGCCGCGAACAAATTGACCCTCTTCCAATGAGCTAGATCGAGCATCCAAAGTTGCAAATAAAAACGAAGCTGCAGTTTCAGTTCCCGCCCAGTCACGATAATCAGCCTGAGAAAGCTGTTGGGTGTTGTCCATCCACTTTTTAACTTGTTTACCTTTTAATATTTCGCGCATCGCCAATAAATCATCGCTTGAATCGGGATCAAAAAAACGAATTGCTGCTGCTTGACCAGGAATATGAGCTACTGGTTCAAGTTGTTGATACAATTGACGACTAGACATACATCAGCACCTAGATAGATTATAAAAAAGACCACTAGTTTGTGATTGTATCAGGTAGTTATTTATAGATATACTGAAACTCAATGACCAACCAAAAAATCTACGACTCTTTAGTAATTGGTGGGGGACCGGCTGGACAATCTGCGGCTCTCTATCTAGCTCGTTTTAATCGGAGTTTGTTGGTTTTTGATCGGGGAACAAGTCGAACCCTCAGCTTTGAGTTAAATGAAAATTACCTTGGTTTTCCTCAAGGTATTCACTCACGTCAGTTATATGAACTGGGCCAGCAACAAGCTGAAAGATTTGGCGCTACATTCATAACTCAAGAAATTAAAAATGTTTCTCAATCGGGGAAAACCTTTGAAGTTACCACCGACCAAACTCAGTATCAAAGTCGAAGTTTGATCTTTGCCACCGGGGTGACTGATTTATATCCCAACTTTCCTGATCATCAAGACTATCTGGGCAAGAGTTTATTTTGGTGTATCACTTGTGATGGACACAAAACTATTGGTAAAAAAATAATTGTCGTGGGGGACACGGATGAAGCAGCTTGTACTGCCATGCAGTTTTTAAATTACACTCCAGATGTCACTTTAGTCACTAACTACCCACCAGAGCAAGTGGCTTTATCTCGCAAATGGCGAGACCACCTTTGGGCTGGTAAAGTTGAAATTTATGAATCAGCTATTAAAAATTTGAGTGGCGAACATGGCTATGTCAAACAAATGGTGTTAGCGAGTGGTCAAAGCCTACCGGTTGACTTGGTTTTTAACCTCCAAGGTGCCGTACCTAATACTGCTTTGGCTTGCCAGCTAGGAGTTGCTATCAATGGCGAAGGATATATTGAAACCACTGACGAACAACGAACTAACCTTCCTTTTGTCTATGCAGCGGGGGATGTGACCCGAATGTTTGCTCATCAAATAGTGACTGCCGCCCATGAGGGTTCGATGGCTGCCCAAGCTGCGAACTATGATTTATATCAACCAAACCAACGAATGGAGTAGTCGTGCTATCTATCGTTAATCCTCGAGTAAAATCATTTCTTATCTCCGATAGTTTTTACTATGCGAGCTATGATGTAATGGGTGCTTTTCTAGCAATTTTAGTTACTAATGAGATTACTAATGGCAGTGCTGAAATGCTGGGCTTCGTGATCGCTTACGGCATGTTGGTGCGACCATTGATCCAGTTACCACTCTCAAAAATAAGTAAAAAAATTACTGTTCGTGGTAAAATAAAAATCGTGGGCATTAGCACGATTATTGGCGGACTGTTACTCGTCTTAATGGGTCAAGCCACACAAATTTGGCATGTCTTTGTTATCCAAACACTTTTCTCTATCTCAGAATCTATTTCTTTTCCTTTAAAGTGGGGGATTTTTACTAAAATTTTGGACAAGAGAAATGTTGAGTTTGAGTGGACCTTAGAAGATATGGTCACCATGATTCCTAGCGCTATTAGCGCTGCTCTAGCTGGTTTAATCTCAATCACTTGGGGATTATCAACTCTTTTTATTTTTTTTGGGGGACTCTATATCTGTAGTGGCATGACTTTTATGTTGATTGATCGTAAATCAGTCCCCTTGAGTGACAACTAATTGGCTCGCGAAACATAATCACCAGTTTCAGTGTCGATCACTAAGACATCACCGGCCTTAACAAACAGAGGGGCTTGAATGGTAGCACCAGTCTCGACAGTCACTGGTTTTTTAGGAGCGTTGACTCGGTTGCCAGCCGTAGTTTCTTCCGCATAGGTTACTTTAAGTTTGACGGTGGCAGGGAAGCGAACGCCAATGGCATCATCGTCCAAAAAGACCACATACATAATGACGTCGGTAGTTAGATAGCCAATTTTACCTTCTAAAAGATCAGCTGGAACACTCACTTGTTCGTATGACCGTGGATCCATAAAGAAAACATCAGTGCCATCAAGATACGAAAACTGCATTTCTTTGGTGATCACATCTAGTTCTTCGATGGCTTCGGTTGACTTAAACGTATACTCTTGAACAGCTGAAGTTTTGACATTTTTGAGTTTGGCCCGTGTAAAAGCTGAACCCTTACCTGGACTCACAAACTCAGTTCGCGTCACTAAATGAGGTTGGTTTTTAAATAAAATGAAGCTGCCTTTGCGGATGTTCCCGCCATTGGTTGTTGCCATAGCTTGTCGATTGTACTCTAGAATTGAAAAGGTAGCAATTTGGACTTAGGCGACATCGAAGACATCAGTCACTGGGAAAAACATAGTATCGTGAATGCTGGGAACATCAGCTAACAACATAATTAATCGGTCAACGCCGACCGCAATGCCAGCGGCTTCTGGCATTCCTACTTTCAAAGCTTCAATAAAATCCTCATCAATTTGATACGTTTTGCGACCCATCTCTCGTCGCAAAATCATGTCAGCCCGCAACCGATATTCTTGTTCAGCCGCATCATTCAGTTCAGAAAAAGCATTCCCAATTTCTAACCCAGCAATGTAAAACTCAAATCGCTCAGCAAACCGAGGGTCGCTGGGTTTTTTCCTCGATAAAGCAGCTTGAGAAGCGGGATAATCATAGAGAATCACTGGTTGTTCAAAATCGATAAAATGCGGTTCAATTTCATTCAAAAAAAGCTGATTATAAACTTCTTCCCAAGTTGTTTTTGGGGTAACTTGGTACTCTTTTGCTCGGGCAACTTCAATCAATTTTTTTTCATCCAAAAGGGTTTCGGCATCAATTCCTACATACTCAGCAAACGCTTCCGCCACCGACAATCGCTTCCAAGGTGCCGCAATATCATAGATTTTCCCTTGAAACGTTAGCTTTGTTTCGCCTGGCCCTTTAATTAACTGAAGTAAGTGTAAAAGCAATTTTTCACAATCTTGCATCACATCAGCATAGTCAGCATCGGCACGGTACCACTCCAAAATTAAAAACTCAGGATTGTGACGCGAACTCAAACCTTCTTGATTCCGAAAACTTTTACAGAGCTGGAACATCTTTTTCATACCCGCCACCAACAATTTTTTCATCGCATACTCTGGACTAGTGATCAAGTAACCAGTCTTTTTTTGACCATCAGCCATTACTAACTGGGTGTCAAAGAATTCAAGATAGGTTTCAGTACTAGGACTTTGAACTAACGAAGGGGTTTCAACTTCATGGAACTCAGCTGACTTAAAAAAATCACGAATTCCATCAACAATTTTTTCGCGCACTAAATACTGCTCCCAAAACGTCGGATCAGCTTTGAGTTTTTGCCAAGTTTTTAGCATTTTCTGTGAGTAGTGACTAACGATTAATGGTTCGCGACCGTCAGATCTTTTTTACGTAACCGCAAGTTCAAAGGTGTGACTTCCATCAGCTCGTCTGGACCTAAAAAGGTCAACATTTGCTCGAGTGACATCTTGACGGGTGGGGTCATCCGGATCGTCATATCCGATGAAGAAGCGCGCATGTTAGTCAATTTTTTACCTCTGACCACATTCATGACAATATCTTCACGTTTCATGTTTTGGCCAACGATCATACCAGCGTAGACTTTAGTTCCAGCTTCGACGAAAGTGACACCCCGCTCTTGCAATTTTTCAAGCGAGTAATCGGTTGCTTGACCAGTTTCACTGGCAATTAACACACCATTACGTTGCCATTCAATGTCATCACCTTTGGGCTTATAGCCCAAGAAAAGTGAATTCACGACGCCAGTTCCAGAAGTTAACGTTTGGAATTGACTGCGAAAACCAATCAAAAAGCGAGTTGGCAACTCAAACTCAAAGCGCATACCAGTTTTTTGAGGCTTCATTTCTTTAAAAGTTGCTTTCCGTTGACCCATTTCAGTCGTGGTGACACCGACAAACTGTTCCGGCACCTCAATCGTCACCATTTCCCATGGCTCTTGCATCACACCATCAATTTGCTTGAAAATAACTTCAGGTCGACCAACCGCAAATTCGTAACCTTCGCGGCGCATCGTCTCAATTAAAACAGCTAAGTGAAGTTCTCCTCGACCAGAAACAATATAACTATCTGCCGTTGCGCCTAGCTTCAAGCGCAAACCGACATTAGTCTCCAGCTCTTTCTTAAGTCGCTCACTCACCTGACGTGAGGTGGTAAACTGACCATCTTGACCGACAAAAGGCGAGGTTGAAACTGAGAACTGCATCTGAACGGTTGGTTCAGAAATTGATAAAGCTGGGAAAGCTTCTTCTTGACCCAAAGTCGTCAAAGTATCGCCAATATGTGAGCTAGCAAAACCAGTCAAAGCAATAATGTCACCTACCTGAGCTTGATCGGCTTCAATCCGGTTCAAACCTTGATAGGAAAATAAGTACTCAACTCGAGATTGGCCAACCTTACCTTCGTCAGCACGAACAATTGACAGAACTTCACCTTTTTTGACTTGGCCTCGTTTAATCCGACCAATCACATATTTACCCTTGTAGTCATCAGCATCTAGACTGGTGACTTGCATCTGAAAACCACCATCAAGTGTGCCAGTAGGAGCCGGAATCACACTAATAATTGTGTCAAACAACGGAGTTAAATCTTTACCATCAGTGATTCGAAGTGAGTTGTCAGAGTTTGGTTCAAGCACCTTACCAGCAATCCCATCTCGACCAATGGCATAAATGACTGGAAAATCGAGTTGAGAGTCGGTTTCAGCTAAATCTAAGAACAAATCATTGATCTCTTCTAAAACTTCATCAACGCGCTGATCTTTACGGTCAACTTTATTGATCACTACAATTGGAATCAGACCTTGTTTGAGAGCTAAGTGAAGTACATACCGAGTCTGAGATAACACACCTTCAGACGCATCGACTAAGAGCAAACAGCCATCAGCCATGTTCAAAACTCGCTCCACTTCACCACTGAAGTCAGCGTGGCCAGGTGTGTCCAAGATATTAATCTTATATTCACCCCAAGTCACAGCTGTATTCTTGGCTAAAATCGTCACGCCTCGCTCTCGTTCGAGATCGTTAGAGTCAAGAATTGTAGTTTGCTGCATTTCACTTTGGTAAGCAGCAAAAACGTGAGCTTGTTTAAGTAAACCATCCACCAAGGTTGTTTTACCGTGGTCGACGTGAGCAATAATAGCGATATTTCGGATTTTGTTTTGACTAAAAGGCATCCTGGTATTGTACTACATCTTGAGCAACTTTCCTAAGCAAAAGACTACGCTTCGTGCAAGCTAAAAAGGGTAGAACTAACTAATGCTCATTTCTGACTTACCAACGCACCGTCGACCTCGAGAAAAATTGCTCGAAAAAGGCTCTGCTAATCTTAGCGAGGCCGAGTTGTTGGCGATTTTACTCCGCACTGGCTACCATGGACAAAGTGCGCTAGAAGTCGCGCAACGCTTACTCAAAAACCAATCATTAATCCAGTTTTTAAGCCAACCTCCAACCAAACTCACCAAGCTAAAAGGACTAGGTCCCGTGACTGCCGGCCTCATCTCCGCCGTCTGGGCCATGGTTCAGATAGCCAAAGAGCAAACACCACTCCCCACTATTACTAAGTCAATTGAAGTAGCTGCTTTAACTCACTCGTTACTAACTAAAAAACAAGAACATTTAGTGGTCTTGCTCCTCAATGGACGAAACCAATTAATTGACCAACTGACCATAACTATTGGGACTCTTAACTCCAGTCTCATTCACGCTCGAGAGGTCTTTGCGCCGGCCATTACTCACCGAGCAGCTGGTCTGATTTTGGTTCACAACCATCCTTCGGGGAGTTTGTTGCCCTCAGAGGAAGACATTTTGGCAACTGAACGGTTGGTCGAAGCTGGCCATTTACTTGACCTACCAATTCTGGATCACGTAATTGTTTCATCTCAGGGCCACTTTAGTTTCAAACATCACCAGTTACTCTAAAGCTAAAAACCATTACAATACGACTATGTCAGCCGATCGCTACTCAGCAGTGTGGGTTTCCCACTCGTCCACTTCCGATTTCATTAAATGTCCACGGGCCTATTATCTCAAGAACGTCTATAAAAATCCGGCTACTGGCCATAAAATGGCCGTTACTGGACCAGCCTTAGCTTTGGGTCAAAGCGTCCACGATGTGATCGAAGCTTTGTCAGTTCTACCCACTCCCGATCGCTTTAAAGAATCACTTCTCGTTAAATTTGATCGAGTTTGGCAAAAAGTCAGCGGCAAACGAGGTGGCTTCAGCCACCCTGATCAAGAAGCAAAGTATAAACTTCGAGGTGAAGCTATGCTGCGCCGGGTGATTCAAAATCCTGGCCCACTCAAGAACCAAGCTGTTAAAATAAAAATGGAGCTTCCTCATTACTGGTTATCTGAAGCCGAAAATATTATTCTGTGTGGCAAAATTGACTGGCTGGAGTGGCTGCCCGAAATCAAAAGCGTCAGCATTATTGACTTTAAAACTGGAAAAGGTGAAGAAGACACGACCTCACTCCAGTTACCTATTTACCATTTACTAGTCGCTAACTGTCAAAAATGGCCGGTCCTAAAAGCCAGCTACTGGTATCTGGAACGAGATGATGACTTGACTGAGCGACCCTTACCAGCTTTAGATGAAGCCTATGAAAAAGTCTTAGCTATCGCTAAACAAATCAAACTGGCTCGCAAACTAGAAATTTTTAAGTGTCCCACCAATGGCTGTCGAGCTTGCACTCCTTTTGAGAATATTCTCCAAGGACAGGGTGAGCTGGTTGGAGTTGATGAAATTAACCGTGATATTTACTTTTTGCCAACCGAAATTGGTCAGGATGCAGAAAGCATAATTCTCTAGTTTTTTTAGAATTGGAAATTCACTTTATTTCAATGAGTGCGAACTCAAATCGAACTACATGGGTGTCGTCCAGCCCATCAACAAAGCTTTATTTCGGAAAAGAACGCCAATAAAAATCGAGAAGGTCACGATATAGACTCCAATTAAAATTCGGGAGTGGGGATGCGTGCTAAAAAAAACATCAGTCTGGTGATAATACCTTTCGATCCAAGATAAAGCCTTGGTAGGTGATTTTCGAGCAGAGGACTTCAGAGTAAGGGATTTGGCAGCTTTTTTTTTCATTGTGGAAAGAAAATGGGGTAGAATAGATACTCAAACCATCCTAGCAGATTTTTTAATCTAAAAACAACTATGCAATCATCAGATACCATTCGTCTCCATGTTTTTATGGCTCATGCCGGAGTCGCTTCTCGACGTCAGGCTGAAAAAATGATTCAAGATGGTTGGGTTACAGTTAACGGTCAAAAGGCCATCCTTGGTCAACAAATTAATCCCAAAAAAGATACTGTCCTTGTCCAAGGCCAACCAGTCATGCCACCAACTGAACAGTATTTATATATTTTGATCAATAAACCGCTAGGACATCTTTCAACAACTAATGATGACTTAGGTCGTCCAACCGTCTTAGACTTACTACCACCTAAATTTGACAAAGAACGACTATATCCAGTCGGTCGTCTTGATCAAGATAGCCGAGGCTTGATGCTGCTAACTAATGATGGTGACTTAGCCTACCACTTTACGCATCCCAAGTTCCAAGTCCCTAAAACCTATCAAGTCGAACTTGATCGGGAACCAACTCCAGCTGCTCTCGACCACTTGCGCCGCGGAGTCCAACTAAGAGAAGGTAAGACCGCAGCCGCAGTTATTAACTCAATCGAAGGTCGGGGACCAAACTGGTTGGAAATTACTATTCATGAAGGTCGTAACCGACAAGTTAGACGAATGATGGAGCGAGTCGGATATCAAGTCTATGGTCTCAATCGATTAAGCATGGGACCATATCATCTTCGAGATCTCCACGGCCAACCATGGAAAGAAGTTGTTGCTCCGACTGATTTAGTTAGAAGTGTTGAAACCGAAACTGTATCTGAAACTTTAAATGATGAAAGTGCGATCGAAGATTAACGAAGAAAAGTTTTATATTTTTCAGCCACCATCTCTAAAATTGACTGACGAGCTGTCTGAACTTGATTGGTTGTAATCTGACCTTCAGTAGCATGGTACTGAACTTTTAAGAAAATACTTTTTTCAGTTGCTGACAGCTCACGAGGATACTCACCCAACTCCACTCGATAAATCAAAGGCGACAAAGCTGTGACCGCCGCCATTACCTCTCCAACTTTGACCTCATGAGGCGCTTTGAGCGAAAAATCTTCAAACACTACCTGAGGCACACTGGTCCGAAGCGCGTTTTGGTGTAACTGAAAAGTTTTATTTTTCTGATCCAATAAAGTTGCTAAATCTAATTCAAAAAAACCAGTCACTGAATCCAACATTTCTAACTTGGCAATGCCGGTTAATGGCGAAAAGCCAAGCCGCAAACACAAACCTTCTAAGTAGCCTTTGACTTTCAAAATTGAGATGATAGGGCCAGAAACTAAGACCCCCACTTTATTTTTTTCTTGGAAAGTGTCATTTTCTCGATAATAAATTCGGCCCACTTCAAATAATAAAACTTCTGTTTTGCGAAATTTTTTCTGATACTCTAAAGCCGCAACTAACCCGGGCTTAAGACTGGTCCGAAGCATCGTCTTCTCGGAGTTAAGTGAGTTTTGGAGTTTAACAGGCTCCAACACAGAAAATTCTTCTTTAGTTAGTGGCTCAGTAATCTGTTCATCAAAACCAAAGCCAACTAAGACATCGCTAATTTCTTCTTCAAGCGCATAATTAGGTGACGTCAAATCAGCCGGAACAGCAGTCGTGGGCAAACGATCAGGAATTTGATCATAGCCATGGATTCGCAAAACCTCTTCAATTATATCTTCTTCTTGAACTACATCAGTTCGAAAGTAGGGGACTGTCACTTCCAACTCAGTTGCTGATTGAGCACCCAACTCAAAACCTAAGCGGTTCAAAATTGCAGTTGCTTGATCCAACGAAAAATGAATTCCACTCAAACTTTGCAGACGTGCTAACCGCATACTCAGTACTGTTTTTGGTTCAGGTTGAATCAAACAATCAGTCTGCTCAACAACTTCCGCTCCCGCCAACTCTTGTAGTAAACCAACTGCTCGCCGTAAGGCAACTTCAGTCAGTTCAGTATGCAAAAATTTCTCATGACGCAGTGACGCTTCAGTCCGTAAACTATGACGCAAACTACTGCGACGAATACTAGCTTGATTATACGTAGCAGCTTCTAAAATAATTGAAGTCGTTTGGTCACTAACTCCAGAACTAAGGCCGCCAATCATTCCTCCCATAGCAACCGGCCCTCGATCGTCTGCCACCACAATATCAGCTGGATCCAGCTGAATTGTTTTATCACCCAGCATTGTAAATGACTCACCCACCTTAGCTTGACGAACCACCAAAGAACCTTGGAGTTGGGCCCGATCAAAAGCATGCAATGGCTCACCAACTTCAACCATCACAAAGTTGGTGATATCAACAATATTGTTAATCGTTTTAATTCCATAGGCTTGGAGTCGTTGGACTAACCAATCGGGCGAAGGAGCAATTTGTACGTTATCAAAACGAACAGCATGGAAGCGATAACACTCAGTTTGAGGGGCAATGGTGACGAGAGAGTCACTTGCCTGACCCAACGAAAGCGTTTCAGAAACAACTGGCAAACGTAGTTCTTGAATGGTCGCGGCCGCTACTTCCCGAGCCAAACCAATAATCGATAAACAATCAGCTCGATTCTGGCGGACTTCAAGATCAAGGACCGAGGTACCCGCTACTTCTACTGGCAGGTGATCCTGCATATGGCCAATGGCCGTCAGCCGATCAGTTAGGTCCAACGTGGAAGTTGGTAATGAAACATACTCTTGTAACCAAGTTAATGGAACTTTCATGCGAGCTCCTCAAAAACTAACTCGCCATTATAGAGTTTGCGAATGTCATTAATGCCGTAGGTCAACATCACTAACCGATCGAGACCCATTCCAAACGCAAAACCCGACCACACTTCAGGATCAATCCCACACTTTTTTAAGACTGTCGGATGGACCATGCCGCAACCAAGAACTTCAATCCAGCCTCGATACTTACAGACATTACAACCGTCGCCGTGACAAAAAGTACACTGAATATCGAGACCACCACCGGGCTCAACCTGAGGATAGTACTTACACCGGAAGCGAGTTTTGACTTCTGGGCCATAGAGAAACTGCACAAATCGATTCAAGGTTCCTTTGAGATCAGCCATACTCATGTTTTTATCGACCACCAAACCTTCGTATTGGTAAAACATAGCATTGTTTGTCATGTTGGCGTTTTCATTGCGATAGACTTTACCCGGGACGACGATCCGAAGAGGCAGCTCTTCATTAGTCATGGCTCGCGTTTCGACTGATGACGTATGTGTCCGAAGTAGAACTTCTGGTTCAAAGATATAAAGCGTATCAGCTAATTCACGAGCTGGATGATCGGCGGGTAAGTTGAGTTTCTCAAAGTTAAACTCATTACTCTCGATTTCTGGACCTTCATAGACACTATAGCCTAAATAGCGAAAAAACGAGTTGATTTTACGAATCACCACCGTAGTCGGGTGAAGGTGGCCGAGAGCTGGCTTGATACCCGGCAGTGAATCATCTTGAGTGATTGGGTCAAATTTCTGTGAAGCAGACGAACTCAGCGTTGGTTTCTTGCTTTCAATCGCTTGAGTCAGGGTCTGTTTGTAGTGATTAAGTGCCTGGCCGACCGTTTTTTTAGTTTCAGGGGGCAGGTTTCGTAACTCAGCCGAAACTTCAGTGTAACGACTTTTCTTTCCTAAGTACTGTTGAGAAAGCTTCTCCAAATCATCAACAGTAAAAACAGCTTCAATCTCAGTTGAAGCTTGGACCTGTAAAGCTAGAAGTTCTTGAGTTACGTCACCGGACATAGGTTTTATTTTATCATGCAAGTGCTTTCGCCAGGTGATGGAAAAGTAGTATAATTGAAAGTATATTTTGATTGGAATATATAGTCATGACAGAAGCTCAAGCTAATGCTCATGAGGCTGCTCCTACTGAACCAACCGAGCTAGAAGCTTTAATTGCTGCTCACGGGCCAACATACCTAAGAGGCGATTCCGATATCACATATTCTCCAAAGTTAGGTGGACTCATTATTCCTGACCAATTGTCTCGGCTGAATCTGGTAGGCCTCATTTCTCTCAATAGCGACCCTGCCGACATTGAAAAATATAAACAACGTATAGCTGAAATAGCTACTATAAAAGATGCCCATCAACAGGCTGACCAATTTTAAAAACGAATAGGTCACTTCTCACTTTAGCTGAACAAAAAATATTAACTGAGCTCTTAGCTGCTGTCAACACTATTGCTACTGCTGCAGCACTGACTGCCAAAGTTGTGGAACTTAAACCCACTGTACTAGATCGCAAAGTCAATGAAACATGTACAAATGCAGTAAAATTTAGTGAAGTTAATATTCAATATTTTACTGAAACTGAGCTTAATGACCTTAACGCTCAAATTAAAAACTGCAAAACTGCCAAAACTGAAAATGGCGTGACTACTCTAATTCGTGACCAAGGTGTTTTAATCATAAGAATAATTAAAAGAGAGTCGAAAAATATAAAAGAACTTGCATCGGAGTTGGTGAACCATCCTTTGATAACTGAAGATCAAAAAAAAGATGTTAGAGCAACATTCGAAACAGAACCTGACCCTGACCCAGAAGACGATGTTGCAGACCTGACTCCACAAAAAAGAGACTATTCGACTATAACAGAAATAAATCTAAGTCAAAATCTCCTACAAAAAATCAAAACTGATCTTGATAAAAGACAAAGTGAAAAAAAGCAAGCAGATGACCAGCTTATATCCGCCGTAAAAAAAAAGGCGACAACGTATCTTACTAATCCGTTATTAGATGCACAAACGAAATCAGACCTGAGTAAAAAAATTAATACTACAACTTCACTCACTGCTGCTAGAGATTTGGAAGAAGATCTAATAACATTAGATCTTGTGATCGAGAATAGAAGAAAAGAAAATATTATTGAGTCTGCCCAAAAAATTGTAGCTCATACAGAGCTTAACACGAATGAGCTAACAAAGCTTAATCACCTAATCAATACAGCTTTTACTCTTAAAGCTGTAATAAAACTCGAAGCATATGTTTCCGAACTTCTACCTTTAATTGAAAGCAGAAAAAATCAGAAAATCACTAGCCACGCGCTTGGCGTTATTGATAATCATGCTATCAAATTGGATGAAAAAACTCTACTTAATAATTTGTTGGCGAAGGCCTATGTTGCCGAAGAATTTGAAAACCTCCGCAATGAAGCTGATAGGATTGCTGCTTTATTTTCATCTAGAAATGCTGACAATGAAACCAAACTTCGTATTGAAGCCGAGCAACAAAGAAGAAAAAATACATTGACCGCAGATGCTCAAGAGCACTACAATGAACTGCTAAAAAACTATAATGATCTGAGCCCTACTGAAAAGAAACCTCTTTTGACTGAGCTTCTAATGAGGATAAACCCTGCAAATCTGAGTAGTAACTCAGATTTGATAACTAGGATTTTTCCAAAAACTGAAGCTGAATCGGAAGACTATTATAACTACACGCTTCTTGCACTTAAGAGTGCTATGAATGGACAAAAAGCAGATTATCCTGCTGATTTCCTCGCTCCATTGATAAAATCAATACTACCCATTTTAACCGATATTTCTCAATTGGAAGCAGTGCTGCGAACATCTCAGGACCAAGCAGTAAAAGTAATAAAGCTTAACAATAACATGCCAATTGAAGCCGTTATTACGACAAGTGCAGATGTATCAAAAGTATGGATTCCGCTTCCAAATCATCCAAATCACCAGTCGGTCCTTTATCTTTGCTTCAATAAACCAATAGCCAACGCTCAACCCACCATCAAAACTGCCCGGCTTGACTCAAGATCGTTTTGGCCAACGCTTTTAAGTACTGCCGAAGACACAGCTTTGAGTAATATTTTTGCTAAAATTAATCAAAATATAGATAGCAACTAGTGCATCTAGCGCTGTCTAAAATCGCCGTAAAATTTTGAGTGAGCGGGTGAAGGGAATCGGACCCTCGTCACCAGTTTGGAAAACTGGAGCTCTAACCATTGAGCTACACCCGCATTTTTGACACACTTTTAAAGTTCACTTCAATTATACCAAGTAACTGACCATCTGTTAAATATTAACCTTAGCTTTGATCGGCCGATATAACCCTAGAGAAATCACTACCCCAACACCATAGAGTAATCCAGCGACTACGAATGCCATCGGAATTGAGATGGCTGAAGCTGCAAACCCAGCAGTGACTGGCCCGATAATTTGACCGAGTGATATAAATGACTGGTTGATTCCCAATAATCCACCTTGGTCTTCTGACCGAGTTCGCTCCGATAAAATTCCGGTAATCACTGGGTTCTGAGGAGCGCTCAACATCGCAAACAGAAAAAGCAAAATTGTATAACTCAGAGGTGTCCGTGAAAAAGAAGTAGTTATCATCAAAACAGCTGAAGCCAAGAATGATAAGGTAATGATTTTCTTTTTTGAAGAAATTTTAGCCAAAATAATGCGGAGACCCACCATCTGCATGACAATGGAAACTAAACCAAACATTGCCAACAATAGACCCACTTGAGTTGTCGACATCTTGAGCACGTCATTGCTAAAAGTCTGGAAGCCAAAAATAAAAGCATTAAGAGAAATAGCCGAGATGAAACTAACCATTAATACTAAACCAGTCACTGGTGAAACCACCGCTTCAATCATCGCTCGAAAATTAATCAAGGGCTCTTTTTTAACTAACTGTCTTTCAGCTGGCTTCAACGTCTCTTTGAGAACAAAGGACCCTACAATTGTCCCCGTTAAAGCTAAACCAGACGCTAACCAAAAGGGAGCACTCAGCCCATATTGACCCATAATCCCTCCCAAAGCTGGTCCCATCAGAAAACCAAAACCAAATGAAGCGCCCAAAATACCGAACGCTTTAGCTCTATCTTTAGGTTCCACATCATCAGCCACCATTGCTTGTGCGACTGAGTTATTTCCGCCCGTGATCCCATCCACAAACCGAGCAATGAAAATCAGAGTAATACTTTGAGCAGCCGCAAAAACAGCTAAAGAGATACTGGTCCCTAACAAACAAAAAAGCAGCACTGGTTTGCGACCATAGCGATCAGAAATTCGACCTAAAATAGGAGTCGCAATGAATTGAGCAATTGAAAATGAAGTAAAAAGCAAACTTAAACCAAAAGGATTCAAGCCAAAACGCTGGGCATAAGGGTAGAGAAGAGGCACAATAATGCCATACGCCAAAGCGTTAATGAACATAATAAAGCCAAGAGTGTAGAGGCGGGCGGTGTTTTGCACGAATTGAGAGTATAACTCAAAAATAAGGATCGTGGATCCAGAAGAACTTCTCTAACCTCTGCACTATTGCTGCCATGAACCCAAATTATTCGCCTCTAAGAATTCCGTTCTTTCATTGGGTTTTTTTGGATCTATCCCAATTATCTGCTCGGACTTAGTAATCATTTTCACCAGTTCTTCAATCTCTGTTGTACTCAAAGTTGTAGTCGGATGTGCAGAAATCGCTGTTTTATGCACAAAGTTTGGCTTGGCTGGATTTAAAGTATAGATAATATAGATTCCACCTTCTCTGCCACCTGTCAAATTTGTTAAAAGCTGATTTTCTGATAGATTTTCAAAAACCAACTGACTTGCATCTTGAAGACCAGCGGCTTGTACTGACTCATTACTACTCATTATTTCTCTTAATCGAGAAAGACTACTAATTGGTTCGCCCATGTCGGTAAACGCCAACCTAAGTAAAACTTTATGTTCATAATCTCGGAAAAGACCACTCCCCTCGCTCCCGTCTTCGCCATACCAGCCTTTAGGAACTGTTAAAATCGTCTGACCAAAGTCAGTATAAACTTGGGTTGCAAAGATTCCTTCTTCTAAAACAGCTGGAACTAAAGTCGAGCCCACTGGGTGAACTTCACCAAAATTTTCTTTTGTTAACGCTAAAAGTTCGGGTGTAGTCTCACTCGACATAAAGGGAGCCCAACTTGAGGCATCTACAAAAGAAATATATGTCTCCTCAAGACCCGGATCCGAGCTTGAGTCAGATTCAGAGGCAAATGGATCGTCACCAGCTGAGTTTGGCAAAGGAGTTGCTACTTCTTTGAGCAAAGTAGATGACTCATCATCTGCAGTTTTAGGTTGTTTCTTTGCCAACCAGGAGACAGCTCCAACCACAATGAAAATTATGATAACTATGAACCAAAATTTGGTATTACTTGATTTTTTTGGCTCACTTGCAACCGGAGTTGCTAGATCTATATTTGTAGTTTCAGGACTAGGAGTTGTTGGCAAAGAAAGTACTTGTTCTTGAGGGAGATCAATGGGAGCTTTAACTTCATTTTCAATCATTTCTTCTAATTATAGGAAAAATACTCTTCGATTTCAAGTTGCAGACTATGCAAAAAAAATGCGGATGGGCGGAATGACGCCCAAATGGTAGAATTCCAGTCGGGCTTAGTCAACTAAACGAGATTTACTACAGCAATCGTCTAGTGACTTATGTATATTGTATCTCGATTGTCATAGTTTACAATCGAGATACTAGATATAAGTTTCGCAAAAGCTTAAAAAGTAGCCTCGGTGGCGGAATTGGTATACGCGTTAGACTTAAAATCTGATGCCTTCACTGGCTTGTGGGTTCGAGTCCCACCCGGGGCACCTGAAACACATAGTTGGAGAAGAGATCGCACTAATCGGGGAGTAGCTCAGATGGCTAGAGCGCGCGGTTTGGGACCGCGAGGTCGCAGGTTCGAGCCCTGTCTCCCCGACAACGATGAAAATCCAGCAGATGCTGGATTTTTTTTGAAAATTTGAAAAAATTTACCAATTTTAAATATTTTTTCCGTGTAAATTACATCATATGATCGGGATCATTGGAGCAATTATAGGTGCAACTGGCTTTGGAACAGCAAACGTTGTCATCAAAAAATCTCTTTCCACTTTAACTATTCCTCAGACTTTAATGATGTCTACACTTTCAGGTGTAGTTTGTCTATTCTTTTTTGCACTTTTAACTGGTCAACTTCAAATGTTGCCGCTAAACTTAATTCTGCTCAGTGGATTATTGGCCAGTGGAGAAGTGATCCTTTATTTAATTTTGTATAAAACTTTTGATGTCAGTAATGTAACAGTCGCCACTGCGGTATCTGGCACATACCCGTTATTAGCCACCCTTTTCACTTTTCTGGTTTTTTCAGAAACACTGTCTCTGAATAAATTCGGTTTTATTGTCCTACTTGTTTTGGGAGCAATTATTACAAGTCTAGACTGGAGTGGTGTTTTTAAAGACGGTTTTGATAGAAAAGATCTAGTCAAAGGGTTTGGGTGGATTGTCGTTACGACTCTAATCCACGCTTTATATTTCCCACTTCTTGGAAACTTCACTTCAACTGGCAGTTGGGAATCAAAACTTCTTTTTATTAAATTTTTCTCAGCCATCCTCTTGTTTATCTTCTTCTATCTGTATAAAAAACAAAGCATTCTCCCGCCCAAAAATAAGATTCTATTCACATCATTACTTGGCTTGCTAGAAGTAATCGGTTGGGCTGGCTTCAGTTGGGCCACTAACAGCACCGAAGGCCAAACTGCCATTCTAATAGCTGCCCTCAACTCATCAGCCTTTGTCACTGCGGTCTTAGCCTATATCTTTTTGAATGAAAAACTATCTCTGATCCAATACTTGGGAATCTTGATGATTATTGCCAGTTTAACTGGCCTGTCTTCCTAACCTGAGAAAACCAAAAGATACACACTTGTGCTGTATTTAAATTCAGCTAGAATCCAGACTGAACTATGTTAAATGAACAAGGTCAACTTGGGCCCCGAGTACCATTTATTACCATTTTTCGACAAATGAAAAGTGGTGTAACCCATACAACTGCTGATATAAGAAAAACACATGCCGGCATCTTTTCAGACCATCATCCGGAAGAACCATACATCGATCTAGCTGCCGAGCTTCACTTAACGAGAGTGCTTCACCTAATTACCCATACACCGAGTAGAGAGACTGAGAACCTTCAACTCGGCTACAGTCGACAAATTGTGCTTACTGGCTTAATCGATCAAAAAGATCAACCTATCGTCAAGTTTGATAGCTTAAAAATTGTATTTGGAGACCTCAAAGTTGCAAAATTTCGTCAATTTTATCCCGGAGGAATCGCCATTCTCGAAACCGTTGGTCCCGGAAAAACTACCCTTGAACTAGAACTAATGGCAGATGGCTTACCTTACTTGATGAGTATCCCCATTGAAGTCTGGGCGAAAAAAGAGGATCCAGAGAAAAATGCGTTTTCTGAGGCGTTGCAAAGAAGAACTTCCCTCCAAGACGTGACAATGATTACTGACCAATGTTCAGTTGCGGAGCGGAAAGTGGTTTTAAAAGCCATCCGTCTCCTTCAGGCTGGGCAAAAAGAAGGCTTGGATAGTATCTATAACTTAACCAGTCTCAGCGCTTACGCTCAGTCTTTACTACTATTGCATATTCCCCGAATTGGCACTGCCTTAGCTCTCCAAGTGGTCAAAGGTGTAGAAAACTGCGCCATGGATGGCCGTGATTTTGAGGGCAATGATGAACGAGCAGTAAGATATGGCGTTGACTTGTCCAAACCTCATAAAGCCAGTTTTAGTCTCAAATACTCAGATGCCTCTAATCGAAATGTTTTTCAAGATTTGCACCGTTGCCTCACGCCTGAAATTTTATCCAGAAGTGTCGGTATTACCATTGAGGAATTCTTAACCAGCTCTAATGATGGAATAGCTGAACTAAGATCGTTGCTAGAGTACATGACCCAGTGGGCTACCACTACTGGTGACAGTCCCACCCATCGTCAGAAATTAGAAAAAGCTCGAGACGCATTTTACGGTCAAGAAAAACAAATTCCTTTAACACCTCAAGTCACTAGTGAATCGATCGAGCCTAGTAGCAAATGCCGTAGGGTTGAACTTTCAATTCCCTTTGAAGCTGATCTGGAGTATGTATCTGTTGCGCTCAGAAACACCCGCGGACACTTCGTCAGAACCAAGCGCATTTACCGGAACGATAGTCGAAAAATTGTCTTTGATAATCTTCATGCCGATCAAAAACTTACAGTCACTGTCTCGGGCACTACTTTTAATGGCCAAAAACGTGTCTACCAAACACTTTCTCTCTCGTAACTAATACCCCAAACTGCTCCTAGCTCTTTTCATTTTGCCTACATTCCGTATGATGAACTACGTATGCAACCTTCAACACTTTTACCGCGCGGTAATTCGGTTAGTTTACCTCATGGCGGATTGCCAGAAATTTTCTCTAAGTATCTCCAGAAATTGATTGAAGAAACCGGTGGTCCCTTAGGCCCAATTGGTCTTCAATTTGTGGCTCGACCAGAGCTAGAAAAAAAATACTTCACTAAAACCGGCATGGATCCCTTAAACGAGGATCATCACGAAGAAGCACCCGGCCTTGTCTACAAATATCGTGGCAAACTCAAAAAAAATGGTGAAGTTGAGTACTACGGGCGGGCTCTATGGACGGTGACGCGCTTCTGTGCCAGCTACTGTCGCTTTTGTACCCGCGGCCGTGAGGTGGGGTATATGGGTTCGGCTCAGCTTAATGCCCAAGCTGCGTTGGCTAATAAAGCTTATTTAAGTGATGCTGATTTAGATACCGTGGAGAAGTATCTTGATGCCCATCCTGAAATTAACGAAATCATTTTATCCGGCGGAGATCCATTAACTACACCCCAAATTTACTTTACTAAAATTATGGATCGCTTATCACGACGCCAAGCTGAAGGTAAACTCCACATTGTCCGGATCGGCTCTCGTTTTCCTATCCACAATCCCAATGGTCTCAAAGACTGGCACTATGAACAAGTCGGTCGACTCCGAAATCCATACCTGATGGTTCACATCAATCACCCCGCTGAATTAACACCAGAAGCCCTGGCTGTATTAAGTCGTTTTCGTCGAGAATCACTGGTGACTGCCATGTCGCAAACAGTACTTTTAAAAGGGGTCAATGATAGTGATGAGACTCTTTATGCTTTATTTACTAAACTAGCGGCTGAGGGGATTCGCCCCTACTATGTCTTTCAAAATGATGATGTCTGTTGGGCTAAACACTTTACGGTGCCTATAAAAAAAGCGATTAAAATTTGGGGTCAGCTCCGACCTCGCTTATCGGGAGTCGCCGCTACTGCTCGGTTTGTGATTGACGTGCCCAAAGGCTATGGCAAAATCCCAGTGCCTGAAGGCGAAGCTTGGAACGTAGATTACGCAGTTGGCTATCACGACTTCAAAGGTAAAAAATTCCCGTTAGAGTAGATGGGATCAATTTTCTGACTCAACTTTTTTACGATCTAGTTGACAATTAATAGCTGTATTGAAGCCGATTAAAATCGCCAAAATCAAAAAAGCTACTAAACACAAAAATGGAATCGTAATAAAACCAAAGTAATCAACTTGGAGAGCGTTACAGGGATTAGCACTGCTGCAAGTAAAGAAAGTCTCGATCGGTAATTTCTGAATTGCATAGTGGTACAGTTCGAGAGGTATCCCCAAAGCCACCAACGGCAAAAGATACTCAGTAAAACGCCGATCCTTTTTAGCAATTCCGATGTAAGAAATAAAAACAATGGGATACATTAAAATTCGAGCAAACCAACAGAGTTCGCACGGAGTAAAGCCATTCAGCTGAAACAAGTTACCAGTAACCCAGTTTGCTACTGGATCACCAAAAGTAGAGTAATAGAGCGAACCAACCATCGCCACTAATGATTGGAAAAAAATGCCAACCCAGAGTAATGGTTGAAGAGTTGTTAGTTGTTTGTCAGTCATAGCTACTAGGTATGCTACCATAAGCTCCAATGCCGACCAATCTCCAGCCTACCGAAATCTCAGCCTTTCAAAATTACATCAACCGTTTTTTTGCAGCTCAAGGTCGCCCAACCTTGCCTTGGCGGAAGTCGGTCTCACCCTACCAAATTTTGGTCTCAGAAATTATGCTTCAACAAACTCAAGTTGACCGAGTCATCCCTAAGTTTGAAGCTTTTGTTGCCCGTTTTCCTAGCGCTGAGGCTTTGGCTAAAGCGCCAGTGGCTGATATTATCCGTCTCTGGCAGGGGTTGGGTTATAACCGTCGAGTCTTGAATTTACAAAAAGCCGCTCAAAAAATCCAAACTGAGTATCAGGGCCAAGTTCCCAATGAACTAGAAGAGCTCCTAAAGTTACCCGGAATTGGGCCGTACACGGCCGCGGCCATCCAAGCTTTCGCTTTTAATCTCCCCAGTATTGTGATTGAGACAAATATTCGAACGATTTTTATTTTTCACTTTTTTCACGGAGCCTATAAAGTACCAGATACTGAATTATTGCCATTGATTGAAGCCACTCTTGATCGGAGCAATCCTCGACGTTGGTACTCAGCTTTAATGGATTATGGGACCTATCTCAAGCAGGTTTTGCCCAACCCTAGCCGCCAAAGTCAAACCTATACCAAACAAAGCAGCTTCAAAGGCTCAAACCGCCAAATTAGAGGTCAAATTCTGAAACTGCTGAGCCAACAAGAAAGCCTGAATGAGACTGAACTGGCGCTGGCTTTAGGGGACCGGTCTGCCAAAAGCCAGCCACTTATTCAACAATTAATCAAAGAAGGTTTTGTTGTCTACGAGACTGGACAACTTTCATTACCCAAATCTTGAGAAAGCCAGTACAATCAGCACATGACACGTAAGCGCTACACCATGATTGGCTTGGGAGGAACTTTTGACCATTTTCACGAAGGGCATAAACATTTTTTACGATATGCTGCTGACTTAGCTGAAACTGTCTTGGTTGGGGTAACTAAAGCTCGACTCTCTCATCATAAGCCTTTTGCTTCAGCCATCGAAGATTTTAGCGAACGGCAAGGAGCTGTCAAACACTTCTGTCACCAAGAAAAAATTCAAGTTAAGGTTGTGCCTTTAACTGACCCCTATGGTCCAACTTTAGAAAAGTCTCCGGTTAGAGCTCTGTGTGTGACACCTGAAACCAGTGCGGGAGCCGATAAAATTAACGAAGTCCGAGATAAATTGGGTATGCGACCTTTACCGGCTTATATCTGTGACTATATCCTGGCCGAAAATGGTGACCCGATTCACTCAGCTTTTATTCGAGCTGGGATTATGAACCGCCAAGGTCAACTCTATGCCTCGCTTCTCAATCAAGATCTCGTTCTCAACCAAATCCAGCGCGAGTTCTTTAGCCAACCCCAAGGACCTCTAATTGAAACCGTCTTTGAAAACCCACTTCTAACCGTAGTGGTCGGGGACCGCTGTCTAGAAACCTTTATTCAAAAAGGTTGGTCGTATGACTTAGGCATCTACGATCTTCGAACCCAACGCCAAGCTTATCCATCAGCTATCTTAGAAAAATTAAAACCAGAAATCACAATTGAGAATCCAGCTAGCCAAGTCTCTCTCAAACTCCGCCAAGCTTTAGATACTAGTTTAGCTCACCATCATCGCCACCTCAAAATCGAAGGTGAAGAAGACCTAGCAACCATCGCGTTGGTCTTACTCTTGCCACTCGGAACTTCCATTTACTACGGTCAAAAAGACCAAGGAATGATTCACTTAGAAGTGAGTGAAACTCTCAAAGAATCCTTTCGCAACCAGTTGTGTAGTACTTAAGTATGGAACTACTTGCCACTCTCTTACGACCCCAAAACCTGGCTGAATTTATCGGCCAAACTCATTTGGTGGGTCCTGACAAACCTCTCCGTAAAGCAATCGAACAAGAACTGATCTTCTCAATGATTTTTTGGGGACCTCCTGGTGTTGGCAAAACCACTTTGGCTCGAATTCTGGCTAAACAAACTCATCATCAATTTTTTGAACTATCAGCTGTTTCAGCGGGCAAGAGCGATATTCGAGCCATTATCGAAGAAAGTCAAACTTTACTCGCTCAACGCGCCGATGGCAAAGCTCCCGTCCTTTTCTTGGATGAGATTCACCGGTTCAACAAAGCTCAACAAGACTACTTACTACCTTATGTCGAAAATGGCCAGTTGATATTGATTGGGGCCACCACCGAGAACCCAAGTTTTGAGGTCATCTCGGCTTTACTCTCTCGAAGTCGAGTTTTTGTGCTCGAGCCTTTGACCCCCGAAGATCTCAACCTTTTACTGGACAAAGTCATTTCACACATTTTCACTACGACTAAAAAAACTATAGGTTTAGATGAGGAAACTCGGACCTGGCTAATCAAGTATGCCAACGGCGACGCCCGGAAACTTTTGACCTTAGTAGATAACTCCTGGGGTCTCTACCAAACACTCAACCTGAACTCACTCAAATCATCTCTTGAGAACCAATCAATCCGTTACGATAAAGATGGGGAAGAGCACTACGACACAATTAGTGCTTTTATCAAGTCCATGCGGGCTAGTGATGTTAACGCGGCTCTCTATTACTTAGCTCGAATGGTTGAAGGTGGTGAAGATCCCAAATTTATCGCTCGCCGAATGGTAATATTTGCCAGTGAAGATGTTGGCCTGGCCGCTCCGACGGCACTCGTAGTGGCCAATGCTGTTTTTGATGCCGTTCATAAAATTGGCTACCCTGAAGCTCAGATTAACCTAGCTCATGGAACTGCCTACCTTGCCCAGTGCGCCAAAAGCCGCTCTGCTTATGATGGCTACTTTGCGGCTTTAGCTGATGTGAAAAAACATGGAAACTTACCCATCCCCATGCAGCTGAGAAATGCTCCAACCAAATTAATGAAAGAGTTGGGGTATGGCAAACAAGACTCCTCAACTACTAATCAGAGCCTTCTACCCAATAAACTCAAAAATAAGCACTATTTAGATTGATCTATCAATCTTTTAGTTTTATAGGCCTAATTAGCAGTATTGTTGGTTTAGTGCTAATTTTAAAACTATAGGATAATCCAATAGTTTTATTATAAAGTCCCATAATATATTACTACACTTTAAGTAAGGTTGGCTTCGTACAATTGGTGGGTAATGAACCTCACTCCTCATCAGGCGCTCCAAAAATACTTCGGTTACTCAGAATTCCGACCTGGCCAGCTACCAATTATCCAAGCTTTACTGACCGGTCAAGATGTTTTAGCCCTCATGCCTACAGGTGGAGGTAAATCACTTTGCTTCCAAATCCCGGCCTTGTGCTCACCAGGAACTTGCCTAGTTATCTCACCGTTGATTTCACTGATGATGGATCAAGTCCAAGCTTTAGAAAAAAGAAGCGTAGCGGCCGCCTACCTCTCCAGCCAACAAACCTCAGTTGAACAACAGCAGGTCCTAAAAAAGCTGGCCGCCGGCGACTACAAGCTTCTTTACTTAGCACCAGAAAGACTTAAAAACCCTGAGTGCCTCAAGATCCTCAATCAACTTGAAGTTTCACTCCTCATTCTTGATGAGGCCCACTGTATTTCTGAGTGGGGACATGACTTCAGACCCAACTATCGCTCAATTCTTAGCAACTTGAGCTCCTTTAAAAAAAGACCGCCTATCGGAACCTTCACTGCGACGGCCAGGCCTGAAACCCAAGCTGATATCTGCCAAGTTTTAAACCTGAAACAACCAGCTATCTTTAAACACTCATTTTTACGAACTAATCTTAGTTTAAACGCCCAGCTCTGCCTAACTTCGACCCATAAAGTAGTAGCCCTAGGCCGTCTACTCCAGCGATACCCCAGCCAAGCCACCATTATCTACTGTGCTACCCGGCAAGCCACCGTCGATGTAGCTAAATTAATTCGGCAGACACTTTTCTCCCAAAATCCTGATCAAGTTACTCCTTACCACGCCCGTTTAGAGCCGCTGGAAAAAGCCAAAATCCAAAGTGATTTTCTAACGAGTAAGATTCAGATAATTGTGGCCACTAATGCTTTTGGGATGGGTGTCGATAAACCTGATGTTCGGTTGGTGATTCACTATCAGCTGCCTTCAAGCATCGAAAACTACTACCAAGAAATTGGTCGAGCTGGCCGTGACCAGCAACCCAGCCACTGTTACTTACTTTACTCACCAGCTGACCTCAAAATACACCAGCAATTACAAGCTGAAACCACTACTCAGACAAGAAAGAAAAACAAACTTCAGCCAATGTTTGGCTTAGCAATTAACAACCGTTGTCGGTTACGATCAATTCTGGAGTACTTTGGCGAAGAGGTGCGAAGTGAGTGTCAAAGTTGCGACACTTGTTGCCATCGGCGAGTAACTCAAAATGAAGAAGAAAAGGAAGTCTTGATTAGACTCAAAAGTCTAAGGCAAAATTGGCGAAACCAGGTTGGTGGCTGGTGGGTTGATTGCTTGAGCGATCGCTTACTAACTATAGTTAGTGTTTTTCAACCTAAAACAGCAGTCGAACTGACAGCGCTACCCGGAATAGGAGCTGCCATGCTAAAAGTGGCACCAGCTCTTATTCACGAATTTTCACATTGCTATAGGACTCAAAATAGAGTTTAAATTAATATAGGCCCTAAAGTGGTGGGCAGTTTTGCCAAAGACCCAACTTTGTAGCTTCTGCTTCCACTTGAGCTCTTTGAAACTCGATTTGTCGCACCGTATCAGGTGGATATCGGCTCGCCCAAGCAAAACCTTCAGTTACTAAAACTTGATTAACTAATATCCCTTCAACCCAAACATAGCGGAGCAACCGACCATAACGATCGGTTTCACTCACATCTTTTTCTAGGCTGACAACTTTTCCTTCAACTAATTCTTTATTTCGTTGACTAGCTTCTAAACCAAAACACTCAACTCCCCGAGCTGGATGCTTTGTTTCTGGCGTGTTAATACCGATATAACGAACCTTTCGACCATCTTCCAATTCAATTGTGTCCCCATCAATTACTCGCTTGACTCGAGAAAGAGTGGCGAGAGCTGAAGGAGAAGCTGGAGCTGCTAGATTTGTTGAAGTTAGAGCCAAGTCTTGCTCGCCCAGAACTACTTGAGTTGCTCTCTCTGATATCTCTGAAGTTTTCTGCTGAAACTCGATCTCAAGCTGAGGCCACACCCAAAAAATCAGTAGGGTTGCCCCTAATAAGCAAAATCCGATCAAACTGAGTAATCTTTTAATCATCACTGACAATAGTGACGGATCTAGGTCAAATTGTAAATCTGGTAGAGTTCACCATCTTCAAAACCTCGACGTCGATAGTACTCTCGCGTTCCAACCGCTGAAATGACCGCCAGTCGGCTAAAACCAGCCTCACGACTCAACTCTTGAGCCCGTTCAATAAGTTTTTTACCTAGTCCACCGTGTTGACTAGCGCCTGTTTCTTTCTTGTTCAAGCCCACCGACTGACCATAGACGTGAATTTCACGAATCATAGCGGCTTTTTTGAGCTCAGAAATGAAAGAAGGAGTTTTTGGCAAACTCAACCGCAAAAAAGCAGTAATTTTGGCTGGTTTTTCAGTAGGCGGTAAAATATACTCGAGAAAAATTTCGTTAGAAACCATTGTTTCATACCTAACTTCATTCAATTGAAGTGCCTCAATATCATATTTTTCTGAACGAATTTCTCGGGCTCTGATATCTCTTGAGTACTCACCTGCTTTTTCAAGGGCACTCTCAGCAATTTGCCTAAAATTGGTCAATTTATTTCCCTGGACAATATCAGTTGATGGAATATCTCGAATGACCCGGGTCAAACGACAGTATTCAGGTGTCTGCCGCAAACAAAAGGTTAAAATATCCAGCAACTCAGTGTATTCATACGGCTGCCAGAGGCCTTTTTTGTAGTACTGCATCAATTCAGCACTACCAATCAAGGAACAGGGGTAGATTTTTAACTCATCCGGCATAAAGTCGGGGTCAGCAAATAATTTTAGATAATCTTGCTTATCTAACTCAACTGAAGACCCATATAAGTTTGCCATCCAGTGAGCGTGGATTTTAAAACCAGCCTGTCGCAAAAGACCCACTGCCTTGCGAGTAGCAGCCACGTCATGACCACGTTTGTTGAGGCTTAAAACCTCATCATTTAGACTCTGAAAACCAATTTGAGCCTTAGTGCACCCCAATCGACGAATCTTAATCACTTCAGCTTCAGAAATATTATCAGGCCGAGTCTCAATTACTAAACCTACATTCCTAGAATCTGCTGACTCATTCAGAACTTGCTCAGCTGCTAATTCTTCCCAAGTTGCTGATTGATACGTATCAAAACCAGCTTTTCGCTCTGGAGCCACATAGAGCTCAGAAATTACCTGATTATAGGTCTTACTCAATTTTTCACCCTGGATTTCACGCTTTTTCAGTGAGTGTTTATTAACTGCCGGATCATTACTAGGCGCATGAACAGCCGCTTGATGATAAGCCGCTTCCATTACTTGATACTGTTGCTCGATTCTGACTCGATCGTCCTCAATTCCAAATTCATTCATCGCTCTAAAACATTCCTTGATGAACCAAAGCTGATACGCTTCCGGATAGTAGGACCAAGTTCCACCCAAAACTATAATTTCAATTTTTTCGACTGGGTGACCAATGTTTTTAAAAGCTTGGAGACGATTATAGGTTTGGAGATATGGATCAAAGAAGTTACGTTCCGCTCGCTGAGCACCCGGCTCGTCACTCAGATAACTTTTAGGCATCCGAATATCATTCGGGCAAAAAATACAGGTTCCAGGGCATGGAAAAGGCTTCGTTAAAACCGTCACTGGCGTTACCCCTGACATCGTCCGCATTGGCTTCATCTGCAGAGCTTTCAGGAGTGTGTCATTAATTGGTTGAATACCATTTGATCCGGCCAGCTGGCGATAGGCTCTAATCAATTGGTCGCGTGAAAAAATCGAGCCATTGGGAAGAGGATGGCGTTTTATTAGATGATCAATTGTCTTCCGTGAAGTTTCAGACAAAGTCTCCAGTTCCAGAAAAAAAGGAACCAAGACATCTATAAATGTATCAATTTCAAAATGATATGATTGCACGACTCTATTATAACCTGGCATTCCAGATATATGACCTTGAAGACTATCCAAAAGCTTAACCATCTTAATCAAGATTTTTACAAAAAAGTGGCTGAACCTTTTAGTCACTCGCGAGAACAGCCCTGGGCTGGTTGGCAACAATTACTGCCGAGTATTGCCAGAATCCTCGACTCAAAAAAAAGAATTTCTATTCTTGACTTGGGTTGTGGAAATGGACGATTTGGAACTTTTCTAGCTGATAACTTTAATCCAGAACAAATCTCATACACTGGGCTTGATGCTTCAAGCGCACTTTTAAATGATGCTGAGGAAAAATTATCAGACATTTTCAAAAAACTTCAATTGAGTGAAGTAGATCTGGTAAATGAACTTTTAGATCAGGATAATTCAATTTGGTTAAACCAGAAGTGGGATTTAATTGTCTGTTTTGGAGTAATTCACCATCTTCCTTCTCAAAAACTTCGTCACTTACTACTGCAAAAATCAGCAACCTCACTTCAGTCTAACGGTCTTTTTATCCTGGCAGCTTGGCAATTTTTAAGTAGTCAAAAACTCAAAGAAAAAAGTGTTTTGCCAGAGAAAGTGGGAATAACTGGAACTGACCTAGATCGCAACGACTATATTCTAAGTTGGGACCGAGGGGTGACTGCGTATCGCTATTGTCATCAAGTTAATCAAAGCGAGTTGGACGAAATTCTACCAACTGAAAGCAACATGGTCTTAGATTTTCTAGCCGACGGTAAAGAAAACAACTTAAATCGATATCTAGTCTTAGAAGCAACTATTTAAATCACCAGAGCTTCAATTACTTTTCCGGCAAAGAAAGCGGCCGTGGCTGCTAACGCCCCAATTCCCAAAGTCAAAAATCCATTGTGAACCCAGCGACCACCAGTCACTACCGTCCGTAAACTACCGACCAAGAAAAGAGCTACCCCAGTCATAATCATTGAGGCAGTCAGCTGTTGACCCAGTTCTAACGGTAAACCCAAAGCCTGCCAAATATAAGGTAATAATGGAAAGGCACCCGCCAATAAAAAAGCCCCAAAAGTGGTCACCCCCGTCATCCAGATAGGGTAGGGGAGTTTTTGAGCAGATTGATGTCGTTTTTGAAGCAAATCAGCTTCAGCTCGTTCTCCTAAGTAGTCACCAATTCCCATACTCAAACCATCGGCCAAGAGGTTGGTAATCCCTAAAATCAGAATAATCCGCGGCTCCAAACCCGCACCAGCCACGCCCGCCACCACCGCGAAAGTCGTCACAATCCCATCATTGGCGCCATAGACAGCCGCCTTTACCAAACCAGCTTTAATCATAGTCTCATCCTATCATTCTTCGAGCAGCGACTCACCCTCGAGATTTTGCGGTAACTTTGCTACAATTGGCGTCTGCGGAATAAGTGCCCCGTCGTCTAACGGCAGGACAGCAGCCTTTGAAGCTGTTTATTTTGGTTCGAATCCAAACGGGGCATCACTTGATAAAATATAATTGCAGGTTATAGCTTTTTTAGTTTCAGAATAAGCTCTATAATTTTTCATGGAACTTAAAGCCTTACTTGATTTTCTCTTAACTAAACAAGTAAGTTCAAATCAAGCTAGCCAAACTACTTTTAAGCTTATTTTCTTTTCAACGTTTTGCTTTTCATTATTTATAGTTGCCGAATTAAATTTTGAGCAGTATATAAAATGGTTCACATATCCAATAAGTTTCTTACCAGCACATAGGATTCAAGCTGAGTTAACATTAAATTTTTTCTTCCCCATCATTTCAATATTAACTTTATCTACTTTTACTGCATTCATTTTTAAATATAAAAAAAACAATCTCAAATTGTATTTTGCTACATTAGCAGTTGTTGTGTTGTTAAGCCACCTTTATATATGGTTAATAGTTCAGCCAATGTGTGTAACAGGCTGCGAAAGTGGCTCGGGTGGTAATGACGGCAATGAAGATGTGTTTGGAGTAGTTTTGCTACTACTGCCCTTTTTGCATTTTATAGTTTATTTGATTTCTCGCCTGACTGAAGAAAATAAGAAAATTACTTTTTTTAGAAGCTATATTATCGAGTGGAGTTTTAGTTATATCTTTATTCACTTTTTTCTTTTCATTGCGCTGATATTAGGTCAGATAATCAAATTTTGATGCTTTCAAATTCCTAAACCAAAATTAAGCCTATAATAATTAATCGTTATGTGCTATACTCTAATTATGAATGCAACATGCGTAACAGTAGTACGTCAAGCAAAGTCCTCTAAGGGCTTTTTTGCGTTGGTCATTTCATAACCTCCTAACATAGTGAAGTGTATAGACCAGCCAAGAAGGCTGGTTTTTTTGTGCGTTTTTATCAATTCAATACTTTAAGAAAAAAATATGAAATTAAAATTAATACCTAATACTAGGTTACTTTCCTGGTTTAACATCCTGTTTTACTTCAGGTTTTACTACGTCGTGGCTATTCTGTACTTTTCGGAAGTTACTCATTCCTATACTTTAGGGCTAAGTATCTTTTCTATTGTCCAAGTTGCCCAAGCTCTATTTGAGCTTCCTACTGGGATTTACTCAGACAAAATTGGCCGATGTAAAAGTTTAATCTTGGGAACAATCATCAGTATTTTGTCAGTGATTTTCTATGCCATTGGACAGTGGTACTGGGTACTGGTGGTTGGAGCCATTCTAGAGGGACTTTATCGCTCTTTATTTAGTGGCAATAATGATGCATTACTCTACGAAAGTTTGGTAGAGACGGGGCAAAAGGATACCTACCATTCTGTCCTAGGAAAAATGCACTCCAATCTAGAACTTGCTGGCTTTATTGCGGCCATTATTGGTGGACTATTAGCATCCATGTCATACCAATTACTACTATTAGTGTCTGTTGTACCACAGCTAATTGCACTAGGAATTGCTTTTAAAATCACTGAACCAAAAAATATTAAGGAGGACGTTGGAAATATCTACTCCCACCTTAAAGAAGCTGTTCAAGCCTACAAAAAAAGCTCAAAACTAAGAAATATAAGTTTGGCAGACATCATTGGTTCCGGTGTAGGAGAATCAACATGGTCCTTCCAAGCTGTTTTTTATAAAAGTGTTTTACCAGTTTGGGCGGTAGGATTTGTAATGTCGCTTAACTTCTTAATGAGTGCCATCAGCTTCAGATTAAGTGAGTGGTTAATCAACAGATTTAAAGCACTTAATGTCTTAATTTATCAAGAAATATACACTCGAGTCCTCTGTGTTATTGCACTCTTGTTTCCAACAGTTGCATCGCCATTCATGATAGCTGCCGCTTCGTTTGTCTATGGGCCAAGTGAAGTTGCCAAAAATACCCTCTTACAGCAAGAATTCACTGATAAACAACGCGCGACTATGGCTTCTTTAAACTCTCTCGTAAGAAGCTGCTTTTTTGCACTCTTTGCAGTTCTGATTGGGATAATTGCTGACAGAGTAGGACCTGCTAAAGCACTGCTTTTTGCACAAATCTCTTTACTACCAGTGGTATTCCTTTATTTAAGAGTGTTTAAGAAAGGTATCTGAATTACTTAAACTATTACAAAATAGGTTCTGATATAGTGAGTCAGTGTCATCACTTCTCCTTTTTTCTTTTGTTTCAGTCTGGTAAGATCAAACTAACGTTCTACTCCAAAATTTTTCTCTTCAAATACGCTAAAAAATAACTAAAAAAATTTCCATGAACCCAACTGTCACTCAACATTTTCAAAAAAAAGACCCCCTCTTACTAGGACTTTATGAAAAATTAGATCTAGAACTTCGACCGATTGAAGTTCTAGCTCAACCACCGGCAACTTTCTTTACTAACCTCTGTGAATCAATTGTTAGTCAGCAACTATCTGTCAAAGCTTCAGACACTATTTGGAAACGCTTTATCTCCCTTTTTCCTAATCAAGAAGTCATTCCCAGCTCAATTCTGGCTAAAACTGATGACGAACTGAGATCAGTCGGTATCTCCCGTGGCAAAGCCATCTACTTAAAAGCGTTATCTGAAGCCGTGGTTACTCAAAAAATTGAGATGGAAAAACTACCCAACTTGAACAATGAGGAAGTTATTCATGCTTTAGTTCAAGTCAAAGGTATTGGCCAATGGACAGCTGAAATGTTTATGATGTTTACTTTGGGTCGAGAGGATATTTTTTCGCTTGGAGATTTAGGCTTAAAAAATGCCATAAATCGCTGGTACGGTCAACCGGACCAACCACTCACTATTGAAGAAATCAAAAATTTGATCACCAACTGGGCACCCTACAAAACCTACGCCGCCAAAATTCTTTGGCGAAGTCTAGAGTTACCGATTGACCGGAGCTAACCGATAAATTTTATCGTCTCCATCACTAGCTTTACCACGCCCGTCTCGATTACTAGTCGAAATATAAACCGCACCATCAGGGCCTTCAACCACTTCTCTCACTCTACCAACCATCACTTCTGTCAATTTTTTTGAACCTAAAGTTTGGGTGGGATCATTTTGATCAATTTTTACCAAATATACTCCTTCACCACGCAAAGCCCCGAAAAGAAAGTTATTCGTGAACTGAGGAATCAACTGTGACCGATAAAAAGTTCCTGAAGCGGGGGCCACAGCTGGAGTATAGACCAACTCTGAACCAATCAAACCTGGTTTATTAGTTGTGTGCGAAACTAATGGCCAACCATAGTTACCGCCCGCGATAACCACGTTTACTTCATCGCCTCCCCCTGGACCATCATTGCCCGACGGGCCATGCTCCGTCTCATAGAGAGTCCCTGAAAGGGGATGCCAATCCAATCCTTGTGAATTACGATGACCAAAACTGTAAACAGGGGAGTCAAGAAAAGGATTATCGGCTGGAATTGTCCCATCAGCATTAACTCTCAAAATTTTACCCGCCAGCGAATTTGTATCTTGAGCTAAGTTCTTTTGAGTTGCATCACCCGTCGTAATATAGAGTTTTTTATCCGGTCCAAATTTAAGCCGTGAACCAGCGTGATTACGAGCAGCTGGAATTCGATCAATGACTGTCACCTCATCGCTTAACGAATCTCCTTGATCAGTTAGCCGCACCACTTTATCAAATAAAGTTGCATCATCACTATAAGCAAAAGAGAAGTACAGAAATCCATTCTCGGCATACTCCGGATCAAGTGTCATTCCCATCAACCCTTCTTCACCAGTCGTAGAAACAGCCGAAAAACTATAGATTGGCTCAGATTGGAGTTGGCCATCAACTATCGCTCGAACTGTCCCACTTCGCTCGGTCACCAACATTCGATTGGGAGCAGTAAACACAATCGACCAAGGCACAAATAAGCCTCGAGCCACTTCAGTTAATTGAAGTGGAACCTCACTTTGATCAGTTGAGAGCTCATTTGAGATGGAGTCTTGTGAAAAAACAGATTCTTTGAATCGAGCTAAAGGTCTTTGTCCTTGAATATAGATAAACCAGAAACCAGCGGCGGCTATAATCAGGGCTACAAGGCTAAAAATTAGGATTTTCTTCATACTTAATCTTACCTCATAAGAACCGCTCAAAGGAAGTCATAAACCGGCCCAAAAGACCTAGTTACCAAACTAATCATAGTATTAAAACCTGACTCTGCTATAATAAGCTTGTTTGACGAGAATTGTAGGTGACTAGTTGAGGTTTTCCCCAAGAAAAGTTTCACTTTCAAACCGCTTTTTGAGACAAACAGGTATTTAGTAGCTTCTCAAATTAGAGAAGAGAGAATTTTGGTGTATGCAGCAAAACGCACCCGCTCAGTCAAGTACTGACACAAATAGTAAGAAACTCTACGTTGGCAATTTGCCTTACACAATGAGTGAAGATGATTTACGCAATCTTTTTTCACAATATGGTGAAATCACTAACGTAACTCTGATCATTGATCGGATGTCTGGTCGCTCAAAAGGCTTCGGTTTCGTGGAATTTACCACTGATGAAGCAGCTACAACAGCAGCTGAAGCAACCAACAACATGGAGTTCGATGGTCGAGCTCTAGTCGTTAACGTGGCTCGCCCTCAAGCTCCTCGTGAAGATCGCGGCGGTTTCCGTCCTCGATTTAATGATCGTGGTGGCAATGGTGGCGGTGGTAGTGCACGCGGTGGTTCACGCGGTGGCTTCGGAGGAGGTAACTCCCGAGGTGGCGATCGTGGTGGCTACGGTGGTGGTCGCGACTATTAATCGTTTTTAGTAAATGACTTTAAACCCCTCGCTTCGGCGGGGGGTTTTTGGTTGAGGAGAGTTTTTATTTATCCCGGCGCGACCGAATCATGCTAGAATCAACACTCAAGCCGGAGTGGCGAAACTGGTAGACGCGCACGCTTCAGGAGCGTGTTCTCGCAAGGGAATGGAGGTTCGAGTCCTCTCTTCGGCACCCAACTCCAGTACTATGATCTGACACAAGTCTGATTTATAATAATGACCTCGAGCCCAGGTGGTGGAATGGTATACACGTACGCTTGAGGTGCGTATGCCGAAAGGCGTGGAGGTTCAAGTCCTCTCCTGGGCACCAAACTAATAGGTAGTAGATCTGGCCGCTTAGTCTCAGCTGGTTAGAGCGCTCGGTTTACATCCGAGAGGTCGCAGGTTCGATCCCTGCAGCGGCCACGATGGACCAATCACCGCCTGACAAAATAAATAAAGATCGCTATAATCCTTGAGTGGAGAGTATGCCAAGCTAGCCAAGTTGGTCACGGCGCGTGTCTGAAAAACACGAGATTAAGGTTCGATTCCTTAGCTTGGCACTTTTACTACCTACTTTCCCATAATCATTCGGATCATCTGACCAATAAAGCCAAACAGAAACTTTAGACTGGTTTCGACAAAAATCAGAGCGTTGCGGGTAATGTTTTGAGCTGTTTGACCAGCATGTCGGTTAGTATCAAGTTGAAATTGGGAATAAGTAGCCATATAGGTGTATTGTATCAAAAAGATCTGCTACAATATGCCTCTGGATTGCCGTTGCGAGAATAGCTCAGTTGGCTAGAGCGTCTCCTTGCCAAGGAGAAGGTCGCGGGTTCGAGTCCCGTTTCTCGCTCAAAACATTTAGACTTGATTCTCGTTCGCCCTGTCCTGTATAATGGGGTCATCACGATGGGAGGACTACCAAAGAGGAAATCTCTAGGGAATGCCTCCTTTTTTATTGGCTTTTCGCTACTTTTTTCTTGAATAACCCCACTTGGACTATTTTGGCTGCAAATTTTCTTAAAAGCGAAGAATATTTATAGTTTGGGACAAAGATCTTTTCTAACTTATCATTGTCAAATAGGTATTCGATCAGACAATGAAAATCACCATCACCTGAGACAATTATTGCCTTTTTAAAATTATTCGACTGAATCATGGTATGTAACACTAGTAATCAAGTTTCCAACCTAAACTTATGACTCCAAGGTTTAGATTTTGGCTATCGATAAAAGCATAAATCATAACTACTTCAAAAACAGCGCTTTATAGCGAGCCGACCGAGGAAATTTTTGGTAAAAAGCTTGCAAAATAATATCTCGAGCCTGCTGGACGTTAAAGTAGGTCGTATTGATCGTTAAATCGTACGAGTTACCCTTAGTCACATCTTGACGAAGGTACTGTTTGACAAACTCTTGGCGCTCTTTTTCGGTCTTTCCCAACACAACTTTAGCTTGAGCTTCAGTCAGACCTTCATACTCCATTGCTCGCTGAATTCGCACTTTATAGGGTGCTCGAATGTTAACATGCAAACCTTGTGCGAAAGGCGTAATAAAGTTAGCTCCGCGACCTAAGATTACCACCTGACCTTCATGAGCATAGGTCAAAATCACTTTTACCAGCTCAGTCACATACTTTAGATCATCTAAGTACTCGCTATTAAGCAGTGAGTGAACCAAATCTTCAATTCGGGTCCGACTTTTTTCATCAATTGCTTGGATAATTTCTTTTCGTTTTTTGGTCGATCGGGCAATATCATTAATAATCTCTTCATCAATGAACTTAAAACCTAAAGCGTCAGCGACAGCTTTAGCAATTGGGGCGCCACCACTACCTGGTTCGCGAGCAATTGTAATAAACGGTTGAGCAAAGTCTTTTTCCAGACCAGTCCGATCAATAAAAGCCAATTTATCTCGAATTTTCAGGTGATTAAGGACTTTGGTGATCAGCGGGTAGTAATGGATAGCCATATTTTAAAGTATAGTTTGATTCAGTCATCATAGCTAGGCGTAGGTGATAAGTATTGCTAGTCAGGGTATAATTCGCATGCGCTACAGTTGTTTAAACTGAGCTGACCAGCGCCCGTAGCTCAACTGGATAGAGCGTCTGTCTTCGGAACAGAAGGTTGTGAGTTCGATTCTCGCCGGGCGCACTCGATTAGTGTCTTTCATTATTAGTACAATCTAGTAAGTAGATCAATTGCTTATGAAACTCTATAGCACGCTCTCCCGCTCGATTGAAGAAGTTATACCGTACCAACCTGAGAAGCTAGGTTTTTATGCCTGTGGCCTGACTGTCTATGACTACACCCACCTGGGCCACCTCCGAAAATACAGCCTCGATGATGTTTTAATTCGGACGCTCAAACATGCTGGCTTTGCCGTCACTTTTGTCCAAAATGTAACTGATGTCGGACATCTGACTTCAGATGCTGACACCGGCGAAGATAAACTAGAAAAAGGCGCCCGCAAGTATGGTAAATCAGCTTGGGACGTGGCGAAAGAGTTTGAAGCCTATTTCTGGAAATCAATGGACTTGATGGGCAATCTTCGACCGGACATAACTTGCCGAGCCACCGAACATATTCAAGAGCAACTCAACCTCGTCCTCCAACTCGAAAAAAAAGGTTTCACCTATGTAATTGAAGGTGATGGCGTCTACTTTGATACCAGTCAGGATAGTGACTATGGAAAACTGGCCCTGATTGACCTTGAACAACTTAAAGAAGGTGCTCGGATTGAGCGAATCCCAGGCAAGAAAAACGCTACTGACTTCGCTCTTTGGAAATTTGAACGAGCTGGCGAAAATCGAGCCATGGTCTGGGAAAGTCCTTGGCATCCTCGAAGCTTTCCCGGTTGGCATATTGAGTGTTCAGCCATGGCCATGCGGTATCTAGGTGAACAGTTCGAAATTCACACCGGTGGGATTGATCACATTAATGTCCACCACACCAATGAAATCGCCCAAGCTGAGTCCGCTACCGACAAAGTTCCGTTCGTGAAGTACTGGGTCCATCATAACTTCTTACGTGTTGATGGCGAAAAAATGAGTAAATCACTGGGAAACTTCTTCACCATTGATGATTTACTCGAAAAAGGTTTTAACCCCCGGGCTTTACGCTTACTTTTCCTAACCGTTCACTATAAAAGTGAGATGAACTTTACCTGGCATAACTTGGAAGGCATGCAAAAAACCTATGATGGTTTGATTGCCCAAGTTTTAACTTTGAAAAACGAAACAGGACGAACCACTCTTTCACCTGAAAAACTAACCCAAGTTGATGACTACCGAACTCGATTCTTCGGAGCACTAGAAAATGACCTTAAAACCCCAGAAGCTATTCCAATTCTTTGGGAAGTTTTAAAATCAAATCTGCCGGGACCTGATAAATATGACTTGTTGATTGAGTTTGATGAAGTTTTGAATTTGGGTTTACGAGATGCTGAGAATCAAGTGCCCCTACTCAAACCAAAAATTGAGATTACAACTCTGCCAGCTGCTGCTCAAGAACTTCTCAAAAATCGCGACACCGCACGTTTAGAAAAAAACTGGGATCAGGCTGATACTTTGCGAGATCAACTTCAGCAACTGGGTTATCAAGTCAAAGATACTGCTAACGGTCAAGAAGTAACTGCCATTTGACACCTCCTATATAATGGAATCTATGCTAACAACAATCTTAGTTGCCACTTTCTTGAGTAGTTTTGTGTCCTTAATGGGGGCTTTTTTACTGGCTAAAAAAAATACTTGGTCAAATCACTTTGCTTTAGATCTAACTGCTTTGTCATCCGGTGTGTTGCTTTCAACGGCCTTACTTCACTTAGGTCCCGAAGCAATTGAAGAAGGGGGAGAAGTTGCGACTGTTTTTGCAACCATGCTGACGGCGATTGTGTTTTTCTTCCTGCTGGAACGCTTAGTGCTTTGGTACCATCATCATCACCAGTCTCACGGACCTCAGCCTTCCGCTTACTTGATCATGGTCGGAGATAGTATCCATAATTTTATTGATGGAGTAACTCTCGCTTCAACCTTAATGCTCAATCCAACTCTAGGTTTTATCACTATGATTGCCATCGGCGCCCATGAAATTCCCCAAGAAATTGCTGATTTTGCAATCATGGTTAATGGCGGAATTAGCAAGAAAAAAGCACTTTTACTCAATAGCTTATCTGCGGTAGCCGCTTTAGCCGGAGCCTTACTGACGTATTCTTTACGCGATATCCTTGAGCCCTACATTCCTTATGTGGCCGCTTTTTCAGCCGGTATGTTCCTCTACATCGCTCTTTCCGACTTGATCCCAGAACTCCACCACAAAACTAATAACCAAAAAGAAAAGTGGGTGCAACTACTGTGGTTTGGGGCCGGAATTGGGTTGTTATTTTTGGTGACAACGATAATTGGAGAAACGCACTAAGTAACTTCGGGAACGCTTATAAAGTGTTCCTTTGTAATCAACCACTCCACTTTGATTGGTGGTAAAAATTCAGTTGGTTTTTGAGTGATCTCTACCGAATAAGGAGCATCTACAACTGACACTCGATATCTAAAAACATACTCTCGGGCTCGATCGGTGAAGTCATAGTGTGATTTTATTTTGGCCCCGTCTTTATTTAAGACAGCAACCGCTGGCGTTTCCACATAGCCCGGGATTTTAGATTTACCGACCCGCAGATACTCACCCTCAGGACCAACTTCAACTAGGACATGCTTAAGCAACATCGCTCGATCTTTATCTTCTTCAGCTAGCGTTGGAAGAACTTCTAAGGATTTTCTAGTAATTTGTTCTGATGGCATTACCTAATATGTATAGTTAAAAGTGAGTCGGGCGGGATTCGAACCCGCGACATTCTGCTTAAGAGGCAGACGCTCTAACCAACTGAGCTACCGACCCAACGATTTAATAAACTCTCTACCTCGAGCAGATTTTAACTGCTTCCCTCTTCTTAATGCTTCAATTCGAGTTTTATATTCCTCGACATAGATTGTTTTCCATACTCCACTGTTTCTGGTGATGTACGAAGTTGACTTAGTAGGCAACAACTGATTATGCCTTTTTAATCTCTTCTCCAAGTCATTTGTCTGACCAATATACTGTTTCTTTTTTTCTACATTTCTTAAGACGTAGACATAAAACATATATCAATATCTTCTGCTTAAGAGTCCGCCAGCTGGCGGATCTAACCAACTGAGCTACCGACCCAACCGTGAAAAACCAGATCAAAAGACTCATCTGGCTCCGCTTATTTTATCACATAGAAATGCTACAATTCGGGGATGCGCGATCTCACTATTGAGTTACAATTCCAGCTTTTTCCGCCGCATGTGCATCGAGGACACCATGTTTTAATTCTACTTCGTGATGCTAGGGGTAATTTTATTTTGGGCTGTAAACAAATTTACCCCGAGGGAATCTGCCGATTACTGGGTGGGGGAGTCGAAACAGGCGAGCAACCTGATCCAGCTGCAGTGCGTGAGCTGGAAGAAGAAACTGGCTTAAAAGTCGCAGCCGCAGATCTAACCAAACTTGGGAGTGTCCAAGCCAACTTGACTGATCAAAACCAAAAAAAAGTGACTTTTACTTCACACGTCTATTTTCACGACTGTGGAGAAAAAGAGCCACAAGCCGCTGATGACGTGGATGAACTCTGTTTTCTCTCGAGAAATGAAGTTATAAGATTAATTGAACGTTATACATTTCTATCCACAGAGATTGATCCTAAAGTGAAGTTTGCTTGGTCTGATTACGGACAACTCTATAGTTTTATTCACCAGTTTGCAGTAGATGAAGTGGCTAAATTAGGCCTGTAATAATTTTCATCAGTAATTCAATCACCCGCAGGTACTCACCAAACAACCTCGAGTCTTGTCCCAGCCAGCCTGACTGTGTTACAACCAAGGAGTGACACTAATAAATCAGGATCTATACCCTGGAGAACTAGCCCTTCATAAAAAATATGCTCAATCTGAGCTATTATTGAGTTTAGTTTGGACTCATTCAAATATTGTGGCCGATATCGCAGCCAGCATTCTTGATAGTGGAATACTGCTTAATCCAGCTGAAACTCCCAGAGATGTCGTGATTCAAGCCTGTTTACTCCATGATATCGGTGTTTATAGTTGTGGCGGTTTTGAGTTTCTGCCCGGCCAACCACCTTCAGATAAACCATACATTCAGCATACGATCGTTGGAGCTTGGATTCTCAAACAAGAGGGTTATTTACCAGAGGTAATTCAAGCGGCTCATGTCCACACTGGAGTTGGGCTAACCAGCCAAGATATTACTAACTATGGACTTCAGCTGCCGGCCGATGATTACGTTCCCCGAACCACATTCCAAAAATTGATTACCTACGCTTCTAAATTCCACTCCAAAGCCCCAAAATTTCGCTCAGCAGAAGACATTGCTACTTCATTAGAGCGATATGGTCAAGAAAAAGTTTCCACTTTCTTGGAAATGCAGAGTCAGTTTGGTCAACCAAATCTTGAACCAATTATCGCTAAGTATAACGATTGGCATTTATGGTTTACTTTTCAAGTAGGACAAATCTCACAAAAAGCTGGAGTCGGAAACAACCTCAGTCCGACTGGTATCAACCAGTAACTCTTCACGTATTTTCACGCCATTTAAGTAAGGCTTTTTGTAAAGCCGTGTAATGAAGGGTGGGTTGATTATTTTTATCCAAAAAAGTAAATTTCTTAAATGGTCCAGGATCACCTTTTAGTAAAAATGGCGTCACCGCAATCACCCTTGGATCTGACCATACATGTTGTAAAGCGTAAAAATAATACGACTCCAACCACCGATCGGTCGCCTTATTACTAGCCCAACCAGTCTCCGTAATAAAAACTTGGTAATCACGGTTAGTGACTTTTTTCAGGTACGTTAGTTCGTGTTGAAAACCGCGAAGCGAGTCCTGAGTTTGGCGCTCGGGTGAAGAACTAAAGCCAGGATTGGGATATGAATGTGAGTTCCAGTAATCAACAAAAGCAAAAATATCTGAATCATGGGTTTGCATCCGTCTAAGGTAAGTAAAAGCTTCCATAGTGGTGGGGCCGTTGGGAGCCGCCAAGTCCATAGCTGCGGGCAGAACCACATACTGATCTGGTTGCGCTTTAGCCCAAGTACTTACAAACCGTAAAATAGTCGCGTATTTTTCTGGTTCCAGTTCGCCGCCCCATTCCTGACGATGATTAACTTCATTAAAAACAATGAGGTGGCGCTCGTCGGTTGGCCATTGAAGTTGATTTAAAAAATCAAGAAGTTTGAGCGTTTCATCACGTGTTGGAATCTTCCAGTTGCCATTATCATAGGTGGTTGTTAAACGAACTAGCGGAATAATTTTTTCATTTTTTGCCTGATCAAAAAAAGCCTGCCACTCCACAGTTCGTTCTAAATCATTAAGACTCAAAGGGATGGTCACGTAGTGCCAACTATCACTATCATTTTGAGCGACTAAGGTTTTGGCATCCTTTAGTTCACCTAAGTTCAAAATGTGAATTCCCAACACTGAGCCACCCTGAGCATATACTATAGGCTTTTGTAATTTTGTGAAAAAGGCCGTGAAAATAAAAAAAAGGCCTATAACTGATACAATTCGTTGCATAATTATAGGATATCATTTTAGGTCTATTTTGTCGAGAATCACTACCTGATATACTTAGGCTTCATGCAACGTTTATTTTTAGGTTTTGCCTGGTTACTAACCACCACTGGAATTACTGTCACTTCAATTGCTGGCCTACAGCTCTTTGTCTTTGCGCCGCCATTAGTCAATCTCCCACTAGCTCAACTTCAGGTCGAAACTCCAACCCCACCAGTTTACTACCCTAAACCAGCGGTCAAAGGCGTCGTTGAAGGGGGAGACGCCCGAGCACTCTTAGTCACTCGGTTTCTGGCTCGACACAACTCACCTCTGACACCTCATGAATACTTTGGCCAATTCATAGTCGATTTAGCCGACAAGAATGGCTTTGACTTCCGATTGTTGCCCGCTATTGCCATGCAAGAAAGCAATCTCTGCAAACGAATTCCCGAAAATACCTATAACTGTCTTGGTTTTGGCATTCATGAACGAGGAACCTTGGCCTTTAAAAGTTATGAAGCCAACTTCGAACGAGCTGCCAGAGAACTAAAAGCCAACTATATTGACCGCGGTTTAACTACCCCTGAAGAAATCATGACTAAATACACACCAAGCAGTAACGGCAGTTGGGCCGCCTCAGTCAATCAATGGATGTCGGAAATGCGATATGACGACCGAACGCTCGGTCGGGAAGCAAAAACTAACGAGAGTGTCCTCGAATTTGTAAAAACGGCTTCTTCAGCTGCTACTCAAAATACTCGAGTGCAACCCTAATTCTAGTCTTTTATTTGATATAGTATGATACTTATTGACAAGCTTATAATAAATTGATATAGTTGTTATTAGCTTAGAAGGTTTATTCCTCACCGGGATCTACGTTCTAAGACAAAAGCATCCCGCCATGGCGGGATTTTTTTGTACAAATTTCAAGAAAGTGCCGAAGGTGGGACTCGAACCCACAATCCTTTTGGGAATACGGTTCTAAGCCGTACGCGTATACCAATTCCGCCACTTCGGCGCTTTGCTATTGTATACCAAGATCTTGATTTTTGACCTTCCCGACTACCCGAGCATTAGTATAAGATGAAGGTATGTGCTGTAGTCAAGTAATCGACACCTCAACGATTTCCCCGCTAGGTGCGTTTGGGTCTCCAACTCCTTATCAGCCGCCAGCCTTCGCGGACGCCACTACGCCAACTCCAGACATAATTGCCTCCTCAACTCCAATTACTCTTGCTGATAGATCTGGACCACCTGTAATTCCTGACATTCTCAGTATGGAAAATGAACTCAAGTCGACGGGCGCACTCCTGAGTGAAATCAAACTAGCTAATCACGAACTCAGCTCACCACTCTCCCACTTACAACCAGAGCATCTCATCCAGACCCCAGAAGGCCCCAAATCAGCTGTGGTTATGCCCAGCACACCCGTTCCCGGCCAAACAATTCAACTAGCCAGTACTGCGCCACAACTCCAACAACCAACATTAACTCAAGCAATTTTCCGAGCCCAAACTGCGCCTGAACTAGAAAACAATACCTACCAAACACTCTTAAGTGGTATATTAATTGCGCTGACGCTGGCTAGTCTCTACGCCCTTGGTTTGTTTGTCTATCAAAATTACTCTTTGACCCCGACATCTTCTTTGGACTCAGAAGCTGAGGTCCCTGAAGCCAGCTGGTATCAATAAACAAGCTTTCAACTCATGGTCAAGTACACGCATAAAGTTCATGCTCGGTCGCGGTCGCTCAAACTCAAAGTTGAGCCGAATGGGGAAGTGGTGGTGATTACTCCACCTCGAGTTTCTCTTGCTCAAATTGAAGCCTTTGTCACCGCTCACTTGAATTGGATCACGCGCATTAAATCAGCCCTAACTCTTCGCAAAACTCTGACTAATGATACTGAAACAGTCTCTTTATTCGGTAAAAAATACACTAAAAAAATCACCACTGATTCAAAAGAGCGAGCCGAAATTAAGGTCGTGGGGGAAACGCTTGTCATTAACCTGCTTGCCAACTCACCCGATGATGTCACGGTCAAAGAAGTAGCGCAAAAAATTGAGCGATTCGTCAAAAACACAGCCGAGAAGTACTTAATTCCTCGAACCCATCAATTAGCTAAAACGATGAATATTGAGTTTAAGCGCATCACACTCCGACAACAAAAAAGTCGGTGGGGGAGTTGTAGTAGTCAGGGGAATCTCAACTTCAACTGGCGTTTAGTTCACTATCCGACTCCAGTCATTGATTACGTAATCATCCACGAGCTAGCTCATCGACGGGAAATGAACCACTCCAACGCCTTCTGGCAGATTGTTAGAGAGTATGATCCAGCCTTTGCTCAACACCGGGGTTGGCTTAAGCGGAACGGTCTGCCAGTCGACTAACAATAAAGACAATAATCATCCCTTGGAAGAAGTTAATGACTGTCCCTAAAATAACGGCTACTAGCCATGAACTAAGACCCAAACCAATTTCTTCAGCTAAGCGACCAATGCCCCAAATAGCCAAGATATTAATCACCCAGTAAATACCCATCCATTGTCCATTGGAAAGCTTGATGTTGATAGCTTCGCTTCCGGATTCAATCAATGGGGTAGCACCAACAGCAATTAAAGAGAGAGTCAGACTACTAATTAACAGCGCTCCCATCATTGAAACCATATGATTGCCCAAAACGATACTGGCTGGGAAGAATAAATTCGCCAAAAATAAGACCACAATTGTCAAAACAGTAAAGAGAATAAAAGCTGCCAATAATTGATTAAAAGTCATGTGTGACTCAGTCATTGGCGCTGAGGTTGAGTTCATGTTAGTAGCTGACGAAGAAGAAGTAGTTACTCTTTTAGTGGTTGCCACTCGACTAATTTTTTTTGTTTTTTTTGCCATAAAATAATCTCCATTTTTGTAACTGTAGCACAAGCCGCTTCCTTGGTGCAATCTGGAGTTGATTGGGTATACTTGACTAATGCAACTTCTCCATGGAGAACACTTAGTCGCCTCTCGTCAAAAATTGGTAACTTTACTTGACGCAGCTCGAGCTACCAATCGTCAAATAGTTCATATTGATGCGGCCCGCCTCCAACCCCATGATTTAGAACTCCAGTTAGGTAGCGATGACTTGTTTGGCACTCCCAAAACGGTTGTGATTGAAGAGCTGCACTCACTGCCTAAATCCCAGAAAAAAAACCAGTTGTTAGAGATTGTCGCGAAAGCAGCTCAAATCTCAGATCCTAGCTTAGAAGTGATTCTGTGGGAAAAACGAGAGTTAACGCCAACTATGCTCAAGCAGTTTCCTCAAGCCAAAGTGACTATCAGTAAAATTAGCAACGCAGTTTTTAGCTGGTTAGACTCACTTAGCCCTCAACCTGCTACCAAACCAACCCAACTAAAACTCCTCCACACAGCTATCACTAGTGAAGATGCCTTTATGTGCCTAGCTATGTTGGTCCGTCAAGTCAGACTTCTAATTCAAGTCAAAGCGGGGAGTGCTGTAGGAGGAGCGCCATTTATGATTGCGAAACTCCAAAAACAAGCCCAACCCTTTACCCTGCCTCAATTACTCAAAATTCACCAACATTTACTCAAGTTAGATCTCGCTTTTAAGACCAGCGTCACCAGCTTAAATCTGGACCAACACCTTGATCTTTTGATCATAGACTTGTAGGATCGGTTCATTGATGAGCAGGTTTGTCTTATTTGTCAAAAAAGGAGCTGCATGCAAGTCGATTCTTCCATTTTTAAAGCCTACGACATCCGAGGCATTTATGGTCAAAATTTAAATGAACCAATTGCTGAAGCCATTGGCAAAGCCTTTGTTTCAATTCTTAAACCCACCACTGTGATCGTGGGTCAAGATGGCCGCGTTTCGAGCCCTTCTTTAGCTGCTTCACTAATTCAAGGCTTAACCAGTGTGGGTGTTAATGTCATTAATGTTGGTCAAGTCTCGACTGACATGTACTACTACGCCTGCGCCACCAAGAAACTGCCGGGCATCATGGTGACTGCTAGTCACAATCCCAAAGAGTACAACGGTTTCAAAATGGTCCGCCAAATTCCCTATCTCCTTTCTGGCGATGAGGGTATTCAAGACATCAAAGCTTTGGTTGAAACAGATAATTTGCCACCAACTTCATCAACTCCAGGTACGGTTGAAACCTGGGACATTATGGCTGGTTTCATTGAAAAAATTCTGAGCTTGGTTGATGTTAACCAACTAAAACCAATGAGAATCATTGCTGACACTGCTAACGGCATGGTTGGCCCTTCACTACTTGAAATATTCAAGCAAATTCCTCAAGTTCAATTGACCCCAATGTACTTTGAGGTTGATGGGACTTTCCCGAACCATGGGGGAGATCCACTCCAAGCTGCCAATCGAGCTGAGCTCCAGGAGAGAGTCGCCAAGGAAGGCTTTGATCTAGGTGTCGCCTTTGATCCTGATGGTGATCGTTTCTTCTGTATTGATCGCCTCGGTCGTTTTATATCTGGTGATTTCATGACTGCCATCTTGTCGCAGTACTTCTTAGCCAAAACTCCGGGCGCTACGATTGTCTACGACATTCGAGCTTCAATCGCCGTCAAAGACACCATCGAGAAAGAAGGTGGTAAGGCTTTGTACAACCGCGTTGGGCACGCTTTTATCAAAAAGCGAATGATTGATGAAGACGCCGTTTTTGGCGGTGAAGTCTCTGGTCACTACTACTTTAGTGACTTCTTTGGCTGCGATTCAGGCGTAGCTCCGATGATTTACTTACTCGATTTGCTGTCTCACAACCAATTATCGCTTGACCAAATCGTTGACTACTACCAAGGTCAGTACTTTATTTCTGGTGAAATTAACAACAAAGTGCCTGATGTTAAAACAGTGATTGCTAAAATTAAAGAGCACTACAGTCCAACAGCTAAAAATGTGATTGAAGTCGATGGAATCACAATTGAGAATGAGGATTGGCGCTTCAATGTTCGGGGTTCTAACACCGAGCCGTTAATTCGTTTAAACCTTGAAGCTACTACACAAGCACTCATGGAACAAAAACGGGATGAACTCCTGGCCATGATTCAAGGTTAACTAACTATTCATGTCAAAACCAACTGTTCTCATCACCTTGGCTGGAAGTAACTCCCGCTTATTTCCTTTTAATCAGGGCATCAGTAAAAGTGGGTTGACCTTGTTAGGACAACCGTTAATTGTCAGAACTATTCGCGAGTTCTTGAATCGAGATTATGATTCTTTTGTGATTGTTCACTCGGGACGAGATAAGGACGAGTCGGGAATTCCCAACACCTTAAAACGGCACTTCCCGGACCTCAAAGTCACTTACCTCGAGCAAGTAGCTCCTCTCGGCATGGGCAACGCTATTTTAACTGCTCGTCAATACTTATCAGGACAGTTTATTTACACTGGTGGCTATCACCCACAAGCAGCAGCCGTAGCTGATCAATTACTATCTTTCTCCACTACCAGTGTTGTTTGCTCAGCTGACACAGAACATCCTTGGGACTATGGAATTCTAAGTATTGAAGGCGACCTAGCGGTGGGCATCACTGAAAAACCTAGTCCTGGTACCGAAGTCTCAAATCAAAAAATTCAGCTAATCTACGCACTAGACCAAGAGTTTCTAACAACGCTAGCCAGCACGAATCAAAGTGATCACTATAACTTTGAAACCGCACTGAATGTTTTGATGCAGCAAAGAAAAGTTGGCCACTTAGCATTACCTGAATGTCTAGCGTCATTAAAGTATCCTTGGCACCTATTTGATATTCAAAAAGAACTCTTTAGTCAATTGAAGTCTGCTCGAGATCGGGGAGCAAAAATAAGCCCAACAGCAATTTTAGATGAAACAAATGGCCCCATTCTAATCGAACGGGGAGCCACCATCGGAGACTTTGCTAAAATTGTCGGCCCAGCCTACATTGGCGAAGAGTGTCTAGTCGGTGATTATGCCTTTATTCGTCAAAGTAGTCTTGAAGCTCACTCAATTGTGGGAGCTAAAACTGAAGTTGTCCGATCACTCATCATGAGTCACTCAAGTTTGCATTTTGGCTATCTTGCTGACTCAATTATTGGCAACCACGTCAAGATTGGCGCCGGTTTGATCACGGCCAATAAACGTCTTGATCGGCAACCAGTGCTTGTTACCGTCAAAGGCCAACCAATAAGTAGTGGTCGAAAAGAGCTCGGCGTCATGATTGGGGATGATAGCAATCTGGGAATTCGCGTCAACACAATGCCAGGTGTGATTGTTGGTCCTCAAGCAAATATTTTTCCAGCCACGACTCTCTTTCAAAATGTAGCTCTAGGTGAAGTGGTAAAAACAAAGTAATAACTACGAAAGATGACATGTCTCAACCATTTTTAGACGACCGTGAAGCAATGTTCAAACTTGATACTAAAAATGCCCTAGGCTCGATTGAGATGCTGGGTAGTCAAGTCCAACAGATTTGGGAACTTTCTCAAAAGCTGGAGTTTGATGAATCCTACCGTCAGGTTGCTAACATCGTTGTCGCGGGGATGGGTGGTTCAATTTTAGGAACCCACGTCATTCAAACCGTTTTTAAAGATGTTTTGACCATGCCAGTTTTGATTGTGCCTGATTATGAAATGCCTTCTTTTGTCAATCAAAGTACACTCGTTATTGCCTCAAGCTACTCAGGAACAACTGAAGAAACTTTAGCCGCGGTTAAAGATGCTCAAGTTCGCGGGGCAAAAATTGCTGGCATTACTTCGGGTGGACCATTGGCCGATTTTTTACGATCTAACAACTATCCAGCCTTAATTTTTGAACCAAGCTATAACCCCTGCAACTCACCTCGAATGGCTTTGGGATACTCAATTTTTGGCCAAATTGCGTTATTCGCTCAAGCAGGTTTACTCAAAGTAACTGAAGCTGAGTATCAAGCAGTCATGAAAACCATTGCTGAGACCCATCTCAGATTAAGCGTCGCCATCAATCAAGAAAGTAACCCAGCCAAAATTTTAGCTTTTGAATTTTTCCATCATATCCCCGTCATTACAGTTGCTGAACATTTGGAAGGAGTGGGACACCTTTTCGCTAATCAATTAAATGAGAACGCGAAAAATTTTGCTGAGTTTCGCGTCATTCCTGAGCTGAATCACCACTTAATGGAAGGTTTGCAGTTTCCAGCCGCCAATCAAACTGAGTTACTCTTCCTGACTCTTCATTCAGATCTCTACCTCCTCAGTAATCAGAAACGGATGACTTTGACTGAAGAAGTCTTAGAAAAAAACCAGATTGAGTATCGAACATTAGCTTTAACTAGTCAAAGTAAACTCGAACAAGCTTTTGAGTTCTTAGTTTGGGGTGCATACACTAGTTACTATCTCGCTCTACTTAACAATCAAGATCCGACCCCCAATCCTTGGGTTGATTGGTTTAAAGCTGAACTCAAAAAGTGAGCAAGACTTGCAGTGACTCTGCCTTGTACGCTAGTATGAGAGAGTGAAGAATTCTGCCTACATATCTCTTAGCAATCTAGCTGCAGCTCCACTCAGTCAAGTCGGCATCTGGGGTCAGTTATTGGGAAAGCTTGTCAGCGCTCGAATTCCAGTCACTTCAAGTTTTGTGATTCCAGTTACTATCCTCGAAAAAATTGCAGAAGCCAACCAATTAGCAACTAAACTGACTCAAACTACTGACAAAATTCTTCAAGAAAAACTCTTTAAGACTCAATTCATTCCGCCTGAGCTCGCTCGAGAGTTGGTCAAGGCCATTCATACGGAACTCCTCGACCAACAAATCAAACTCACCGTTAGCTGGCTCCCCACTAGTAATGACCAACCAGCTATCTCGCTTTCAACTCAAGGCGATGCCAACTGTCTGGAGTCAGTCTTAGAACTTTGGGCGCAAGCGTATTTTTCTCAAATTACCCTTACCCCACCTCGACTTGTGCCAGCTGCTATCATCCTTCAGATCGAGCTTTCGAGTACTCTGTCAGGCTACGCCATCACTCGAGTAGCAGACGAAGCTAAGCAAACAATAGTCATCCATTTTAGTCATGATCCGGCAACGAACCTCTCAGTTGATGTCCGAACCTGGAATATCGTCAGTTCTAGTGCTGCTCCATCTATCAAACAAGTTCCCGATAAAACTTGGGTGACTCTCGCTCAATTCCTGCACCAAATTCGACTCTGGTCACTCTATAACTACCGTGTGCAGTGGCAACTACATCAAAATCAAGTTTTAATCACCCTGATCACTAAAGTCAATGAAACTGGCATATCATTGACTCGGCCCCAAACTCAGACACTTTTGGGCACCATTAAAGGCCGACCGGTGATCTCAGGCAAAGTGGCTGGTCTAGTAGTCACTGATCCCGAAAAAATCTCTCAACATTGCGTCTTAGTAGTTAGGAAACTAGAAAAAATTACTCCCCAAGCAGTAATTAATCTCGGAGCGGTGGTAGTTGAAGAACACATTGCTAAAAATATAGTCACCATTCTCGAAAAATATCATATTCCGACTATTATTAATGCCACTGGCGCTAACTCATGCTTCAAACTTGGTCAAAGAATCTTAGTTGATGCCACCACTGGCTTAATAGTTTTGGACCGCCCTAAAAAATCGGACCGAACCTCCAAAAACCGGGCTGCTATCTATCTCTTGACTCATCAGGCTTTGGCAGCTGAACAGTATCCGCTCGATGACTATCAAGGAGTTGTTTTTCAACCAGAGTTAACGTTGGCTAGCAGCGGTAACCATCCGATCCATGAACTAAGGAGTCACCAAAAAGAAGCTTTATTCAAACTCATGACTGGGACACTCGGATCATATCGCCAGCTTGATGTTCCATTTTTCTATCGCTTAAGCAGTTTTACGACTGACCAACTCCGATCGTTGAGTCATGGGGCTATGTATGAACCGTTGGAACCAAATCCTAGTCTCGGTTTCTTCGGTGGTTTGAGAAACCTAGCTAGCCCAGAATTACTTGATTTTGAGTTAGCTACTTTACTCAGAATTACGCCCACCTTCAAACAACCTCTGACAGTTATCATCAATGGTTGTCGCAGCCCAGGAGAAGTAAAAGCCCTAGCTCACCACCTACAAACTTTTTTCTCGAAAAGCAAAGCTTGCCAAATTTGGTGGGAAGTCGAAACACCTGAACAGATTTTTAACGCCTCCGCTTATCTCCAATCTGGTATCCAAGGAATCGTAATCAACGCCCAAAGTTTGCACGCCCTCAGCCTTGGCATTGATCCGGCCAACCAAGACGTGTACCATAGATATGCATGGAATGAGTCTTTACTGCTTGAATGGCTCCGCCATCTTCAAAGCAAAGTAGCCGATCAACCACTTTTCTTATCGGTAACCGAAGACCAACCACTACTTTTTAGGTTGGTCAACACTTTAAACTTAGCCGGCCTTATCATTAGACCCGGACTGTCGCAGGTTGCCAGCAGTTATCTTGAAAATTATGCCAATCATTAATGGTGTTTACGCCCGAGAAATCCTTGATTCCCGTGGATATCCAACGGTTGAGTGTACTGTCTGGACTGACACGGGGATTGTAGTTACTTCTAGCGTGCCCACTGGCACTTCTAAGGGTAAGTACGAAGCGGTTGAAGTCCGCGACAATGATCCCAACCGCATGCAAGGTCGCGGTGTCTTACAAGCCGTCAATAATGTGAATACTATTTTGGCCCCCTTATTGGTTGGCAAGGATCCCACGTTACAGGCAGACATTGACCAGATCCTAATTACAGCTGATGGGACTGAAAACAAATCAAACTTGGGAGTTAATGCGTTACTCGCTGTCTCACTAACAGTCTGTCGGGCGGGCGCCGCTACGCTCGGTTTGTCCGTCTATCAATATTTACTTCAACAATACAAATTAAGTGAAACTGCTCAAATTCCGACCTGCATCTACACCTTGATCAATGGTGGAGCCCACGGCGCTGACAACTTAGACATTCAAGAATTTCAAGTCATTCCCGCTAGTTACATGGACTACCAAAGCTCGCTCAATCTCGGCACCACTCTTTATCAAAAATTAGAAGAAGTTTTAATCAGCAAGGGAGCAGTTCACTCAGTGGGTCTCGTCGGTGGCTTCACACCTAATCTATATAATAATACTGACGCTTTTGAGCTATTAGTTGAAACCACCAAAGCTTCTCCCTACACTTTTGCCCAAGATTTGTTTTTTGGCGTTGATATGGCTGCGTCCGCTCTTTACCAAAGCGGAAAGTATGTATTAAAAGACAAAAATCAACCATATACCGCCCATGAATTATTTGAGTTTTACACCCAGTTGCGAAATTTATACCAAGTTTTTTATCTAGAAGACCCGTTTGAAGACGATGACTGGGCTAACTGGAAACAACTAACTGCCGATCTAGGCACCACCACCGCGATCGTCGGTGATAGTTTTCTAGTCACCAATAAGTCTCGCCTTGAAAGAGCAATCTCTGAACGAGCTTGTAACTCAATTTCAGTCAAACCAAACGAAGTCGGAACGTTAACTGAAACAATTGAGGTCATCAAAATTGCTAAAGCTGCTGGCTGGCAAGTCATCATCTCCCATCGGAGTGGCGAAACTAACGATGATATTATTGCTGACTTAGCGGTCGGCTTTGGTGCTGATTACTGTAAGTTTGGCCCACCCAACCGAGGTGAGAGGATTTCCAAGTACAACCGACTACTCCAAATTTACCAAGAAATTGCCGCAGGTCAAACAGCATGATCGATCCTATCTTTGACTTAGCTAACACTCCGATCGTACCTATCACTTCGAGTTCACCTTTTACGGAAACCTTTCCTCATCGCAACTACACAGGGCCGAAACCAGCTGTCTTATTAGTTTTAGATGGATGGGGAATTGGTCCCAACAATGCCGGGAATGCAATCGCTCGAGCTCACACACCTAACATGAACAAGTTCTGGCTTTCATTTCCTCATACTCAACTGGCTGCCAGCGGCGATGCGGTTGGCTTACCTCACGGGGAAGATGGTAATACCGAGACCGGCCACCTAAATATTGGTGCCGGCAGTATTGTCTATCAAGATTTACCGCGAATTAACATGGCAATTGCCGATGGGAGCTTTAATCTAACTCCAGCTTTTTTGGCTGCTTGCAATCATGTTAAAGCTCATGGTAGCGCTTTACATTTAATGGGCTTAATTGGTTCTGGCGGCGTCCACTCAAATATTGAACATTTATATGCTTTACTCAATCTCTGCAAACAACAAGGTGTGACCCAAGTTTATATTCATGGCTTTACTGATGGTCGAGACTCACCACCCACGGCTGGCATCACCTACATCCAACAACTTCGCGATCGATGCAAAGAAGCAGGTGTTGGTCAGCTGGCAACGCTGATGGGTCGCTACTACGCAATGGACCGTGATAAACGGTGGGAACGAATTGAAAAAGCCTATGATGCGCTAACCGTTGGCAGTGGAGCTGAAGCTTGTGTGGCTGACCCTTTAGCCGCTATTCAACATCAATATGACCAAGGAATTACGGATGAGTTTATCGAACCAATTAGTATCTGTGATGAGCAAGGTCAAATTCATACCATCAATGATAATGACGCCGTGATTTTCTTTAACTATCGGATCGATCGACCTCGGGAATTAACTAAAGCCTTTGTTAATCCAACGTTTGAACAAGGAATCCAATCAGAGGGCTTTGATCCTTACTCAATTAAGTACGAAAAATCTCATCTCAAAAAAGCAGTCGGAGGGAATACTTTCAAACGGAAAAAAGTTATCCAAAATGTATATTTTGTAACTATGACTCAATACGAAGAGGGCCTCGCCGTTGATGTAGCTTTTCCACTTCAAAACGTCCGGAATCCAATTGGTAAAGTTTTTGCTGACTTTGGCTTACGACAGCTCCGAATTGCTGAAAGTGAAAAAGAGCGGTTTGTTACGTACTACATGAATGGTCAACAAGAAATTATATATCCCGGTGAAAATCGGGTCATTCTCCCGTCAAAAGGGGCCAAGTCGTATGATGAGACGCCTGAGATGAGCGCCCGAGAAATCGGCTTTGAGCTCCGCCAGCACTTAGCCACCAAAGAATATGATGTGGTAATTTGCAATTTTGCGAATGCTGATATGGTGGCCCACACCGGCAACCTTGAAGCCACTATTAAAGCCTGTGAAATTTTGGACGAAGTAGTCGGCCAAGTTGTAACCGATGTCTTCAACCAAGGGGGCGTCGTATTTATCACGGCTGATCATGGTAACGCTGAAGAATTGATCAATAACAGCACTGGTGAAATGGATACCGAGCACTCTATTTACCCAGTCCCGTTGATCATTATTGGCAAACAGTTCATGAACAAGCCAAGCATGTTACCAACCGGAATCTTGGCTGATATTGCTCCCACCATGCTTAAAGTCATGGGCTTGACTGAACCTGAAACTATGACCGGCCGAGCTCTAATTTAGTGTTTGAAAATCGAAATTAAGCCTTAGCGTGAGTCTTGGCTTTGATCGCTTCATAGATAATCGGCAAGATTGAGATGACTACAATTGCAATTACAACTAAACTAAAGTTGTCTCTAACAAACGGAATATTCCCAAAAAAGTAACCCGCAAAAGTGATACTAGTCACCCACAGAAGTGCTCCCACCACGTTGTAGAGAAAGAACTGGTTGTAGTCCATTCGGCCAATGCCGGCTACAAACGGAGCAAAGGTTCTCACAATTGGCACAAAACGAGCTAAAACGATGGTTTTTCCACCATGTTTAGCGTAAAAAGCTTGAGTTTGATCGATGTGAGCTTGGCTAATAGGAACATGTTTGTTATCAACAATTTTTTGACCAAAAAAGTGACCAATCCAGTAGTTGACTGTATCACCCAAGACTGCAGCAATTAATAAAATAAACCAAACGATCACTACATTAAGTGAACCCAAAGCTGAAATCGCACCGGCAGCAAATAATAATGAATCTCCAGGCAAAAATGGGGTGACAACAAAACCAGTTTCAGCAAAGACAATCAAAAATAAAATCGCATACGTCAACGTCCCGTATTGACTCGTAATATCAATCAAGTGAGCGTCAATGTGAAGGATGAAACTAATGATTCCAGTGATTAATTGCATATAAGAAAATATTTTAACATACTCAACTTAAAAATAGTTAGCTCCAATTTCTATATTTTGCGCGACTTAAGTTGCAAAATTGATATATTTAGATGCTATAAGATCTAATTGTCCTTCGCTATCTTTTCGGTTATTCTGACTTCAATTCGGTAATTATACGCCCAAATAAAAAGAGAAGAGGAGACCTATGCCCATCACCCTTTATAAGCGCCAACGCCAGATTGTTGACTTCATTGCTCAGTATATTCAAAAGTATGGCTACTCACCGACTTTGCAAGAAATTGCTAATGCACTAGGGGTTTCTTCCTTGGCTACTGTCCATGAACACTTGCAAGCTTTATCTCGCAAAAAAGTCATCCGCAAGTTTGAAGGTGCCGTCCGCGGAATCGAGCTGGTTGATCGGACTTTTCTCAAGATTACTGACAGCGTTGATTTGCCACTCTTAGGCTTCATCGCCGCTGGAGCCCCAATCGAGCCACATACTGATCCTAATGCGAGCTTTAAGGTCTCACCCGAGATGATTAGTGGCTCTAAACGATCATATGTTTTACAAGTCAAAGGTAAGTCGATGATCGAAGATCACATTGATGATGGAGACTTCGTCGTCATCGAAGAAACACAGAACGTCAACAATGGTGATATCGTAGTCGCTTTACTTGATAATGGCCTCGCCACCCTTAAACGCTTCTACAAAGAAGTGACTCGGGTCCGCCTCGAACCAGCCAACTCAACCATGAGCCCAATTTATGCGACCAATGTCCAGATTCAGGGAAGAGTAGTGGGGCTAATACGGAAATTTCAGTACTAAGCAATAAAAGAGGTAACTAGTCAAGTATTTCCTCAATCTTGTTGACACTCCAGAAGTAAGTAAGAAACTAGACACACTCACCGAGCAATTCAGCGATCAAGGCAAATTTCAGAAAGCATCTTCAATTCACTTTACAGTTACCGATAGTGGTGAAGTACCAGAAAGTCCGTATGTTGGGCGCAAGTTTATAGATTTCCTACAGATGTCCGCCTTCTTTGCCATAAAGACTTGTGTTAGGATATTTTTCAGTACTTTGCAAGACACATTTTAATCATAAGGATTTCATGTCCAAGACTACACTACAAAACCAACCAGGCTTCTTTATCAGTCACACATTTAATAAAGCGTGGCAGATTTTCAAAAAACAGCCTCTCCAAGTGTGGGGAATTATGCTATTGCCAATAGGCCTAGCAATTCTCTATATGATTATTAACAACACTTTGCCTGAAGGAATTCTCAGATCTGTTTTATGGCTGGCGTATATGATCGTTCAATGTATTGTCGGCATGGGTGTAACCAAAATTTTCTTAAAGATGGTCCGTGGTGAAAATTATTCTATAAATGATGCCTTTTCAACTGGATCAAGTTTAATCAACTATATTTTAGGTACACTTTTGTATGCTGTAATTGTGATTGGGGGTATGATTCTTTTAATTTTTCCAGGTATAATCTGGGGAATTAAGTATATGTTTATGCCATACTTAATTATTGACAAAGGAATGAGCCCACTTGAAGCAATGAAGAAAAGTGGTGAACTTACACAAGGAGCAAAGTGGGATTTGGTTGGCTACTTTTACACAACAGTAATCATGATCTATTTGGGTGTATTTGCTTTGGTAGTAGGTCTGGCAGTCACCATTCCAATTACTACTTTGAGTTACGTAATTGTCTATGACCTACTCTTAAAAAGAGGTGGCCAATCAACGATTGCTGAATAATTCATTCTTGAGAAAATTTTCTAGATCCGAGATTAGTTCGGCTTGAAATACACCCATGACTCAAACTCCCGATACTCGTTTTAAAATGATCGCTAGCGGGTACCTGTTTCTACTTAAAAACGAGCAGATCTTGCTCGCCAAACGCTTCCAAACAGGGTATATGGATGGTTACTACGGTCTACCAGCTGGTCACATTGAAGATGGGGAAACCTTAACCGCTGGCACGGTTCGAGAGATAGCTGAGGAGATTGGTTTAGTCATCAAGCCTAGTGACCCGCTCCCCTAATAATACGCAGTGACTGTAAAATAGCAGTACTGCGAAAGGGGGCAACATGGCAGGAATTTCTAGTGAGGTAAAGGCTGAGATATTGGTAAAAGTCAAAACAGGCCAAAAAGTAGTAGAGCTTTCAAAGCAGTATGGAGTGAGTGATAAAACAATATACAACTGGTTGCAATG
>Ga0163154_10000347_pt1 | contig 69367 bp, 75 predicted proteins | sample OliLakLV19MP9P1_FD_148649 | JGI IMG/M metagenome (GOLD analysis project Ga0163154, IMG submission 148649) | Freshwater microbial mat bacterial communities from Lake Vanda, McMurdo Dry Valleys, Antarctica - Oligotrophic Lake LV.19.MP9.P1 | ecosystem: Environmental > Aquatic > Freshwater > Lake >... | reverse complement strand
CCCCCACAGGACCACACCCCCCAAGCCGGGGTCCACCGCCACCAATAATAGACCCAGCTTGGCTTGGTCTTGCCCGACGACAGAGGTTACCGGAAACAGTGGCGCGAGCATAGTTCTTCGTCAGGACGGGCTATACCATCGTAAGCCGCCCTAGGCATAAAAAAAGCCCCTCTACGAATAGGGGGGCTTAGGACGCAGTTAGGAGGTATCTTGTTTCTAACTTTAGGCGTGATCCCCATTTCAGGCCCTAGACTTTACAAGTTCTTAAGATAATCCAGGCTGAATCATTAAAAAAACTACGGAGCGGCCCAGTTTAAGTTATGATCCCCGCCCCGTTTAGCTAACTTTGAACCTTCTTCGGTCCAAGAATCATGATCATGTTTTTGCCCTCAGTGAGAGGTTCTTGCTGGACATCCGCGATATCACTCAAGTCTTGAGCCAGCCGGACAAGTAACTTACGTCCAATATCGGCGTGCTGGATCTCGCGGCCCCGGAACATGATGGTGCATTTGACTTTATCGCCTTCCGCTAAGAATTTTTGCGCGTTGCGGATGCGTACTTGATAGTCATGGCTCTCGATGGTGTAACGCATCTTGATTTCCTTGACTTCAACTGTATGTTGTTTCTTTTTAGCTTCGCGCTGTTTTTTCTCTTGTTCAAATTTGAACTTGCCGTAGTTCATAATCCGGCAAACCGGCGGATCAGCGTCTGGGCTAACGAGGACCAAGTCTAGCTCTTGTTCCTGGGCAATGGTCTGGGCCTCGCGCGACGTCATAATCCCTAGCTGCTGTCCCTCATTGTCAATCACCCGGACCCGTGGGAAACGGACGCGGTCATTGATGTAGGGAGCGTCTGCACGCTGGGTCTTAACGGGGCGACGGGGTGAGGGTGTTGAGCGCAAATGATTTCCTTAAAAAGGACGGCAAAATAACCCTAAACCAGGGTTAACCTGATCTCAGCATAGGCAAGGGGTAGGGGTCTGTCAAGGCACCTCCGGGGAGTCTAAAGCAAAGCCCACTGTGCTCAAAACTTGCTCAAACCGTCAGTAGTCCCCAGTACCGCAGCCCTTCGAGGACACCTAGACCGTAGGGAGCTTGGGCGTGATAAGTCAGGGTGCCATTGTGCGGACTAGCCATGGCAGCCGGGGGCACCACCACACTCTTGACTCCCAACTCGGTGTAATGTTCATCGGTAAATACCCCGGCACAGACTATGGTTTTTTCCTCCGTAACCCCCAACAAAGTCCGCAGGTAATCTACGACCTCCGCACTGTTAGTAGGCAGGATATCCAGGAAGCCCGCTTTGTAGACTACATAGGCATCAATGAGGGCCACTTGCTCCTGGAGTCGGGGTAGCACTTCGGCCTGGGCGGGGTCTAGGTAATAACTGCACTTGAAAGGACCTTGGTGCTCTTGGGCCTGTTCGATGAGTTGGAAACTATGGGCAATCGCCTCTACCCGGTTGCGGTTCCAGTCACCATTGAGGAGGTTCATCCACTCGACGATGGGGGTGTAGCTCTCGCCATTGCGGCGGTAGAGACTGGTGCCCGCATCGCAGATCAGCAAATCCGCCGGGAGTAAGGGGACCTGTTCTTTAAGTTCCATGACGGAGCTAAGGGAACGCCCGGTCAGATAGGCCAAAACTAAGCGCGGACGGGCTTGGGCCAGCGCCGCATTTACCTGGGTGAGGGCGGCTTCATCCCCTATCAACGCACCGTCTAAGCCACATACCACCAGCCAGTCCATGGGATTCCTGTCACACGTTGCCCCAATCCTACCTAGGGACGTACAACCGCGAATGATCCCCTAAAAGTCTTTATAATTCTTAATTTTTATCGGTGATACAGCCATCCGTTGCCGTACTCACATTCCTGATGTATTTGAGTAGGGTGCCCTGGGTCGCTCGGAAAGCGGGGGCCTGCCAGCTTTGGCGGCGTAGGTCAATCTCGTCCTCACTCAGATGGGCGGTAATCTCACGGGTCTGGGCATCCAGGGTAATGCGGTCGCCGTCTTGCAGTAGGGCCAGCAAGCCGCCATCCTGGGCTTCGGGGGTGACATGACCGACCACAAAACCGTGGGTCCCCCCAGAGAACCGCCCGTCGGTAATCAAGGCTACCTCTTTTCCCAACCCGGCCCCCATGATGGCAGCCGTCACTGTCAGCATCTCGCTCATCCCCGGCCCCCCCTTGGGACCTTCGTAGCGAATTACTACCACATCACCTTTTTGAATCTCTTTTTGTTCCAAGGCGACGAGGGTTGCTTCCTCGGAGTCGTAGACCCGGGCGGGTCCGGTGAAGGTCAGTCCTTCTTTACCCGTGATTTTGGCGACGGCACCCTGGGGCGCGAGATTGCCATAGAGGATTTGCAGGTGGCCCGAGGCTTTGATGGGCTGGTCCAGGGGAAAGATTATCTTTTGAGCGGGGGTAAGGCCCGGTAAGGGAGCCAAGTTCTCCGCTAAAGTCCGGCCCGTCACAGTTAAACAACTGCCATCAATCAAACCCACTGCGAGGAGGAGTTTCAATACTGCCGGGGTCCCGCCGACTTGGTGCAGGTCTTCCATCACGTAGGCCCCGCTCGGTTTGAGATCGGCAATAAAAGGTACCCGGTCACTGATTTCTTGAAAATCCGCCAGTTCAAGCGGGACCTGGACTGCCCTTGCCATGGCAATTAGATGTAGGACCGCATTGGTCGAGCCGCCCAGGGCCATCACTACAGTAATCGCATTGTGGAAAGCCGCTTCGGTCATGATATCGCGGGGTTTGAGGTCCAGTTCCAGCAGGTTGCGGACCACGGCCCCGGCCTGGAGACATTCTGCCTGTTTCGCGGGGTCGGTGGCGGGGGTGCAGGAACTGTAGGGCAGGGTCATCCCCAAGGCTTCAATCGCACAGGCCATCGTGTTCGCGGTGTACATCCCCCCACAAGCTCCCGCTCCCGGACAGGCGTGCTTGAGGATAGCGGTGAGGCCCTCGCGGTCAAGTTGGCCCTGGATGAACTGCCCATAGCCCTGGAAGGCCGAGACGATATCTAATTTCTCGTTCCCCAACCAGCCCGCTTGGATCGTCCCGCCGTAGACCATGAGACTGGGGCGGTTCAGACGGCCCATGGCAATCAGGGCACCGGGCATATTCTTGTCACAACCAGGGAGGGCCACGAGCGCGTCGTACCACTGGGCAGACATGACGGTTTCGATGGAGTCGGCAATCAGGTCCCGCGACTGGAGGGAGAAATTCATCCCCGCCGTACCCATGGCGATCCCATCACTGACCCCAATTGTGTTGAAGCGCAGCCCGACGAGATCGCTCGCCTGGACCCCTTGTTTGACTAGAGCAGCGAGATCGAGGAGGTGCATATTACAGGTGTTCCCCTCATACCACATACTGGCGATGCCGACTTGGGCCTTAGACAGATCGGCCTCCGTCAGTCCGGTGCCGTAGAGCATGGCCTGAGAAGCTGCTTGGGAAGCGCGTTGGGTGATGCGGGCACTGTAGCGGTTAAGGGGTTCAGCCATGGGATGATCAACGCAAAGTAGTATCCAAGATAACTTTTTGAGGACCATCTGGTTACAGAGTCTCGCAGGGCTATGATCAGGAGGTCGTCATCAATCCTGGCTATGAACCCACCACCCCGCAGTTTTTTTGAAGAATTCACCGTCGCTGGCAACAAGCTCGTCGAGAAAGTCAAGGAAATCCTGGAACAGGGTAATGTCCGCCGCGTAATTATTAAAGACAGCACCGGGCAGCGGACCCTCCTCGAAGTCCCCCTGACCCTGGGCGTTGCGGCTGGGGCTGGACTGGCTTGGTTTGCTGCACCCTTGGCGGCGATTGGCGCGGTGGCAGCCTTGGTAACGCAGGTACGGGTGATTATCGAGCGTTACGAAGACCCGACCGATGCTGAGGCTGAGAACAAAGGCCCCACTCTAATTGAGATTGACGAAGACTAGTCGCGCTCTGGGGGAGCTACGGTTAGACCCTCACGTTTGAGTTGCTCAATGTAGAGTTCAGCTTGTTCTAGGTCGCCCACCCAGACGGTTGCGGCTCCCTGTTCATGGACTTGATTGGTCAGTTCCCAGGCGCGGGCATCACTCACACCGGGGATGTAGCGCATCAGACAGCGGTGGACGTGTTGGAAGGTGTTGAAGTCGTCGTTGAGAACAATCACTTTCCATTGGGGCGGCGGTGCGCTCTGGCTGCGGGTGGCGGGGTTCACTAGGGTCCCCGGTGCGGCGACAGCTTGCGGGGTGCGGGTCAACACGTGCGGTTCCTCGTTTTTTCTAATTGTAGGCCGGGGTTAACTCACGACGAAGTTAAGGAGTTTTTGGGGGACAAGGATCACTTTACGGATGGTCTTATCCAGGGTGTGGCGTTGGACTCCTTCAAGATTGAGGGCCAGGGTCTCTAGTTCAGTTTGGGGGGTGTCGAGGGGGACTTCCAGGTTGCCGCGTACTTTACCGTTGACTTGAATGACCAGCGTGAAGGTTTCCAGGCTCAAGGCGATGGGATCGTAGATGGGCCAGGATTGCTGATGGATGGATGAGGTGGTGGGACTAAGGATGGACCAGAGTTCTGCTGCTAGGTGGGGCGCGAAGGGGGCCAAGAGCTTGACTAGCGTGTGGAGGGCTTCTTGGAAAAGGGCGTGGGTGCGGTCAGGGAAATCGCCCAAGCTATTGACCAGTTTCATCAGTTCTGCAATGGCGGTGTTGCACTGGAGGTCCTCGGGTCCTAGGTCCTCGGTGATCTCTTTGATCGCTAGATGAATCGCCCGCCGGAGGGCTTTGAGTTCTTTGTCTGTGGCGGGGGCGGGGTGAGCGGTCTGAGTTTCGTAGACCAGTCGCCAGATGCGGTTGAGGAAGCGGAATTGGCCCTCGACATCAGTGGTGGCCCATTCCAGTTCTTTTTCGGGGGGAGCTTTAAAGAGGATGAACATCCGGGCGGTGTCGGCCCCGTAATGGGTGATCACTTCCTGGGGCGCGACGCCGTTGTACTTGGACTTAGACATGGTTTCGTAGGCAACCCGCAGCGGCTCCCCGGTGGTCGGGTTCCTGGGGTCCTCGGGGTTTACTTGGGCGGAGGGTACACAGGCACCCGTAGCATCACGGTAGGTGAGACCCTGGACCATGCCCTGGGTTAACAGGCGCAAAAACGGCTCATTAAACGTCACTAAACCCCGGTCATGGAGAGCTTTGGTGATGAACCGGGAATAAAGTAGGTGCAAAATGGCGTGTTCAATCCCGCCCACATACTGGTCCACGGGTGCCCAGTGGTTAGTCTGGGCCGGGTCAAAGATGGCTTCAGCGTTGGTAGCATCGGGAAAGCGCAGGTAATACCAGGAGGAATCAATAAAGGTATCCATCGTGTCGGTTTCGCGCCGCGCCGGGGTCCCGCACTGGGGACAGGGGACATTAACCCATTCCGGCATCTGACCCAAGGGTGAACCGCCCCGCCCACTCAGCGTTACATCTTCGGGTAAACGCACGGGGAGGTCCTGTTCCGGGACCGGGACTAACCCACAGTCCGGGCAATAGACTATAGGGATCGGACAACCCCAATACCGTTGCCTGGAGATGAGCCAATCGCGTAAACGATACTGCACCCGCGCTTGTCCCCAGCCCTGGGTTACGGCATATTCGGTAATCTTCTGTTTGGCAACTGGAGCCGCCAACCCGTCAAAGGGACCAGAATTAACTAAATTTCCCGCCCCCGTCCAAGCCGATTGTCCATCCCCGCCCTGGACCACGGTGACAATGGGCAACCCGTACTGCTGAGCAAACGAGAAATCCCGTGCATCGTGGGCCGGGACCCCCATCACGGCCCCAGTTCCGTACTCCGCTAAAACATAGTCCGCCGTCCAGATAGGTATTTCCTGTCTAGTAAACGGGTTTGCGACGTACCCGCCCGTGGGAACCCCGCGTTTGAGACGGTCATCATTGGTGCGCTCTTCTTCACTGGTTTTGGCAACCACTTGCTGGAAGGCTTCAACAATTTCTTGTTGCTCAGAGGTAGTGACGACGGCGACTAAGGGGTGTTCTGGGGCGAGGACGAGGTAAGTTACGCCATAAACCGTGTCGGGGCGAGTGGTGAAGACCGTGATTTTTTCATCCGAACCCATTACCGGGAAGGTCAGATGTGCCCCGACGGATTTACCGATCCAGTTGGCCTGCATGGTGCGGACTCGTTCGGGCCAGCCCGTGAGTTGGTCGAGATCCTGCAACAAAGGCTCGGCGTAATCCGTAATCTTCAGGAACCACTGAGTCAACAACCGTTTCTCGACCTTGGCCTTAGACCGCCAGGAACGGCCCTCACTGTCTACCTGTTCATTGGCAAGCACAGTCTGGTCCACGGGGTCCCAGTTGACGGCGGCTTGTTTCTGGTAGGCCAGTCCTGCCTGTAAGAGCTGCAAAAAGATCCACTGGGTCCAGCGGTAATACTCCGGCTGACAGGTGGCAACTTCACGGGACCAATCGTAGGACAAGCCCAGGGGTTTGAGTTCTGAGCGCATCTGGGCAATGTTTTGGTAGGTCCACTGAGCAGGGGGAATACCCCGGTCAATGGCGGCATTCTCGGCGGGCAATCCGAAAGCATCCCAGCCCATGGGATGAAGAACCGCGTACCCTTGCATCCGGCGCGTGCGGGCCAAGACATCGGTGATGGTGTAGTTACGGACATGGCCCATGTGCAAGTTCCCGGAGGGATAGGGGAACATCGAGAGGGCATAGAATTTCGGCTGGTCCCCGGTCAGGTCCGGGGTTAGATCCGCCCCGGTTGCCTCCCAGTAATCCTGCCAGTGATGTTCGATTGCCTTGGGGTTGTACTTGGGTTCCACCTGATTCTCTATGCCGAGGTTTTATCATTGTAAGTCTGTCATCGTTCTAGGCACCGATGGTATTCCTGAGAAAACAGTGGGTCTGGTTGATGCTGACCCTCCTCTGGATGGGGGTTATTTTTTGGTTCTCAGACCAGCCCGGTTCAGTCAAGGAAACGGAATATATTTTCGGTGATTGGAATAGTGCAGTCCGTAAAGTAGCTCATTTCGGCGAGTTCGCCCTGCTGACTTGGCTGAGTTGGAATCTATGGCGACCCACAGCCCGTCCCTACACCCTGGCGGGACTAACAGCATTCCTCTATGCCTGCTCTGATGAGTATCACCAGTTATTCGTGGTCAACCGGGGTGGACGGGTATTGGATGTCCTGATTGATGGGCTAGGGATTGCCTTTGCCCTTTGGTTGTTGAAACGCAAGAAAGCTTCGTGAGCCATGAAAGACTGCCCTTGGGACAGACATTCCATCTTTCCTAGGCTGGATGTAGAGAATTTTAACTAATCTGAAGCCGAGTAAGGATTGAGCATTCCTGGGTGATGGTGCTTGAGTTTGGGTTTTGTGCGGGGGAGATAGTGGTTGGCACTGCTTTCAACAGCCTGTGAGGGTAGGAACCTTAGGTTCCACCCTCACGCTCCCGCCTCCGCATGGGGGCCGTGCGCGGCCCCCACGTGCAACTAAAGCTCTCCACGAGCGCGGGTAAGTAACTTATCCGGTTCAATTGCTACTTAAATAGTCCAATTGCTTATTACACCCCGTCCTCTAACCGACTCTTTACTCTTCCCTCTTCTGCCTTGGTCCCCCATTTACCCGTGCCCGTCAGGGTATGGGGCGGAGGGGCCTTTCCCATGCGCTAGGATTCCCCAAGGACTCGGAGTGTTTTCATGGATGTTACCCAGCGTGTGCAGGCTTTTTATAATACCTACCCCTATCCCCCGGAACCACTCCTTGATATGCCGCCCTTAGGCTGGAATTGGCGATGGAGTTGGCAGGTGGTCCACAGTTTGTACTACGGCTATCGTCCTGAGCAGATGGCTATTCAGATCCTGGATGCGGGCTGTGGGACGGGCTTTGGTAGTCAATACCTGGGCTATCAGAATCCCCAAGCCCAAATTCTCGCGGTGGATTTGAGTGATGTCGCCCTAGAGGTGGGGCGGGAACGCTGTCAGCGGGCAGGCGTTAGTAACGTCACTTTTGAGCAGGGGAGTCTCCTGGAGGTGTGTGCGGGTACCTACGACTTCATCAACTGTGTGGGGGTATTGCACCATCTGGCGGACCCCTCGGCGGGTCTCCGGGTCCTGCGGGAGCAGCTGACTCCCGGTGGCATGATGCATCTGTTTTTGTACAGTGCCCAGGGCCGCCGCGAGATTGCGCTGATGCAAGAAGCTTTGCGTTTGTTGGCTCCCCGTGATGTGACTGAGGGCGTGGCCTTGGGTCGTCAGCTTTTTAAGACGCTACCGGCGGATAATCCCTTGGTCCGATTTGAAAGGGAGCATTGGGCGATGGATAACAAGGAAGATAGTTCCTTTGCTGATATGTACCTCCAGGTCCAGGAGACCTGTTACACCGTTCATAGTTTGTTTGACTTAATTGAACAGGCAGGGATGACGTTTTTGGGCTTCTCTAATCCAGAGTTCTGGCAGATTGAGCGACTGTTGAGCGGAGATTTATTGGCGCGGGCGATGGCCCTACCCGAGCGTGACCGCTACCGACTGGTGGAACTCCTAGATCCCACTGCCAACCACTATGAACTCTTTGTCGCCCGCATCCCCCTGACTTCTTGGCAACCTACAGATGCAGAATTGCTTCAAACGACCCCCCACCGCTGTCCCTATATCGGCTATTGGCCCAACGAAAAAGTGATTAACTACAATTATCAACCCGTCACCCTCACCCCCCCGCAGGTCCAGTGGCTACAAGCCTGTGATGGCGTCCAGACTGTCGCTGAGTTGAATCTCCTACCGTTAAACGAAGTCCGGGCTTTGGCTAGAGACCTGTTAGTGCTATTGGCGCGTTAATTTAACTGGAATTCACACAAACGGCCCTGGTAACGGTGGTAGGCCGTTTCAGGCGATAGGTTTTGGGCAATCCGGTAAGGTGTGAAGTGACCGTGTTGGACCACCAAGCAGACTACTTCAGCCGTGGGGTCATAGTCGTGCAGCATCCCCAGGAGACTCGTCTTGACGGCCCGTCGCAACACGCTCTTAGGTGGGCCAACTACATAGGTCACCCGCAGGTCAGCGGGCACCACCTCCACCATGAGGACACCGCGTCCGTCTTGCAGGTAGGATTGCCAAGCCACTGCTGCCAATAGGTCCCAGTGAGCACGGATAAGTTGATGATGGTTATATCTAGAAGAACAGTACTCTAGCTCAGGAGCATGGGGACCAGCGGCATTGGGATTCATGGCGGCGGTTGCGGTAGTTAATTAAGCGTGGGCAATTAGCCTTGGTGTAGTAATAAAGTTTCGGTGAGCTTTTCGTGGGATTTTTAGCTAAGGTGCGCGACCTACTTAGGGAATTGTGTGACTTACACCACTAGACCTGTGCTACTTTAGATAAATGTCAATTTACCAATGACCATGCCGCTCTTACAAGAACAAAAACAAGAACTCATTGGCAGCTATCAGGTCCACACCACCGACACGGGTTCTCCTGAGGTCCAAGTCGCGCTTTTGAGTGCGCGGGTTAAACAACTCACCGAACACCTCAAGGCCCATCCCAAGGATTTTGCTTCTCGCCGGGGTCTCCTGAAAATTATTAACCAACGCAAACGACTCCTGAGTTTTGTCGCCAAGTCTGACACTCAGCGGTACCAGCAGTTGATTGAACGCCTAGGTCTGCGTCGCTAGGGAGCAGTCATGGTAACGACCCCCTTTCACGCTAACCGTCCGATGCTGGTCATTCTGGATTTTGGTTCCCAGTACTCCGAACTAATTGCCCGTCGCGTCCGCGAACTCCAGGTCTACTCTGAAGTGCTCAGTTATCGTACGCCCATCGCTGAGATTCGGGAGCGCAATCCCCAGGGGATCATTCTTTCGGGCGGACCCAACTCGGTCTACGACCGCCACGCGCCCCACTCTGACCCCGCGCTTTGGGATTTGGGGATTCCTGTATTGGGGGTGTGTTACGGGATGCAGTTGATGGCTCAGCAACTAGCGGGCGGCTTGGTTGAACCGGCCTTGAAACGCGAGTACGGGCGGGCCAGTCTGCGAGTGGACAACAGCACGGATCTATTAAAAGATGTTGCCGACGGCACAACGATGTGGATGAGCCACGGCGATGCTGTAACCCGTTTACCCAAGGGCTTCGTCAAGCTGGCCCACACCGAGAATAGTCCTTGCGCGGCGATGGCAGACCACGAACGGCATTTTTATGGCGTTCAGTTCCATCCCGAGGTCGTGCATTCCGTGGGTGGGATGGCCCTGTTGATTAATTTCGTCCGCAATATCTGTCGCTGTGAACCGACTTGGACCCCAGAATCTTTTATTGAAGAATCCATTGCCGATGTCCGTGCCCAAGTGGGGACCAAGCGTGTTTTGCTGGCCCTGTCGGGGGGGGTGGATTCCTCTACTTTGGCTTTTTTGCTCCATCGGGCGATTGGCGACCAGTTGACCTGTATGTTTATTGACCAAGGCTTTATGCGTAAAGAAGAACCAGAGCGGTTGGTTAAGTTATTCCGTGACCAATTCCACATCCCGGTCGTCCATGTGCAAGCTACCGAACGTTTCTTAGAGCGCATCAAGGATGTGAGTGACCCCGAGGAGAAACGTAAGCGCATCGGTCATGAGTTCATCCAGGTCTTTGAAGAGGAATCGAGTCGTCTGGGACCCTTTGATTACTTGGCTCAGGGGACGCTCTACCCCGATGTGATTGAGTCTTCCGGTGAGAATATTGACCCCGCCACGGGCGAGCGGGTGGCGGTCCGCATCAAGTCCCACCACAACGTGGGTGGCCTACCCAAGAACCTCCGCTTCAAGCTCGTCGAACCCCTGCGCCGTCTTTTCAAAGATGAAGTCCGCAAGGTTGGTCGGGTCCTGGGTCTGCCCGAGGAGATTGTCAACCGTCATCCCTTCCCCGGGCCGGGGCTCGCGATTCGGATTCTCGGCGCGGTGGATTATGAGAAACTCACCATCCTGCGCGATGCAGACATGATTGTGCGCCAAGAGATCAATGCCTCCGGTCTCTATCACAGTCTCTGGCAAGCTTTCGCGGTCCTCCTCCCCGTCAAGACTGTAGGCGTAATGGGTGACCAGCGGACCTATGCTTACCCGGTTATCCTGCGGCTTGTCACCTCTGAGGACGGGATGACCGCCGACTGGGCCCGGATGCCCTACGAATTGCTCGAACGCATCGCCACCCGCATCGTCAACGAAGTAACCGGGATCAACCGCGTCGCCCTCGATATCACATCCAAACCTCCCGGCACGATTGAGTGGGAATGAAATATCGGTTAGAGCTTGTGAATATTAATGATATAAATCACCTTTCTCATTTTTAACTCCCTATAATAATACTTGAGTGGGTGGAAAGTTTTTTTCAGGAATAACTAGTTTTAGTCTTTTTATCTCATCAACCATAAGATCTCTAAAAGAATTTTTTTCATTACGTTTTCTTTTCAATATAGACAGAGCTTCCATGCAGCAAATAGTAAGGAATGGCTACCTGTACAGGCGGGGGAGTAGCCGTTAATTCATCGGCTCGTGAATCTTCATTCTTAGCGGACCCCATGATAATTTAACCACACTCAGCAGAGCGTAGGCTTTGGGGAAGAAGGGTTCTTAATAGCTCTCCTCCCCAATTTGTGTGATTGGTTACAGGAATAGATGCGAATCCGGTTGGATGACAATTTCGCTGGGCACACCGGGAGCGGGGACTTGGAGGGCGAAATAGATCGCGTCGGCGGCCTGTTCGGGTTTGAGCATCTTATCGCGTTGCACCTTCATCCCGGCGTTTTCCCAGAAGGGCGTGTCGAGACCGCCGAGATAGAGCAGGGTGAACTTAATGTCAAATCGTTTACAGTCCAGAGCCATCGCTTTCGTGAAACCGACTACACCGTACTTAGAGGCGCAGTAACCACTCGCATTACCCATCGGGTGCTGACCCAGGATGCCGGGGATATTGAAAACCCGCCCACTCGCCTTGAGCTGCATCCAACGCGCTACCGCCTGTTGACAAACTAGAAAAGTCCCCTTGAGGTTAACCGCTACCATCCGGTCAAACTCAACCTCACTCAACTGCTGAATCGGTTTGAGGACGCCTAGACCCGCGCCATTAATCACCACATCCAGTTGACCTAGCTTCTGGTAAACCTGCTCAAAAAGACTCTCCACCTGGAGTCGGTCGGTGACATCGGTCGGGATACTCAACGTCTCGGGACTACCCCATTCATGACAACGGGCGGTCAAACTCTCCAGAACCGTCGTCTGTCGGGAAGCCAAGACCAACCGCGCGCCGCTGGCTGCGAGTTTTTGGGCCACGGCGGTCCCGATGCCCCCGGTGGCCCCGGTAATCAAAACTACTTTCCCGTCCACGGTTTACCTGTTCACATTTTAAGAATTGTAACGGTTATCCCCGGGCTCAGACCACCCCAGCGGGGGCGGGTAAATAGGTGAGATGCCCAGTCAGGGCCAAAGCGAGGGCATCGGCGGCATCATCGGGGCGCGGGAGGGTGCTGAGGGTGAGTTCCCGTTGGACAGCCTCCTGTACCTGTTGTTTCGTGGCCCGACCGTATCCAGTCAGAAATTGTTTGACCTGGGGGGGTGAGAACTCGATGTAGGTGGCTCCGTGTTGACCCAGACAAAGCAGGATGACGCCCCGTGCTTGGGCGATGAGGATCGTATTCGCCATGCGGTAGAAGAAAAATTTCTCTAGGACCACTAAGCCGGGTTCCCATTGCTGGAGCAGAGCGGTGATGTCTTGATGGATCAGGGCCAGCCGTTGATCCATCGCTGTGGTGGGAGGGGTAGTGATGACCCCGTAATCCTGGAGTTGGACCCGCCCCCCGCGCTCCTCCACATCAAGGACACCATAACCAATTGTGGCTAGACCGGGGTCAATACCCAAAATACGCATTACAGGGAGCCGGAGTTTGTCAACTCATAGCACAAATCCGTATCACCCAGCAGGAACTAGCAACGGTCCATGGTCGAACAGGAAGTGATGGATGTACTGCTCGGTCCATTCCTCCCCGTAGAGCCGGCGGAACATCCCACGGGCGGGGTCTTTTTCGGCGCGGTAGCTGACATAACGTTGGTGAGATTGGCGGATCGCAGCAAGGCGTTCTGAATCGGTAACGGGTCGAGCAGCGGCAATTAAATCCAGATAGTAGTCCAGATAATCTTTGAAGGCGGCGAATACCTGAGTTTCAACCAGAGCAGTCGCTTGGGGACGCGTCCAGAGGAAACAGGGCGAGAAAAAGGGCTTGGCCTCCTCCGGGAAGTCGCCGCCCCAGGGTAAATCAGCTTGATGACGGGCCAAGACGGGCTGCAAGTCGTGGTAGTACCGCTCCAGATAGTCGGGGTCCTGGAAAACGGGCTGGAGGTCTAGGGCAATCAGATGACCGCCGGGTAGGGTCACTAGGTCCACGCCAAAAAAGGGCACTTCCAGATCCAGACTCGGGAAAACCACGAAATTCAAGACCTGGAGGGAACTACCCCCCTGGACATGGGCGGCGCGGGCTTGGCGGATCTGCGGGGTTTTGAAGGCGTAGCTGGTGGTCAGGACTTCTTCTTTTCGCATCACGCCTTGTTTTTGCTCAAAACCAACGGGGATAGGGAAGGGGGTGGGGTCAAAACGTTCCTGAAAACGCGCTAAGGCATGATCCAAAAAGGGTTGGTACAAGGTCACGGTCAGCCTCAGATCGGAGCGGGGACAACAGCTAGGTCAAACAGAAAATCATAGACGAACCGCTCGGCCCATTCCTTGCCCCAGTAGGTCGTGAAGAGTCCGATGGCGGGGTCGCGTTCAGCACTGTATTGGTCATAATCGCGGTGGGCTTGTTGAATCTGGGCCGGGTCTGCCCGTCGTCCCGTGGCGCGAGCCGTCTCTAGCATCTCCAGATAGAGTGCTAGGTAATCTTGATAGGCAGCAAAAACCCTGGTTTGAATGAGTTCAGGTTCGGTGCGGGCAAAGAGGAGGTATTTAGAGAAGTAGATATTGGCATCGTAGAACCGCATCTCAAACTTCTGGGCCAAATCTCCGTAACGCTCGTAAATCGGCTGCATCGGTGCCACATACCGCGCTTGATAGTCTACATCCTGGTAGAGCGGTTGGATATCAATGACAGTCAGGAACTTCTTGTTACCGAAAGCCAAAAGGTCAAGGCCCAGCACAGGCAGGTCATAGTGATAGTGGGGATAGAGGACCCCGTTGAAGACCTGGGCTTGGTCGCCTGCATCAATGTAGGTGTAGCGGATTTTGCGGAAGTCGGGACTGCTGTAGGCCCAACTCTGGATCGTCGCTTCTTTACCCGCCCGTGCCGTGTGGTTGTAGGCCAAGCCCTCGGGGATGGGCAGAGGTTCCAGGGTAAAACGGCGGTTTAATTCCTGTTCTAGGTGTGTCAAAAAAGGTCGGTACACGGGTCCTCCCAGGGACATTCATGGTTCACGCAACCACTATCCCCAGTAATACACAAACACCACAGCCAGAGTAGTGAAGAATTTTATCGCGCTATTGGGACTGGAAGTTGGGTAGACGGGTCCGGCAACCGCGGTTGAAGAACCCACCGACGCTCCAGGCCGCGCACTCGATGGAGCGCGTGATGTTGGTTTGGGAGGCCACGGTGTAGTCACAGGAGACATAGCCGTTATCGTCGGTGTCAAATGCCTGACAACTGGCCCCACGCACGTCTTCTTTGAGGACCGTCGAGACATAATCGCGCAGTTCACCCTCGGCATAGCTCTTACCAAAGAAGAACTGTCCCACCCCCCGTCCGGCTGTCACCAAAAAAATGCCCGTGCCGAGGACCAGAACGACGATGCCCCCAAGGATTAGGGCTGGCAGATAAGATTTGGCGTTGTTCATCATACAGTCGGATCACGTTATTTCTGAGTGTAGAGGTTTCGCACGGAGACCGTCAGGTCCAAAAGGCTGAAGCTTGGCAGAGGTTAGGAATTGGGGGACAATGCTTGCGGCCCAGTCTTAGGGAAAAGATGGACTTTGGGTTGACGGGGAGCCGGGTGGTGGACCCGACACGGGGCTGGGACGGACCGGAGGAAGTCTGGGTACAGGCTGGACAACGGGTGGGGCCTCACGAGACGACGGTGACCGATGGCACGGGCTGGGTGAGTGGGCCGGGGCTGGTAGACCTCTATGCCCACAGCGGCGAACCGGGCCACGAACGCCGCGAAACCCTGGCGAGTCTGGCGGCGGCGGCCCAAGCCGGGGGCTACCAACGGCTGACCCTGTTACCTGATACCCGACCCGCCTTAGACCAAGTGAATATCCTGCGTGCCCTCCACAATACCTGGGCTTCCCCAGTCCAACTGGGTTTACTCGCGGCGATGACCCTGGGTCAGGCGGGAGAACAGACCGTCGAGGCGGGGGAGTTGGCCCCCTGGGTGGTGGGGTTTACCGATGCTCAGCCCGTGGGCAACTGGCGGCAATTACGCAACTTCCTAGAATACGTGCAACCCTTAGCCCGTCCGGTTTTTGTCTATGCCCGCGAAGGCCAGTTGACCCAGGGGGTCGCCAGGGAGGGAGCGACGGCCTTAGCTCTGGGGCTAGCCGGGGTTCCAGAGGTAGCGGAGACTTCGGGGTTACAAACTTTACTCGCGCTAGTCCGACTGACGGGTACGCCCGTCCATGTGATGCGATTAGCGACAGCGGGGGGTGTATACCTCATCCGCCAAGCTAAACAGGAGGGTCTACCCGTGACTGCCAGTGTGACCGTGAGCCACTTAATTCACACTGAGGACGAGCTCTGGTCTCTGGACCCCCACCTGCGTTTCGACCCGCCCTTGGGGAGTAATCTGGACCGAGCCGCGCTGTTGGCGGGCTTGCGTGACGGTACGGTGGATGCCATTGCCACGGACCACACCCCCTGGACCTACGCCGAAAAAACCCTTCCGTTCACCCAAACGCCAGCGGGGAGCATCATGTTGGAGTTGTCGTTGTCGTTGTTATGGTCCCGGCTGGTGGCCTTGGGCGATTTAGAAGCTCTGACCCTGTGGACCGCCTTGAGCACGGGACCACGCCGGATTCTAGGCTTAACCGATGATACGCCGGGAGCTATGGGCTGGGTCGCCTTCAATCCGGCTGAACCTTGGCAAGTCAACCACCAAAACCTCCACAGTCTCTCTCCAGCTACACCCTGGTGGGGTGAAATGCTCCAAGGCCGCGTCTGTCGGATGTGGTTCTGAAAACGCCTACACCCCCGAGGGGCAAGAGTAGGAGGCTTTTCTTTGCCTTTTTAGCCTTGACTCCCCATTTATGGGGCGGAGGGTCCTCTTAAAAAAGAACGGTCACGGAGTTAGTTAAACCACCGTGACCGCTTTTTATCTAGCTAATTATTCGCCGCGACGCTCGGGCATCCGTTCGGCTTCGGGGCAGTCTTCGGAGACTAACAGGTCCCCCATGTGCATCCGTCCCTTGGGGACAGAGGAGAGACGGCGGGTAATCGAACCAATGCTGTCTAGACGGATCATTTCTTCCCAGGCGCAAATCTCGTCTTCTTCTTCGGTTTCGTAGCGCACCGTGACTAGCTCACCCTCAATGTCCAGAACTTTGGCCCGTTCTAGCCAACGTCCCTGGTCCCGTAAATAAATCCAGACTTCCCCACCGTCTTGGGAAAACTGGTAAATCTTGCGGTGCAACATTTTTTCACCTTTAGACGTATGCACATTCTATACCGTAAGGGGAAGTATCCAAAAAGGGTACATCCGCACTATACGGTACTTACCATCCAACTATATTGTACCCACTGTCCACATAGAGGATTTCGCCCGTGACACGACGCGCACCGGGGCCGCAGAGGTACAAGGCCGCCGCGCCCACGTCCTCGGCCTCGACAGTTTCGCGGAGGGGAGCCTTGGCTGCATTGCGCTCAATCATCCCGCCGAAACCCTTAATCCCCGCCGCTGCCATGGTTTTAATCGGACCGGCACTGATGGCATTGACCCGGACTTTTTTGGCCGCGCCTAGTTCGGCGGCGAGATAGCGGACACTGCACTCTAGGGCGGCTTTGGCGACTGCCATGACGTTGTAGTGGGGAATCCAGGTCTGGCTCGCGCCATAGGTGAGGGTCAAGAGAGAACCGTACTCATTCATGATGGGCAGGGCCGAGCGGGCGATGGCAATCAAGGAATAAGTGCTGATATCCAGGGCAGTGTGGAAGTCAGCCCGCTGGGTCTGCGAAAAGGGCTCTTCAAAGGTCTGGCGCGGGGCGAAGGCAATTGAATGGATAACGATATCAAGGCTGCCGTAGACTGCCTGGGCCTGCTCAAAAACCGCTGCAATCTGCTCGTCGGATTGCACATCACAGGGGACAATCAACTTAGGAGCCAAGGGTTCCACGGTCTTGCGGACCCGGCGTTCCATGCGCTCTTCGGGGAGGTAAGTAAAACCACATTCACAGCCTTCCTTAACTAGGGCCTCGGTAATGGCCCAAGCCAGACTGTATTCATTCAGCACGCCGAGAATTAGAGCGGTTTTTCCGGTCAATTGGCCCACGGGCTCTCCTTAGTCCGTATCTATCTTACCGCCCTGTTGGACGTGCTTGAGGAGCAGCAGTTCGGCGGCGGCAAGGTTTTGACTGGCGTAGGTCCAGAACTCGACGAAAAATAAATCCCGTTTGACCCGAGCTTCCTGTTCACAGAGACGGCGCAGACTGTTGAGGATGGGCATGAACCCGTACTCGTCAATCAGTTGCGCCAAGGCCGTATCCACGGGTTTAGTCATCGGCAAGTCCGGCGAGGAGTTGTTGGCGTTCGATATCCTCCGGGTTGACTTGGTTGATGAGTTCAAACTCGTACAGGTCTCCTAACAGGTCGTCTAGCTCGGATTCCAAGAGCGGGTCGAGGGCGGGCTGGAGGGTCAACTCACTGATGCGCTGGACGACACGCTGGTAGTCTTCATCGGTCTCAATCACCATGGGGACTCGCAATTTTTCCCAATATTACCCCGCCAAGTCTCCGGCCTTGATAACGCGGGTTAAATCGGGCTTGACGTACTTTTTGAGGGCGGCATTCACTTGGTCTACGGTCAGACTGCGAATGCGGTTTTCGCGGTCGCGTAGCTCTAGGAAGGTCTGACCACGCAGACTAAAGCCAAGCGCGCGGGCGACCAAGTTGCCGTCTGAACCCAATTCCACCCGCTGTTCTTGGATCAAAGCGTCCTGGGTGCGCTTGAGTTCCTCGGCGGTGATGCCTTTATTAAGGAGCAGTTGGAGTTCTTCTTGGTAGGCTTTTTCGACTTTGGGGGCGTTCTCGTTGTTGCTGATGGCGTAGCTGGTGAGGATAGCGAAATCCACCCGCGCGCCAGCCGTAAGCCCGCTCCCCGCCCCGTAGGAAAAGCCGTCTTTTTGGCGCACCCGGTCGGTGAACCGTGATGAGAGGGAACCGCCGCCGAGGATGTAGACCCCCGCTTCTAAGGCCGTGAAGTCCGGGTCGGTCTCCTTGAGGATGAGGGGCTGGAAGGCGACGAAGACGGCGTTGGGTTTATCAGGAACCGGGATGACTTTGGACCCGGCTTGGACGGGGTTTAAGTCCTGCACGCTGGCGGGGACGAATTGGGCCGGGGTCCGGGGTTGCCAGTTGCCCACGGCTTTAGTAAGGGACTGGGTGATGACGGCGGGATCGAAGTCGCCCACCACGGCGACGGCCCCAGCAGAAGCCCCGTAATACTGCTGGTAAAAGGCTTGCAGGTCCTTGAGCTCCAGCTTTTTCGCTGCCGCCAACCGTTCATCCAAAGTACCGGGGTTGAAGATGGTCTGGGGTTGATAGGTCTGAATGCCCACCGCGTCAAAGGCCAGTCGTTGGGGTTCGGTCTTCTGGCTCTCCAAGCCGGCAATCGCTTGGGCCTTCAGTTGGGCGAACTCCTTGGCGTCAAAGCGGGGGGTTTTGAGCATGGTCCCGACCAGGGCAATCACCTCGGGGAGGTTCGCCCGGATCGTCTCAATGCTAATCGTGGTCTGGTTGGCGCGGCCTGCGGCGATGGTGACTTGGGCCTTGAGCAGATCCAGTTTGTCGCGCAGTTGTTGGCGGGTCAGGGCGGTGGTGCCCCGGTTGAGCAGGTTGGCGGTGTAACCATTCAGATATTTCTGGTTGACCAAGGTTGCCGGGGTACCGAGATAAAGGGCGATTTGGGCGGTCACGGTCTCGCCCCGGTTCTTTTTGGCGATGAGGGTGAGGTCGAGGCCGCCGGGGAGCTTACTCCGCTGTGCCCGTTGCATCAGGTTCTCAGCACTCACATCAAAGACTTCACCGCTGGCGACTTCTTTGCGGGGGACATAGCTCTCGGCAATCGTCGCCACATTCACCCCACTGGGGACCTCGACGCGCTCGGGTTTGGTGGTCGGGAAGTATTGACCCAGGGTGCGGTTAACCGGGGTGAAATAGGTCTGGGCGACCTTCTGGACTTGGGCGGGAGTCACTTTTTCGACACGCTCCCGGTTGACAAAGAAGAGCCGCCAATCCCCCATCGCCGCCCATTCGCTCAGTTGTAGGGCCAGACCCTGGCTATCGCTCAACAGGTCGTTGTCAGCCTTGTCGAAGTAAACCTGGGCGCGTTTGACCTCCTCGGTAGTGACACCCTTGGCGATTACGTCCTGGATGACTTGGTCCACGGCGGTCTGGGCTTCAGCGAGGGACTTATCCTTGGGAACTTCCGCCGAAATATAGTAAGCTCCGGGGTCATGGAGTAGGTAGGCACTGCCGCCGACACGGGTAGCTTTTTGCGTCTCGACTAAAGCTTTGTAAAGACGGCCCGAGGGCGCATTGGTGAGGATGTGGTCTAGGACTTGAATCGTCGCGGTGTCGGGGTGAGCCGCTTGGGGGGTGTGGTACAACGCGCCGAGGGCCTGGATCTGACCGACCCGACGGAGCGTGACCAGCCGTTGTCCGTCCTGGGCGGGTTCCTGGGTATAGAGCGCGTCGAGGGTGCGCGTGGGTTTGGGCAGGGGGCCGAAGTATTGCTGAATCAGTTGCTTGGTCTGAGCTTCATCGAACTGACCCGCCACCACCAAGACCGCGTTATCAGGCTGGTAATACTTCTTATAAAAAGCCTGTAAACGGTTAATCGGCACATTCTCGATATCACTTCTGGCCCCAATTGTGGAGCGTCCATAGCTATGCCAGAGGTAGGCGGTGGAGAAGACCCGCTCCTCCAAAATGCTCTGGGGATTGTTCTCCCCGGCCTCAAATTCGTTACGGACCACGGTCATCTCGGAATCCAGATCCGCTTTACGCACAAAACTATTCACCATCCGGTCAGCTTCGAGCTTGAGGGCGAATTCGAGGTTAGCAGGCGTCGCCGCCATGGTTTCAAAGTAGTTAGTGCGGTCATACCAAGTCGAGGCATTGAAATCCGCGCCGCGCTCCTGAAAAGCCTGCGGGACATTGCTAAAAGTAGGCGTACCCTTAAAAAGCAAATGTTCGAGTAGGTGGGCCATCCCCGTCTCGCCATAACCCTCATGGCGCGAACCGACGAGATAGGTAAGGTTGACCGTTACCGTCGGCTTAGAACTATCCGGGAACAGCAATACTTTGAGGCCATTCTCCAACGTATATTCCGTGATGCCCTCAACGGTGCGGACTTTCTCAAGGGGTTTAACGCTGGCAATCAGGGGCTGTGCCTGTAAAGGGAGGTAAATGCCGCTGGTTAGACCCAAACTCAGGGCTAACAAGTAGGAGAAGGAACGCTGCATGATGATTCCTAGCTAGAGTAAAAACGCTGCCTTTCAACTTAACCGATGGAAGCCCCTCCGTCCCATACCCTACCGGGCACAGGTGTGGTGGGGGACCAAGGTAGAAGAGGGAAGAAAGCGTAAGCGTCGGCTAGAGGGCGGGGTGCAATTGAGAGTTGAACTAAATGTAAGTCACTCACCCGCTCTCGTGCAGAGCTTTAGCTGCACGTGGGGGCCGTGCGCGGCCCCCGCGGGTCGGCGGGAGCGTGAGGGCGGAACCTAAGGTTCCTGTCCTCACAGGCTGTTGGGGATGTTGGGTATTGTAGAATGCCTGCAAGCCTTGCGGAAATCTTGCCGGTCTCGTAGAACTTTCCGTGACCTCCAAAGTAGGGAGGTATCTGAACCTTTACAATTAGCTTTAATTGCACGCGTCAGGTGTAAAAGAGGGACGGAGCATGGTGATTTCAGAGGATGACCAAGATTTTTGGCGACGACTCTTAGCCGCAGACCAAGTTTATTCAACGATCGAAACTGATGAGGACACGCCCAGCCACCGCCAACTCCTCGCTCGCATTGAATTCAACTCGGTCCTCAAACACCTGTTGGCAAAACCCGCCGCTTTAATCGAACTCATCCGCATCGCTCTCCAGGACCCCACGACCCGTAGTGAAGCTCTCAAGGTCTGTGCTGTCCTGTCTTGGGAAGAACAACAACAACTCATCGGAGAATTGCTCTGGTTGAGCAGTTGGAGCCATGAGAGTACGGCAGAATGCCAAAATCTCGTCCAAGCCCTCCCGCGCCCCTGGGTCCTAGGCCAAGTGGAAGACTACGCCGAGTACTTGCTTGAGGAGAATTGCCCCGAAGTCTACGGCGGACTCCTGAAGCTCAGTTTTCGACTGGACACGACCTTGACCTTAAGGCTAGTCCACCGGGCCTTCCAGACCTTTGGTCAAGATTTCGGTAAGCAATTGCAAGCTAGCTAGCGGTCAACCACAGGAATTAAGACAGGGGCTAGTTCCATCGCAGCAAGGATACGTTGGGCGATCATTGCGCTGGTGAGACCCAGTTCAGCCAGTAATTCCGGGCGTTTGGCGTGGTGAACGAAGTGATCGGGGATGCCGAAGCGATAGACCGGGACGCGGACCCCATGGTCGTTGAGAGCCTCCAGGACCGCCGAGCCAAAACCGCCACTTAGACAACCTTCTTCCACCGTGATGACCCCGAGCCGACTGGTCCGAGCTAAGGGCAAGATGAGTTCCAAATCCAGAGGTTTGACGAAACGCGCATTCACAACCGTGCAACTGAGGCCGTGTTCGTGGAGCATCTGGGCGGCTTGAAGACTGGGCTGGACCATGGAGCCAATCGCCAGAATGAGCCAATCCCCGCCTCGGCGCAACACTTCGGCTTGACCCACCGGGACTGCTTCAATCCCCTCTGCCAACAGGGGCACCCCCAAACCCGAACCCCGTGGATAACGTACTGCAATCGGACCGGGGTGGTCTATACCCGTCACAATCATCCGCTGTAACTCGGCCTCGTCTTTAGGAGCCATCACGACTAGGTTGGGAATCAGCCGCAAGTAAGCATAGTCAAAGACCCCGTGGTGGGTCGGTCCATCCTCGCCCACCACCCCAGCGCGGTCCAGACAAAAGAAGACCGGCAAGTTCTGGATACAGACATCATGGATCACTTGGTCAAAGGCCCTTTGCAGGAAGGTGGAATAGATCGCCGCCACCGGACGCATTCCCGCCAACGCCATCCCCGCCGCCATCGTCACGGCGTGTTGTTCGGCAATCCCCACATCCACAAACCGCTCCGGGAACCGCGCCTGGAATTTATCCAAGCCCGTCCCGGTGGACATTGCAGCAGTAATCCCGACAATCTTGGGATTGTGTTCAGCCAAGTGAATCAAGGTCTGGGCAAAGACATCCTGGTACTTGGGCGGGGTTGGCTTGGTGGCGGGATAAATTTTGCCAGTACTTAAATCGAAACTAGGCGGAGCATGGTAGAAGACTTGGTTCTGTTCCGCTGCCGTGAAACCCTTGCCCTTGGTCGTGACCACATGGAGGAAGACAGGACCTTTGAGGGAATGGGCCAAGTGCAGGTACTTCAACAGGTCCTCGAAGTCATGACCCGAAACCGGACCCAAGTAGGTAAAGCCCAGCTCCTCAAAAACCACGCCCGCCTTGGAGCGAGCCACAGTCAAATATTTCACTGAGTCCTTAATCCGCTCGAACTCCGGGGCCACCGCCTCGCCGACTAAGGGCAGGTTACGGATCTGGTTTTCTAGATTCTCGGTGATGAAGCGCATCGGTGGCGATAGACGCAATTGGTTCAGGTGTTGATTGAGGCCGCCCACATTCTCCGAGATTGACATCTCATTGTCATTGAGGACGACTAATAAATTGGTGTTGGGTAAATGTCCACTGTGGTTGAGGGCTTCGAGGGCCATCCCCCCGGTTAAGGCCCCATCCCCAATAATCGCCACAACCTTGTGGTCATCTCCTTGGTAATCGCGAGCTAGGGCCATCCCTAAAGCTGCTGAAATGCTAGTGGAGGCATGACCCGCCCCCCAGTGGTCAAAGCGGCTCTCCGTCAACTTGAGGTAGCCAGCAATGCCAGCACGTTGGCGCAGGGTATGGAAGTTCTCATAGCGGCCCGTGAGCATCTTGTGGGCGTAGGCTTGGTGGCCCACATCCCAGAGCACTTTGTCGCGGTCTAAGTCCAAAGTTTTGTAAAGGGCAAGGGTCAATTCCACTACCCCGAGACCGGGACCTAAATGCCCATTCCCCGTTGCTGCCACGGTTTTGAGATGCTTCTCCCGCAATTGGCGAGCTAGGTCTTTGAGTTGGGCGATAGACAAATTCCGCAGTTGGTTGGGGTGCGTCAGGTCGCTTAATTGCATGGATGCCCACTGAAGTAGCCACCATCCACTCTGACACTCCCCTTGCTGAATGGCAAGAGACCCTCAACCAAGCTTATTACTCATGACCAATTGCTATAGCCCACCTAGATAAACAAGATCTCCCCTATGACAGGCCACGTTCCGCCCCACCGTGGGGGATAACCAGACAGTAGCTAGAGCCAAACCATGAACACCCAAGAACGCGCCGCCCGGACCACCGTAGAGTCAACCCAGTGGGCTGATTTCCTCTATGCCTTCACCAACCGCAATGAGACCCGCGCCACCACCCTAGAGATTTACGACGACCAGGGCGATCAAGAACAACAGCGGGGCCTGCCCTTAGTCGGGGTGGACCTTGACACCCACAGCACCCACGGCCCCAGCCTGACCATCATGCTCGGTGAGGACAGCACCGAGGGCGACCAAGACCGCCACCTCACCCACACCATCACCGGAGTCCAGGCCTTACTCTTCCAGCGCAACATTGATGACCAAGACCAAGCCCTCCACATCGAGAGCAAAGACGGCACAACGACCGTGCTGACCTTTATCTAACGTCCCCGGCGTTGCTGTTGTTTAGCCCGCATCCGTTCCATGGTGGCGGGCTTAAGCATGCGTTGTTTCTGGGGCATCGGTGGCATCCCCGGCGGACTGAGGACCTGAAACTCCCGCTCCTGCTCCAGTTCCGGGATCTCATTAAAATCTACCCAGTGAATACAATCCACTGGACAACAATCTATTGCTTCCCTAATCAGTTCCGCGCCGTCCCCTTGCTGGTTAATGACCCGCGACCGCCCATAATCCGGCTCTAAATAAAAAGTCTCACGGGCAATCCAAGCACACAACCCGCAACCAATACAGGTGACTTCATCTACATAGACACCCTTTTGCCGTAAAGCCCCGCCGAGTTCCGGTTCCAGCCCCGAACGTTCACCCTCCGGGCGCAAATCCCCGCCGAGTTCTGGCTCCAGCCCCGAACGGAGCGTGGACATCAGTTACCCCAGCGTTGCAAAACCAAACGCACCGCGCCATCGGCATTGACTTCTTCCGTGGCGACTTGGAAGCCCTTCTTTTCACATTCATTAACTACGGTGTTGTAGGCGTAGCGTTGTTGGACTTTCGCCAAGAAGCGTTCGACCGTCCAGGGTTGCTGCCAATATTGCAGGTCTGTGACCAACTCGTAGAACCGTCCATTCCAAGCAAACCCGACATCGTGTTGGTTCGCTTGCCGGAGCACCACTTGGGCGGTGCGGGTCTGGCCCTGGTAGCCCCGGACGGTGACATCCCCAGTCTCATGGGTGAGGTCGAGGTCGGCGAGGGCCTGCGTTAGGTGGTCGAGGTCACGGAGTTGGGTCTTGAGTTGGGTGAAGTGGGACACGGTATGCTCCTCGGCGAGATGGGTTTAAGACCAGCCCTGGACGGTTTGCTGGATCTGAGTTGACTGGAATTGCTCTTGAGTGGGTCCGGTAGCCTGGACAGAACCCAGTTTCTCTTCGACAGCCTGGGTCAAAGCTTTACAGTCAGATCCACATACACCCGTCACGCGCTCTTCAACGCGCCCGTCGGGGTAGAGAATGAACTCAATTTGCGTCATCGGTACGGCTGGGGACAATGTACTTCTCATCGTAAAGAGCCAAATAGTGAGTAACAATCCCCACCGAGGCAGAACTCTCACCGACAGTTTGCCCCAAAACTCTAGTAGCGTCAAGGCAAATCCCTAGGAGGATGTGGGGATGCTCCTGCTCAGGCGACTATTCTAAAAGTGGCACGGGCAAGGCAATGGGGACATCGTTACAGCAAATTCTGGTGACTTCGCTTCTGGTGTTCCTGAGCGGTTGGGCACTCCTAACAACCTTGACTTACTTCGGGCAGTTCATTGTCATCTTTGTGTTAGCGGGGATTGTCGCTTTTTTGCTCGATTACCCGGTCACCGTGCTCCAGAAATGGTTGCCTAGGGGCGGGGCGGGGCTAGTGGTCTATGCCTTGGTTGCACTGGCATTAGTCGGGTTTGGCTTGACCATCGGCCCGGTCATCTTTGAGCAGGTCCAGTTACTGGCTGAACGGCTACCGGGGATCATCCAGTCCAGTCAACAGCAGATGCAGGGATTTAACCAGTGGCTAGACCGCCGGGGGATTAGGCTTAATCTAGACCAACTGCAAACCGAACTCCTCGCCCAGATTACCCAACGGGCGCAGGGGGTCGCTGAAGGTGCGCTTGGCTTTACTCTGAGTACCCTGACCATTGTGGTAGACGGGATTTTGGTGGCGGTGATTGCTTTTTACATGTTGTTCGATGGCAAACGGGTCTGGCGGACGTTGATGCGACTTTTCCCGGCGAACTTGCGCGACCCCCTCACCGTCGCTTTGAGTTTTAATTTGCGTGTATTTTTTGCGGGTCAACTGTTGCTAGGTACCTTTATGGCGGTGGTCTTGACCCCAATTTTTTGGTTACTCGGTTCGCCGTTTCCTGTGTTATCGGGCTTACTGATTGGGTTATTAGAACTCATCCCTTTTATTGGGGCAACGATTGGGATCGCGGCGGTCGTCTTTTTGGCAGCCCTACAGGACCCGTTGCTCGCGCTCTATATGCTGATTGCCTCGGTCATTGTCCAGCAAATTAAAGATAACGTGATTACGCCCAGGGTCCTGGGTAATTTCACGGGACTCAGCCCCATTTTGATCTTTGGTTCCCTCCTCTTGGGTGCGAAAGTCGGCGGGTTGTTGGGCGTAATCCTCGCGATCCCGTTGACGGGCGTGGTCAAGAGCATCCTGGATGTACTTTTTCCCGAAGAAGCCGCCCATTAAATCGGTAATTAACCACAACAATCCTAAGCAGTTTGCTAGACTCAGCGTGCATGAACCCAAAAGCCATGGATTTAGAAGAAGCGTTGGTTAGAGTCTGCGAAGACCAGCGTTACCAGGCCAAGTCGCCCCTCGAAGCTATCAAGGCGCTCAATGAGGAAGTGACCGAAGTGCTGATTGCTTGGTTACGGGGCAATCAAACTCGTTCCCGTGAAGAGATCACCGAGGCCCTGCCGCGTTTATTGGTTGCCATGCGGCTGTTGGGTCTGGACCCAGCCGCCATCCTGCGCCAAAAAGCCCAACAGGTCCAGCAACGCCAACGGGTCATGTGTGTCATCGGCAACCGCGTCGAGGTCCGAGTAGGCGAGGAGTTACGGGGTAGCTGGACGATCTGGTCTGAAGAGGACCTGCGCGAAGTCCACCGGCTCGCTGAAGAATTTGACTGTCAATTGGTCCACCTTGATGAAGAACCCAACGGCGAGAGTTTTTATGGGTACGGCAATCCGCCTCCAAAAGTATCTCGCTAGCCGGGGAGTCTGTTCCCGTCGTCGCGCCGAAGACCTGATCCAAGCCGGTCAAGTCCAGGTGAACGGGGCAACGATTACCCAACTAGGCACGACCGTAGACCCGGACCAAGATGAAGTCCATGTGGCTGGACAGCCCTTACCTATACTTCAGTTGCGTTACTATCTTTTACACAAACCCGTGGGGGTCATCTCCACCTGCCAAGACCCTTGGGGGCGGCCCACGGTCTTGGGCCTGGTCCCCGCCAAAGTACATCCGGTGGGTCGTTTGGACCAAGATAGTAGTGGGGCCTTGATTTTGACCAATGACGGGGCCTTGACCCAAAAGCTCACCCACCCCAGCCATGAATGTTGGAAGGTTTATCAAGTCTGGGTCCAGGGCCGCCCCACCGCTTCCGTCCTCAGCCAATGGCGCAACGGAGTCCGGCTAGAGGACAAACTGACCCTCCCCGCCCACGTCCAAGTCCTCAGTACCCGACCGGGCCAGACCCGCTTGGAGATCCACCTGCGTGAAGGGCGTAACCGACAAATTCGCCGGATCGCTCAGCAGTTGGGATATCCTGTAGAATCATTGACGAGAACCGCCATTGGTCCGGTCCAACTTGGTGCTCTCGCCCCCGGAGCCTACCGCCTACTCACTCGTGCTGAAGTTCAGCAGTTAGATGGTGCCCCTATCCCCGTCCGCCGTGCCCATGAGTAGTAAACCCAACCCGGAACAACTCGCAGCGATTGGTCTGCTCTTCGTGCAGGCACGCACCCGCCAGAACCTGGCCCTAGAGGATCTGAGTGAACAACTCCGCATCCCCGGTCACTACTTAATTGCCATTGAACAAGCCCAAGTCGAGAAACTGCCCGAACCCGTCTATGTGCGTGGCTTTGTCCGTAAGTATGCCCAAGCACTCAACTTGGGGGAGGACCCCCAGGTGGTCCAGTTCCTCCATCAAAAAACTGACATCACGTTGCCGCTAAGAAATCAAGCTCAATCTTTGCCGGCCAAAGGCAAGCCATCCCTCTTACTCCAGTGGGGCGGTTACGGTTTAGCCGTAGTCGTAGTCGTAGTCGGCCTGAGTGCTGCCCTCAATACCTACTGGCCCCAGCTTCTCCCCTTTCCGCCCAACCCGCCCCTCGCCCAGCAACCTACCGAACCTGTCGAAGTCCCCAGCCCGCCCATCGTCAAAGCTCCTCTCGCCAATCCAACACCGGCCCCGCCGCAATCCGCCGACGGCCCGCTCAACCTTGCGATGAACGTGACCGCTAATTCCTGGTCGCGGGTGGTTGTCGATGGCAAGACCCAGTTCGAGGGAACTCTCACTAAGGGTGATACCCGTAAATGGCAGGCCCAGAAAAGTTTAAAGGTCCGCTTAGGGAATGCTGGGGGAGTCATCCTCACCTATAACGATAAAGTTCTCGGACCCGCCGGCAAGTCCGGCGAAGCCCTCACCCGGACCTTTGAACGCTAAAACCCCTCTATCCCCTGGGCTACAATACCTAAAAAAAGGAACCATGACGCTACCCGTTCATCTCTACCGGAGTGATACCCGCGAGTGGGTAGGGCAGGTGCCCGACGAGATTGGCGCAACGCCCTACGTGGAATGGGACGGGCATCTGTGGGCAGTCCTGGAGCGTAGTCACGCCTACAACCTCAAGAGTGGTAAATATCACCTCCAGCGGGTTGCCCTTTTCGTGCGCCCAGTCGCGGTAGACCTGAGGGACCGTCACCAAGTCGGGGACCATTGGACCATCGGCGACCCCACCTGTCGCTACAACGCCCACTCTGAACTGTTGCGCTGTGTACCTCATCCTCATGGACCCTGTGTCGGCTGTCAGTCCTATGCGAGGGATCATGAAGTTTCCTGAGGTCAGCCTAGCGGTGGGTGATGGCTTAGAGGAAGGCTATCGTTACGTCCTCGAACGCTTTGAGCAGCAAGGCTTCAACCCCCAGACTTTAGAGGAAATTACGGTCCAGTTGCCTTGCCGCGAACAGGTCCGGCTTTTCACCCTCAATGGCTCCAACTGCCTCTATCTATTTACGGTGGTGACGGACCCCTGGCAAGAAGCTCTAGTTGTAGATGTCCTCAATAGTCTCTTGAGCCTGCGTCAGGCGACCCAAGGACCCCGCTTGGTTTTTCAATTTTTTACTGCCCATCCTTTACCCCCGGCCCTAGCCTATATTTTTGAGGACAGTTTCCGGGGGGCCTTAGAATGTGACGCGCTGCTGGAGATCCGATTTGACTTTGAAGAAACTGTAGACCTGGACCGCCCGACCTATTTAGCCCGTCAGTGCCAACGTTGGATTCAGGATCACTTTCACCGCACCCTGTACCCGACCCAACTCGAAACCTTGAATTGGATCAATCAATTGGTCCTCGAACAACTCCGGGCTCCCTATCTGCCGGACCAGCTACTAAGTGAACACACCTATGAGCCCATCAACTCTCTTTTTGCCCTGGGTTGTTTCGTTGGTGAAGTCCTCATCAGTCACCCCCAACTCTACGGACGCTGGGTCCATAGTGAACAGGTGGGAGGATTGGCCCTCCAAGTCTGTCCACGCCTCAATCCTCCCCGCAACCGTTGGTTTAGTTGGCGCGAGCCGCCCGCCCCCGCCCCCGCTCCGACTTGGGCGGAAGGCTTGGTCCTCAATCCGATTGGCAAAGTTGTCAAACTCTTCCAGGAGGGGGCGCAAGAAGATTTGCCGCTCTTTGCTGAGGTGGTCTTGAGCCGACTGGAAGTAGGCTAAGCGGGTTGGGTAGTTCCACGGTCGAAGGTGAAGAAGACACAACTTAGGATAGGGGCAAGACCGGGGAGGACCATGTTTACCATAGAGCAAGTGAAAGCAGAATTTATTTTAGCGCAGGGCCTAGTCGGTACTAAAGAGCTAGAACTCGCCCTCCGTGTACAACGGATTAATTCGGGTCCCTTGGAAATTATCCTCTGGCGGTTGGGGCTCTGGAGCATTCAACAGCTAGATTCATTTTATGGTCTACTCGATTGGACCTTAGAGACACCCTAATCCTGTGTAAAAATGCAACTATCATCACCTAACTTGAGTCGCCAGCATCCTATGACAGAATTTGCCTTAACCGTTGCCGGCAATACCCATGTGGGTTGTGTCCGTACCAATAACCAAGACGCCTATTACCTGGACCCCAATGCCCATTTCTTTATTCTGGCGGACGGTATGGGCGGCTACACCGGGGGGGAGATTGCTAGTGCGATCACGATTCAGACCATTGCCCGTCACCTCCACCGCACGCTCCGAGAAGAATACAACTCCACTCGTCCACCCCAGGATTGGCTCAATCAAGCGGCTCTACTAGCCAACACTGCGGTCCTCGAAGATGCTCAGGGCCATCCCCAACGGGCCGATATGGGGACGACTGTGGTCATCGCCCTACCCTTAAAGAACACGCTCTGGTACGCCTATGTCGGGGATTCCAGACTATATCGCTGGCGTGAGGGTCAACTGCAACAACTCACCCATGACCATACGCTGGTTGCCGACATGGTCGCCCACGGCTTGTTGCCCAGTGAAGATGCCCGCCGCCATCCCTATCGCAATGTCTTGAGCCGTTGTCTAGGGCGCGCCGACCTTAAACAGGCCGAAGTGAGCTATGCCGTCTTCCAAACCGAGGACCGCTACCTCATCTGTAGTGATGGTTTGACCGAGGAGGTGAGCGACGAGCAGATTGCCGAAATCCTCGCTCAACCCTTGGACGACCAAGCCGCCTGTGACCAACTCATTGCACTTGCCAATGCTCAGGGCGGACGTGACAACACCACAGTCGTCATCTTAAGTGTGGGGATATCCCCTGGATAGGGTGTGTTAAGATGACTTGACCACATTGAGGGTGGAACCATTCTTGAGCCGATTGCGTTAACTGTCAGCCTACGCGGGACCTATGAGGTCGCCGAGAACCATCAGGTGTTTTTCCTCAAGGGTCAACTTGATGCCTTTTCTGAGCCCGTCTTTCGCAAAGTAATTGGGAAGTACGTGGACGAGGGACCCATTCACGTCATTTTGGATCTCTCCACCATTGATTTTATTGATAGCTCTGGTTTGGGAGCCCTAGTCCAGATTGCTAAGAAATGTCAGGGACGCAATGGGACTTTTCAGGCTGTCAGTAATGCACGAGTGACCCAGACCGTCAAGTTAGTGCGCCTGGAGTCCTTCTTGAACTTGCGTGCTTCTCTACCCGAAGCCCTCGAACACATTCCTCAAGCGTAAATTGCTATCATTGACAATCCACCATCCAGACTGGATGATGGAACGCCCTATCGCGCTCTATGCGGGGACCCATTTTATCCTTCTGAGGACTGCCATGAAAGCTAAGCTTCGTTCCACCACCGCTCGGCCTGCGCGCACGGGTTCCCCGCGAGCCGCCTTGAGTAAAGTAAATCGGACCCGGACGGGGTCCTTTGCCGGGGCTAAACCTGCCCGTAGTGAACGTCCCGATAAACCCGCCGCTAAATCCTATGCGCGTACCGACAAGACTACTCGCCCCGCCCGGACACCCAAGCCTGCCGCCCGCGAAGGACAGTTCACTAATCGGGAGGAACGCTTCAGCCGTGACGAAGGGGGCGAGAAGACTTTTAGTAAGAGTGACGGTCCCCGTCCGGTGGTCAAGAAGCGCGAAGATAGTCCCCGCCGCGAAAAGCGTGCCACAAGCACGTTTAAAAGTACGACTAGAGAACGGGGTGAGCGGGAGGAACGGAGTGCAGGTCCCGCACAGCATGATGGACCCAAACGAGCTGGCACTGGAAAACCGTTCCCCAAGGGACCCCGCGTCGAACGCGGCGCAGTCCGCAACGAACGCAGTGAAGTCCGCCCAGCGCGGACCCAGACCCGGCCTGAGCGATACCAAGCCATTCCCCCAGCCCCAGCCATAGAAAGCGACGAAGCCGTAGATGATCTGCCCGAACTGGTTTACGGACGGCAGAGTACCCTGGCAGCTCTCGGCGGTGAGCGCGGGATCAATAAAGTCTGGATTATTGAACGGCTGCGTTATGACTCTCGTTTCTTGACCCTGCTCGATCAAGCCAAGGCCAACAGTGCGGTCGTCGAAGTGGTGGACCACGAACGGCTCGACCAGATCTGTGATGGCGGTAACCACCAGGGTGTGGCGGCACAGATGGCGGCCTACCGCTACTGGGAACTTGAAAACTTGGTCACCCAGGCCCTCACTGCTCACCGTCCGGTCATCGTGGTCGCTGAGGGCATAGAAGACCCCCAGAACCTCGGTTCCTTAATCCGCAGTTGTGAAGCGATGGGTGTGCAGGGCCTCATTTTGCCCCAACGACGGGCGGCGGGGGTTACAACCACCGTGGCTAAGGTCAGTGCTGGGGCCATCGAACACCTGCCCATCAGCCGAGTCGTCAACCTCCGCCAAGCCCTCGACCGCCTCAAGGAGGCCGGGTTTTGGGTGGTGGGGACTGATGCCCAAGCGGACAAAGATATTTTCGAGATTGACCTGACGGGACCCACAGTGGTTGTCATTGGTTCCGAGCATAAGGGCTTGAGCTTGATGATCCAGAAGTGCTGTGACCTGATTACGCGCATCCCACTGTTGGGTAAAACTCCCAGCCTCAATGCAGCGGTGGCAGGTGCAGTGGTGGTCTACGAATTACTCAGACAACGTCAGGGTCAACGGCTGCACCTCGAAGGCTAATTGAAACGACAATTTTGAGCCAGGGCAGCAGTGAGTCGGTCGTGGTACTCCTCGCGGGAAATCTCGGTCGCCCCCAGACTCGCCGTATGGTCATTCAGTAATTGGGCATCCAGGAGCATATAGCCCCTAACTTTGAGATGTTCGACGAGATGGAAAAAGGCGACTTTGGAAGCATCTGTAACTCGGTGAAACATGGACTCCCCACAAAAAGCTCCCCCCACGGCAACACCGTAGAGTCCACCCGCCAATTCCCCGGCTTGCCAGACCTCGACGCTGTGGACGTAGCCTAGGTGATGTAAATGCTGGTAAGTATCGCGGATGGTCGGTGAGATCCAGGTCTCTTCCCGGTCTGCACACCCGGCGATAACTTCAGCACAGGCTTGGTCCATAGTTACGGTAAATTCACCGCGCTTGAGACGGCGTTGGAGACGGCGGGGTACCTGGATCGTCTCCAGTTCAAAAATCGCCCGTGGGTCGGGGTCCAGCCAATAGATCCGGCGGCGGCCCAGGGGCGGGTTGAGGTCCAAGGCCATCGGGAAATAGCCCTGACAGTAGGCAGCAATCACCACAGCGGGGGAAAAGTCCATCTGTTCTGTGTATCACAAACAACTCACTGTCGGTAGTTTGGACCATGGCACAATGGACTAGCCCGACGAGGATGAGCGGTTGATGAGGTACGGGTGGTTCGTTGGGTTGTGGATGACCGCGCTTCCGGTGAATGCTCTGACCCTGGCAGTGAAAACAATTGACGCTACGGTAACGATTGAGGACAACACTGACCGAGACCAGGACCCGCAACTTGGTAGTATCCGCTACCAGGGCACGGTGGCTGAAGCGAGCTTAAGTCCCCTTGAAATGACGTTAGTAGCCCGTGAAGTGGTGACAGAAGCAGAGGGCGTGACCCTGGCTTTGACCGAGAGCACCCTGAGCAACCTCGGTGAACCCACGGACCTAGAAATTACCCTCACCAGTGGTCCCCTAGAACTCGCGGTCCCCATGGGCGTGACCATGACCTACAACGGCGTGTGGAGTGATGAGACCGATGGTCGTCAAGCTCTCGCGGTCTCCCGCAACCAGTGGCAACTCAGCAGTGGTTCTGGCCTAATCCAAGAGATGATTTTTGAACCGATTACTCAGCAGGGGGAGACGGTCAAGTTTGGGCGGGAAGTGAGTTTTGAACATAAAAAACCCACCCCGCGACTTGAGAGTAGGCTCCGGTTGAACGCTGGGGTAGGGGATACATTATCGCTAGCTGAACTCGAGGTCAAGGCCCAGGGTCAGGGTGGCATTGATCCGCGCTGGCTGGCCTTGGGCGGGGTCGTGTTGGTCCTCATCCTGCTCAGCTTGGGCTGGCTCAGGGGTCAGGCGCGTCCTTAGTACAGGTCTTCTTCCTTGTGGGTTTCGAGGGTGCATTCGCCGGTGGCATAGGCCACACAGGTCAACACATAGCCGCCCCCAATCTGGTCATCGTCCAAGAAAGACTGGTCGCTCTGGTCAGGCGCGGCCCCAGACACCAGTTTCCCGGCGCAGGTGGAGCAGGCCCCAGCGCGACAGGAGAAAGGCAGGTCTATGCCTTTTTCCTCAGCCACATCCAGAATGTACTTGTCATCGGGACAATCTATGACCTGGGTACCCGTGGGCATTTTCAAAGTGACTTTGTACGTTGCCATGCCGATTCTCCGAGTGAATGAGGAAGAGATCCTTCACAAAAATTCAGCTTATTGTAAGGTGAACCGGGATACAAGCTTTTTTCGGCGGTTGGTCGGTACGTTACGATGACTTGATGTCCCACGAGTCGCGCCATGCTTAGCTTTTACAACACCCTCAGCCGTCGCAAGGAGCCCTTTGTCCCCCGCGTACCGGGTCAAGTGAGTGTGTATGTCTGTGGCGTGACCGTTTATGACCGTTGCCACATCGGGCATGGGCGGGCCTTCGTAGTCTGGGATACCCTGCGGCGGTACTTGGTTTGGCGGGGCTTCCAGGTCCAGTACGTCCAGAATTTCACTGATATTGATGACAAGATCATCCGCCGCGCCCAAGAAGAGGGCCGTGATTGGCAAGCCGTGGTGGAGGACAACATCCGGGCTTATTTCGCGGATATGGCTCTCTTAAATATTCAACCCGCTGACTTGTATCCCCGTGCAACGGAGAGTCTCGGCGAGATTGAGCTGTTTATTGAGACGCTGTTGGGGCAGGGCTTGGCTTACCGGAGTCAAGGGGATGTGTATTACGCCGTCCGCAAGTTCCCGGACTACGGCAAGCTCTCGGGTAAACGATTGGCGGACTTGGCGGTGGGGGCTAGTGAGCGGATGCAAGCGGAGGAAATCGAACGCAAGCAAGACCCTTTGGATTTCGCGCTCTGGAAAGCAGCTAAACCGGGAGAGCCTTTTTGGGTGACGGGTTTCAGTGAGGGGCGACCGGGCTGGCATATCGAGTGTTCGGCGATGATCCAGAAGCACTTGGGGGCGACGATAGATATTCATGCCGGGGGGGAGGATTTAGTTTTCCCGCACCATGAGAATGAGATTGCCCAATCGGAGGCGGTCCATGGCGTGCCGTTGGCGAATTTCTGGATGCATAACGCCTTCATTACGGTGAACGGCGAAAAGATGTCCAAGTCGCTCGGCAATTTCATCACAATTGCTGATGCAGCTACCCGTTACGATCCCCTTGCGCTGCGGCTCTTGACCCTCCAGAGCCATTACCGTACCGCGATTGATTTCACCGATGATTCCCTCAAGTCGGCCCAGATCGCTTGGGAACGGGTAGAGCAGGTAGTCCGGTTTGGGGAGGAGCTTAATTTGGACCGGGCTGGGGATTTGGATGCCGCGAGTTTGGACCGTTTCACTCAGGCGATGGACAACGACTTAAATACGCCCCAGGGACTGGCGGTGGTTTTTGAATTGGTGAAGGACCTGTTGCCGGAACGCAATGTTCATCGTCATGGCGGGGCCTTGACTGTACCGTTGGATCAGCTAGCTAATTCCTGGCGGACCCTCCTCAACTTATTGGCACCCTTGGGGTTAATTCCCTCCGCTCCGCCTCAACCTAAAGCCCAGGCTCTCACTGCATCTGTCATTGAAGAACAGATTGCCCAACGCCGTACGGCCAAAAATGCCCGTGACTTCAGTACCGCTGACCGGATTCGTGCCGAGTTATTGACTCAGGGCGTGGTCTTGGTGGACAACCCGGATAAGACGACGCACTGGCATTGGCAGGACTGAACGATGTGGGGCCTTGTTGTTCTCAATCTCGTCTTACTTACTGTGGTCCTAATCCTTTGGGTCGGGGTCCTCCGTCTGCGCGGGTTGGTAAATCGGGGAGAGGGTCAACTAGCCGCCCTTGTGGAAGATACCGCCGTCCTTTTGCCCGTGGTCCTGGCTCGGTTGGGGACTAGTCAACAACAATTGGTGGCCCTGAGGCAACTCTTGGGATTGGTGGGGGCCGGGTTCAAGCAAATTCCCCGCGTTCCTGGCTATCTGCGGGGTTTGCGTGGGCTTTTGAGACGCTAAAGTGAGACTGACACCCATGAGGTGATGCGATGCGTGGTTTTTGGGGAGGATTATTTTTGGGGGCGGCTCTGGGGACGGCTTGTGGCTTACTTTTGGCTCCGCGCAACGGTCGAGAGACCAGGCGGGTCCTGCAAAATTCCTTGGACAGCGTGCCCAACCTGACTGGGGATGCTGCCGATGGTTTCCAGGTCCAGGCGAATCAGTTTTTACAACAGGCCCGTCGGCAGGTAGACCAGACCCTAGTGCGCCTCCAGGAAGCCCTTACGGCTGGGAAAAAAGCCAGCGTGGCCTATGTCAGCACGGAGAATGGACACAGCCCCGCCGCGCCTCCCCTCACACCGGGCGAATGAATAGTCCTCAGTTTTGGTTGGGGCTGACCACAGGACTTTTGGCGGCGGCCCTGTTGGTTTTGATGGTGGCTCTATTGCCCTTCTTACAACAACTACAACGCACAGCGACGGCGGCGGAAAGGCTCTTGGCTCTCCTAGAGCGCGAACTACCGCCGATTCTGGGCAATGTCCGTGAGACCACGGGCGAGATTAAAGAGGTCTCCGCTGAACTGGATGGCGGGCTCAAGCGGGTTAACCAAGCTGCCGACAGCGTGGGGTCCGGGGTATCGTTGGTGCAGCAACAGGCCGGGAGTCTCAGCCGCAACGCCCGCTCCCTGTGGGTCGGATTTAGTACCGCGTGGCAGGTCTTTACCCGGAAATAACTTGGACTTGACTCGCCGCGTGGGTGGCCTTAGCGCGGGCAAGCGTGGTGTCCGCCCCCCGTGCCAGAGCTACCCCCAGACGGCGGTTAGGTCGGGCATCGGGTTTCCCGAATAAGCGTAGTTCTGTTCCTGGTTCAGCTAGAGCGGCGGCGATCCCGGAATAACTTAGGCTCTGGGCATAGTCGGTGGCGAGGATAACCGCACTGGCGGCGGGACCATAGAGTTCAATCTGGGGGATAGGTAGACCCAGGACTGCCCGTAGATGCAGGTCAAACTCATTTAGGTTCTGGGAAATCAGGGTGACGAGTCCGGTATCGTGGGGCCGGGGCGAGAGTTCTGAGAAGATGACTTCTGTTGGGGTGATAAAAAACTCAACCCCGAACAACCCTGCTCCCCCCAAAGCCCCTGTAACCTGTTGGGCCATCTGTTGCGCCGTTGCCAACTGTTGAGGGCTTAACGCGGCTGGTTGCCAGGACTCCCGGTAATCGCCTTGCTCCTGACGATGACCGATGGGCGGACAAAAAAGCGTTGCGCCTTGCCACTGCCGGATGGTGAGGAGGGTAATCTCTAGGTCAAAGGGGATGAATTCCTCGACGATGACTTTTTGACTATTGCCCCGTGCGCCTTGGAGCGCGTAATCCCAGGCTTGGCCCACGGCTTCGGCAGTGTGGACGGTGGATTGACCCTTCCCGGAGGAGGACATAACGGGCTTGACCACATTGGGGAAGCCGATGGTAGCTGCGCCGGTGACAAGCTCAGCTAGGGTCGTGGCGTACTGATAACGGGCGGTCCTGATACCGAGTTGGACAACAAGCTCGCGGATACGGTCCCGGTTCATCGTGTAATCTGCCGCCCTTGCCGTGGGGATGACGGTAATTCCCCGCGCCTCAAATTCCAGTAGTTTCTCAGTACGGATGGCTTCGATCTCAGGAATGATGAAGTCGGGCTGGTACTGGTTGACCACCCGTTCTAGGTCGTCGGGGTTGAGCATATCAATGACTTCGCTATGGTGAGCTACCGCCATTGCCGGAGCGTGGGCGTAACGGTCCACGGCAATCACCCGGTTCCCCAACCGCTGGGCAGCAATCACAAATTCTTTGCCCAATTCTCCCGCCCCCAGGAGCATCAAAGTACGCGGTAGTTCCATAGCAATACGCAAAGTCCCTAAGGGTCCTACCGATCCTAGCCCGTCCTGTTAATTAGCCCGTAGTCTAGTTCTACCCAAGGGCAGAACAGGGCTTCTGGACTAAACATTGAGGAGGAGGAGGGCAGCGCGGTCCCCTTTTTCCTCACCGTAGGTCTGACCAGCGGACCTTATCGCTCAAAGCTTCACCCCTAAAATCTCAATTCCCCATGCGGCCTTGACCGAGAGCAGGCGCAGTGGGAACGGAGTTTTCGAGAATTAGTTTAGACCGCCTGATGCCGGAGGGGATGGTAATCGGGTAGTCCCCGGTGAAGCAAGCCGAACAGAACCCCTCTGGGTCTTGGTGAGTCGTCCGCATCATCCCTTCGTGGCTTAAATAATGGAGTGAATCTACCCCTAAGTGAGCGGCAATCTCGGCTACGGATTTAGTTGCAGCAATCAACTGGTCCTGGGAATCGGTGTCAATCCCATAGAAACAAGGATGGGTGACGGGCGGCGAACTGACGAGCATATGGACCTCAGTAGCCCCAGCATCCCGCAGTGCCTTCACAATCTTGCGACTGGTCGTCCCGCGCACAATTGAGTCATCCACCATCGCTACCCGTTTACCCTGCAAGATATCGGAGATGGGGTTGAGCTTCATTTTGAGGCCCTCCTCGCGCATCTCTTGGGTGGGCTGGATGAAGGTGCGGGCGACATAGCGATTTTTAATTAAGCCATCGGTGTAGGTCAGCCCCAGTTGACGGGCGTAGCCAATCGCCGCCGGGAGCCCCGAATCGGGCACCCCAATCACCAAGTCCACGTCCAGTGGGGCTTCTTGGGCCAAGGTCTCGCCAAGACGGGTCCGGTAACGGTACAGACTCTCCCCATAAAACTGGGAGTCCGGTCGAGCGAAATAAATCATCTCAAAAATGCACAGCTTAGGTGTGGGCTCTGTCCAAAAACAGGAGCGCAACCCTTGGTCATCAATCCAGACCAACTCCCCCGGCTTCACATCCCGTTCGTATTGTGCCCCCAGGATATCCAGGGCGCAGGTCTCACTAGCTAAGACATACTCCTTCTCTAGTCGCCCAATCACCAAGGGCCGTACGCCATAACTATCACGGACCCCCATCAAGCCCGTAGGTGTACCAATCACTAAGGAAAAAGCCCCCTGACAAACCCGCACTGCCTGGATCGTGCTCTCAATCCAATCCCCCCCGGCATCCACCGCTTCGGCGATGAGTTGCCCAATCTCCTCGGAGTCTGTCGTACCCACGAGGGGTCGTTTACGCTCCACCAAGCCAGCTTTGAGGGTGTCGGCGTTGACGAGGTTGCCGTTGTGGGCTAGGGCCAGGGTCCCGCGCTTGGTCTCAATGATGATGGGTTGGGTGTTGCAGGAACGATTGGAGCCCGTCGTCGAGTAACGGTTGTGCCCCACCGCGAGATAGCCCGTCAATCGCTTGATTGTTTCTTCGTCAAAAATTTGAGCTACCAGACCTAAACTACGGTGTTCGTGGACAATAACCGTCTTTTGAGTCTGGTCCGTGTAGTCATAGGTGACAATCCCTGCCGACTCCTGCCCCCGGTGCTGGAGCGCGAATAGACCAAAGTAGGTCAACCGGGCAACGTTCAGTTGCGGACTATAGACCCCGAACACCCCACAGGCTTCCCTGGGTTTATCTGGTCGCTGGTCCATGGTCCATCACCTCGTTGAGTAGGCCTGCGTATAGTGGAATACACAGAGATACCTAGATCCTAGCGAATGTTGGGGACAATGTAACTAAAGTTTACGCCCTAGGTCCAAGGCTTGAACGCAAAAACAGTTCTAGGACGCACCCAAAATTAGTGTTAGCATGGAGTGAAAAGACCGCCTTTTCGAGGAGTTGGTCCCGTGTTCAACTGGTTGCAGGGTAAGCGTTACGTGGTCACGACCGTCCTGGTCGGCCTGGATGGTCAGACAGCGGCCCCTTTACTCGGTACGCTCAGTCAGGCCACCCGTACCATTGCCGAATCCGATGGTGATTTCGAAATTGCCAGTGCGGAGATGGCGCGGATAGCGGGGGCGTTGGTAGATTATGAGACCGCCTGGAGTCGTTCGGCGAACTGGGGTGAGGTCTTCAAGAAAGAAGAGGAGGCCGGGGATTACGGCGCGGAATGTTTCGCGGAGAACTCCCAACGTTACCTCAGTTCCGGGGACGGCCCGGTGAGTACCACTGCCCCCGTCAGTGCCAAATCCCCCCAGAACATCGTCGTCATGTTGACCGTGGCCTATCAAGGTGAGATTGCTGAACTTGAAGCTTCACTCACTTCTGTGGAGAGTGTGCGGCGGGCGTTGGCTCAGATTGTCGCTCTGCATGGTCGCGACCAATTGCAACTAGCCCACATCCACTATGCCCCGGCCCGTTTTGGTGATGATTTAGATGAAGACCAACTCTTGGTCAATTACCCCGAACTTGTCGCTCTTTAGGTAGGACCCACATGAAACCGCTCCAATCTGTTCCTTTCTTTGTCCTAGCCCTGACCGTAGCCTTAGTCGGCTGTAGTCCGGCGGCCCAAGCTCCTCAGCCCAACCCGTCGAACCAAGCCAAGACCGCCACCGCCCCGACCAAGCTCCCCGACGGCACCTACGATGTGCAAAACGTCTCCTACGAGGATGCAAGCGGAGCCTATGAGGTCTTCTTGCTTAACCCGCCCGCTGGTGCCAAGCCCGTCTTCACCAGCAACAACGTCCAGATGGCCCGTCTGACCGATGAGGCGATTAAGGAAGGTAAGAAGTCTTACCTAGAAGTCAAGGACAGCAATCCGCTCTTGTACCTGACCCCAGACTTCAAGATTGCCTACATCCATAACGTCACTCAGGAGCAGACCAACCCCAATACCGGCCGCACCGAGACCGTCGTCGTCCGTCAGGAATCCTCGTTCTGGACCCCCTTCATCGCTGGGATGGCGGGCGCGGCGATTGGGAACGCGCTCTTTGCGCCCCGCTACTACGTACCGCCCGTGTATGGCGGCGGTCCGATGTCGGGGTATGGCGGCTACGGGAACAGCCGCAACCAAGCCTTCCAGGGGTATCAGCAACGCTACGGTAGCTTGCCCCCTGCCAGTCGGGTGAGTAGCAGCGGTACGTTTGGTAGTAGCCGTCCGGGGAGTACTTCCTCGGGCAATCTGCGCTCTAGTGGCAGTGGTGCGGGTAGTAGCCGCTTGGGGACCAGTGCCCCGTCCTCCCAGTACCGGACGACCAGTCCGTCGAGAAGCCGGAGTTTCGGTACGGGGCGTAGGCGTTAATTGTCCCTGGATAAACGGCTTCGGCTGAGGGTGACTGAGCGAGCCGAACGAGCGGTCCGCCAGGGTCATCCTTGGGTTTACACCGATAGCTTCACCGAGGTCGCCACGGGTCAACCGGGCGACCTCGGTGTTATTTTTGACCGGCGGGGACGGTTTCTAGCGATTGGACTCTGGGACCCCACTTCGGCGATTCGCTTCAGGGTCTTGCAGATGGGTCAACCGGCCCCAATTGACCGGGCTTGGTTCGCTCAAAAGTTACAACAGGCGGCTGAGCGGCGTGAATCGCTCGTGAAGGCGGGTCACACGGGCTATCGCTGGGTCCATGGGGAGAACGATAGCCTACCCGGCTTGATTCTGGACCGCTACGACCAGACTGTAGTTCTCAAGCTCTACACATTGGCTTGGTTGCCTTATCTAGAGTTGCTCACGTCGCTGATTCAAGAAATTTTCAATCCCGAGCAGGGGGTCCTCCGGCTCAGTCGCAATATTCAAGCAAACTGTAAGCTCCAGGGCTACCAGGATGGGCAGATGCTCTGGGGTAGTGAACCAGCGGGTCCGGTGCTATTTCAGGAGCATGGGTTGACTTTTGAGGCTGAGGTCTGTCAGGGGCAGAAGACGGGGTTCTTTTTAGACCAGCGCGAGAATCGGCAACGGTTGGGGGAGTTAGTGCAGGGTGGGCGGGTGCTGAATGTTTTTAGTTTCTCCGGCGGGTTCTCCGTTTATGCAGCGCGGGGGGGCTGTCGGGAGGTTACGAGTCTGGATATCAGTGCCCATGCCCTCGCCTCTGCCCAACGCAATTTCAGCCACAATCCTGGCTTGACGACAGACCACCACCTGATGCAGGGTGACGCTTTTGCAGAACTGACCCGGCTTGCCCAAGGCGGGGTAGCGTTTGATGCAGTCATCCTCGATCCGCCCTCTTTTGCGCCCCGTCACCAGAACCGTCCCCAGGCGTTAGCGTCTTACCGCCGCATCATCCAGTTAGGACTACGGGTTTTGGCACCGGGGGGATTACTCGTTGCGGCTTCTTGTTCGGCCCATGTGACGGCCTTGGAGTTTCAGGAACTCGTGGCGGAGGTTTTGGCAGTGCGGGGGTTTCGGTTATTGGACTTCACGGGTCATGCCCTAGACCATCCGGTGACGTTTCTCGAAGCAAATTATCTCAAGTGTTGGTTTGGCTATGTCGAGTAATATTTACTACCTTCAAGGTCTTCTGCCTGTAGATGGAGCCGGTTAACTAGAGACCATCGAATACTTGACAGGTACCCAAGTTTCCAAAAAAGAGTGGTTATGGCGGGAGTAACGAGGCGGTCTGGGTGCTGGCGAGGCCCAAAGCGGCGAAACCCACTTACTCAGCAGACTTGGCAACTCCTGAACCAACAAGCTAAACAACTCGGTCTCTCGGGTGAGGGATTAATCCAGCAACTCCTCCGGGGTGCAAGTAATCTGCCCGAGCAGACTGATTATCCACGGTTTCTCTATCATTTACCCGCGCTATTTGCCGTCGTCCGGGGGTTGGAACAACGTTTTGTTTTTGCTAACTTGCTTTATCTGCAAACCAGCGGACGGACACCTGATACTATTGGTCGCACCCTCTCAGAAGTTTTCCCGGAACTTGCTGACCAACCTTATTTCACGATGTTGAACCGGGTGTATTGCATGGGCGAGACCTGCCATCAGGAGGAAGCTCTGGTGCGTTGGGAGCGCGGCGGACAACAGGTAGAGGCTTACTTCAACTTTATGTTCAGTCCCTTCACAGATGAGCAAGGGCAGATCCAGGGGGTCCTCATCCAAGGGGTGGAGGTCACAGTGCAGGTGCAAGCCCGCCAGCAAGCGGAGGAGGCCCAACAGCATTTTCGTGAACTGGCGGAGACCTTAGCCCAGCAAGAGGCGCGTCAACGGTTTCTCGCTGCGGCTAGTACGGTCTTGACTGCATCTTTGGACTACACCAAGACCCTGGCGAATCTAGCCCAATTGACCGTGCCCTTCCTTGCCGATATCTGTCTGATTCATATGGTTACTGAGGACAATGAGATCAAACAAGTAGCGGCGGTAAGTATTCATCGTCAGCCGGAATTACTGAGCCAACAAGAACCATTCCACCAACTGATCGGCGAAGCCATCGCGACCAAGGAGGCGCGTTTTGTACCCCAGACGCCAAAGGCACTGAGACCCGTTCAGTCCTATATCATTACGCCTTTGGTGGCGCGGGGTAGTGCTTTGGGAGTGATTACCTTATTGACGACTGGGCAACGCGTCTACGACCAGCTAGATTTCGATTTGGCCCAGGACCTTGCCCGTCGGATCGCCAGCAATCTCGATAATGTCCGTCTCTACCGCAAAGCCCAGGAGGCCAACCGGGTCAAGGATGAATTTTTGGCGACGGTCTCCCACGAACTCAGGACCCCCCTCAACGCCATCCTCGGTTGGACCCAAATCCTCCGGCGTTCCAAGCTCGATTTCACAGCTCAGGAACGCGCCTTGGCAACAATTGAGCGCAACGCCCGGGCCCAGAACCAACTAATTGAAGATATCCTCGATGTCTCGCGGATCATCACGGGCAAGCTGAAATTACAACGGCAGTTACTCTCCTTGGTGGCTGTGATTGAGGGAGCCTTGGCTTCGGTCCAACTCAGTGCGGATAATAAGGGCATTCACCTCGTCACGGCCCTAGATGCCATAGGCCAGGTGCTGGGCGACAGTAACCGCCTCCAGCAGGTGGTCTGGAACTTACTTACTAACGCCATTAAATTTACGCCCGCCGGTGGCGAAGTGCTAGTGCAACTAGAGACTGTGGACGATGAAGCCGTGATCACGGTCAGCGACACGGGTCAAGGGGTTGCGGCTGAATTCCTACCTTATATTTTTGACCGTTTCCGGCAGGCCGATAGCTCTAGCACCCGCCACTACGGGGGATTGGGGTTGGGACTCGCTATCGTCCGCAATCTCGTCGAACTCCACGGCGGTCGGATCTACGCCACTAGTGCCGGGGCAGGTTGCGGGATGACCTTTACCGTCCATTTCCCTTTGGCCCAGACCACCGTCCCTGCTGTCCGCAAGGTCCCCCCCTCCTCCCGTCCCAGTCAAACCCTCGTCGGGGTCCGGGTCCTTGTGGTAGATGATGAACCCGATGCCCGCGACCTCGTCGGGATGGTTCTGGAGGAAGCGGGAGCCGCTGTCCGCACCGCCGGGTCTGTGGCCCAAGCCCTAGAGGTAATTGCGAGTTGGTTACCGGATTTGCTCTTGAGTGATATCGCTATGCCCGGTGAGGACGGCTATATCTTACTTCAAAAGATCCGAGCGGGTGGCACCGACCTCCCGGCAGTGGCCCTGACCGCCCATACCCGTCAAGAAGACCGCGCCCATGCTCTAGCGGCGGGCTACCAACGCCACCTCCCTAAACCCGTCGAACCCTTGGAACTGCTCACGGTGGTCACGCGCTTAGTCGGGCGGGCCTGAGGTTTGCGTGGCTAGGGGCGGTGGCGTAAGGCGGAGGCTGCGTTTACGGAGCAGACCATACTCGATGCCCTCAGCGACAGCTTGGTAGGAGGCTTCAATGATATTGGGGGAGACTCCGACGGTGTGCCAGCGGTCTTCGCCGTCGCTTGACTCGATGAGGACACGGGTTTTGGCGGCGGTCCCACTGGGGCTGTCGAGGATACGGACTTTGTAATCGGTCAACTTGAAGTCGGCAACCTCGGGGTAAAACTTGCTCAATGCCTTACGGAGGGCGTGGTCGAGGGCGGCGACAGGACCATTGCCCTCAGCGGCGACATGGTAGGGCTGGTCATCGGGTCCGACACGGACCTTGACGGTGGCCTCTGAACAAACTGACTGGTCCGGGAAGGTCTGGGAAGTCACCCGGAAACCCTCCAAGGTGAACCAGAGTTGGCGATTCTGGAGTCCCTCATAAACCAATAGGGCAAAACTCGCCTCCGCTGCCTCAAACTGATAGCCTTCGTGCTCTAGGGCTTTGACGCGCTGCAAAATCGCCCGGACGCGGGGATCGCCGCGCTCTAGCATTAACCCCAGGTCCTTAGCTTTGGTCAGGATATTGCTGACCCCAGCCTGTTCGGAGATGACCACACGGCGGCGGTTGCCCACCAAGTCGGGGTCGAGGTGTTCGTAGGTGACGGGGTTTTTGGTGACGGCACTGACGTGGATACCGCCTTTATGGGCAAAGGCCGAGGAGCCGACAAAGGGCCAGTGTTCATCCGGGGCCAGATTCACGACTTCACTGACGAACCGAGCAACTTCGGTCAGTTGGCTGAGGTGGCTGGGCGGTAGACAGGGGTAGCCTAGTTTGAGCTGGAGGTTGGGCAGGAGCGTGCAGAGGTTGGCGTTGCCGCAGCGTTCCCCATAACCATTGATCGTGCCTTGGACCATCCGGCTCCCCGCTGCCACGGCAACGAGCGCGTTGGCGACGGCAGTCCCGCTGTCATTGTGGGTATGGATACCCAAGGGCGTTTCCCAGGAACCCATTTGGCTGAAGGCAGTTTGGATATCACTGGGGAGCATTCCGCCGTTGGTATCACAGAGAACGAGCCATTCCGCCCCAGCTTGGGATGCGGCCTGGAGGGTGGCTAGGGCGTAGGCCGGATTGTGGCGTAGGCCATCGAACCAGTGTTCAGCGTCATAGATGACTCGGCGGCCTTGGCTTTTGAGGTAGCTAATCGTGTCCTGGATCATCCTTAAATTTTCGTCAAGCGTGGTATTCAGGCTCTCGCGCACATGGAGGTCCCAGGACTTACCAAAAATCGTTACCCAGTGGGTCCCAGCGGCGAGGACATGGCTCAACAGTTCGTCTTGGTGGGCCGCGCAACCGGGACGACAGGTCGAGCAGAAGGCCACGACTTGGGCTTGGCGGAGGGGATTTTTTTTGAGTTCCCAGAAGAACTGCACGTCCTTAGGATTGGCACCGGGCCAGCCGCCCTCAATGAAATGGACGCCCAGACTATCGAGCCGACGGGCGATCCGAATCTTGTCAGCGACGGAGAGGCTGAGACCTTCGCGCTGGGCACCGTCGCGCAGGGTGGTATCGTAAACCGTGATCGGATGCACCGGGCCACCGGGTGGAGTTGTAGCCTATGGTACAACAATGGACGCAACGGTTGGGGCGGCCCCTAGTCCTCGGGCACCGGGGAGCGATGGGTCACGCGCCGGAAAATACACTACTAGGCTTTGAAGTTGCGCTGGCCCTGGGTGCGGCGGCGGTGGAATTGGATGTCCAACTTGCTGCCGATGGGGTGGTGGTGATCCATGATGAGACCGTGGACCGGACTACCAACGGACGGGGGGCGGTGGGGGATTTGACTGTGGCCCAACTGCAAACCCTAGATGCGGGCAGTCATTTCAAACCAGAGTTTGCCGGGGCGGTGATTCCTACCTTAGAAGAGGTGTTGGTCTGGGCCAAAGACCGCTTACCTGTGGTGATTGAACTGAAATTCACTGCCCGCATTGAGCGATTGACCCAAGCTTGTCTTGAGGTGGTAGACCGTTTAGAGATGAGCTCCAAGGTTGTATTTATTTCCTTTGATCATCAAGCCCTGTGGGAGATCAAACAACAACGACCTACCTGGGAGACGGGAATTTTGTATGTGGGGCGGGTGATGGACCCGGCGGGGCTAGCGCGGAGTGCCCAAGCGGACGGATTGATGCCTAATTTTCATTACCTGACCCCGGACCTAGTTCACCAAGCCCACCAAGCCGGACTTTGGGTCAGCACTTGGACCCCCAACACCGAGCTTGAACTACAACGAACTATTGCGCTGGGTGTAGACATGATGGCAACTAATTACCCGGCTCGTTTGCGGGCGTTGTTGGGATAAGGGCGATGTAAGTAGAGACACGAAATTTCACGCTCTACGCTTTTCCCCCTTTGAGGGGGGCTAGGGGGATCGCTTTCTCTACGCACTGGGGTAGATAGTGAATTTTGGGGAGCCAGATAATATTTTGGGGAGCGAGTTACGCGCTCTTTCGTCATGAGGTTGTTATGCAGAGTGAAGAGTCGCGTCCGACTGCTCAAGAGATCCCCGCCCAGCAGTTGCCCTACCCAGCAAGTCAGGAAGATATGGTCCCCAAGCCGGATACGGACTTGGCAAATTACCGGGCGGCGGGGAAGCTCAAGGGCAAGGTTGCCCTCGTAACGGGTGGCGACTCGGGGATTGGTCGGGCGGTCGCCCTGGCTTTTGCCAAGGAAGGGGCGGATGTGGCAATTTTTTATAACGAACATGATGATGATGCCCAAGTGACCTGTGGCCTAGTTGAGGCGGAAGGGCGCAAGTGTCTGCCCCTTAAAGGTGATGTACGCGAGGCCGCGCAGTGCCGTCATGCCGTAGAGCAGACCGTCGTGCAACTCGGACATCTCAATATTTTGGTCAATAATGCAGCTTACCAGATGGCTCAGGAACGGTTTGAAGATATTAGTGAAGAGCAGTTCCGCCGTACTTTTGAGACGAATATCTTTGGTTATTTCTATATGGCGCAGGCAGCGTTGCCCTATCTCACGGCGGAGGATTGCATTATCAATACCGGGAGTATTGTCGGGCTGGTCGGGAATGAGTTGCTAGTGGACTACTGTGCCAGTAAGGGAGCGATTCATGCCTTTACTAAAGCTCTAGCCTTGAACTTGGGAGAACGGAAGATTCGCGTCAACGCTGTCGCGCCTGGTCCTGTCTGGACGCCCGCTATCCCGGCGACGATGCCCGCATCAGAAGTTGAGAATTTCGGACATGAGGTGGCGTTGAGTCGTCCCGGTCAGCCCGAGGAATTGGCTCCGGTCTATGTGTTCTTGGCTTCTCAGGATGCGAGCTTTGTTACGGGCAGTATCTATGAGGTGACGGGCGGGAAGACTTCTAGTAGTTAGGATGTAGTGGTTTTTGTCGTGTCCTCGGGAGCTTGGTCTTGTCTTCAACGAATTCTTACCCCCTGGGTTTGATACGGGCGTTACTTGAGACGAGCTTGGTGACTCCCCAGACTCGTGCGGTGCTGATAGAACGATTGCAAGGGCAGGAGCAGCAGGCTTGGCAGGTGTTTGAGCCGGAGTTGGTAACGACTTTGCAAATAGTGGTGGCACGGTTGGTGAGTCCGGCTTTGGACCTGGCTGAGGCAGTGGACCGACGGCTAGCCTCGGGACAGGGTGATGGTTGGCGGTATAACACGATGCCCCCAGACCTTGAGGCGCATCAGTCGGGGCTGAGAGGGATTGAGGAGAGTGCGCGATTGATGTTTGGGCAGTCCCTCGCTGAGTTGGCGGTCACAGAACAAGATGCAGTCCTAGAGGCAGTCCGCACGGGTCAAGCTCCGGGCAAAGTGTGGCAACAACTCCCGGCCCAACGGTACTTCACCGACCTGCTGACCGAGTTATGCGAGAACTATTACAGCCATCCCCTGACCCAGGAAAAAATCGGCTATGTGGGGATGGCAGACGGGCGGGGCTGGCAGAAGCTCGGCCTAGACCAAAAAGAGGACTGGGAACCGGAGGAGGGGGCGACGGATTATACGGTACCTGACGATGAACCGGGCGCGACTTATCAGGTCCCACACCCAATGCCACCCACCGCCCTAGCTGAAGTGGATGTAGTAGTCATTGGCACGGGGGCGGGAGGTGCGCCCTTGCTAGCGCGGCTGGCTCAAGCGGGTTTCTCGGTAGTGGCCTTGGAAGCAGGTGAACACTGGCAACCCGACCGGGATTTCGCCACCGACGAGCGGGCTCAAACCAAACTTTTTTGGAATGACGAACGGCTGAGTGCGGGTCAAGACCCGGTGGCTTTTGGTAGCAATAACTCGGGCACGGGCGTCGGGGGTTCGACGCTGCATTACACCGCCTATGTGCCAAGGCCCCAGCCCGATGATTTCACCTTGCACCAAGACTCCGGGGCGGGCGTGGACTGGCCCTTGAGTTACTGGGACCTAGAACCTTACTACGATGAGGTGGAACGCATCCTCGGCGTGTCGGGACCTTCACCCTATCCCTGGGGACCCGAGCGGACGCCCTATCCCCTGGCTCCCCTCCCGCTCAATGGGGCCGCGCAGTTGATGGCGCGGGGTTGTCGGGCCTTGGGGCTGCGGACGGCTCCGGCGGCGAACGCGGCCTTATCGGCTCCCTATTTCCAGGCAGGTATCGGTTGGCGGCGGGCTTGCACCAATCGTGGGTTCTGTCAGGCGGGCTGCACCACGGGTGGCAAGGCGAGTATGGATGTCACCTTTATTCCCTTAGCCATAGCTCACGGTGCCGAAGTGCGCTCGGGTTGTTTCGTGACCCAGATTGAGACCGATCCCCAGGGCCGGGTGACAGCGGTGATTTACCAACGGGGCGATCAGGAGGAGCGGCAACCCTGTCGGGCACTTTTTTTGTGTGCCGGGGCCATCGAGACCCCGCGTTTATTGTTGCTAAATGGGCTGGGCAACCAGAGTGGGCAGGTGGGCCGCAACTTCATGGCCCATCCGGGGATGCAAGTCTGGGGCCAGTTCCCGGAATCGGTGCGGCCCTACAAAGGGATTCCCGGCGGGCTGATCTCTGAAGACACCCATCGGCCTACGGATGCAGATTTCGTGGGGGGTTATCTGTTGCAGAGTATCGGGGTCATGCCCGTGACCTATGCTTCCCAGGTGGCGCGGGGGTCAGGGTTATGGGGTGAAGCCTTACACAGTCATATGCAGGGCTATAACCACACAGCGGGGATCAATATCTTGGGGGAGTGCTTACCCTACGACCATAACTATCTGGAACTCGCAACGGAACTCGATGGACGGGGCTTACCCAAGCCGCGCATCCACTTCACCAACGGCGAGAATGAGCAACGCATGAATGCCCACGCCGAGAACCTGATGCAGGCGATTTGGCGGGAAGCGGGGGCCGAGACGACTTGGACTTTTGCCCGTAATGCCCACATCATCGGGACCTGTCGCATGGGGCTAGACCCGACGCAAGCAGTGGTCAACCCCGAGGGCCGGGTCTTTGAGGTGCCCAACCTCTATATCCTGGACAATTCAGTTTTTCCCAGTGCGTTGAGTGTCAATCCGGCCCTGACGATCATGGCCTTGGCCCTACGGACAGCGGATTGTTTTATTGCGCGTACCCGTCGTGGTGAGGTTTAAGATGAAAAGCTTCCTAGAAATCATTCAGGACCGCTATCAGGATGGACAGTACCCCGGCGACCAGTACGGGGGTGCGGCAGGGGGCGATGGGCGCGGTCTGCCGACGGGGGACTCGCGCAACTTTATGTTTGCCACGGGGATTGAGTGTTCCTATCCGACGATTGAACAGGGCCGGGTGCGGCGCGATCTCTTGGCGGAGTGCGGACATTATCAGCATTGGCGCAAGGATTTGCAGTTGGTCAAAGATTTGGGCTTGAATGTGTTGCGCTACGGTCTGCCCTACCACACCGTTCATCTAGGTCCCAAACGGTATGACTGGAGTTTCTGTGATGAGGTGATGCAGGAGATCCGCCGCTTGGAGATCGTCCCGATTCTGGACCTCTTGCACTTTGGGGTCCCGGACTGGTTGGGGAATTTCCAGAACCCAGAGTTGCCGATCCATTTTGCTGAATACTGCGGGGCGGTGGCCCAGCGTTACCCCTGGGTCCGCTACTATACGCCCGTCAATGAGATTTTTGTGACCGCCCGGATCAGTGGTCGCGATGGTCTCTGGAATGAACAACTCAAAACTGACCAGGGTTTCGTGACCGCCCTCAAACATATCGTTGCCGCGAGTATCCTCGGTACCCAGAGTATCGCGCAGCACCGCCCAGACTTGGTGGTGGTCCAGAGTGAGAGCGCGGAGTATACCCACGATGCCCATGTCGTCCCCTCGGCCCAAGTCAAGCTAGAAAATAAGCTCCGGTTTCTATCCCTGGACCTGCTCTATGCCCACCCGCCCGACGCCGATGTCTGTATGTTCCTGATGGATAACGGGCTGACTCGCGCTGAGTATAACTGGTTCATGGCAGGAGAGCCGCCCGGATATCAGGTGATGGGGAATGATTACTACGGGCGTAATGAGCGGATTCTTTTGCCCAATGGCAAGATGAGTCAGGGCGAGGACGTAATGGGTTGGTACCAGATTACCCGCGAATATTACGACCGTTACCGCAAACCCGTCATGTGTACCGAGACCAATATCTTCGATGCTGAGAAAGCTCCCGACTGGCTCTGGAAACAATGGATTAACATTTTGCGAATCCGGCACGACGGCATCCCGGTACTGGGATTCACTTGGTACAGTCTGATTGACCAAGTGGATTGGGACAGTGCTCTGGCCCAAAAACTGGGCAATATCAATCCCTGTGGTCTCTATGACCTCCAACGCAATCCCCGCCCCGTCGCCCAAGCCTACCGCGACCTCTTAATGGAGTTCGGACAAATAACCATCATCCCCCACGCCGAAATGTTCGAGGTCACTGACCGCCCCGCTAACCTCAAAGTTGAGGTTTGAAAAAGCTCGACGACCCCGCTACCATAGAGCTAAATCTCTTGAGAAGGAGCGGAGCGTATGAATGAGAAAAACGTTAGTCAAACTGGATTCCAGATGTCTAAAATAGCCGTGAAGAGCAAGCCGCAATGAACCCTAACAGTGATCAGCCCAGGTCACTTTTGAGAAACAATTTATTACCAATGAAGCCATGCAACCCGTGGCTGTGATTATCAGTTACCGGGATTGGCAACGCATCGAATCCATTTTGCAAAATTATAGCCAAGAACAAGACGTTGTACACAGCACTAATTTAGCTACTGTTTTAGCTGCCTGTGCTGGCAGCATTAGATTAACAATTGACCCGCTCCAATATCAGCAGCAAGAAAGGAGTCCATGGCTCTAGGACTACCAGAGTTTGTCCTTGATACCAACAACAATTGACAAAACTCAAGAATTTAAAGATCTAGTCACTTACGGTAGGAGAAAAGCATGAATAGATGTCTTAACGGACAAATTAAAAGTCAGATTTAGAGAATAGCCACTAACTTACTTCTAGGGAAGGATACTTGATGGAACCAGCACTGGTTTTTCTGCATTGTTTTGGTGGGTCGGGGCGCAGTTGGAATGGCGTAATTAGTGCGCTTGTGGGGAGGCGTTGTGTTGCACCGGACCTGCGAGGATTTGCAGGAGCGGCGGAATGGGTGGGCGATTACACGCTGGGTCAATTTGTGCAGGACCTCAAGGAATTAGTGGTCAGTCAGAATTTGGGCCGTCATATTGTGGTCGGTCACTCCATGGGCGGCAAGATCGCCCTAGCTTACGCTGCCACCCAGCCCCCGGATCTGCATTCTCTGGTCCTCATTGCCCCTTCACCACCCACGCCTGAACCGATCCCAGCGGCGGAACGCGAACGATTACGAACCACTCATGGTGAACGGGCTGCCGCCTACACAACCATCCAAAAGATTACGTACCAACCCTTACCAATGCCACTCCTAGAACAAGCTATCGAGGATATTTTAAGAAGTTCTCCGGTGGCTTGGCAGGCTTGGTTAGAGCAACTCAGCCGCGAAGATATCAGTGCCACGATGGCTAAAATTACTGTCCCGGCCCTAGTTGTGGTCGGTGAGGCTGACACCACACTGGGCGCAGACCTACAGAACCAAGCTGTCATCCCATACCTTAAAGCTGCCCGTCTAGTCACAGTTCCTAGAGCCGGACATCTCCTGCCCCTAGAAGACCCCCAAGCTCTGGTCAATGCCATAAATATTCAAAACTCCATGTTCTATTTTTCTGACGATTAAATGACAAAAAACTGGGAGCAAGCAAGCTGTTTTACCTCTCGTATCTTGGTCTCCTAGTAGTCTGTTCTCGTCAGATTGTGGGGCAATAGGGTCTTCTTATTTGACTTTCAAGAGTACCTGGAGTTGCTGTTGCGTCTGCTGTAAGGCTGCTAACTGGGTCTCTTGTTGTTGTAGAGCCGATTTTAAAATAGCGATTTCACGCTCCTGTGCTGAGTTCTCGCGCCGCTGTTGGGCCATTTCCTCTTGCTGGATGTTGTTGCGATGATGTTCTTTTTGTAACTCGCTCAATAACAGCGGTGTGAGTAGATGGTAGTAGACGGTGAAAGGCTTACCCTCGTCGTCGTACTGCACTAACTCGGGATATACCTTAGCCACTTCCTCAGCAATTAGACCGTATTGCTGGGGATAAGTACCATCCTCGGCAGCATCTTTGTACTGAAAAGAGACAGGCCGGAGTTGCATCAACTTATCGCTAACCCCACCCACATCCTTGATCTCACGCTTGAAACGACGCGCCGAAATGAGGGTACCAAGTTGACCCGCCGTATTGACGAAAACCTGAACGCCCTTACTAGCCGTTGCGCCGGAAATGCCGGCAATGAAAGTTTTAGTTTGGGTCCCAGATTTACCGAGTCGGATCGTTCGAGACTCCGTAGCAGCCCCGAGATTACCGATCACAATATTATTATTCCCCGTGCGATTATTGAAGCCCGCCTGATATCCCAGCGCAATGTTATGGGAGCCGGTGGTATTGGCGTTGAGGGCTTCGACTCCGTTCGCGGTATTGTGGGAGCCAGTGGTGTTGGTGTAGAGCGTATTACTACCCGTTGCGGTATTGTTATTGCCGGTCGTGTTAGCTAGGAGCGCATAGGCTCCCTGGGCGGTGTTGGCGTAACCCCTGGTATTGCGACGGAGAGTATAGGCACCACTCGCTAGGTTCAAGTAACCGGAAATGTTGTCGGAAAGAGCATAGGCTCCCTGGGCAGTGTTGTCTCGGCCCGTGGTGTTGCGATGGAGGGCCTGGAAACCGAACGCTGAATTGCCAAAACCCACTGTGTTCGATTCGAGTCCGCCATCTCCATAGATAGTATTAGTTTGCTGTGCCTCTACGGTCATTGGCATAGCGAGTAGCGTTGAGACAGCCGTGCCAAGCAAGAGGCAGCGTATTTTATCAGACATGGGTTGAGCCTTGGCGGGTTTACGTAACCTCAAAAGAGGTTAATTGCACACTACCACGCCACTCTTTTACCAGCGGTCAATAAAAATGAACGGCGGGAGTACATCACGCTCTCAATGTGGTCTGGAATAACGCAACAAAGCTGTTTGGACCAGAGTTAACAAGCCTGCCCAATCCCCAGCCTCCGGTTGACGAAAGAGACGAGCCGTGGGGTACCAGGGGCTATCTGCGCGGTCCAGTAACCATCGCCATTCCGCCACGGCGGGTAATAAAACCCAGGTTGGTTTACCCAAAGCCCCCGCGAGATGGGTCACCGAAGTATCCACCGTAACCACTAGGTCCACTTGGGCAATCGCCCAAGCCGTATCATTAAAATCCCGGCAATGGGAACCCACATCCACCAGTTGTCCCGCAAAAGGAGCCAACTCCGTCACCTGGGGACCCTGGTACAACGAGAAAAAAGATACCCCCGCCGTCGTCAAAAGTGCGGTGAAATGATGGAGCGGGCAGTACCGCTGATATTTAGAAGGATGGTCCAATCCCGGAGCCCAGACGATACCTACCCTTAACCCCACCGCCGTCATCAAGGCCGTCTGTACCGCCAAGGGCAAGTTACAATCCGCCGGGGCAAAAAGATAAGGGACCTGATGGGGGATGGTGGCGAGGTCCGTCTGGAAGACGTGGGGTAAACTCATCAAGGGTAGTTGTAGGTCAAAGGGCGGTAAAGTCTCACCCGTCGCCACGAGGTGGTCAATCCCCACACAGGTCGCAAAAAGAGCCTTGAGTGAGGCTGGGCATTCCACCACCACCGTCCCGCCCCTGGCTTTGACTAAGGACGCATAGCGGATGAACTGGAGATTATCTCCCAAGCCCTGCTCGGGATACAGGAAGACCGTCCGCCCCACAAAAGATTCGCCAGTCCATAGGGGTTGGGCATAGGTGCGGGCCGTCCGCGCTAAATAAAGCGTCCCCCAGCGGCATTCATACTCAGCCCAACCCTGCGCAAAATTCCCCAATGAGAGGTACAGGCAGGCGCGGTTGAAGCGCGTCTGGGCATCGTTGGGATTGAGTTCTAGGCTTTTTTGGTAGTGGGCTAAGGCTTCGGTCAGTTGCCCTTTTTCACCGCAGACCATCCCCAAGTTGAGATAGACATCGGCCCCATCCGGCTGGAGTTGACAGGCTTGCTGATAACTCACCCCCGCCTCTGTAAATTTTGCCAGGGCGAATTGAGCATTGCCCAATCCATTGTGGGCCTCAGCCCAAGTCGGGAGTAGGGCACAGGCCTGCTGATAACAAATTTCTGCCCGGTCAGGCTGGGACTGCGCCATCAACACATTCCCTAGACAAAAATGAGCTTGGGCCAATTCCGGCTCGATTACCAAAACCCGTTCGTACTGAGCTTGGGCCGCATCCACCTGACATTGGGCCAGCAGTGCGTGACCGAGATCGTAATGGCATTCACTGTAATTGGTTTTAAGTTGGGTGGCCTTGGTCATCATGGCAATCCCCGTATCGGGCCGGCCTAACTTTTGTAAGACCACGCCCATACGGTGCAGGGCCTCGGGCTGGTCCGGGTCAAGTTGGAGGACTTGATGGTACAAGACCCCAGCTTCTGCGAAACGTTCAGCCCGGAGGTGTTGGTGGGCTAGCTTGAGGAGACCGGGGAGTTCAGGGGCGGACCTAGCTGCGGGTTTGCCGAAGCCCTTGTTTTTTTTCATGGATCTAGTGGCAGCACCATTTTAAGGTTAACGCGCTGGGCTACTCCCTCGGGTATACTAATTCGACTTAGAGGGGAGTTTATGGCCTACGCTGTCACGTTGATTCCTGGGGATGGCATTGGGCCGGAGTTGACCCGCGCCATGGTTACAGTCCTCGAAGCCACCGGGCTCCAATTCGATTGGGACCAGCAAGAAGCCGGGATTGACGCGCTGACCAACTTCGGGACCCCACTCCCTGAAGCGACCTTGGCCTCAGTCCGACGCACCGGGGTGGGGATCAAGGGTCCGACCACAACGCCCGTTGGCATCGGGTTTCGCTCGGTGAACGTGGCTTTGCGCCTGAGTTTGGACCTCTATGCCAACTTGCGCCCCGCCCGGACCATGACCGGGGTCAAGTCCCGCTTTGAGAATATTGATTTGGTTGTGGTGCGCGAGAACACCGAAGACCTCTACTGCGGGATCGAGTTTGAGCGGGGCCAGCCTGAGACCTTGACCGTGATTGAGGCCCTCAACCGCGCCTCTGGTAAACAGATCTCCCCCACCGCTGGGATCAGCATCAAACCCTTCACCCCCGCCGCCTGCGAACGAATTGTCCGTTTTGCCTTTGAATACAGCCGTAAAAATAACCGTAAGAAAGTTACCGCTGTCCACAAAGCCAATATCATGAAGTTCACCGATGGTCTCTACCTGGAAGTCGCCCGTCAAGTGGCCTTGGACTATCCTGATATCGCCTTTGAGGACCGGATTGTGGACAATATGTGTATGCAACTGGTCCAAAAACCCGAACTCTACGATGTGCTAGTCCTGCCTAACCTCTACGGGGACATCATCTCGGACTTGACGGCTGGTTTAATTGGGGGACTCGGTGTGGCTCCAGGTGCGAATTTAGGCGACAACTGTGCCCTGTTTGAAGCCATCCATGGCTCGGCTCCCAAGTACGCGGGTCAAGACAAAGTGAACCCAACTGCTCTAATCCTTACGGGTGCCCTGATGTTACGCCATCTTGGGGAGACTGAGGCCGCCGAGCGCGTAGAAACTGCCGTCGCTGAGGTGATCCGCGAAGGTAAAGCCGTGACCTATGATCTGGCACGCGGTCAATCCGTCGGGACTCAAGCCATGGCTCAAGCTATCGCCCAACGGGTGCAGGGCTAGGGGGTAGAAGACTTGTTCGTGTCCGCTGGCGCGTCGTCGGTCTTCTCGGCCTCCTTGACCCCATCCTTAAAACTCCTGAGAGCCTTGCCGATGGAACTGCCCAACTCCGGCAGTTTCGTCGGTCCGAAAATCAGTAGCGCAACGCCCAGGATAATCAGTATTTCAGTCCCGCCCAGACTAGGCATTGTTCTCTCCAATAACCCATCCATCTTGCCACGGCACCCCCATAGACCCGAGAAATTATTTGTTGCAGAGTAAGCCACTAGGAATAAATGCCTAGTCGCACCTAGTCGCCGTGAAGAATCATGGGGTATCATGAAATTAATCACAAGATTCCGTTGTAAATCTTCAATCGTGCAAGGCGCACCACATGCCCAAAATACTGCTCGTTGACAATGATGCGACAATTCTCGAACTGGTTTCCATCAACCTAGACATGACGGGTTACGAGGTCTGTCGCGCCAACGATGGCGTTAAGGGTCAGGCGATGGCGATGCAGTTGATGCCAGACCTCATCATTTTGGACCTCCTGTTACCCAATGTGGACGGCTTCACGGTGTGCCAGCGGCTGCGCCGTAATGAGCGGACTTCAGAGATTCCCATTTTGATCCTGACTGCGCGTTCAGGGATCAAGGACAAAGTAGACGGTTTCAATGCCGGGGCGGACGATTACCTAACCAAACCCTTCGAGATCGAGGAGTTGTTGGCACGGGTCCGCGCTCTGCTCCGCCGGACGGACCGCATTCCTCCTGCTGCTAAGCATTCTGAGATTCTTTCCTACGGTCCCTTGACGTTGATCCCGGAGCGGTTTGAAGTGGTTTGGTTTGGACAAACCGTTAAGCTGACGCACCTCGAATTCGAATTACTCCACTGTCTATTGCAACGGCACGGCCAGACCGTGGCCCCCAGCGAAATCCTCAAAGAAGTCTGGGGCTATGACCCGGATGATGATATTGAGACAATCCGCGTCCATATCCGGCACCTCCGCACCAAGCTCGAACCCGATCCGCGCCACCCAGACTATATCCGCACGGTCTACGGCGCGGGCTACTGTCTAGAGTTACCTTCTGCTTTTACCGAAGAGGCCCGTTCCGCTGAGTAGTTCTCGTGCTACTAGGAACCGGGCCAGGGACCAAGGGAACTGGTGCAATAGTAACGGTCTTTCAGTCAAGCAGTCGGGTCGGATATGTTATTGATAGGCCGGTTCAATCCAGAACTCCTGGACTGTCTCTCGGTGGGGGTTGTGATTGCTGACTCCTCGCAAACTGTATCCTTTTCTGGAATCAGACCATGGCGGAGATTACAGGTATCAGTCCCCATCAAGCCGGAGGGGAGCTTATCTTCCATTGGTTCCCTGAATTGGAGACCCTGGCTCTTAATGCACGGGTCTCTTTCTATCGTCGAGAGCAGCGAACAGAACTCAATTTTCAACAGCGCGGGATTGAACTAGGACGGTGGACCTACCAGGAAGCTCCCCAAGACCTAAACGCCCTCCACGCTGATTTTGTGGCGACGGTCTCCCATGAATTGAGAATTCCCCTGACCTCAATTAAGGGCTTTGTGGATACATTATTGCGGTCGCGTCAGCAGTTGAGCGAGGAGCAACAGGTTCATTTCCTCACGATTATCAAAGACCAAGCAGACCGTCTGACCCGGATGGTCGAAGACCTCTTGGTGATGTCCAAGATAGAGTCTGGTCATCTACCGAATCTTGCCGAGGGCGTCTGTATCCGGGAGGTTCTAGAACGGACCCTGGCGGCTTTGGCCCAAAAAGCGGCAAGTCATAAACTGGTCTGTGACCTGGCGGCGGATTTACCGAAGGTCTGGGCTGACCGGGACCGCCTCGAACAGATTTTTGTGAACCTGCTCGATAACGCGCTCAAATATTCTCAGCCGGGGACCACCGTGACGATCCGGGGCTGGGTGGTGGAAGGGGATTTCATTACCCTCTCAGTTCAAGACCAAGGCATCGGAATTGATAGTACGGCTCTAGAACAGATTTTCGAGCGGTTCTGCCATATTGACCAAGAAGATATTGCTAAGACCGCCCCGATTGGCCTGGGACTCTACATTACTAAATCCTTGGTGGAAAGCCTGGGTGGGCGGATTGAGGTGGTAAGTACAGTGGGGCAAGGGACGACCTTCACGGTCTGGCTACCCACCACGCCGCCCTTAGCGCAGAACTTGGACTAGGAAATTTTCACATTCTGTAACCTATAAGAACATTTTTTCGCAAATTGCGCGGGTACGCTCCATCAAAAGGAGTAGATAGACTCCTCATTGGGCCAGGGTTTCAGGAAATTACCTGACAGGAGATCTCCATCCGGGTAAAATATTAGTTACGAAACTTTAACGGTGGGAGCGGTGACGGCATTTGTTCAGTTTCCATTGCAGGAAGCCTACCAATCCTGTCGTCAGGTCATAACCCACTACTCCACTTCGTTCTATTGGGGGACCCGCCTGTTTCCCAATCCCAAGCGGCAGAATATGTGGGCAGTTTATTGCTGGTGTCGTCGCACCGATGAACTGGTAGACAACCAGCCGAACCAACGCGCCACGATGCACTTGTTAGACCAGTGGGAGCACCAACTAGAGAAGACCTTTGCCGGTCACCCCTCTACCCCAGAGGATGCGGCCCTAGCCCACGCCGCGACCCAATATCCGCTGACCCTGGGTCCTTTCAAGGACATGATCCAGGGGATGCGGATGGATTTGACCCAGAGCCGCTATGAGACCTTTGAGGAACTACTTACCTACTGTTATCGGGTAGCGGGGACGGTAGGGTTAATGACCTCCGCCATCATGGGTTTCGTCCCTGGTGAGGAGGGCACTGAGGAAGCAATTGCCCTGGGGATCGCCATGCAGTTGACCAATATCCTGCGCGACGTGGGCGAGGACGCACAACGGGGACGCATTTATATCCCCCGTGAGGACCTAGAGCGGTTCAACTACCGGGAGCGCGACTTATTGCAGGGGATCTTAGATGAGCGTTGGAAGGCCTTGATGCAATTTCAGATCGCCCGTAACCAGGAGTTTTACCGCAAGGCTGAAGGGGGTATCTGTAAACTCCAAGCCGATAGTCGTTGGCCGGTTTGGGCCTCGCTCCTGTTTTACCAAGGCATCTTGGATGTCGTCGAACAAAATGGCTATCAAAATTTCACCCAGCGGGCCTACGTGTCCGATTTACGCAAACTCGCCACGTTGCCCCTAGCCTGGGTCCGCGCCCAACAATGAGATGGCTGGTCCTCCTGGGGTTGCTCACGGGCTGCACGGCTAACCCGGACTCTCTGGCTCAGCGGGTTGCCCAGTTCCCAGATTATCGTCAGCCCGCCTACAGTCTGACTAGCCCTGACCTCTTTTATCCCGACTGGTTTGAAGGCCGTTGGCGGCTGACCTCGGTGCTCGAAGCCGTGGAAGCTCCCCTAGGCGTGGAGTACACCAACCCCACCAATTTTGCCCGGAGCCAAACAGAACGGGGTGAACCCGTGGTTTATTACGTGCGTTTTTACCGTGATGACCAAGGGCGAGTGATTGCGGACCGGGTTTTTAATACGATCTCCGCGATCCAAGCGAGTCAGGGGGCCAAATCAGTTATTGAAGTCCTCCTGGCTGCCGACCAGCCCGACCGTCAAACGATCCGGCTCTCGGGCAACCGCCGGGGGGAACTCTACATCACGCGCCGTCACAGCGAACGCCCTAACCCCCAGGAATTTGCAACCCTAGAATTTTATCGGCAGGTCTTGGGCAGTCTTGGGCGCATTCCCAATACTAAGGATGTTGAGACGACGACCCTGTATCAGCAGTCTACGCAAACAAGAATTACGGCGAGTCAGCTCATTGCGGTATTTCTCGTACCCACGGATGAACGATATTTCAATAGCAATGGACGGGCGGTAACAGCCTATCGCTACCGCCTCCGTCTCGATAAAACAAGTTAGCCTACTTTCACTTGACTGGTATCTACGGCAGTGGCCCCTTTGACCCCACGGGCAATGGTCGTCATCCGGCTGAGGAGTTCTTGATTGGGAACACTACCCTTGAGGACAACGGTGCTCCCAGTCTGGGCAACATAGATGGTTCCCACATCATCTACTTGAGGATCGTAGTCAAAGGCGGCGGCGACGCGCTTAGCTAGCCCACTCTGGTCATATTCGCCATTGAGACCCATGCGCTCGGCGGGGGTATCGGGTTGGGTCGGTTGGGGATTGGTCGCCGTCGGCGCGGCGGGAGTTTCAGACTTCTCTAGACCAAAAAGACGCTGTAGAAAACCCATGGCTGGGACTCCAATACATTTCACTCTCTATCTATTTCACGAATTAGCTCCAGTCCACATCCCTCACGAGAAGGAAGCCAAGCTTTACCAAAAGTTCATCAGATAATTCTCAGCCGACCGCGATACTGATGTTCAGAACATTGCTTCCGGTGGTTCCCCCCTGCTTCGTTGTAGACCACCGGTTTTTCTTTTACATCGTGGGTGTAATGCCTGCTTCAGCTAGGATGCGCGGGATTAGGTCTTCACGACGCACTGCCATCAGATGCACACCCTGACAGAGCTTTTGGGCTTGCTGGACCTGTTCGGCACAAATACGGATACCCTCTTCTAGAGGTTGGGCAGCAGCGGCAAGGCGGTTAATCAGATGGTCGGGGATCTGGACTCCCGGTAGATTGCGGTTGATAAATTGAGCATTTTTGGCAGACTTGAGCAGAAAAACTCCCGCCAGGATTGGTTTACCAGCGGCGTAGCCCATCTGGTCCATGAACCGGGCGAACTGGTCAAAATCCGTAATCATCTGGGTCTGAAAGAACTCTGCCCCCGCCGCTATCTTTCGGCTAAAGCGGCCCTTCAACCCGCTCAGACTCGGACACTGAGGATCTACTGCCGCGCCAGAGAAGAACTGGGTGGGTTGGTTGAGGGCATGACCGCTCCAGTCTTGACCCTGGTTGAGTTGACGGAGGACTTGCAATAGGCGGACGGACTCCAGGTCACAGACAGATTTGGCCTGGGGATGGTCCCCCACCGTCACTGGATCGCCCGTTAAAGCCAAGATGTTATCAATCCCTAGGGCCGCCGCTCCCAACAGGTCCCCTTGGAGCGCGATCTGGTTACGGTCCCGGCACGCCAGTTGACAAATCGGCTCCAGCCCCGCCCGTTGCAACAATAAGCTCGCCACCACCGGGCTCATCCGCATCACAGCCCGGTTAGAGTCGGTGACGTTGACCCCATGCACCCAACCTTTCAAGAGCAGAGCCTTGGCTAAAAAATCATCAATGTTGGGGCCTTTGGGCGGGGTGATCTCGGCGGTGACTAAAAAATCCCCACGGGCACAGTACTCCCGAAACGGCATGGATTCCTTGATAGATGGGTTTAACGTATTCTGGCATCCCCAGGTACCCGCCGTTTTGGCGACGGTCGCGGGAAGGCGAAGCTTTATGATGAGGTAGCACCCTGGAGAAAACCTGTGGCTGAGATGACCGAAGAGATACCCCAGTCCAGCTTTACGGAAATCATTGAGACGGTGATCACGACTTTAAGTGAAGACCCGCACCAACTGGAAATCGAAGCTCCCCAGAAAGCTTGGCGGTTCCACTATGGTACGGCGGAGGTCTCAGTCTATCTGACGGGGCAAACCGTGGATGATGCCCTGATTGTTTGGTCTCCGGTTCTGGCGTTGCCGGTGCGCGATGAAGTGGGATTGATGCGCTATTTACTGGAGAAGAACTGGTGGAGTGAGACGATGGAGGCCAATTTTTGCCTGCGCGACAACCAAGTGATTCTCACCACCAGCCGCACCTTGACGGACCTCGACCCCGGTGAAGTCTCGCGGGCGATCACGATTGTGGCGAGTCTGGCGGATGAATATGACGAGATTTTGGTGGAGAAATTTAACTAGATGTGGCAGGTCTTGCCCTTTACCCAGGGACCAGGGGCAGACCACATGGCCCGCGATGAAGCTCTCCTCACCGCCCACTTACTCGGTCAGGTCCCCTCGACTTTTTATCTATCGCGCTGGGACCCAGCAGCTCTCTCCGTGGGCTATCATCAACGCCATGGTCCCGTCACTGCTATCAGGCGACCCACGGGCGGTCGGGCGGTCTGGCACGGCGGAGATGTCACCTACACTTTAGTTACGTCAGGGTTGGTAGGCTCGGTGCTGGAGACCTATCAACAGTTGTCTCAAGTCTTGGTTCTGGGCCTAGGAACCTTGGGCGTACCGCTCGCCTATGGCGGGTATCGGGGCCAGTACCGCGACCAAGTGAACTGTTTTGCCTTAGAAACGGGGGCGGACCTGTGCTGGCAGGGTCATAAAGTGATCGGCTCTGCCCAACTGCGGCGCGGGGGAGCCATCCTACAACAGGGTTCGATCCTCCTGGAACCGGACTATCCCCAACTGGAGCGACTTTTCCCCGGGGTGCCCCTCAAGGTCCGGGGACTCCACGAGATCCTGGGCCGGGGTGTTGATTTAGCCGAACTAGAGGCGGCAATTCATGGGGGAATCAAGACGGTTTTTGGTTGAGTTCATTCTAACTCTGGTTACTTGCTCTTATTCGTATCAACCATCTATAGTAATCAATCTATTCTAATGCAATGGGTTAATCACCTGCTGCGCTTTTAGTGAGTGACATTTGACGGTTCATGGACAAGCATGAGGAGCCTCCGGTCAGACAGGGGACCCCAAATGCGATTAAGGGACCAATTTGGTATCAAATGGGCTAGAGCGTGTCCGTGTAGGGTGGGGAGCAGATGGGTAGTGACCAAGAGCAACTAGACCGCGCCATTGAACAGAGTCAGGCGTACCTTCTGGGCACTCAGTACCCGGACGGCTATTGGTGGGCGGAGCTAGAGGCCAATGTGACGATGACCGCTGAGACCGTGCTGCTCCACAAAATCTGGGGCACGGATACAACCCGGCCCCTCGCCAAGGCCGAGACCTTCCTCCGTCAAGAGCAACGGGCTCATGGGGGTTGGGAACTTTTTTATGGGGACGGCGGGGACTTGAGCACTTCGATTGAGGCTTATCTGGGCTTGCGTCTGTTGGGAGTGGCAGCGACGGACCCCGCCCTCGTCCAAGCCCGTGCCTTCATCCGGGGGCGGGGCGGGATTGGGCAGGCCCGTGTTTTTACGAAACTCCATTTGGCTCTGGTGGGGTGTTATGACTGGGCGAGTCTGCCTTCGCTACCGCCCTGGGTGATGCTCCTCCCCGTCAGTGCGCCCTTTAGCCTCTATGAATTGTCCAGTTGGGCCAGAGGGAGTACGGTGCCGCTGTTGATTGTCCTGGACCAAAAACCCGTCTTCAAGACAGACCCGGTGGTGAGTCTGGCGGAACTCTATTGCGCTGACACACCGTCCCCGATGGTCTCAGATGGCCTAGACCAATTCTTCTTAGCCCTCGACAGCGGGTTTAAGTGGGCGGAACAGTGGGACCTCGTGCCCCTGCGTCAAGCGGGACTCCAGGCAGCAGAGCGGTGGATTCTAGAACGACAGGAAGCGACGGGGGACTGGGCGGGGATTATCCCGGCGATGATCAATTCACTCTTGGCCCTGCGGACCTTGAATTACGCCGCCAGTGACCCCGTGGTGGACCGGGGTTTACAAGCATTGGACCGTTTCACGATTGAGACGGCGACCACCTACCGGGTCCAGCCCTGTGTTTCGCCCGTCTGGGATACGGCTCTAACCATCCGGGCCTTGGTGGATTCTGGGCTACCCCCAGACCATCCGCAGTTGGTGAAGGCGGGGGAATGGCTCCTGACCAAGCAGATCCTCGACTACGGCGACTGGTCCTTCAAAAACCCCCAGGGCCGTCCGGGGGGCTGGGCCTTCGAGTTCGAGAACCGTTTCTACCCCGATGTGGATGATACCGCTGTGGTAGTAATGGCCCTCGCCGCCCTCAAGCTCCCGGATGAGAGCCGTAAACAAGCCGCAATCCGACGGGCGGTGGACTGGGTGGCCTCCATGCAGTGCCGAGCGGGGGGTTGGGCGGCCTTTGACCGCGATAATGACCAAGACTGGCTCAACTGTCTGCCCTACGCCGACCTCAAGGCGATGATTGACCCCAATACCAGCGATGTCACGGCGCGGGTCCTCGAGATGTACGGTCGGCTGAGCGATGCCCGGTCTCACGAAATCGCCCTGGCCTATCTGAAACAGGAACAAGAGACGGAAGGCTGCTGGTTCGGGCGGTGGGGCGTGAACTATATCTATGGCACCAGCGGGGTCCTCACCGCCTTGGCCCTAGTTGCCCCCACCGAACAGACCGTGATCGCACGGGGTGCCCGTTGGTTGCGGGACTGCCAAAACCCCGACGGCGGTTGGGGCGAGACCTGCCAGAGCTACCGCGACCCCAGCCAAAAGGGCCAGGGACCCAGTACAGCCTCTCAGACGGCTTGGGCGGTGATTGGACTGCTGGCGGCGGGTACCAGAGAAGCCTGTACAGAACAGGGCGTGGCCTACTTACTCAAAACCCAAGGTCCTGACGGGCGTTGGGAGGAGGCTCAGTTCACAGGGACGGGGTTTCCGGGGCATTTTTATCTGAAGTACCATCTCTACCCGCAATATTTCCCCTTGACCGCCCTCAGCCGTTATCGTGTGCAGTCCGTATTTTGATTAGCGGACCATGGGATAATCCAGATGCGCTACACCAAGTGAGGGAGTGTGGTTTATGGCACTAGCCGTAGCAGCGACGGAGCGTGAAAAACAGGCCGTCCAAGTCTGTCGAGAAATTTTACCTGAGGTCTCGCGGACGTTTGCCCTCAGTATTCGTTTTTTACCCGGCGGTCTGGGGCAGTCGGTCCTCTGTGCTTACTTACTCTGTCGCATTGCCGACACGATTGAGGATGACCCCGTTGCGCCCCCGGCCCAAAAAATCGCCTTACTCGACGATTTTATGAAGTGTTTCACGGACCCCCTTTTAGCCAACGACTTACCCAAGATTGCCCAAGGGGTGCAGGGCGAGGCTGCCCATCTGCGGCTGATTAGCTATGGGGACTTGGTTTTTACCCTCTTTCGTTCCCTCTCGCCCCGGACGCAAGCCACCGTACGCCAGTGGGTCGGGGAGATGGTTTCCGGGATGCAACATTTTGTCGGGTTGTATCCCCGGGGCATTCGGATTCAAACGATTTCGGAATATAAGAAGTATTGTTATTACGTTGCCGGGACCGTGGGCCACCTATTGACGGACCTCTGGTATGAATATTCCGGTTACATTCACCCAGCTAAGTACAATACTTTACTAACGCGGTGTGAGGCTTTCGGTCAGGCCCTCCAGACCGTCAATATTCTCAAGGATATCGCCTGGGATGCTGAGCATGAGAACTCGATCTATGTCCCGGCCCAAGCTCTCCAAGCCGTAGGCAGTAGTCACCAGCATCTACTCGACCCCGCCCTACTTAAGCAAAACCGCGCCGCCCTGGGTTCCTTGATGGAGCTAGCCCAGCAGGACTTAGATGATGCCTTGGCCTACTTACTTTCCGTCCCGAACTTCGCTATCTCCATCCGTTTATTCTGTATTTTGCCGCTACTTTTTGCCTATGCCACGCTCCGAGAACTAGACCGCTCCGTGGCGATGCTCCAACCGGGCGGCTCGGTTAAAATCTCGCGTCGTGAAGTCAAGTCTTTGATTCTCGCGGGTTGTGTGGTTGTGATGAGTAATCATGGCGTGCAATGGCTCGTTACCCAGGTCCGCCGGGGTCCTTTTATCTGGGGTCTAAGTAAATTGTCTTGAAAACCTGAAGAGATTTTTAACACCACAGCTTCATGAAGTTTTCATGAAGGGGCTGTTATCTAAGGGGGGGACTAGGGGGAATACTCTATAGACTAGGAGGCACTGGACGAACCGGTGCTGCGTGGATGTCATCGGGAGGGTTTCGATGCAAGGTAAGCTCCAGGAGACAGATATCAAGAGCCTTTTGCAGTTGGCTGAACTGCAAAAACGTACCGGTCAGCTTTTTCTGGATGTGGGCGCGGGTCGGCTGTGGTCCGTATTTTTTGCCCAGGGTCGTCTGCTCTATGCCACCGATGATCGTGAGGGCGCAATCCGATTGAGCGACAATCTGGGGCGGCTGGGTATTGGGATTTGTCCGGTCCCGACGGTGGTGGAAACTGCGCCGGAATATGCCCTCTTGACCCAACTCATTGAGACTCAGCAGTTGACCCCGGTCCAGGCAACCCAGGTCATCCGGGTCCTCGTTGAGGAGGTGTTGTTTGATCTGTTGGGGTTTACCCAGGGGAGTTTTTACCTGGAGTCCACCGCGCCCCTAGCTCCCCAGTGGGCCGAACTGGAGATTACCCCCTTAGTCCGCTTGGTCACTGCCCGTCGCGCTGAGTGGGAAAAACTCGCTCCCGCGATCACTTCACCCCTAGAGAAGCCCGTTATCCAGTCCAAAGAGCGGCTTCAACAACAACTGCCCGCTGCCGCTTTCACCAAATTGGTGGAATGGGTCAACGGGGAGAACCATCTACAACGGGTGGCCCGGTTGTTGGGACGCGATGTCCTGACGCTGGCCCGCGCCCTTGAGCCCTACATCAAAGAGGGCATTATCACCCTCAAAGCCCCGCCTGTCGTGGCTCCCCGCCGGGTCCGCGCCAACACCGCCCGGACTCGTAAAGTGGTTTGTATTGATGACAGTATCTCGATTCAAAAGAGTGTGGAATTATTTTTGCAGGGCCGGGGCTACGAAGTCCAGACCATCGGCAATCCCACCGAGGCCCTGAGCGATCTATTTAAGAGTAAACCCGACCTAATTCTGCTCGATATTGCCATGCCCCGCCTGGATGGCTATGAGTTGTGCGCCATGATCCGCAAATCTACGGCCTTCGGGACCACCCCCATCGTTATGCTCACGGGCAAAGATGGGTACATTGACCGAGTACGCGCCCGGATTGCGGGGGCGACGGAGTACCTGACGAAACCCTTCGGCGAACAGGAACTCCTTGGCATTGTCGAGAAATATTTCGGTCCCGATCCCCTCCCGTCCCTCCATGAGGTCAGCTAGTGAGCAAAGTTCTCGTCGTTGAAGATAATCTGAGCCAGCGCGAGATGATCGCCTCGCTGCTGCGTGAGAGTGGGATTGAGGTGATGGCGGCCCAGGATGGGGTGGAGGCGTTGGACCAGATCCAGCGGCTCAGCCCTGACCTCGTGGTGCTAGACATCATCATGCCCCGGATGAATGGTTATGAGGTGTGCCGCCGCATCAAATCGAACCCCCAGACCCAAAAAGTCCCAGTGATTATGTGTACCTCCAAGGCCGAAGAATTTGACCGCTACTGGGGCATTAAGCAGGGGGCTGATGCCTACATCTCTAAGCCCTTTGTGCCGCAGGAGTTCATCGGGATGGTCCGTCAATTCTTAAAACTATAGGAAGCAACGATGGACCTCCAGACCACCGACAACGCCCTCCAGACCCCCCAGGGAGACCTTTATTTAAAATTTGACCTAGGGACGGCTCAACAGTTGGCCTTCCCCGCGATTGGGGTCCTAGAGGTGGTGGAGCTGGCCCACGAGAATGTCACCCCGATGCCCAATGTCAACCCGCTCCTCCTCGGTACCTGCAACCTGCGCGGCGAGATTCTCTGGTTAGTGGACTTGAGCTTGTTGTTTCGTAACAGTTTAATCACCACAACGACAGGTCAGTACGCGGTGATTGTGGTCCAAGACGAAGATGCAGCAGTGGGTCTGGTGGTGGAGCGCATCCGGGGGATGGCTTGGCTTGACAGTCAACAAATCCAAAAATCACCCCCTTCCCAAGAACGACTGCAAAGTTTTGTACGGGGGAGCTTCATCACGCCCGGTGATGAAAACCAAGTTTTATTATTGGACCCCGAGGCCCTGGTCCAAACCCGCCCCTGGACTGAGTAACCGTTTATAAGAGGTAAGCCATGGTTTCCGCAACCGATTATCAAAGAGCCGTCGAGGCCTTTGCCCAGGAGCAGTACGAGGAGGCGGCCCGACTCTTTAGTAAGCTGGTGCAGGGCCGCCCCGAGGACCCCAACTTGCGCCTGTGGCTTGCCTCCGCCCAACAACAGATTGGTCAGGCCCAAGAAGCCCGCACTCAGTATCAGCAGGTGTTGGGGCTGACCAGCGATCCCGAAGTCCTCCAGACCGCCCAAAAAGCTCTCCAACGCTTAGACCTAGAGACCTACGACGAGGTTAAAGCTCCGGTCCTGCCGGACCCCTTTGATGACCTCATGCTGCCCGAGACCCCGGCGATGTTCACGATGGCGGCCCCAGGGATGGTCAATCTGTCCAACGATTTCACGATGAGCAGTCCTAGCAGCGAGATGGTCGGGGAAGGCCCCACCACTCTCAACGTCGAGGAGGTCAACCAGACGGTCCAGCAGGTCCGTGCCAAGTTCCCAGTCTTGGCCTTGCCCCTAGTCGGGATTACGGCGGTGGGGGGATTGGCGGGACATTTCCTGGG
>Ga0163154_10000346_pt1 | contig 69377 bp, 58 predicted proteins | sample OliLakLV19MP9P1_FD_148649 | JGI IMG/M metagenome (GOLD analysis project Ga0163154, IMG submission 148649) | Freshwater microbial mat bacterial communities from Lake Vanda, McMurdo Dry Valleys, Antarctica - Oligotrophic Lake LV.19.MP9.P1 | ecosystem: Environmental > Aquatic > Freshwater > Lake >... | reverse complement strand
CCCGTTGCTACAAGATGGATCGATGCTACGCATCTGCACCTGTTATCTATTTTTTCAACGGGTTGAAACCCGTTGCTACAAGATGGATCGATGCTACGCATCTGCACCTGTTATCTATTTTTTCAACAGGTTGAAACCCGTTGCTACAAGATGGATCGATGCTACGCATCTGCACCTGCTATCTATTTTTTCAACGGGTTGAAACCCGTTGCTACAAGATGTATCGATGCTACGCATCTGCACCTGCTTTCCATTTCACTCTTCTGCCCGCTTGCAGAGCCGTAGGCTTGGCACATATTATTTTTTTGCTCCCATGCCACCAATAATCAACCAGCCTTTATCCGTTTTCTTCCAGGTATGGGTTATTTTAAAATTTCCATTTTTCAGCACTTCGTTTTTATTGTTTGTAAAGCCGTGCGATACATCATACAGCACAATTACAATGTCATCAAACACGTTTTCTACTTTACGGGTTAATTCATAACTGAACCCACCACTTTTATTTTTGTACAAGTCCATCAACCAATCTGTAATATGTGCCTTGTTGCCAATGATATTGTTGCTGGGATAACCAATAAATTTTTCATCCCATAAAGTGAGGTAGCTTTTGTAATCTTTGTCTTTTACATATTTCCAGTAGTTCTCTTCCATTTGCCATACTTCGTTTTTTATTTTTTCAACCGACGAAGTAAACTCCACCTTTTTATACTCCGATTCATCGGGTGGGCCGGCAGTAATTTGTAAATTAGGCGTACCGGTAAGTGTCATGATTACCGAACCAAATGTAAATCCTCCGTTCTTTGGTGCCCTACATACAGGGTTATCTTTATCATCTTTTGATCGTAAGACATCTTTTATAATCACATCATTAACGGTGGCATTTTCCTTAACCCTATTTTTTACAGCATTTAATCTGATGTAGCTATTAGAGTTTTGCAAGTTGGATGTAGTTGTTATTTTAGGATCAAATTGTTTGTACCAGTCTTTTACATCATCATTTGCTAAAGGATGATTGGTGTGATAGATGGTGCCATTTGTATTGTTGGGATTAAATCTTACCACTTTACCAGAAGAAGCTTCAAAGTCAAATACCTCACCACGGATGCCAATGATATAATTTTGACCTGATGCATGTGGCACTGTTTGAATAAAATTTATCAGGTCTTCTTTATCCGTTGAATTGATTATTCTTCTTACAATAAATGCCACAGGCAATCCTGTGGAGGAGGCTTTCAATTGCATCAATGTATTCATGCATGCACCTACGCCGGTTTCATTCATTCCGTTTAATGCAATCAAACCCGGATGGGTTAAAATCAGTTGCTCCGGTTGTTTACTATTTTTTGTTAAACGCAACAGGATTTGATAGCCATCAGTGTAAGATTCGATGTCCATATTTTGTGCGATGTAACCAGCACTGCCATTTAGGGAAGGCACTCCAATACCAGTGCAATGATGGTTTTTAATATTGTTTTCGTACACCCAGAATTCATCCAGCAGGTTGAACACCATTATATCATTAAATGCCTGTCCGGATGCTGCTGCAATACCACGGACTTCTTCATATAAATCGGGTGTCCACTTTTTAATTGCATCATCAAATTGTGCATATTGAAAAAATTCTTTTAACACCAGGCTGGCATCTTTTCCAAGAGCTTTGGTTGTATTGGCTTTCCACTTACTAACAATTTCTGCGATTTCTTTTTTTAATAAATTACCATGTTGTAATCCAAGTTCGTAGCCAGAACCGGTAAGGGTAATTTCCCTGAGTGGTCTTTTGCTGGTTGCTGTTGAGGTTTGGCTGTATGCAATAAATGAACTTAGCATCAGCAGCATCAGGAATACGTTTTTCATTAAAAAATTTTAATTGATTAAAAAGAAATGATTATTTAACAGGAGTAATAAATTTCAGGGTTTCATTTTATTTTCATTATTCTATAGCTACTATTTGAGGAATAATTTGTTTTGTTTTAATTATTTTACCGTTCAAAAACATCCCAATAAAAGATCCTCTCACCAGGTAGTGATAGCTTACAAAACAAATAAGCATAGTTGCTGAAAATACAATCAAAAATTTTATTAAGGCAGGCAATGCAAGATCTCCAATTAAACCAGGAATAAAAGCTACAACCGGTAAATGAATAATATATACCCAGTATGAAGCATCCATTAAATAATTTAACCTGGGGGAATAAAAATGAAAGTAAGTTTGGAACAGGGCAATAAATCCAAAAACAAAAAGCGGAGTATACACGGCTGTAATAATTTGCCTTGCTATAAGCGTCCAGGCTGCCTCCGGCCATGGAGTAAATGTACTTACTAAAAAAAGCAGGGTAGCTATAACCAACTGCATCCAACAATGGTGGCTAAACTGTTTCAGGCTATCCGTTCTGTAAAGCATCCACCCCATTCCATAAAATACAAAGTAGGTAACAAAAACAGCAGCTTCAATTTCAAAAGTAGTATTGGTTTTTAAAAATGAAGTACCCATCCAGTAAAGACATAAAAAACCCAGCAGACCACTGCAAAGCAAACACAGCCAAAAGTTGAGAATAAATTTTTTAAACAGCCCATCAACAGCAATCATTACTTTGGGCATCCTGTTCAAAAGATTGTCAATAAGCCAGCCAGCAAAAGAGAACAGGATCAAATAATAAATGAACCATAAGTGGATTGTTTTAAAAGGAAGAAAATTTCCAGAAGTAATGACTGAGGTTGCCTGCTGCCATGCATCCGGTGCTCCCACAATGGCCGCCCGGGAATATGTAAAGGCGAACGCTATCAGGGGATAAATGATTAATACGCCGGCAATCAGCGGAAACAGAATACGATTAATCCAATTACGAATCATACCCATGCTGCCTTTTTTATAAAAAAGTAAAGACCCGAAATAACCGGCAGCCACAAAAAATACCGGCATGCGAAATGCATGGATAAACATTACAATAATATCAAAGGACAGGTGATTGCTTTTTGCGTCCTTTAAACCCCATGTATCTCCATAATCTATTGTCCCGTAAGTAATGGACGCATGTATTACAATACCCAGCAGCATCATGATGCCCCTGAGTGCATCTAAGGAATAAACTCTTTCGTTGTTTAGTTGTTTTGTTAATTGCATAATGATTGGGTTTAAGAATGTTTACTTAATAACAGGATGCCTTACAGCAATGTATCAAAAAAAGTATTTTACAGGGTGGGGACCTTGCTATGACAGCATATCATTTCAATCTAACACAATATTTATTAGTTGCGCTTTCGTAGGGTGAAGCGATATTTCCAATCTACCAGCCGATACTATTCTTTATCTAAAGCCAATATCGTTTGTAATAACACATTTGCACCATTAGCCATATCAATTGCCTTTGTAAATTCCTTGGGTGAATGACTAATGCCGCCAACACTTGGAACAAAGATCATTCCCACAGGCGTAACCATTGACATATCCTGTGAATCATGGCCTGCACCGCTTTGCATAAATTTATAACTATACCCTAATGTCTTTGCTGATTGTACAATTTTTTCCTGAATAGATTTATCTGTTAGTGCCGGATGTATTGGTTTAAATTGCTGGGAGAAGGAAATATTTGTACCAGATGATGCAGCTATTGATGCGGCCCTTTTTTCAATATCATGAAATAATAGTGCAATTTTTTCGGAGGAAAGGTCTCTTATCTCCATACCTAAAATAACTTTACCAGGAATTACATTATATGCTCCCGGTGCTGCGGATATTTTACCGATGGTACCCACTTGCTTTCCCTCATAACTCATGATAACTTCATTAACCGCAATAATAAGTTTGGCGGCTGCCAGCAATGCATCATGCCGCATATTCATGGGTGTAGTGCCGGCATGATTGGCCATGCCTTCAATGGCTACTTCCCAATCTTCGATACCAACAATACCTTCTACTATACCAATCTGCAAATTTTCTTTTTCTAAAATTCCGCCTTGCTCAATGTGCAGCTCAAGAAAGGCTGACAAGTCGCCATTCTTTCTGATAGCATTTTGTAAGTTATCCGGATTACCACCAATGGCTGATATTCCTTCTTTAAAAGTAAGTCCACTCTGGCTAACAGCTTTTAATCTATCTGCACCATAAGGTGCAACCATCATGCTGCTTCCAACGGTACCCCCTTCTTCATTAGAAAAAATTATCACTTCCAATGGATGGTTGGTTACCAGTTTATTTTCATTGAGCACTTCAATCATTTCAAGTGCAGCTATAGATCCAACGCATCCATCATAGTTGCCACCATCAGGCACCATGTCGATGTGTGAACCAAATGCTATTGGTTTTAGAGAAGCGATTTTTCCTTTTCTTTTTCCAATAATATTTCCTGCAGCATCAATGGTTAACTCCAGTCCGGCTTTTTTCATTAGATTCATAAACCACTCCATTGCTGCTATATTCCCTTTAGAATAAGCAACACGGTAACCCCGGCCGAGTGAATCTTTACCAAATTTTGCCAGTTCAAAAATGCGGCTTTCAATGCGTTGCTGGTTTACTTTTATTTCTTTAAACGCTGTCTGGCAGAATGCTGCAGAAGAAATCCATACCAACAGGCATGGTAAATACCGTTTTAATGTATGCTTCATTGAAATTTTTTATGAGTGATAATTACCGAAACGTTTAAAGAGGGGGCAGAACAGCAGATTGTTTAATCTTAATTATTTTATCTTGGAATCAACCCCAGTTGCTGGGAGAATTCCAAGTTATCGAAAAAATCCCGTTCCTCCGCAATCTTTCCATTCTCCATTCGTACGAGTGTAACGCCATCTAAACTTACTTGCTTACCCGTTGCCGGTATACCAAAGAAAACGCCGGTATGGGTTCCTTTAAAGTTCCAGTGTTTTACTAATTTATCTCCCTGGCCAAATACATCTTTTATGGTAAAGGTGATATTGGAAAATCCTGTGAGGTAATTGGCATAATACGCTTTGGCGCTATCAATACCTGTAACATCTGCCGGGCTTACGTGCAACACCACATTCTTAGTAAAGTTAGAATCATTGAACATGCCCAGTTTTCCTTTATTAATAATTTCATCCCATACATGGGTGTACATTTTAGTGTTGGCTTCCACCGGATCTGGCTTTTCTATTTGTTTGGTGGCGCAGCCTGCAGCGAGCATTGCAGCGGTGATGCTTACAAATAATAATTGAGTGAAATTGAAGTGTTTTTTCATTTTTTTCATTTTTAGTTTGATAAAATTATTTTTAGTTTCAAGTGGTATTAGTTTAGTAGTTAATACTTTTTGTAAATTATTCATTCAATCTTTTATTTCTCATCATGCGGCGTCATTGGCTGATTACAAATTTTATTGACTCCTGATAGTTGATATGTGCCGAACCTACGGTTCTCTTTTCTTTTTTGGCATTTTTTCAACGGGTTGAAACCCGTTGTTACAAAATGTTCCAATGCTACGCATCTGCAAGCAGCATCATTTGCGATAAGCTCCTTGTTTGTAGAGCCATCGGCTCGATTCTATTTTGTAACACCGGATTTTAATCCGGTACAAACGATCACTTTAACATCTGAGAGCCGTAGGCTCGGCACATATCTCTCAGATTATATCATCAACCTGCATCGAACCTACGGTTCTCTTTTCTTTTATGCCGTTCTATCAACAGATTAAAATCTGTTGATGAAATTTGTTCCGATGCTACGCATCTGCAGGCAGCGTTATTTGTAGTACCCTCTTTGTTTGCAGTGCCATCAGTATCATTATTATTCCACGTAAAAGGTCGATGGATGTAATTCTGGTTTTATTGATTGCTGTCATTTTATCAATGGTTATATTTTTTTAAAAGGTTGTAATTTCCAATAGGTAAGGCTGCGCCAGCACCACTCCAACGGGCCAAAGCGGAAATACTTTAACCAGATGTGGCTCCAGATAATTTGAAGTATCCAGGTGGCTGCTACTACATAATAAATTTCAAACCGCTGTAGTTTACCAAACATGCCAAACCCGATACCATAGAAAAATAAACCCACCAGCAAAGATTGCATCAGGTAATTGGTAAATGCCATTTGCCCTACCGGACGCATCATTGCAAACAACCATTTAAACCAACCAGATTTATACAGTAACATAATTAAGCCTAAAATGCCCACAGCCCTAAAGGTTCGGGATATTTCATAAAACTGAAATGATACATTTTTAGTAATGTCGTAAATATTAAAATTATAATCGATTATAGGCTGCAGCCTGAACCAGGACAGGATTAAGCCACTTCCCAAACCTGCAATAAACATCAGCCAATAAACTTTTAATGAGGCATTGCCCAACAATATGCCGTTTTTATAAAAAGCCATTCCCAGAAACATGAATATCAGTACATCCCACAATGCGAAATAGGTAAAGAATATTTCACCATGATAACTTCTTTCACTTTGGTACTCATATAAATCCCCATAACTCCCTCTTATTTTTTTCAGGCTTTTTTCCATTTCTTTCTTTTTAGCAGCAACAGAAGTTTTTTCTTTAAACTGAGTATAAGCACCTGATTGTTCTTTTTGATCATCTGTAAGTTTGATTTGTGTGGTATCCATTTTTGCAATCATTTCTCCACTGGCAATCACTTTTTTATCCCGGTAATAATTTACGTTATCTCTTGCAGTTTGAAATACCAGGCAAACGACTGCTGCTATAATCATTGATTTAGGCGATAACCTCCGGAAAGCAAAAAGGATCATACCACAGATGGCATATAGAAACAGGATATCCCAAAACCACAACAGTACAAAAGCATTGAACAAACCAAAAACGAGTAACAATAACTGGCGACGAAAAAAGTATTCTGCAGGCATGATTCCTTCTGTCTTTTTTTCCTGTCGGCTAATAAATAAAATTACTCCTGCGCCAAATAACATGGAGAATAAAGCCCGCTGGCTGCCTTCTAAAAACCAATCAATAAAATACCAGACTTTAAAATTGATGGTGCCCACTTCATTCATTACAGAAAGGTCGCCATAACAAGCAGGGCTCGGTAACCCAAAGCCCGGAATATTCATTAGTAATATGCCCAGTATGGCAATGCCCCGAAGACTGTCGAGAATAGTAATCCTGTCATGCTGGCCCACCGGGGCTGCATAGGTGTTGATTGTTGGTTGGTTGGTCATGTTGGTTAAAGTTTAAGTATGAATAGGTATGTTTTAAAGAGCATAAAAAGTTTTATAAATAACTCAGCCACCATTTTTCTTTATGATTTGTTTTGTATTGATCGTACCATTTGCAAAGCGGGTAAAGCAACAACACTACTACTATCCAAACCGCATAAACTCCCGCCAAAGAAAAACCATATCCTTGTAGCCAGGGACTGTCTTTTGAATTGATGTTGGTAATGGAAATCATGTCTGTCCACGGCCGTCCGCTTAAGACCACTGCAACTACAGCCAGCCCGTGAATGAGGAACAGGTGCAGGATATAAAAAAAGAGCGGTACCCGGCCAATTGGGATGATAATTTTCCCCAGCCAGTTTAAAGGTTTTTCTAATAATACCAGCACAATCAATGCAGGCCCAAGCGTCATCAAGTTGTACAATAAAGAAGGCGGATATTTTGTAACATTTAAAAAAGAACAAATGGTAAGTATAAAAGATTTTTGTGTAGCCCATGGAGCCATATCGCCATAAAAATTTGTAGCTCTTACAAAGAGAAATAACCCTATTGCAATACTGCCTATTATCAGTAAATATTTTTTTCGAATGGTTTCTTCCATTCCTTTTTTATACAATGCACCAAAACAATAACCCAATGCCATGATGCCCAGCCAGGAAATGATTGGATAACCTGTTCCAATAAATTTCCCTCCAATGGAAAATCTTTTACGTTGATGCAGTACACCCCACAAAAAATCTTTAAAACTATTGCCTGTTACTTCAATACTATCCAATAAATTATGCCCAAGCAAAATGAGCAGGCCAATTACCAAAATAGCTTTTGACGGCAGGTAAATGAGCGCCGACATTATCATCATACATACTCCCATCGTACCAATTATCTGTAGCCGGAACATTGGATAGGCAGGATTAAAACTCCAGGCAAAATTGATCACCACTGTTTCCAGCAACAGTAGCCACAGTCCACGTTTTAATAAAAAAACAGCCAGGTCATTTTTTGTTTTTCTTTCTCCTACCAATAATGCAGAAGTGCCTGCAAGGAATACAAATACCGGCGCACAAAAATGGGTGATCCACCGGGTAAAAAAAACGGCGGTATTTGTTTTCGTCATGTCAGTTGGATCATAATAAAAATAATCAGCATGAAAATAATCCCGTACATGATCCAGCGCCATGATGATGATTACAATACCACGGAGTAAATCAATGGATTCAATTCTTTTGCTTTTAACGGTGGTGTTGATATTTAGTGCTTGCATTTGTTTTGTTTATAAATAACTCAGCCATTTCTTTTCAGGGTGATTTGTTTTATAATTGTCGTACCATTTACATAAAGGATACAAAGCAACTACCACTGCTATCCAAATGGCATACGCTACCCACAGGCTGTAACCTTCGCCAGGAATGATAAACCTGAAGGGAAACCCTTTTATACCGTTCATGCCTTCCGTAACACTATGTCCTCTTGAAAGAAAAAATATGATAGCAAGGATATGCAATAGATAAAAATGCAGGATGTAAAAAAATAACGGCACACGGCCATACACGATCATGATTTTTGCAAAGCGGCTTTGTGTATTTTTTATTAATGCCAGAAAAATCAATCCCGGCCCAATGGTTACACACATATATAGCAGCGAAGGCGGATATTTAAATACATCCATAAAGGAAAAGAAAGTGTACAAACCACTTTTTTGATGCGACCATTGGAACGGATTGCCATATGAATTGGTTGCCCTTAATACTGCAAAAAATACCAGCAGGCTGATGCCAAGCCATAGTAAAATTTTGTTTCGCTTTGTAGGTTCAAACTGCGTAAATATTTTACCGCAACAATAGCCCAGCATCATTAAACCACTCCATGAAAGAAAGGGATACACAACAAATAACTGGTGATTTCCCCAGAGCGGATGTATGGCACGTACATGAAGCATTGACCACCATAACGGGAATTGCCCTGAATGATTTTTTTCTACATAATCCAAAGCATTGTGACCAAATACAATCAGCAGCCCGGTAATTAATATTGCATTAAAGGGCAGCCAGATCATTAAACCAAGGATGGCCATGCTAATGCCGATAGACCAGATTGTCTGCAGCACAAAAACGCCAAAATGGATATCACCCAAAATACCCAGCGTCATTACAGTTAAATCAACCAGCACCAGCCACAGGCCACGGCTGATTAAAAATTTGCTCAGCTCCTTTGTTGTTTTACGCCGGCTTTGCAGCCATGCGGAGGTACCCGCAAGAAATACAAAAGTAGGCGCACATAAATTAGTGATCCATCTGGTTAAATATAAAAATGGTGTGGTTGTAGCTAGGTTAAGTGGATCATCTGAATAGGCAGTATAATGAAAAAAATCACGACTGTGATCCAACGCCATAATCACCATAACTAATCCACGGAGTACATCAATGGATTCTATCCTGGTTGTTTTAAGTGTTGCCATCTGGTTAAAGGTTTAAGAAATTATATAGTTACCCAATTTAAAATAATTTATTACTGCGTTTTTATAAATTATTTTACTCATCATACTCCCCTTGCCATGCATATTTTCCAAAAAGAAATAAACTAAAAGTTGCAACAGGTGTAATAATCAGCATTACGATAATGCCAAATATTAAATCGTCCTGGTTGCCCGCTTGTATTTTAGGGAGCCCTAATTCAACAATGCCATAATAGGCAGCGGCAAGCCCCAGCAGCATCCACACAATACCCAGCCATCTTTTTATTTTTTGTTTAGTTGTTGATTGTGGCACCAGTACTGGCTTTTCAATACTGTTTTCTTTAAGGTACAAAAGCCCTATGACAAGGCTGATGGCGCCAAGTGTGGTTGGATAAGCAAGGCCAGCTAAATAATAATCGGCCATGTGGGCATCTTTCGCTTTGGTAATTAAATAAGTGGCAATAACAGGGGCCATTCCGCCGAAGATGCCATATCCAAGATGAAAGGGTAACGACATGGATGAATAGCGGATTTTTAAAGGGAACATATCCACTAAAAAAGATGGCAGCGGGCCATATGCTATCGAAAGCACTCCTGACAACAGAAAAAGCATCCATATTATTTTCCATTTGTCAGTATCATTCACCTTAATGGTTTTTATTATTTCTATATTTTGTGTTTTGCCAATGGATGTTGTTTCTTTTTTTACTTCCGTATACGCAGTTCCATCTGTATAGTAATGTTTAGTAGTAGTTGTAATTATGGAATCGTTAACAGATAAAAATTCACGTTTGCTGTCAACGGTCATTGCCTGTTTATTTTCCTTTTTATTTTCAAGATTGGTAGCCTGGTACATTTGTTTAAAAATTGGGCGATAACCCACCGTTGCCAGAAACAGGCCCAGCATAATTAAATATTTGCGGCCCAGTTTATCTGAGAGCCAGCCTGCAATAACAAGAACCGGCCAACCAAATAAAAGTGCTGTTATTATCATTGTGTTGGCCTGGTCGTAATCGATGAACATAAATTTCAGCAAAAAAGTTTGTGCGTACAAAATGCCCGCCCAACCCGCTACACCCATACCCATCAATAGGCCAACCAATGCCAATAAAACTACTTTTAAGTTCTGCTTATTACCGAAGGATTCTTTCAACGGATTAACAGAGGTTTTACCTTCGGTTTTGGCTTTGGCAAACAGCGGTGACTCTGCCATATTTTTCCTGATGTATACCGACACCAGCAATAAAATAACAGACACCAAAAAAGGCAGCCGCCAGCCCCAGGATTCCCACGCTTCTACTTGCATTGAATTTTTTGTAACCAGGATAACCACCAGTGAAAGCGTAAATGCAAGTACCACCGTAGTCTGTATCCACGATGTAAAAAAGCCACGCCTGTGCACGGGAGAATGTTCCGCTACATAGGTAGTGGCACCACCATATTCACCACCAATGGCGAGGCCTTGTAAGATTCTTAATATTAATATGAGAACGGGCGCAAAAAAACCAATGGTTTCGTAAGAAGGTATAAGGCCAATTGCAAATGTTGAACCACCCATGAGTATCATCGTAATCATGAAAGTATATTTTCGCCCAATCATATCGCCTAAACGGCCGAAGAATAATGCTCCAAAAGGGCGTACCACCAGGCCCGCTGCAAAAGTGGCAAGTGTGGCCAGGAAAGCGGTTGTAGCATTTTCTTTTGGGAAAAAATGTGTAGAAATAATGGTGGCCAGGCTTCCAAAAATATAGAAATCGTACCACTCAATTAAAGTGCCAACAGAGGATGCAGTAATGATGGGGATTAATGATTTATTGGTTGTTTTTGGTTGGGCTGGTTTCATTGATTCTATTTATTGATAATCATCTTAATTTAGAAATCCGTGTTACAATTCCCTTTCGGGCGGGCATAATAAATAGCGGTCGTCATAACAATTTATTTTACTGTAAAGCCTGGTGAGGATGGCATTTGGGTCATTGGCAAATGCTTTATCCTGCGCTTTCTTTTCCTCAGATTCTTTTTGTGGTGCCGGAGAATCTTCCAGCATTTTTTTAGCCATTGGCTCTATTACAAATGCTTCCATATATTATGTGCGTTGAAAAATAGAAAGAAAAAATCCCCAACTGAAATAAGAGTCTTTTGAGGTAGGTTCAAGGGATACCATTGCAAGATCCCCCAATGGCTGATCTGTAGAAATATACACAGAACCCGCAGCAAATAATTGTTTACGGGTGATTAAAAATTTGCTGAGCTCCTTTGTTGTTTTACGGCGGCTTTGCAGCCATGCGGAGGTACCTGCAAGAAATACAAAAGTCGGCGTACATAAGTTAGTGATCCACCTGGTAAAATATAAAAATGGGGTAGTGGTTGTAGCTAGGTTAAGTGGATCATCTGAATAGGCAGCGTAGTGAAAAAAATAACGACTGTGATCCAACGCCATAATCACCATAATGATACCACGAAGCAAATCAATGGAGTCTATTCTTTTTCCTTTAGCAGGACTGTTGATGGTTGCTGCAGTTTGCACGTGTTTGTTTTTTATAAATAACTCAGTCATCTTTTCTCTCTAAAGAATGATACAATTAAACTATATCTTTTTATTTTTTCTTTTTATACAATACCGGTTACATATCATGGAGCATCATTATAAATAAATCAGCTTTTATTGCACCCTGTCTTTTTCTTCTTCGGCACCTGTTGAACGATCTCTTTTTTGTTTCACTTTATCGCTTCCAAAGTTGTGTGAAAATGTTAGTCTGAACGCAGGATATGAAAATATCAGCCTTGCACTTGCTACCAGGTTTTGCTCAGGCAAATTAACGGCAGGCTTAAAAATCATTGTGTTTAAAATATTAAAACCATTAAAGCGTAGTGTTGATCGCTGCTTCACCAGTTTTTTTTGTATGCCCACGTTAAGCGCTCCATAAGGCTCCACTTTGTAGATACCAAACAATCCCTTTGAATTATAATTACCGGAAAGTTCTAACGAAAGATTCTTAGGAAGCGTAAAACTTTGTGTTGATGAAATAGAAAAATTCTGCTGTTTAATATCTACAAATGACTTGTAGATAATAGCATTCAAGTTTTGCCATACCGCAGACAGGTTATTTTGCATACTCCACCATTTATTAATAGTAAATGGTAATGAAAGCGAAACCGAAAAGGTTTTTTTGTAATGCTGGTTATCAGCAGCGAGTGTTTGAATATTTGTAACTGAATCTATTGTGGGAGAAAAATTTGTTATTGGATTTGCTTCATAAGTATAGGAAACAGACAATATTTTCTTTTTAAAAATATAGGAAGCACCAATTACATCTGCAATGGATGGTTGCAGTGCCGGGTTGCCGGAAAAAAAAGTATAGGGATCTATAAATACGAGAAAGGGAGCCATATCATTAAATGTAGGCCTGGTAATTCGCCTGCTATAGGATACATTAGCTGCATTTTTTTCATTGATGGTACGAGACAGAAAAATGCTGGGGAATAAATTTCCATATTGACGGTCTACTATATTCTTTTGCAGCTGGGAGCCTAAATTTGAAACCGTATATTCATACCGTAACCCAACCTTCATACTGGTTTTTTCATTTGCACTAATACTTAAAGCTGCATAGGCTGCATTGATATTTTCCCTTAGATCATATTTTGCAGAAAGTGATTTATTATTGTATAAGATATTGTTTATCAACGTGTCTATTTCCACAATGTTTTTAAACCTGGATAAAGTGCTTTTAACCCCTGCATCGAAATTTACTTTCGCTGATAATTTTTTAGAATAATCAATGGTTGCAACCCATACACTGATAGGTGTTTTTTTACTGCTCAACAGGTATTGATCTGCTAAGAAATTTCCTTGTTTGTCATAAAATGAATTTACATATTTGTTTGGGTTATTGTTGTTATAATAATCATAGTTTGCATTAATAGCAATTTTTTCACCGGCAGTATAATTGTGTTGCAAATTTATATTGGCTGAAAGATTGGACCAGCTATTTATTTCATCATTTACAATTGTAAGGGAGCTATCCAGTTTTTGATTGGTTTTAATTACAGTAGTATTATTGGAGTGATTTGTAAACCTGTTGTCGTAGCCGGAAATAAATGCCCCAATGATTGTTTTTTTATTAATCTCATAATCCATACCCAATTTACCGGCGTAGAATAAACGAACAAAATCTCTGTTAGCAACAGAAGAAGTTTCTGTTGTGTCTCCCCTATTAATTATTTTATGATAAAATTGCCACAATTGTTGCGAACGTGTTCTTGCCAAAGAAAAATCTCCGTATAAATTGACTTTATTTTTTCTGTGATTAAAGTTTAGACTGCCTTCTGTTTTTCTCCCCTGCTATACCCGCCGGTAATGGAATAGGAGCCATTGGTGCCGTATTGCGTATTTGCTTTAAGCACAATATTTATATAGCCTGCATTACCTTCTGCATCAAAGTTGGCAGGTGGTGTTGTAATTAATTCAATTTTTTCGATATTATCGGCACTCATACTTGCCAGCATTTGAACAACAGCCGACATAGGCATCCGGTTTATTTTACCGTTAATCATTACGACAACTCCATCTTTTCCATTCATAGAAATAGTACTACTTTGCTGATTAACCATTATACCGGGCGAGCGCTCCAAAACCTCCAGTGCAGTACCTCCTGCAGAAGTAATGCTGTTTGCCACATTAATTATCATTCTATCAATTTTTTGCTCAAACAATGGCTTTTTTGCAATGATGGTAACTTCCTGCAGGTTTGCCGTTGAATGAATTAATTGTAAAACAGGCATCACTAATTTTTGATTGGCCTGATCAACAGTAAAAGACGGGGTAAAGCTAATTGTATATCCAAGCAATGAGGCGCTAATGAAATATCTGCCTGCAGGAATATTATTGAATTCATATTTACCTGATGCATTACTGATTACACCTTTAACCAATGCTGAATCTTTTACTCTTTGTAAAGTGATAGATGCATTGTACAGCGCTGTTCCTGCAGTATCGATAACGACTCCTGAGATAGCGCCATTAACAGTATGCTGACCGAAAGTTTTAATATTTATTATACTGATAAAAAGCAGGGGGAAAATATACAATACGCTAAAGTATTGGTTGTACTTTTTCATACATCATTTTTAAATGTTGATTATAATTAAGGGTGTTTCCTGCTAACTGCAAATTAGCAAGGCTTCAAATGGACGGAGATTAAGTGAGATCAATTTTGTAAGATAAGCAGCAATTGAATTAATAAATAGCTTTATTCGCTGCCAGTTGTTTTACTAATTTTTAGGATGAAAAAGCTAAATCCTTTGCCAGTTTTGTTACCGTTAATTTACAAAATTAAATCAGCATAGTAAATCTTTATCCTGCTTAACAAAATGAACAGTGGTGATACCGGCCATTTCATTTTTTCAGATTTATGCACTTTTAAAAAATCTTTTAGTCAGATACCTTAACTATTGATTCCTTTATTTAAAAGACAGCAGCCGGAAAATATTTCCGGACTGCTGATCGTGCTGTTAACCTCTACTATTATTTATTTAATTTACCCCTTGTTGCATAAATGCCTCCTTTTAAGCCCGAGTGTTAGTGAAGAACCCTGCATACTACGTTGCAACAACGTCTCTTCACAAAAATGCAACGATCTTTAGCCTGCGCAGAAACCCGTTGAAAAAGACATTGCTGTAAATAGATACCGCCTCAACCGCGGGGTTGAGACGGCATTAAAATTTATTAGAAATTATTTTGAACTTAAATTGGGCTTGTATATAAGTATTTCAGAAAAGCGGCTCTGTACTGCTTCAGCAAAATCTTTTAAATAAATATCATAAGCTCCGGCTCCATGAATAGCGTTATAGCTTTCTGTAATCGGTTTACGGTAATTGCTTGCTAATTCTTTAAAACCAGCTTTTAAACGGGTTACAATAGTATAGCCAGGCTCGCCAGAATTAACTGTCGAATAAACGGCTATCGAGGATTTATCCGCATCCCATACTTTTTTAAGTCGCTGAATAAGGTCTTTTACCTTGAGAGGCATGCCGGGTTTTGTAGTTATGTGACTGACAACAATCTTGTCTGCATAATCAGTAAGTTGTACGGTACTTAAATCAGCCTGAAATTCACCATAAGCACTTTTACCTTTACCATCGGTAAGTGGTAGTACATTTTTTGCCCAATCGGCCATGTGTTCAGGATTAATGTCGCCCCGGCCATCTAAAATATCCCAACTACTTGGCCCTTCGCTAACCATGTATCCACCAGCATCCGGACCAGATTGAATACTCCATATCCGCCACTTTACATCGCCGGTATGATATTTTTGAGCATGGTTGGCCAATGCTTTTTCGAATTCCTCTGCTTTATCATTTTTGGCAAATAATCGGTTGGAAGTAAGAACTGTTTTTGTCTGGCTGATTCCTATTGCAGGAATCAACAAGAGCATTAAAATATACTTTTTCATTTTGCTTGCGTATCGTCGCCACGTTGGTTTAAGTTATGAAATAGTTTGAGTACATCTTAAAAATAGCAGCCGAAAAATTATTTCCACGGTGCTGAACCGTTGGATAAAGGTTGCCTATTTTTTTGTTTTCAATTCTTCCAGCATATTCTTGCCGGTTGCTTTTATAATTACACTTCTGTCGTAATAAGTGGTGTAGCGGTCTATTTTTTTCTCAGCATTAAAATGGGTAATAAAGTTCATTCTAAGGGAAACAGTCTTTCCTCCAAATACCATTTTGTTAGATAAATAGGCAAAGTCATACATACCTTTTAATGCACCACCTTTTGGCTCCCCGGTTACGTTTAGCGGAAAGTGATTAAACTCACTCATGCTCATAGATTCCACGCCAGATTTTTCTTTCCAGCCTTTCCACCAGGCTATTACAGCGGCCTTGCCTTCCAGCTTGGTACGAGTGTCTACATCTCCATCCGGAAAAGAAAATACCACATTATCTGCCAGCATTTCTCCCCATACATCAAATTCAAAAGCAGCAACATGCATCAATGCCTTTTCGGCTAACTCCGCATATTCAAGAGGAGCAATTTCAAAGTTGGGGTTAGTAGCTGCTGCATTTACTGTTGCGGCAGTTTCTGTTTTTGCTTCTTCTGTTACAGGGGCTGCATTGTTGCAGCCAGCAGATAAAAAGCCTGTTGTTGCAAACGCAGCAGCCAACAGAATTAGATGGTTCTTTTTCATTGTTAAAGTTTTATGTTTTTTGGAAAATAATTGTCTTGATAAACCTACTGCTTACAATGAATAAATGCAAGCGGGTGAGGACGAAAAGGTCCTACGACTGTCCGAAGGCAGGGAAATATTTACCGGGGATTGGGGCTGCCCCGGTAAAGTGCTAATGAGTGATTGGTTTGTTATTGGTTTTTCGGCAGGTTACACAATGCAATCAGCGGGTAGTTGCAAAAGGCGGGTACAACAATCTATCACGCCACTTTCTCCAGTTTAAAATCAAAGAAAACGCTGGTGCCATTTTTCTGGTCTTCTGTCATTTTACCGTTCAATTGACTTGTAAGCAACGATATTAATTGACCGCCAAAACCAGTGCCCTTGGTTTCCCCGGATTTACCAACGCCATTATCTGAAACTTCCAGGTGTAAAATACCACTTGTTCGTTTTTCTAATTTTATGCGTACTGATCCATTTTGTTTATCGGGAAAAGCATACTTGAGTGTATTGGTTAGTAATTCATTTACAATTAAACCGAGTGGTACAGCCATATCGATATCGAGGTTTAATTTTTCCATTGCAAATTCAATATTTACCTTTCCTTCAGCACCAAAAGAATCCAATATGCTTTCACTAAGGTTGATAAAATAGTCTTTCATTTCGATGGCTCCCAGGTTAGTGCCCTGGTACAATTTCTGGTGTACAATACCGATGGAGTGTACCCTGTTTTGTCCGGCGAGCATTGCTTCTTTGGTATTGGGATCATCTATCTGTGCACTTTGAAGAGCCAATAAACTGCTTACCACTTCCAGGTTATTTTTTACCCGGTGATGGATTTCTTTTAATAGTAATTCTTTATCCAACAGCAGCAGGTCACTTCGTTTTTTCTCCCCGGCAATTTTGTTTCGCTGCCGAAACACTACGCCGGAGAATAACAGCACTACTGCCAGTACTGCAAAAGCAGCGTTTCTTATATTACGCTGGCGCTTTATTTCTTCCCGTGCTACCAGGTTCTTTTTTTCCTGTTCTGCTTTTGCAGCAGCTTCCTTTTTATCAGCCTCATACTGCATTTGCGAAGACACCAGTTTTTGTAGCGATTCTTTGTTGAAGGCACTGTCCTTAATAATTACAAATTGTTTATAATTCTCATAAGCACTTTCCCAGTTTCGGGTAGCAGCGGCCAGCTTTTCTCTGCCGGCGTAATAATCACCCATTGATAATAAATTGCTGTTTAAATTATCATAGAAGGTTTTAGAACTATCAAAGTATTTTGTTGCCTGTTCATATTTTTTTGCACTTGTATAGGTGATACCCAATTTGTAATAAATAATTGCAAGTCCCTCTTTATCGGTTATTGATTTGTACTTACCTAAAGCAATGCGATAGTGACTGATTGCTTTTGTAAAGTTGTTTTGTGACTGATAAAAATTTCCCATATCCCTATGTGCAACTGCAAGCATCTTTGCATCTCCGGATTCAACTGCTAACCCGAGAGCAGCAGAATAGTGTTTCTGTGCTTCGGGAAAATTACCAAGGTTGTTGTAAAGGCCACCAATGTAAGAATTAAAGTTACTTTCTGCAATTTTATCTCCTGTTTCTTTCGCAGCCTTTAATGCTAGTTTAAGATATTTTAGTCCCTCCATATTGTTTCCGATTGATTCAAAATAGATGGCTGAAGTATAAGCAGCATGGATTATTGATTGTTTATCTCCCATATCTTCACTTACTTTCAAATATGCGTACATCATTTTCGTCATCTCAGAAATATTGCCCTGAATATTATACAAATACACTAATATATCATAGGCTTTTACCATCGTTTTTTTATCTCCTATACCTTCGCTTAAATTTAAGGATTTTAAAAGGTATGTTTCTGCCTCCGTAAGCTTTCCATCATCCAGGTAATCCTGTGCTATTTCTACAAGTACATAATTTTTATATTTGTCGTTGGCTTTTTCGTAAATGGTATATGCTTCTGTGTGGCACTTTAAAGCTTCAGAAAAATTACCTAACCGCCAGTTAAGCCGCCCTATCTTATCTTTTATTTTAGCGGTGCCAATTGGCCAGTCGATTTTTTGTGCCAATTCCATTCCCGCTTTTTGGTAGGTTAATCCTTCCTGTGGTTTATAGTAAACATGGGCATACATAATATCGCCCAGCAAAGAAAGCTTTGTAGTATCTTCTTTTGCTTTTGTTAATTCAGCAAGCAAAGAATCTATCCGTTCCTGATTTTGTTTTTGACCATAGCCCATATGCCGGAACAAAAAAAGTATAACGAAGAGCTGAAAAATAATTTTCATATTACTTTCCCCGGTTTTTGGATTACCAGGTTCCTTTTTAAAACCCTGTTATTTTATTTTGCGATTACCGGAGTCTTTATTACTACAGGTGCCTGCCATTATAACGTCTGTATCCGCTGCATCAACTGCTCTCTCATGCCTGTACCAAGCGGCACATTTTTTTGTGCAAGCATCACATGGTTTTCAAATACTTCCTCCACATGAGTAATATTAATAAGGTAAGAACGGTGAATGCGCATGAACAATTGCATGGACATCTTTTCTTCTATCGTTTTGAGGGGTACAGATAAAATATATTCCCGGCTGATGGTATAAATGCGGCTATAGTTTCGTTCGGCTTCCATGTATAGAATATCTGCCAGCATAATTTTTATCATCTTTTCTTTATAGCGAACAAAAATGCGGTCGCTTAAAATAAATGGCTGCTCATCACCGGTAGTATTTTCACTATTGATGCCGGCTGCATTTTCTGCCATACGGCTGATAGTAAGTTCGATGGCACGTTGCAGATCGAGCTGTTTAAAAGGCTTTGAAATAAAGGCATAAGGCTTTGTGGGTTTTGCCCTGTTAAAAGTAGCCTCATCTGAATTTGCAGTAAGGTAAATGATTGGTATTTGTGCAAATTGCTGAATTTGAAGAGCTGTTTCTATACCGTCCAACTGGCCTTTTAAATTTATATCAAGCAATATGATGTCTGGTTTGTTTTCTTTTACCTGTTGCACAGCCTGTTCCCCACGGGGTAATATTCCCGTTACTTCGTAGCCAAGGCTGGTTAATTGCATGGATATCTTTGCAGCAATGATCATTTCATCTTCCACCACCAGTATTTTAATCAACGTATCCATTAATGAGTGATTGTGTTTTTAAAATCAATAGAAATAGCAGTACCATTACTGTTATCTGCCGTAAGCCTGCCTTCCAGCTGTTGCACCAGTAAATTTACCAACGCTGTTCCAAAACCCGTTCCTTTTGGCGTAACATTAATTTGTTTGCCAATACCGTTGTCGGCTACCCTAAAAAGTACCCTTTTATATGCATTTGCAAGAACAGTTAAGTAAAAAGAATCAAAGGCATCAGTTTCTGCAAAAACAGCAGGGTAGGAATTTGCTTTTGAAAAATCAATCAGCTTCCCATTTGTATGGGTAGCAATTAAAACTAAAATGATGGTAAAAAATTTATTCATTTTTATTTTATAAAAACCTTTTCCGGATTTTTTGATTGATTTATTTGTTGTAACGATTAGTTGTGAGAAATAAAATCAGTATTTGAAAGCACTTTCAGGAAAGAGATCATGGTTATAAACCAGTACCGTAATTATCATTACTGATTACGGGTATAGACAAGGTGTTGAATGTTTGTTTTTAAAACAGGTTAACAGAAATGGTAAGTATTAATACGATGTTAATTATAGCCTGCAGCGGCATACAGATTAATGGTTCGTTTTGTAGATAGGGAGATGATTAGCGAATCTAAAGGTTTATTTTAACATGCACCAAAGGCAGTAGCTTTTATTTTACGGTATTGGCTTCAAATACTCTTAAAAAATTTTCTCCCAATATTTTACGGATGTCTTTTTTACTGTACCCTCTTTCAAGCAATGCTTTTGTAAGTAATGGAAAATCCTCAACGCCATTTAATTCTTTGGGCGGTGCTTCTATACCATCAAAATCTGAGCCAATACCTACATGATCAATACCAATTAGCTGTACAGTATAATCGAGGTGATTGAGCAATAAAGATAGCGGTGGCCTTAATGCAGCTACTTCATCAGGATGCTTTTCTGACACCATCATAGCCGCATAATCAGGCTGGATTTTATTGGCAACCATTTCATCAATCTCTTTTTTATATTTTGCCAGAAAAGCAGCATGTTTTTTTTCATAACTGCTATCGATAAAACCTGCATAAAAATTCAAATGAATTACTCCACCGTTTTTACCTATTGCCTTAATCTGCTCGTCCTTTAGGTTTCTTCTATGTGGACATAAATTCCATACACAACTGTGCGATGCAATTACAGGCTTGGTAGTTGTATTAATAGCATCCCAAAAAGTTTGTTCACCTACATGACTAATATCTACAATCATTCCCAGTTCATTCATTCGTTTTACCACCTGCTTACCAAAATCAGTTAATCCTTTATGCAAAAGAGAATCTTTTTTTTCTGTTTCATCTTTAGCAGAGGTTGCCCATGATGTTGAATTGTTCCAGGTAAGTGTCATGTACCTGGTACCTCTTTCAAAAAGTTTATCCAGGTTTTCCAATTTATCTTCAATCATGTGGCCACCCTCCACACCCAACATGGCAGCTAATTTTTTTTGTTTTAATGCTTCCTGTAATTGCGTTGGTGTTTTTACAATCATCATTTTATCCGGGTTCCGTCTTGTCCATTCGTAAACAGAATCAATTTCACGATTGGCAAAGCTGTAAGGTTGCTGCTGCTCGGGGCCACAGAAGATGGAGAATATTTGAACATCAACGCCACCTGTTTTCATCCTGTTAAGATCAGAATGTGTTTTACCTTTTAAATCAGTATCAAATTGCACCAACTTTTCAATGGCAGCGCTGGGAATATCATTGTGGGTGTCTATTAAAATAGCTTTGTTATGAAATTTTTTATAAGACTGGGCTTGTAAAAAAAATGGAGCTGCAACAAGTAACTGAAGGAAAAGTAATTTTTGCATAAATGCTTTTTTTGAACTGTGTATTTTTAAATAGCGATTTCTAATTATCCAATTGCTTCCTTTGCAACATTCATATCAATTTCTTTTTCCCATTTGGCTACAACAATTGTTGCAACAGCATTGCCAATGATATTGGTGATAGCCCTTCCCTCACTCATAAACCTGTCGATACCTAAAATTAATGCAATGGCAGCAACTGGTATATGACCTACGGCGGGTAATGTAGCTGCCAATGTAATAAAGCCACTTCCTGTAACTCCGGCTGCGCCTTTTGAGGTGAGCAATAAAATCAACAATAAAGAAACCTGGTGTGTAATATCCAAAGGCGTATCCGTCGCCTGCGCTAAAAATACTGCTGCCATAGTGAGGTAGATGGATGTTCCATCCAGATTAAAAGAGTATCCTGTAGGAACCACCAAACCAACCACAGGCTCTGAGCATCCAATTTTTTCTAATTTATTTATCAGGCTTGGCAATGCAGCTTCTGATGAAGAAGTACCTAACACAACCAGCAGCTCTTCCTTAATAAATTTTAACAACCTGAAAATATTGAAGCCTGCCAATTTTAAAATGCCGCCTAATACAAGTATGATGAATAAAAAACAGGTAATATAAAATGAACCCATCAATTGCCCCAATGAGGTTAATGAACCCAGGCCATATTTACCAATAGTAAAAGCCATTGCCCCTAAAGCCCCGATTGGCGCCAGCTTCATAATTATTTTTATAATGGCAAATAAAGCATCTTCCAAAGATTGAATACCTTTTAAAAGAGGTGCAGCTTTTTCTTTAATTTTCGATAAAGCAACCCCTAATAAAACTGAAAAGAAAAGTACCTGTAGTAAATTACTGTTGGATAAAGCGTTCACAATATTTTCAGGAATAATATTTAAAATAAAATCCTCAACAGTTTGGCTTTTACTTTGAGTGATATATGCTTCCACCGGTTTGGCATCCAGCGTAGCAAGGTTTACATGCATGCCAACGCCTGGCTTTAATAAATTAATTACAATCAATCCAATAATCAGTGCCAAAGTGGTAACAACTTCAAAATATAACAATGCTTTCAATCCTACCCTTCCCACTTTTTTGGTATCCTGCATATTGGCAATTCCGGTTACAATTGTACAAAAAATGATAGGAGCAATCATCATTTTTATAAGCCGTATAAAACCATCTCCCAATGGCTTTAAATGTATACCGAAAGAGGGATAATAATGTCCAAGTGCCACTCCAATAAAAATAGCAATTAAAACCTGTACGTATAAACTTTTAAAAAATGATGGCATGTCAGCGATTGTGGTGAATACAAGTTATCGAAATAATAACCCGAAATATATTAATCTTCCTTAGATCCTTTATCACCAACAAACACCTGATTGTTATTTTTAAACAACACATTAAATGTGGTAAGTGACCCATAGCAACGGGTAATATATTGCTGGATATTTACTTTTTCTTCATCACTTAGTTTTTTATTGCTGTTGATATTTTGTTCCAAAACCCTCAATCTGTCTCTAAGCATAACAATTTTGTGGAAAAAATCCTCAATTGGTATCTCCTTTGGTTTAAGGCTTTTGTCAGCAGTTTGCAGCAACATGGTACCGCCTCTCCATTTATCACCCAATGGTACTACTTCGCTTAACCCATTCCATAAATGTAATATTTTAAGTAAAGATTGTTCTGTTTCTGAAACGGTCTCAATTTCTGCAGTTACATTCTCAGGAATAATTTCATCAAGGTTTGTATCAATTTTATCCACCTCTTTTATTCCATGATTAATAAAAGAGATGAGATAGGTTGCGTACCTTACCCCTACGATAACGCCTGGCCCAAATTGTGTATGCTGAAGCCGGGTACCGATTCCTAATGTTGTTTGTTCCATAAATAGTTTTTTCAAAAATATAATTTTCATCAGAAATAAATAGAGTTACTTTTTAAGAAGCAATGATTGATTTTTTTTTAATCAGTAAAATCCATTAAAGAATGAGACTAAATACGAATTAATTTTTAATTAAATACTACAAAATAGAAGTCGAATTAACAGTAATCAGTTATCTATATAGATTTTATCTATTAACTAATTATAAAAATCTATTCAAACTTCACCAACTAAACAGTAAGTTTGTTCTTCCACTATCTTATTGAATTCAAGGATATCCTTTCGACTATCCGAAATAAGAATTATAAAAACCTGCTTCCTTCGAAAAAAACCGATCTAATCCTTACTTGAAAAACTGCATTTTTTCACTCTAAAAAATCAGCAGATGACACGTAATTGGTATGCAGTTTATACACAGCCACAGAAAGAAAAAAAAGTAGCTTTAGCACTTTTAAAAAAAGGAATCGAAAATTTTTGTCCAATAATAAAAACAAATAATGCTAAACTAAATATTAAAAAAGATTATTATCAGCCGCTTTTCAATTGTTACGTTTTTGTATTTGTTCAGGACAATGAAGTTGAATTATTGAAAAAAGTTCCTGGAATTTTAAATGTTATTTACTGGAAGTCAAAACCAGCAATAATAAATGAAATGGAAATTGACATTCTAAAACAACTAACAGCTAATTATTCATGCATTAAGCTTGAAAAAACAATAGTTGACATGAATGGCAGTGTACGTTTGATAGGTGAGCCGGCAGTTGCATACAAGGAAAATTCAGTATCGTTGAAATACCAGTCACTGAAAATCAATTTGCCGACCCTTGGATATAATATGATAGCAGAACGTACCAAACCATTGGAAGAATTCATTTTTCAAGAGTCAAAAACACAAGATAATTTTTTGGACTTTTTTCCTAAGAAATTTAATTCCTTGTTTTTTAACTAACCAATTTTCGTTTACGAATGAATTTTTATCCCTTTCTATGTGATATAATATTTCGCCAGCTAATTACTGGCGTTTTTTTTTAACCATCCCTCCTCATTTTATTAGTATAGAGCAATACTCTATAACCGGTATATTTGAAAATTATATTCTGAAAACATTAATAACACTTCAAAATAAAATTTAAATTCTATTTAATAAATTAATATTTTTCTAATAAAAAAGACTATTTTTTAGTGAATTTCTATAATTTGAAATTAATTAGTAAAATATTTTCAATACAAAGGCATATCTTATTATATTTGCATTTCAATCTATGGATTGGGGAATGAAATTGTGGGGTGATGAAATTTTTGGCAGACATGCCCTCTTGTCTCGGGGGTGAGGATAACAGAATAAATATAGCATAGAGCCGATTTTACAGCAATGTAAAACCGACCAGGGTCGACCACTCAACTTTGTGCTACAACTAACTGCCTCGTGGAGGTTCGATCCCTCCCCCTACAGCATCTTAAACGAATAAAACCCTTACTGGTACTAACTTGTAAGGTTTTTTCGTTTTAATTATTGGCAGATTTTTAATACGTATAATAATCACTTTTGAGATTTAATACCCATCTTAAGAAGCCGTATGTAAAAATATTTCGGCTGGCAGCTGCAAATAGTTTTTTAATTTTTGCGCCATCTTTAGGGTAATTTCCCTTCTGCCGGATAGTATAGAAGATACATGGCCCTTGGTGCCAATAATGGGTTCTAAATCCTTTGGTTTTATACCACGTTCATCCATCTTTAATTTTATGGCATCAATAGTATTTATTTCCGGAAAATGAATGTGTTTATCTCAGTAATCCTTTAACAGTACCAATAACAATTCCAGTTCCTCCCCTTTGGTATTATTAGGTTCCGCATCAAAAATTTGCAGGGTTCTTTTTATGGATTTTCTTTCACCGCAACTACATCAGCAAAAGCGCCCGGAACTATTTCGCCCATCAGCCCGGTTACACCCAACGACTCAACTCCATTTTAAAAACTTCGGGTTCAGTTTCTGCAAAATATTTATTTATAGGACTGCCAGCTTTTGCCCTTCCTTCTGCAACAAAATCATTCACATAAATTGTAGGACACCAGAACACAATTTTCTGCACCATTAGTTGCATACATTCCTCGTTCATACCAAAACCATGTTCAATACTTTTAGCACCGGCATTGATGGAATAAATGATACCATCCGGCGGTACTGCATGTGCCGCCAGTTTGCGTCGGCTTTTGATAGTCTTGTCTGCAATGGCTTCTATCTCTTCTTTGGTAAAATTGGGAATGCCCCTGTACTCGCCATTGGGTAGCTTTTGATACCCCAGTTCTGCATAAATTTTTACCCAGTCGGCACCATATGCTATTTGATCCCTAACTACTTTTCTTCCTTCATCTGCCCCAGTAATTTCTTTTAACCCTTTAAGGCATTTTTAGTTCCCATGCGTAGTCTCTTTCCAAAACGGGATAATGACCGGTGGTATCATAATAAATTGTAAGATTGCAGCAAAGAGTGCTTGCATTTTCGCCAATTAAGTTTTACGTTTGTTTTATAATTTCCAACCTGCGAATTTCCAACCGCTTCTTTCTCTGAATGTTCTATATTTTATTTCTTTGGCCTCAATAGAAATCAACAGTTTTATTCCTGCATTTTTTTTAGTAGAAAATTATATATCTATTTTAAAAACACCTGCCAGTTTTAAAGAAAAAAGGTGCTTTTACTAATGACAAAGTGATAAATATTTATAAACACTTGATTAGAAATTATATCCCCAAAAGAAACCGGAAAGCCGAATACGGTATTTAATAGTAGGCAAATAAAAATATAACAATGAAGAAACAAATTGTATTACCGCTTTTTTGGCTTCTTTTAAGTATTGCCCTGCTAAGTTGCAGCGCTTTAAAATACGCTGAATCTTCTCAGGAATCCAATAAAAGAATGCAGGATTTAACGATTGCTCTGGTTGAAAAATCCAATCAATCTTACACAAATAATGCTTTGCAGGTCACTATACTTAAAGATTCTTTTAATGCAGTAATTAATACTGAAAAGTTAAGAGGTAAATGGAATTTACCTACTGTTAATATGTGGACTCAAATGAACGGGCTGGTTACTGATTTTGAAAATGCATGGAAAGCCCAAAATACCTTCAGCCCGGTATTTATTGATGAATACAAACAAAGAGTTAATAAATTATTTGACTACATCATCAATTTAGAAGAAAATAAATTTAAACCTAAAAATTAAACATCCTAAAAAATATAATTATGCTCCAAACTATTATAAAAGATATTTTGACTGATGCAACCAGTCAAATAGCTGTGTTGGCCGAAAGTACAGTTAGTAAATATAAAAAGCAAGCTGTAGCTGATGGTAAAAAAATTGTTACCAACATGAAAAATGATCTTACAAGATGGATTTCAATGTTGGAAGACAGAAAACTCACTACGGCTGAATTTGAATTACTGGTAAAATCCTACAAAACCCAGATAGTAATGAATGGGTTATTACTTGCTGGATTAAGTGAGATTAGGGCAGCCGAATTTGGATTGGGAGTTTTGAATATTGTAACAGATGTGGCATTAACGTTGGTTGAAAAAGCAGCAGGAAAATTACTTTCCCCCTCCATATAATTTGTTGCTATTTAGAACTGGAATGGAAGAATTATTAATTAATTTCTGGAATAACAAATGCCTGGTTGAGATAAAAAATATCAAAAAATACCAGGAATATTTAGACTAAATATTTAATACATATACAATACCTATCGTTTAATCATTCATCAACTAAAAAATGGAATTAAAACTAAGTAAAGATGCTATTAATAAGGCCATTATGGCTTTTGAAATAAGCTGGTCTCCAATTTTGGGCTTTGCAGTATACAACAGAAAGTACAGAAAGCCGATAGTACCAGATCCGGTGAATACAAGCAGTGGCGTAACAATTGCCATTGGATACGATTGCGGTCAATACACATCGGCCAAAATCAAACAGGATTGGACATCCATACTCCCATTACACATGGTTAATGCACTCGCAGTTACAGCTGGCTTTAAAAAGCAAAAAGCTGTTAACAGCCTGTCATCCTTAAGAATGGTTGATGTACCGATAGAAGCTGCATTGCAGGTATTTTATAATACTACCATTTTTGATTTTGCAAAAAGGGCAGCTAAAATATATCCAGACCTGATCAGGCTGCATCCTGTAGAGCAATCTGTAATAGTTGGTCTGGTATACAACAGGGGAGATAGTTTAGATGGAGACAGAAGAAGAGAGATGAAGCAATTGATTGCAGCAATTAAAAATGATGATGATAAGGCAATGGCTGATTTAATCAGGTCGATGTGCAGATTATGGCCAGTTACATTGGGATTAAGAAAAAGAAGAGAGGCTGAAGCTGCATTAATAGAACTTGCTGATATACCTGTTTTGCAAAGCGATATTTTAAGTATCACTATATAGTTTTTAAACTATACTTTTCTACTGGCAATAAATACAAACAATTACGTGCATTGGTATTACTACAATTGCCAAAACTTGAATGGGGAGGAAAATGGAAAACATACCCAAGCTATCCACATTATCATTTAAAGACTGATTCTGAAAGTGTTGCATTTGTTAAAGACTTGTTTGAGAACAGGTGGTATATGTGTGATGTATTTCAATAGTGGCTTGTGCAACTCCTTGTTTTGGTTCCAAAACAAAATACATTTGCGGGCATGGGTCAAAAAAAATTAATCCGCTTTGCTGCAATAAAAGCATTTTCCAATGTACTGGAGTATCCGGAAAACATGCAGGGCAAGTGGAATCAGCATTTTAATAATCTACAACCTATTGTGCTGGAACTAGCCTGTGGCAGGGGAGAGTATACCGTTGGTCTATCGGCATTGTATCCTGAGAAAAATTTTATTGGTGTTGATATTAAAGGCAACCGAATGTACATTGGTGCTAAAAAATGCCTTGATGAAAAATTAAGCAATGCTGCTTTTCTGCGTACCCAAATAGCATTGCTACCCAACTATTTTGCAAGTGCAGAAGTAAGTGAAATATGGATTACTTTTCCTGATCCCCAATTGCGTGGCTCTAAAGCAAAAAAACGATTGACGCATCCTGAGTTCCTCGCTTTGTACCAGTCTATTTTGAAAGCAGATGGTTGCATTCATCTTAAAACAGATTCTCCTAAACTGTATCAATATACCAAAATGGTAATTGAACTATCAGGACTTATTCTTGTTGAAGATATACCTGATGTTTACAGCATTAGCATTGCACCAGATTTATCTATTAAAACTCATTACGAAAGTCTGGATATAGCAGGAAGCAAAAAAATATTTTACCTGAAATTCCAGCTGGGTCAATCAGTAGATTTCAGTAATGAAAAAGTGCTTCAATTACTAAAAGAAAAAGAACCATATCTACCAATATCGTAAAGCCAGCTAAAACATGAACGAATTAAAAGAAGGAGAAGATTTTTATTACAGTGAGGATGGCTTTGTGGTATTTACAGAAAAATATCATCTTACAAAAGGTATCTGTTGCGGCAATGGTTGCAAACATTGCCCCTATAACTACATAAATGTTCCTGAGCCCAGGCGTTCTATACTCATAGCATCACAAGTAATAAAAAACAAACCGTTATAAGGCACTTTAAAAACCGTTAACTTTTTATACAAATAAGCAGTACTTACAGAATGTTTCCCAATCATTATCGTACATTTATTAGTGAATAAATAAGGAAGCTGTGTTATGAAAAAAGAGAACCCCCTTAAAAAAAAATTACCCGATACAGCAAAAGAAACTTATAGTTTTTTTGCTGATGTGTATGATGTGGTAAGACAAATTCCCAAAGGCAGGGTTACTTCTTATGGTGCCATTGCAAAATATTTAGGTACCGGCTCCAGTGCCCGTATGGTAGGCTGGGCAATGAATGCAGCACATGTTGCTACGCCAAAAGTTCCGGCTCACAGGGTAGTTAATCGCAATGGAATGCTGAGTGGTAAAATGCACTTTGCTTCACCTACACAAATGGAAGAATTGCTGAAGAAAGAAAAAGTATTGGTGGAAAACGATATCATTACCGAATTTGAAAAACTATTCTGGGATCCTGCAGTTGAATTGGATTTGTAAAATATTGATTGATTAAAAGCTCTTACACAATCCTACCTTTACCGAACAGCTCACATCTTTTATACTATTATGACAAAGCCGGAAATCATTCAGGGAAAAGTAACCTTCATCCATCATGAAAAAAACTACGTTACTATTGATTATGAGTTGAATGGCAAAAAAAAATCTATCAATGGATTGGTTGGGGAAAAAGAACAACTTAAATGGAAGGCTGCAAAAATTATAAAAAAGCCTCATCATTTTAGAATGGGAGATGAGGTAATTTTTAATATTGTATTAAGTGGCCGGGGAGATAAAATGATTGCAGATAATATTGTGTTTCGATACAATAACGAGTTTACAAACCTGTTGCAAAAAGCACCGATAGAAAACAAATTTGTTGGTTATCTTAAAGAAGTAGATGGACACTATTTTGTAAAAGAAACTGGCAGTTATATTGTATTCCAGCTCATAATTTCTCCATGGGAAATAAAACCGCCGGATACCAACTTAAATGAACCTGCATTTTTCAAGTTAGATAATTTTAATAACCCTTCAGCAGTAACGGCCTCTTTAATACGGCAGGCTTTTATTCCGGAATACAACAAGGCATTACATTTTTTTAACACCCAAAAACCGGTAAATGCAACTGTTGTAAAAGCAACCGCACACGGTATAGTTGTACAACTTTTCAGTGAAAGAATTCAGATAAAAATGAGCAAAGATATACTGGGAGAAAAACATCCATCCTTAAAAGAGGGAGATACTGCAGACGTGCTAATATCCTATATCAGCCCAACTAAAATTGTACTTCAATTGAATAATTAACCCTTATAAACCGGCAAGATCTTCTTCACTTAATTCCAGCAGCAATTGAATTTTTATTAAGGACGGTCCCATCATGGCAAAGAGAACCATAAGAGTAACTGCCAAAGCTAAAAAGGAAATATTTCCCACCAACAAAAAGCACATTATTGAAAACAAACAAGGCCCATGTATTAGCGCCCACTGTACAATACAGGCCCTACGGTACCTGCTAAATTTTTCCCGGGGATTTAAATTGCTGATTTTTAGTTCTTCTACTTTTCTTTTCAAAATATAAAATGTTCCAAAATAGAACCCTCCAAAAGAAAATAATAATAGCATTAGTTGCAATACCCGATCGTATTGTTGAAAAGGGGGAATAAATTTATTGCCAAATAATAAAAGGAAAGCAACCAGGGCAAATATTACCTGGCTTATCAGCATTGCCTTATGAACAAACTGCAATGATTTTAAAGAAAGATTTTTATTATAGCTCATCAAAAAAATTATTGATAGTAAGGACTAATCATTACATAAACTATTACACCGGTAATTGCCACATACAACCAAAGCGGCCAAATAATACGGACAATCTTTTTATGCTTTTCATACTCGCCGGTTAGTGCCCTGTAAGCAGCAAATAAGATGAATGGCAGTCCGATACCCGCCAAAGGTATATGAGTTATAAGGATTACTAAATAGAGCGTACGTCCTCCTCCTGCTGCTGTTTTTTCTACATCACTCAATCCTTTTATTCCATCTGTCTCTCCATAGGAGGTTTCTCCTGCCAGCAAATGATGGCAAATATATGATACCAAAAAAAGGACGGACAATACCATTGCAGTAAGCATTATCTTTTTATGCAGTTCATAATTATTTTGTTTGACAGCCAGCAAACCAACTACTAAAAGTACAGCTACTGTACCATTAATGATAGCATTGGCGAGCGCAAAAACATGCAGGTCGAAAGATAATTGTACTTTACCCGCCAGGTTATATTTACCTAATAATGTTACTGTAGAAAAAACAATAATAGAAAATATACCAATCAGCCATTTTGCCTTGGAATCATTTTTTTGTAAACCGGGAATAGGGAACATATTGAGAATTGAGAATGATTTTTAAAAGAGAAAGCTACCATTTATATCCAAAAGTTACAATTTTTAACTTTTTGTTGAAGGGTTAAACAATAATTGATTTGAAAAGTTCACATTTTTTAATCAAGGATAGTTTAACCCCTGCTAAAAAGTTCATTCAGAAATTCTTTAAAACTTCTTTTCTTCCTTTTCTCTAGCATCAACATGGGGATATCCCTAACAAGTTGGGCTTGCCTGATGGTATCAAAACCATTGTACCAACCTCTAACAACCCTGTCCCTATCCAGTAGAAAAAAGTTTTCTGTGTGAGGGAAAGCGGTGTCTGCGCCAACATCTGCTACGTTGGCTTTTATTTCTTTTATAGCAAAATCGTATATATCCCGTTTGTTGCCAGTAACAAACCACCAGCTGTCATGGTTGGATGTATACCGGTTGGCAAATTCCCTTAACCTGGGAAAGGAGTCTCTTTCAGGATCAATACTTATTGAAATAAACTGAACGATACTATCCTTGCTGTTGGTGTAGGAATCCTGTAGTTTTTTCATACTCCTTGCCATGCCCGGACAAATAGTAGGACATTTTGTAAAGAAAAAATCGATAACCAGAATTTTGCCTTTTAAAGAATCGAGCGTAACCGTTTTGCCCAGTTGATTGGTAAAGGTCATATTTTTAACCTCGTGCCAGATGGTATCCGGAACAATCTTTCCTCTTTTCTCAATCGTTACAATGCTATCATAAAAATACCGCCTTGGCATTTGCACTGCAGCTTCGCTGTAATACTTTACCAGCTGGTATCCTATAACCGGTAAAGCTATTGCCAATAGCAGGCCCATTATTGCTCTTTTGTTCATATCTATTTAATTCAACTTGTCTCTAACAAAAAACCATCGTCCCATTAATGGAGCGATGGTTCTGTAATAAAATTATAATTTACGAAACACTAATCTTTTGCCCCTTTTTCTTTTGCTGCAGGAATGGTTTTTTCTATTTGAGCAGGTTTACCATTATACCTGTTGCGCAATGTTTTCCAGCTATTTCCATCCCACAAAAAAGCAGCAATAAACCATATAAATAAACAAAGAGGCACAACAATCGTCATTATCATATTTCTTATTTCATCACCAAGATGCATAAAAACTGATACGATATAAAAAGCTTTTGCAAAAGATAAAATACATATTACACCCTTTACAAAAAGTATTGCCGTGTGACTTGTTTCCGGATCACCATACCAGTGTTTTGCTAAACCAAAGCCGAGTACCAATTCTATTACTGTAATAAAAGATAGCAACCAGAATATTTTCCAGATACGGCCGGTACCTTCTGCAGGTGCATGTGCAAAAGTTATTTCCGGCGATGTTACAATATGTTCACTCATAATAAAAACAGTTTAAAATACCAGGGTTTTATATAATTAAATTAGATAAAAACAAAGAAATACAAATACCCAAACAAGGTCTACAAAATGCCAGTATAATCCAGCCTTTTCAATCATTTCATAATGACCCCTTTGTTCAAAATGACTCAATTTTGCTTTGATATACATGATGATATTAATAACAACACCACTTAAAACGTGGAAACCATGAAACCCCGTAATTCCAAAAAAGTAACCTCCAAATGCTATGGGGCCGGTATGGTTTGCATGGATGCCAGCTGCGGAGATCATATCTACCAACTGAGTGTTTGACATTTCTGCCAAATTATGACTGGCACCTTCATGATGAATTGTAGAGGCGATATTGACCAATTGATCCTGAGGTGTGGTTTTTAAAGCTGCTAACATCGCTTCATGAGGAATTTCATCACCCCAGGGGTTCATTCGTGTTGTGGTTGGTAAAACTGATAAAGAACCGTCATTTAATAGCGCAATATGCTCGCCGGTTAAAAGGTGCGTCCATTCCCAAGCCTGACATGACAAAAACGCTATACCTCCAACAATCGTTAGCAACATATATTTTTCAACTCCCTTTTTGTTCATTTTGTGCCCTTCATGCACAGCCAAAACCATTGTAACAGAACTGGCAATCAATATAAAGGTCATCAAACTAACAAATGCTAAGGGTAAATCCATATGCCCAAAGCCTGGGAAGGAATTAAATACCTTATTTGGATCCGTCCAAAAGTTTTGGCTGAAACGGATGGTCCCATAACTAATAAGGAACGCACCAAATGTGAATGCATCACTCATTAAAAAATACCACATCATCACTTTGCCATAACTGGCGTTAAATGGACTTCGCCCGCCGGACCACCATTTTGTCTCTTGTTGTGCTGCTACTGTAGACATATTTTGTTTTAAGTTCTAAAGGTTAGTTTTAATGCAAAGGCGGCATAGGATTTTCCTCTACCGTATCATTAATAAAAATATCAATAAATAGATCCATAAAAAATCAACGAAATGCCAATACGTACTCATTACTTCAAGCGGTATCACATTGTAACTTCTTACCTGACTACTGAAGGCTTTTGCGAACATAACAACCAATGCGATAATTCCACCAACTACATGCAAAGCATGAACACCGACAATAATGTATAAAAAAGAAATTGACACATTTTTCTGCAAAGTTAAACCACTTTTATGCAGTGCATAAAACCCCAATACCTGCAAAGCAACGAATAAAACTCCCAGTAAAAAAGTTACAGTTAATAACTGCCTATATACAGCCATCTCACGTGCCTTAAACTTTTTTTCGGCAAACCAGAGTGTAAGACTACTGGCAATTATTACTGCGGTACTGTACCAAAGCATAATCGGTATTTCAAATGTAAACCAGTTTGCCTGGTTACGCTTAACAATGTATGCACTGGTAAAACCAGCAAACATCATTACAATACTTGCAATTGCTACCCAAAGGGTAAACTTATGCGGATGAATCCTTTTTCTCTGCTCCATGATCAATGTTCCCATATACCTCAATACAAAAAATTATATAATCAGTCTTTTCAAAAAAGAATTGTCATTCACCGATTATTTATTAAAACAAAAACCTATAAAACTCTACTTTTTTATACTTCCATATAATTACATCCTATTAACAAAGAGTGCTAACAAAACTATCATTAAGTAAAAATACGAACTAAACATTACCATCCTGGCACTCTTTAAATCCATCCTGATAAACAACAGCACACTTACATAAACCATCCACAAATTACAGGCTAACAGTATCCATAAACTCACTATACCTGCAATTCCCATAGCATAGGGTAAAAAACCAAAAGGTATCATCAGGCTACTGTAGATAATTGTCTGCAGCGCTGTAAACTTTGTTGGTCCTTTATCGCCTGGTAAAAGCTTAAATCCAGCTGCTGTATAATCAGTATGTGCCAACCAGGCAATTGCCCAAAAATGCGGGAATTGCCAAAGAAACTGAATTCCAAACAGTATCCATGCACCCATCCAGGATATAGGGTCGTTACCATAAGCAGCAATCCAGCCAATCAAACAAGGTAATGCACCAGGCACAGCACCCACCAAAACAGCAATAGAATTAATTTTTTTTAACGGCGTGTAAATGAACCCGTATAAAAGCAAACTAAATAACCCCACTGCAGCGCTTTGCCAATTGAACCAATACCACAATATAAAAACACCTGCTGAACCAGCAATGATAGCGAAAATGGTTGCTTCTTTCTTGCTCATTCTACCACTTGCTACCGGCCGCTTGGCCGTCCGCTTCATTATAGCATCTGTTTCTTTTTCTGCTACCTGGTTTATGGCATTTGCCGAACCGGTAACGAGCATTCCACCTGCAAAAAGTAAAAGAACTGATAGTATTCTTGATCGCAGAATATGTAATTCATTTGGTGCAATCAAAAAACTTACAACTGTACTAAATACAACCATGAAACTCAAAGTGAATTTTATTAACTGAAAGTAATCTTTCACTTTGGTTGCCAACATAAACGATGTTGAGTTGGCGATGGTATTATTTTCCTTCATCATAAAACTGCTCCTCTTTACTCCCCCGATAGGAGAATAGTTGAGCAGTATTTTTTTATTAATTTAAAATTTTTTAACTAGTAAGAATTATACTTGCTCTTCAAAAAATCTGATATTAGAAACTACTGCTTTAACATTATTAATGATGACTTTCATTTGCACCCACAGCTTCTGTTTGAGGGATGAACTCTCTTCCATCTTTACCATAATCATATGCACCACGATGAACTTCAGGAATTTCACCTGCCCAATTTCCATGCCCTGGTTTAATTGGTGTAGTCCATTCTAATGTATTACTTCCCCATGGATTAGTAGTTGTAACTTTCCTTCCTTTAAAAATGCTATAGAAAAAGTTTACTACAAATAATAATTGTCCGGCAAATACTATCATCGATACAAAACTGATAAATTGATTTAAACCTGCAAACATTTTAAATGATTCCCACATAGAAAAATCGTAATAACGACGAGGCATGCCGGCCAACCCTTCGTAATGCATTGGCCAGAATATTAAATAGGCACCAACAATGGTTATCCAAAAATGGATATAGCCCAAAGTTTGATTCATGAAACGACCATACATTTTAGGAAACCAATGATACACCCCTGCAAACATACCCATGAATGAAGCAACACCCATTACAATATGGAAGTGAGCAACTACAAAATAAGTATCATGTAAATGTATATCCAATGCTGAGTTACCAAGAAAAATACCAGTTAATCCACCACTGATAAACATACTTACAAATCCGATTGCAAATAACATTTGTGGTGTAAAACGAATACTTGCTCTCCACAAAGTGGTAAGCCAGTTAAACACTTTAATTGCAGATGGTACCGCAATCAACAAGGTTAACAATACAAAGAAAGCACCGAGGAAAGGATTTAATCCAGTCACAAACATATGATGGGCCCAAACTAAAAATGCAAGTATAGCGATTGCAAATAAAGAACCAACCATTGCCATGTAACCAAAGATTGGTTTGCGACTGCTAACAGAAATAATTTCAGAAGACATACCCATTGCCGGCAATAAAATAATATATACTTCCGGATGACCAAGGAACCAGAATAAGTGTTGGAATAAAATTGCACTACCGCCTTCGTTTGGTAAAATTTTACCTGCTACAACTATATCACTTAAGAAGAAACTTGTTCCAAGATTTCTGTCGAACAATAACAATATTGCACCTGAAAGTAAAACAGGGAATGATAATACACCCAGTACTGCAGTAAAAAACAGGGCCCATATTGTTAAAGGCATCCTTGTCATACTCATACCCTTGGTACGCATATTGAGGATAGTTGATATATAATTCAATCCACCTAAAAGAGAACTAACAATAAACATCGCCATACTTACCAGCCATAAATCCATTCCAATTTTAGATCCGCTTGATGCATCACCTAAAGCACTTAATGGCGGATAGATTGTCCAACCACCACTTGCAGGGCCTGTTTGTACAAATAAAGATGAAAACATAATAACAGACGCCAAAAAGAAAAACCAGTAGCTAAGCATGTTCAGCAAAGGCGATGCCATGTCCCTTGCACCTATTTGAAGTGGAATTAAAAAGTTTGCAAAAGTACCACTTAACCCAGCAGTCAATACAAAGAAAACCAGTATCGTTCCATGCATGGTGACCAAAGCATAATAAAACTCAGGTTGTAATTTTCCACCCTTTGCCCAATGACCAAGTAAATCTTCCAGCCATGGAAAAGTTGATTCAGGATAGCCTAATTGCAAGCGGAATAATACAGAGAATAAGCCTCCTATAATTGCCCAGATCATACCAGTTATTAAAAACTGTTTGGCAATCATTTTATGATCCTGACTAAAAACGTATTTAGTAATAAACGTCTCATGATGGTGATGTTCGCCATGTGCTTCATGTTCATGAACAACGTTGACCGCCTGTTCCTGTGATGTGATTGTGTTACTCATAGTTCTTTATTTTTCTGCAACAGATTTATTTACCAGATGGCAAAATAGCCGATAATTGGATAGATTTTTTTGTGCTATCTGCAGGTACAACATCTTCTGCAGATTTTGGTTTTTTATCTGGAAAAACGGTGTAGTATTCCGGTTGTTGCGTTGCTAACCATTTATTATAGTCTGCTTCACTTTCTACAATAATTACACCTCTCATTGAAAAGTGGCCTTTGCCACACATTTGATCGCAACTTATTTCATAAACAAAATTGGGATTGTTTGATCTTACTTTCATCTCCTCTGTGGTATATAAAGGTGTAAACCACATGGTAGTTGGAATTCCTGGTACGGCATCCATTTTCAATCTAAAATGTGATAACCCTACATCATGAATTACATCTTGTGCGTTAATAATGAGTTTTACAGGTTTGTTTACAGGTAAGTGCATAGTAACAGGTACATGTATATCATCCAAACTGGCAGGATCATTAAAATCTACCCCCAACCCATTCGCACCTTTTGTTAACCTGTAATCTTTTCTACCCAAAATTTTATCGGGACCAGGGTAACGAAATTCCCAGGCAAACTGGTGACCGGTAACTTCCACAATAATTGATTCTTTTGGTGCTTCACCAGTCATTTTAAACCAATATTTTAAACCGAAAACTACTAAAACTGTTAAAAAAATTGCGGGAACTGTTGTCCAGATCAATTCGAGTTTTGTATTGTGGGGAAAATAGTAAGCTTTCCGGTCATCTCTTTCCTGGTATTTGAAAGCAAACCAGAATAACAATACCTGTGTGATTAAAAAAACTACGCCAGTAACTCCAATAGTTATGTACAACATCAAATCAATCTTTTGCCCATGCTCTGAAGCTGCACCTTGTGGAAACAATGTTTTGCCATAATACAGTTCATTGCACCACCAGCAACCAATTAAACCCAACACTAAAAATGCAATTAACATGAACGCATTAATTTTATTGGTTTGTTTTTTGGCCTTTTCTTCCCCCTTTAATACACTAACATATTCGCTGGCTTTTGCAATCTGAAATATGACCACAAAAATCATTACTGCGATTGCTATCAAGAATATCTCTGTCATGATTCAAAATTATTTACAATAGTTGTTATGCTGTTTTTTTGTTTAAGAAGAAATCTGTTATTATTTAAAATAACAATCATCTTCATTTTATTGTTTAAATATCTTAAAAACTATCCTTTGGAATTCAAAACTTAAGAATAGATATTGTGTTACAATTTATGTATGGTGAATCATACTTTCTTTAAGGAAAGGATGATTTTTTACTGTTAGGGAATGACTACTTAAATAAGCACCTACCCTCCACATTATTACACCAACAAATAATGCACAAATACCAAATTCGAAAGGCATTAATTCTCCTTTTTCTTTTAGAGTGCCCGGCATAACCATTTGCCAGAAATCGATCCAATGACCAAAGATGATTAATATCGCCATAAAAGTAATAAGCGTATAATTCTTTTTAGAAGATTTCTTCATTAATATTAAGAAAGGGCAAACGAAATTAAGTACCAGGTTAAGAAAGAATATTCCACGGTAAGGGCCTTGAACCCGTATTTTAAAATAGCCGGTTTCTTCAGGAATATTTGCATACCAAATCAACATATATTGCGAAAACCATAAATAGGTCCAAAATATTGAAAAAGCAAACATAAACTTACCAATATCATGCAGATGCTCATCTGTAACATATTCTAACTGACCCCTGTTTTTTAAATAAACAATAAAGAGAGCAATTAAAGACATTCCCGAAACAAATGAACTTGCGAAAGTGTACCAGCTAAACATGGTACTGTACCAATGTGCATCAATACTCATTAACCATAACCAGGGAATTGTTGAACCAACAGATAAACCAAAATATACAATGAATAAAGATGCCCAAAGGATATTCCTGTTAATCCATCTTTTTCCGGTTTCATAATCCATCGGACCAGTCTTATCACTCTCCAAACTTAGAGAACGTAATTTGTGTCCCAAAAACCACCAAAGAAAAATAGTGATTGCACTAAATAAAGTAAAGAAAACCGGATTAAGAAACCCCTTTTTACCATTTAAAATTTTATCCCCGGCAACAGTTTCTTTATTTACCCAATGATAAATATCATCGTGACCACCCCAAACAATTGTCATTAAAATTAAAAAGCAAATAATACCTAAAACAGGTACAACGCTTGAAATTGCCTCTGGCACCCTACGCAAGGCAACCTGCCATCCACCCATTGCTAAAGTAGTAACACCAATAAAAAACATACTTGCATTTACAACCAATAACCAAAAAACACTGTTTTGTAAAAGTACAGACCAAAACCGGGTACCTGCCGTTGCTTCACCACCGTGTGCGGCATGTTCGAATGGATGATAGGCAATAAAGCCATAGAGCAGCGCTATTAAGCCAACAGCAATAAGACCAATTGTCCATTTTTTATAACTCCCAGGTAATTCGAATGAATGGTTCATCTAAACTTTTTTTTGAATGTATGCGTCAGTACCATTATATGGTAATGCCAAATTTTATTAATTAATCGCTACGTTATTGCCTGGAATTCACATCCCAAAAATCACTCAATTTCTGAAAACTATTTACCCTTGGCAATCATTGTACTATCCGTTTTTGCAACAACTGCTGTAGCAGTTGCTGAAGCGGAAGCTGGCTTAGGCTGTAAAGTACGAATATATTGTACTATCTGCCAGCGTTGCTTCCTGCTCAATTGTGATGCGTAACTACCCATATTGTTTTTTCCATAAAACAGTGAATGATACATAGTACCATCTGCCATGCTTACATATATATCCAACGTAAGATTCGCCACAGCGCCTATCTTTCCTGATGTTGATAATGGACCATTTGCTTTTCCGTCTGCACCATGACAAATAGCACAATTAATATTATATAGTCTTGATGCCTCCAAACTGTCTTTCCTGGTAAGCGATGCCAGGGGATTTTTTACTCTGGCACTCATCGCATATCCTGCTGAATCATCTGGAAGTGTATATTCAGGTAATTCCCCCAATGCCAATGCACCAGCTACTGGTTTGGCATTATAAAATATTTCTCTTCCTCTTTTTTGAGGATCAGTTGTAAAAACTGTTGAATCTAAGCTAACGTATGTTTCAAGAGCCCGGCTGTAAGTCATGTCAGGCATGTAAATACTACCCGGATTGCGTTTTATATCGGAGCAACTGCTTATTATTATAGCAAGTGTAATTACACTCACACCAATTTTAAAATTAGAAATTCTTTTCATTTATAATTATTAATTAAATAATTAAACTACCTGTTAGTTATTAGTATGCCTGTTATTAATCCCTGTATAATTTTTGCTCTCTGTCGTATCTGCCAATCCACCAGCCTGTTTCTGCATGCTGAACATTTATTTCTTTTGCACCTGCATTTTCAAGAAAAGCCTGCACTTCAGCATCGTTTGTTTTATCTGTACACTCAATGGCCATCACAAATAAGTCATCTGTAGCCCTAAGATGAAAATGATGCTTTTTTATAAACGGAGAAAGCTGGCATAAATAACAAAAAGTAAGTACCATTCCAACTGCAGCAAATAAAACCGTTAGCTCAAAAGTAATTGGAATCCACGCTGGTAAAGCAAAATGGGGCTTACCACCAATATTTAATGGCCAGTCTTTGGTAAAAATCCAACTAATAGTTGTTAATGCAGTTGTAGTACCTGCGATACCGTAAATGAACCCTGCGGTATGAATACTTGTTTCTCTTAAACCCATTGCATGATCAAGACCATGAACCGGAAAAGGAGTGTACACATCATGGATCTTATAACCTGCACGGCGAACTTTTTTCACCGCAGGAAATAACACTGCTTCATCATCAAAGCAACCAACTACAAATTTTTTAATTCCTCCAGCCATTTAATTAAGCTTTGAGCTTCGAGCCTTAGCCGTTAGCTTATGAATAAATAATTAATCTATTAAACCCCTTCTTCAACCTTTCAACTATTTTAAACCACCTTCAACTTTTCAATTTAGTGCGCATGTTCAACTTCTTCGATATAAAATTTCTCAGAATCTGATTTTTCAAGGTCAGTCATCTTGTGCTTATAACTTTCACCAGTAGTTTTTAAGATACTCTTGATTTCTGCTACTGCTATTACAGGGAAATACTTTGCAAATAAGAAGAAGCAGGTAAAGAATAATCCAAACGTACCCAGGTAGAACCCAATTTCATAAATAGAAGGACTATAGTAAGTACTCCACGATGAAGGTAGATAATCCCTGTATGTTGATGTAACAATAATTACAAAACGTTCGTACCACATACCGATATTAACGATGATACTCATGAAGAATGTAAAGGCGATATTTCTTCTTAGTTTTTTAAACCAAAACATCTGTGGCGATACTACATTACAAAACATCATCAACCAATAACTCCAGCCATAAGGACTAAAAAGATTAGCCCTGTTTTCTTTAAAAGCATACCACTCGTATGGATTTTGTCCGTACCATGCAATAAACAATTCAGTGATATAGGCTATACCAACAATTGAACCAGTCAATACAATTACTTTATTCATTGCTTCAATGTGACCAATCGTAATATAATCTTCCAACATAAAAACCTTTCTCAAAATAATCATCAATGTCTGCACCATAGCAAACCCGCTAAAGATAGCTCCTGCTACAAAGTAGGGAGGAAAAATAGTAGTATGCCATCCCGGTACTATAGATGTAGCAAAGTCAAAAGATACAATAGTATGAACCGACAATACAAGCGGCGTACTTAAACCAGCTAATACCAATGATAAACTTTCATGACGTTGCCAGTGCTTGGTACTTCCCGTCCAGCCAAAAGAAGCTACGCCGTATAACATTTTACGCAACTTAGTTTTTGCCCTGTCACGTACGGTTGCTAAATCCGGCAACAAACCTGAGTACCAAAACAAAAGAGATACGGTAAAATAAGTTGATATCGCAAATACATCCCACAACAAAGGAGAGTTGAAGTTAACCCATAGTGGTCCACGACTATTTGGATAAGGTAATACGAAGAACGCCATCCACACACGACCCATGTGCCAAATAGGAAACTGACCAGCACACATTACAGCAAAAATTGTCATCGCCTCTGCAGCACGGTTTACACCGGTTCTCCAGCCCTGGCGAAAAAGCAACAGAATAGCAGAAATCAACGTACCAGCATGACCAATACCTACCCACCATACAAAGTTGGTTATATCCCAACCCCATCCAATGGTTTTATTTAAGTTCCACTGGCCAATACCATAAGTAACCTCCCTGTAAATACTGTAAACACCAAAAAGCAATAAGGCCACACTAATGTAGAAACCAATATACCAAAGGCGTGTTGGCTTCATTTCAATGGGACGTATAATGTCTTCGGTTACCTGATGGTAATCCTTATTACCGTCAACCAATGGTTCCCTTATTTGCGATTCGTACTTTAATAATGACATATATGTTTAGCTTTTGGCCTTAAATTATTTTTTTGAACCCGGCATTGCTGCTCTGATCATCTTCAGTGGCGTCGCACTCTTGTGCAGTAGTACTTTGCTGAACGCTATTATATTAAACTCAATTTTTAAAAATCAAACTTAAAATTTTGAAATCAACACCTACAAAACTCTTAAAGCGGTGACATCCGTATTTTAAGCATGTGCCTTCTCTTCTTTCTTCACTTCTTCTTTATGCTCACCGCCTTCTTCTTCCTTTTCGTTGGTTACGTGCCTGTCTGTATTTTTAATTTTAGCCAGGTAACTCACATTCGGAAGAACGTGCAGTTGTTCTAGTACGTAGAAGTTTCTGTTATCATCCAACCTTGCTTTTGATACTTCACTTTCAGGATCGTTTACATTACCAAAAGTAATACTACCACCCGGACAAGCCTGTGCACAAGCAACTTTTACATTTCTCACCAGTGAAGGATCTTCTGCTTTTTTTGCAATCAATTTGCTTTCCTGCAGACGTTGTACGCAGAAAGAACATTTTTCAATGACGCCTCTGGAACGAACTGTAACATCAGGATTCAAAACCATCCTGGTTAAATCATCATTCATCTGCATTACGCTTTCATTCATATCAACACCAACCAGTGGTTGCTGGTTGTCTTTAAAGCTATCTGCTCCATTATAATCTAACCAGTTAAAACGGCGAACTTTAAAAGGACAGTTATTTGCGCAATATCTTGTACCAATACAACGGTTGTACGTCATTTGGTTGAGGCCTTCGCTGCTATGGTTGGTTGCCGCTACAGGGCAAACGTTTTCACAAGGTGCATTATCACAATGCTGGCACATCATTGGTTGAAACACTACATCCGGATTATTCATATCACCGGTAAAATAACGGTCAATACGCATCCAATGCATTTCATGTGCCCTTACCACCTGAATTTTACCTACAACAGAAACATTATTTTCGGCAGTACAGGCTACTACGCAGGCACTACATCCGGTACAGGTATTCAAGTCAATACTCATTCCCCATTTAATACCTGGCTTATCAAATTGTGGATATAATGTGGCATCTTTTACATAATCTTTTCCACCATTAGGCAGCAGAAATTCTCTTTCGTGTCTTGGTTCATGTAAAACCCCTTTTGGATTGGCTATAAAACTCTTTAAAGAAGTTTCATAAATGATTGGCCTGCTTTCAGATGAACCATGCACCTGTGTTTGGCCAAGTGTATAAACATTGTCCGTTTTTGTGATGTTGGCTGCAGCGGAATACCTGAAACCTGTACCATCAAAACCAACCAATGGATACACATTTACACCAGCTTCATTTGCCGATCTTCCAATATATTCAGCCGTTTTTGCTTTATCGGCACTTTGCCTGCCGTAGCCTACTGCAACCGCTACAACATTTGGATGAATACCTGGTATAATAAGAACCGGTAATTCTATTTCTATATTGTTAGCCTTAATTTTAATGGTTGGCTTTTCAGGTGTTACTTCATACCTGTCGCCCTGGCGTTGGTTACCTAGTACATCCAGCCCCAAAACTGCTTTTGCAAATGCAGGACTTACCATAGCATAGTTATCCCAGGTTACTTTAGAGATTGGATCGGGAACTTCCTGTAACCATGGATTGTTAGCCTGGTTACCTGTACCAATTGATACTTTTTGGTAGATAGCAATTTCATATTCCCCACCCTTTACTGTCCCAACTTTAGCTGTTGCTTCTGCCAATTTAGCATTACTAAAAGTAGCAGCGGCAACCGATAATTCTGGCTCCTTATTTAATCCGCTTTGCAATGCGATGTTATACGCATCAACATCATTATTGAATTTAGCCGACCAATATGTTTTGAAATAAGTTTCGTAATCAGCAGTTGTACTACCTGACCATTTTAATAAAGATGTTTGAAAATATCTTGTCTTAAATAATGGATTAATGGTAGGCTGAATAAAACTGATATAGCCTGATTTTGGTTCTGCATCGCCCCAACTTTCCAGCCAATGAGGTGCAGGAATACTGAATTTGCAAAGTTCTGTTGTTTCATTTAACGTAGCATTAAATGATATGGTAACGGGAACCTTTTTAAAACCATCGGTAAATTTCTTGCTGTCGTTATACGTGTAGGCAGGGTTGGTAGCATGTACCAATAAGGCACCAATTACCCCGCTGTTCATTTCATCTACTAATTTCACCATATCTGCATCAACGCCCTGCCGATAGTTTGAAGTTACAGCCCAATTGATTGTTTTACCATTGGCGCCGATGGCTTCATTGATGGCATTTACTATTATCTGCAGGTTTACATCATTGCTGCCACATAATACAACAGCAGCTCCTTTATTTGCATTTAACAAAGCAGCAGCAGATTCTATACCTTTTGCAAGATCAGCATCTTTAATAGCAGGGGCCGTACCAGCACCTCCAACTTTTGCAAGTAATGCTAAAGCAACAGCCGCTTTTTCCGATGGCTTGTGCATGTAACGATCATCAGCATTACTGCCTGTAAGGCTTAAAGTGCTTTCAAACTGAATATGGTGGTTCATTTCAGGATTGGTACCCGAAATTTTTCTATTCTTTGTATACTGTTTGGTAAACTCTACCGGACTAAGCCATGTACCTAAAAAATCAGCACTCAAACTAACAATTACTTTGGCGTTATCCAAGTGATAGGAAGGAAGCGCTTTTTTTCCATAACAGGCTTCATTTGCCAGCAACATTCCGCTGTAACTTACTGCATCATATTGCACCAGGCGGCTACCGGCTGGTTGCTTGGCCAAAAACTCGGATATAACCTGCATGCTGGAAGGAGACGTAATGGTTGAAGATAAAATCACAACAGGCTTACCAGCCACGCTGCTCATTTTTTCCGCAATCATTTTATCGAATGCTTCAAAACTGGTTACTTCTTTAAACTCTTTACCATCGTTTTGTTGTGGATAACGTAAACGGGTTGTATCATACAAATCCAATACTGAGGCCTGAGACTGAGCACTAGTGCCACCTTTGGTGATGGATGAATTTTCGTTTCCTTCAATTTTAATTGGCCTGCCATCTCTTTGCTTTACAATTACAGGAATTACATCGCCTTCATTTACGTAAGTAGATGCATAGTAATTGGAAACGCCCGGTATTAAATTGTCTGGTTTGTTTAAATAAGGAACTGCAGTACGAACCGGTAAATCGCAACTGGCAGCTAATGTAGCAGCCGCTGTACTAAAACCAAGATATTTCAAAAAATCCCTGCGGGGTGTTTTTGCATCGCCTAAACCCTTATCGTTTAAATCTTCCAATGGCAACAGTTCTTCCTGAAATTCATTGTTGGCTTTATCCAGATAAGCGTCTGATTGGTTTAATTCTCCAAAATTTTGCCAGTATTTTTTACTCATAATATTATAGTTCGAGATTGCAAATGTGCTGATGTGATAATGTGCTAATCTGCTAATTCTTTTTATTAAGTATTATTCCATTAGCATATCAGCCCAAGAGCTAGTTAGCTAATTTTTTAATAGTGACATTTTTGACACTCGGTTCCACCTATTTTTTCTACAGTAACACTATCTAATTTACCATTTTGAATATCGTTGTGGAATTTTTCGTAAATGCTGTAAAATTTGTTTCCTTCGCCAGTTTCCTTATCATAAAAGTTTACTTTACTTTCTCTATGGCAATTGATACACCAACCCATACTCAAATCGCTAAACTGGTATACTTCCGGCATTTCCTGTATAGGACCATGGCAGGTTTGACAATTTTGCTTACCAACTTTTACGTGTTGGCTGTGATTAAAGTAAACATGGTCGGGCAGGTTATGGATTTTAACCCATTGAATTGGTTTACCTGGTTTATCATATGTCTTTGTACCTTCATTCCAGCCTGCGTATTGATACAGTTTCTGAATTTCTGCAGTGCCGTTTACCAATGAGCCATCTTCTTTTATAATATCTTCTCCTTTATATTCTTTAATTGCTTTATGACAGTTCATACAAACATTTACAGATGGTATATTGGAATACTTACTATCCTGCGCACCACTATGGCAATAAAGGCAATTGATTTGGTTGGTACCTGCGTGTACTTTGTGAGAATAGTAAATTGGTTGCTCTGGCTGGTAATTCTTCATCCGGCCTAAGCCCATGGCTCCGTTAATTGTTTTATAACCACCAAAGAAAAACAAGCAAATTATACCGAGCATCAGGTAGGCTTTGTTCCTGTAAACAGGTACAGGATCAGCTCTTAAAATACCATCCTTTTCATCAGCCAGTTTACGCAGGCTGCTGTTAACCTGTAACAGTATAAAGGCAATTATTGCAAGAATTAAGGTGAGAATACCAAAGAGAAGCGAATTATCTTCTTTTACAGCACCGCCTCCCGTTGCAACAGGAGCTGCAGGCGGAATATAAGCATCAGCATAATCTAATATGGCAATAATATCGGCATCAGGCAGATTAAACTGCGTCATTTTGGAGCCATACTTTGCCAACATCGCTTTGGCATAAGGATCTGTCTCCAGCATAGTATTTACATTGTTTACCCATTTAACTGACCATTCAGGACTGGGTGCTCTTTTCCGGGCACCTTGCATGGCAGGGCCAATGTAATCTTCTAATGGTTTGTGGCAGTTAGCACAATTAGCTTTAAATAAAGCCTCGCCATCAGCCGCTAAACTTGAATTGGAAAAAGAAATTAATGCAATAAATAATAGACTTGCAAAAATGTTATTAATGATTTTGCTATAGTGACTCATAAGACCTAAATCGGTGTCTTTAGTGGAAAAATATCCTTCAGAAGTTGCAAAAGTAAGGTAGGATATTGACAATATATCAACATTCTGAAAAAAAATTTTCCCTTATCCAGCTTGATTTTCAGCGGATTGTTTGATCAATCTCTATAAGATTGTCATATTTTGGTAAACAAGAATGTTCGCTATTTCTTTTTAATATTTGATAATTGTTTAACAAAATTTTACTTCATTTTTGCTTCATGTTGCAAAAGCTAAAAGATCGGTGGAAGGTTAATACCCTTAATCTTATTTTAATTATCAGCACTTTTGCCATTGGTGGCAGCCTTTGTGGAAAAGCAGGTGCAAGACTGTTGGAGCTCGGTGGCTTTGAAAAAAATTTAAGCTATTGGTTGGTTTATATAATACTGGTTACGTTGCTTTGGCCGCTGTTTGTTATTGCAACCAGCATTCCATTGGGCCAATTTACTTTTTTTAAAAATTACCTGCTTCATATTTGGCAAAGGATTAGTGGCAAACACAAAAACCTGGTTAAAGTGGCCATTTTTGCCAGTGGTGGAGGCAGCAATGCTCAAAAAATTATTGATCATTTTAAAAGCAATTCTGTTGTAAATATTAGTTTGATTGTGTGTAACAAAAAAGTTGCCGGGGTTTTGGATATTGCAGCCAAAGAAAAAATTCCTAGCCTGGTAATTGAAAGGGATAAATTTTTTGAAGGAGATAATTACCTTCCTTTTTTAAAAGAAATGGGGATTGACTTTATTGTATTGGCAGGATTTTTATGGAAAATGCCCACTGCAATTATTAACAGCTATCCAAATAGGATTGTGAATATTCACCCTGCGTTGTTGCCAAAATATGGTGGAAAAGGTATGTATGGAGAACGGGTGCATGAAGCAGTTATTCATGCAAATGATGCCGTTTCGGGTATTACCATACATTTTGTAGATGAATTGTATGACCATGGAAATACTATTTTTCAGGCCACCTGCCCTATTGATGAAACAGATACAGCAGAAAGCCTTGCTCAAAAAATCCATCAATTGGAATATCTGCATTACCCTGTGGTGATTGAAGATGTTGTGCAAAAACTGAAATAGAAGTTAAAATATATACCCGGCCTTTTGTAATACTGATTGTTGCCTAATATTGCCAACACTAACGCTAATTTATTGATACATCTTTATAAAATATTTATTGTTGCAGTTGTTGTTTCAGTGTTTGTTTCAACAGCAAACGGGCAGCTAACAGTTAGTGGAACAGTATATGATGTTACTAAAACCATACCCGTAAAAGAGGTAAATGTAAAAGCAACCAATGGCAATTCAACCATTTCCGACTCCAACGGTCGTTATAGCATTGTTACAGCAAAAAACGACTCGCTAACTTTTTTTTACCAGGGTAAACCAACTGCAAAATTTTCGGTTAATCAAATTGCTGATATTGCCAATTTTGATATTTCGCTACACATAAAGGTGTCAGAAAAATTTAAAACTCTTAGGGAGGTTCGGGTGTATGCCAAAAACTTTCAACAAGATTCTATTGCCAACAGGGAACAATATGCCAAACTGTTTAATTACCAGAAGCCGGGCATCAGGCCAACAACCGATGGCTATACCGGAGCTGCAGGGTTGGACCTGGATGAACTGATAAATGTTTTTAGGTTTAAAAGAAACAAACAAATGAGAAGAATGCAGGAACGCCTGCAGGAACAGGAACAGGAGAATTATATTAACTACCGATTTAATAAAACAACTGTAAAAAGAATAACAAGACTAACTGGTAAAGATTTAGAGCTATTCATGAAACAATACCGGCCCGATTTTGAATTTACTGAAAACAGCAGCCTGGTAAGCTTTTACCAGTATATCCTAAATGCCAGCTATCAATTTAAAAGAGAGCGGCTGATGCATGAAAAAACAACAGATAGTTTGCTGTTGAAATAATGAAAAGGCAATGTACTTTGATAAATAAATTCCCTGTTGATTTACAATTCCGTTTGTTGGCTCTATTCAATTTCAAGCGCTGTATAATCCTGTGCAAAGCCAATAATGTTATCGTAGGCAGCAAAATCTTCCCTGGGGTGTGTAGTGGTTAATACAAAGCAGGGCATACCTGCATTGTACGCCGATTCTACACCCTTTGGAGCATCTTCAAAAACAATACATTCCTGGGGTTGAACGCCTAACAGTTTAGCACACTGCAAAAAAGTTTCGGGGTGAGGTTTACTGGTGAAAACATCATCGGCACTTACCACTACCGGAAAGTATTTATGCAATTGAAGATTGGTTAATACAAAATCAATATTGAACGGAATAGCAGCCGAACCAATGGCCATCTTAATGCCGGCAGCATTTGATTGATCCAACAATTGTTGTAAGCCATCTATCAGTTTAAGTTGGGGAAGATAGGCTTGCTGGTAACGCCGTTCCTTTTCTACTGACAATTCTTTAATACGATCCTGGGTAAAATGATTTTCGCCAAAAAAACGTACCAGCACCTCTTCATTTTTTCCATACATCTGTACTTTTACTTCATCCCGGCTAAGGCCGGCGCCAAGGTCGTTGTTCAATATATCAAACCAGGCTTCTGCATGGTAATTCATATCATCAATTACGGTTCCATTCAAATCAAATAAAAATGCAGTTGCTTTAATTTTCATCTATGCTTATTTCTTTAAATTAAAATTAATACTTACAACAAGGGTACTTGCAACTCTATTCATAAACAAGTCCCGCCTGCATCAATATTTCTTCCATTGTTTTACTAATCAATAACGTTAACTGATGAGGCATCTTTTCACTTTGCAACAAGCCCTTATCCAGGCAATTCATTACCTCCATTATTTCATATTCAAAGCCATTACTCATATGCGGCACTGAAAATTTTTGCACTTTATTATCTGCTAAATAAACATTAAAATCGGTAGCCTTAAACCAGGGATTATTAATTTTTATTTTGCCTTTTGTACCAATAATTTCTGCCTCAATTGCAGTATTAAAATGAATACTTGATAACAGGTGAGCAGTTTCGCCATCCGGATATTGTAACACAACATTTACATATTCATCCACACCGGTTACTGATAATTTATATACAGCTTTCACCAATGATGGTTCACCCAGCAGCAAGGTTGCAAAGAACAGCGGATAAATTCCTACATCCATCATGGACCCTCCGCCCAATGATTTATTGTACAGCCTGCCTTCCAGGTCTACAGGTGTATTAAACCCAAAATCGGCTGATACATATTGAAGTCTACCAATAACATCAGCAGCAATCAATTCCTTTATTTTTTCAATGAATGGCATACAGGCTGTCCACATTCCCTCCATCAAAAAAACCTTGTTTTTTGTTGCTGCATGTATCATCGCGGCTGTTTGCCTGTAGCTAAGTGCCATTGGCTTTTCGCACAATACATGTTTTCCTTTATTAAGACAAGCCATGGTTTGTTCATAATGAAAAGCATGTGGTGTAGCAATGTAAATGATGTCAACATTTTCATCCTGCATCAGCTCTTCATAATTATCATAACATTTGGTTGCATTAAATTTGGTTGCATACGCTTTTGCCTTTTCACTATCCCTTGAAGCAATAGCATATACTGTTGCCCTCTCCACAAAATTTAATGCGGTACAAAATTTGTCCGCAATTCTGCCTGCACCTAATATGCCCCAACGATAATTTTTTTTCATAATGCAGTTTACATTTTAACCCTGATGCCAACAAATGAAACAGGTAAAGAAGCTAAAATAATTTTGTTCCTGTAATTTCGGTGGTTAAATGATTAGTTGTCTAAAACCTCTCGTTTTAAAATGGCATGGCCGTAAGTTGAATACCAATACGGCATTGGACAAGTGGCAGCCAAAGACAATTTTTATAGTTTGGTACCCGTTGCCTGGTGCACATAAAATACAGGTAAATTTATCGTTTTTACATAGCCACGCCCAACGTTTTTTACCGTTGATTGATTCATCTCTCGTTACTACCAAAAGACAAGGGAAATGCAAAAATATCAATTACCAGCTTCATCTGAATCTAAACAAGTGGCCTATTCTATTTTTACATTTATTTTTATTTCTACACTTTTTTCTTCAGGTATTGCGTGGGTACAAAATTCAAAAAAGAATTGAAATCAGCATTGTACCTTTTAGAATTTACTTTGTAATAAAATGCTCCTTTTTTTGAGTTTAACTTATCCTTATCCTTCAGCTTTACCAGCAGGTTGGTGGATAATATTTTACGATTGAAATTACCTTTATCAAAGTCAATATTATACACACACTGGTAAAGATTCTGCAGCTGCGGCATGGTGAATTTTGGTGGAAGCAATTCAAACAATAATGGATGCAGTGCTGCTTTGTACCGAAGTTTTTCTTTGGCCAGTTCTACAAATTTTGAGTGATCAAAAATAAGCGCCGGGTATTCATTGATTGGATACCAGGCAGCATGGTAATTTTCATTTATTTGCTGCTTATATTTTTGAACATCGATCAAAGCGAAATAAGCAATGGAAATGGTTCTTTCTTCCGTATCTCTATCCACCTCTGTAAAAGCATGCAACTGCTCCATATACAAACCATCCAGTCCTGTCATGTCTTTCAACACACGGGAGGCAGCATCCTCTGCACTCTCATGTTCCTTTACAAAACCTCCTACAAGACTCCACTTTCCTTTTAAAGGCTCAATACCTCTTTGTATCACCAATAGCTTTAACTCCTGTCCATCGTAGCCAAAAATGATACAATCAACAGCAAATAAAAATCGCTTTTGCTTTGTATAAAGACTCATGAATTTTGTTTAGACAGTATGAAAAACTAAAAAAATAATACGTTCAAAAGGATTAAAAAATTCAGGCATTAAAAATATCTCATTCAAACATTTAAAATAATGAACCATAAAATCCTTTTGAACCAACTAACAGCGTTACCCTACCAAAACTTTGCATACAATGCCACCAAAATCAGCAATATGCTTACAATCATTGCAATAATAGATGGCTTTAATTTAAACATTGTTTTATCTAATTCAAAAGCATTGGCATTTACTTTAGGCCCGGTAAGACTAATTCCTATCATAACAGCCATTGTAATAAAGAAGGCCCAGCCCATGTTAATAAGGAAAGGAATTTCGTAAACGCCTTTACTGTTTATAAATGCTGTGTACATGAAAGTTTCGTGTCCAAAAATGGATACTGCAAAGCTGTTAAAGAAAATAGCCATTACAAACCCAGTAATTAAACCAGCCACTGCAGCAGTACCTGTAGTGCGTTTCCAAAACATACCCAAAATAAACATGGCAAATACCCCCGGACTAATAAAGCCCGTATATTTTTGTATAAATGTAAAACCACCTTCGCCGCCAATGCCTAAAAAATCTTTCCACTCAAATATTACTGCCACCGTAATTGCAACCAACGCTACCATTCTTCCAATCCAAACCATATTTTTCTCAGCAGATTCACCTGTAGATTCAGCCGTTTTTTTCTTAAAATATTTTAAGTAAATATCCAGGGTAAAAATGGTGCCAATGCTGTTTAATTTACCAGCAAGCGATGCAACAATGGCCGCAGTTAATGCTGCAATCGCCAACCCTTTTAAACCTGATGGAAGAAAACCAAGTATGGCAGAATACGCACCATCCATTCCTGTTAAACCAGGCAGGTGGCCATTTTTATGCAACACATATGCAGCTATGCCAGGCAACATTACAATAATGGGCATCATCATTTTTAATAATCCTGCAAACAAAATCCCTTTACGTGCAGTTTCCAAATCGGCTCCCAACGCCCGTTGTGTTATGTATTGGTTACAGCCCCAGTAATTTAAATTCACAATCCACTGTCCTGCAAAATACATGGCAATACCAGGCAGTATCAAATATTTATTTACATCTTCCTGAGATGATGCCGCAGTTGGCTTATCTAATATCATATGAAAATGATCCGGAGCCTGTTTCATTAATTCATTAAATCCTGCTATTGCATCTTTGCCCAAACCAAATTTTTCGCTAACAATAGTTAAGGCAAAATAGATGGTTGCAAATCCGCCTATAATTAAAACAGCTACCTGTATTACATCGGTGTAGCCTATTACCTTCATGCCGCCTAAAGTAATGATGAGCGAAAATACTGCCAGTGCAACCATTACAGTATGCAAATATTCCGGCCCTATCAATCCGCTGATAGCAACTGCACCCAAATACAAAATAGATGTAAGGTTTACAAACACATACAAAAGCAACCAAAAAATTGCCATAATAAGTGACACCGTTTCGTTATACCGCCTTTTTAAAAACTGCGGCATGGTATATATTTTATTTTTCAGGTAAATAGGAATAAACCAAACTGCAATTATGATTAATGCTACTGCTGCTAACCACTCGTAAGCTGCCACTGCAATACCTACAAAATAGCCATTGCCGCTCATGCCAATAAATTGCTCTGCAGAAATATTGGATGCAATAAGTGATGCACCTATTGCCCACCAGGTAAGTGAACCTTCAGCTAAAAAATAATCATGTGAAGCAGAAATGGAGGCTTTCTTCTTTTTATTATATACCCAGTAACCATACCCGGCTACCAGTATAAAATAGATTATAAAAATAAGGATGTCTAGTGTTGATAAACTGTTCATACGCAAGTTGCTGTTTTGTGGTTAAAAATTTTATTTATTATTTATTTGGTAATATACATCACTCCATTTTAAATCATTTTTAAATTGATAAATTTTTGTATTTTTTCCTATCAATGAAAATTCAATGCCTGCCATGTCTGCAAAATCTTCCATGTGTGCAGCAGTTAAATTCTGGCTATAGCCTGTATGATGTGCACCACCTGCCAATATCCAGGCAGCACAGCCGGTTTTCATATCAGGGTATGGTTTCCACAAAACCCTTGCTACCGGAAGCTTTGGCAAATCATGCATGGGTGATACTGCTTCTACCTCGTTAACCAGTAAACGAAAACGGTTACCCATGTCGATGATGGATGCATTGAGTGCAGGCCCTGCTGCTGAATTAAATACCAACCTTACTGGATCATCTTTGCCACCAATGCCCAATGGATGCACTTCGCAACTCGGTTTACCAGCTGCAATGGAAGGACAAATTTCCAACATGTGCGAACCTAGCACCAATGAGTTTTCCGGATCAAAATGATAAGTATAATCTTCCATAAAAGAATTACCACCCGGCAAGCCACTGCCCATCACTTTCATGGCCCGAACAAGAGCGGCTGTTTTCCAATCACCTTCTCCTGCAAAGCCATAGCCACTTTCCATTAATCGCTGTGCAGCAATACCCGGTAGTTGCGCCATGCCATGCAAATCTTCAAATGTATCTGTAAAGCCTTTAAAGTTTCCAGCTTCCAAAAAAGTTCGCAAACCAATTTCAATCTTTGCTGCTTCTCTTAAAGAACTGTTTTGTTCGCCACCTCTCCGCAAAGCAGCAGCCATTTTATATTGATCCTCGTATTCCTGTGTTAACGCATCAATAGCAGCATCGGATGTTTCATTAATTACCTTAACAAGGTCGCCAATGCCATGCGTATTTACAGCGTAGCCAAATTTAAATTCTGCTTCTACTTTATCACCATCCGTTACAGCCACATAGCGCATGTTATCTCCAAAACGAACAAATTTTGCTCTCTGCCAATCGTTCCATCCTGCAGCAGCCCTGCACCAGGTATTTAACTCCTGTATCACTTCCGGATGCTGCCAATGCCCTACTATCACTTTGCGGCTCATCCGCATGCGGCTTACAATAAAACCAAATTCCCTGTCGCCATGTGCGCTTTGGTTAAGGTTCATAAAGTCCATATCAATATCATTCCACGGAATATCACGATTAAACTGTGTATGCAAATGACACAATGGCTTTTGTAAAATCTTTAATCCGCCAATCCACATTTTTGCAGGAGAAAAAGTATGCATCCAGGCAATAATGCCAATGCAATTTTTGGTGTTGTTGGCTTCCTGGCAAACGCTGTAAATTTCTTCTGTAGATTTTACAGTTGGTTTAAAAATAACTTTAACCGGTATGGTTGAATCGCTATCTAAAGACGCTGCAATGGCTTGCGAATGCAATGCCACTTGCTTTAATGTTTCTTCTCCGTATAGGTGCTGACTGCCTGTTACAAACCAAACTTCAAATGCTTTTAAATTTATCATAACTATGTTTTTTCTTCTTTTAAAAAATGCTATTTTAAAAAATCATTGGGGGCATTTATCCAATAGTTCCAATCAACTTTAGCCTGTCCCGATATTTTATCGGGAGCTATTCGCTGCAAGTACGGCACAAATCCAACTCACCTGCCCTCACCGGGCTTTACGCTGCTATCCGCCTCCTGTCCCGATTTTTATCGGGAGCCTTTGAACCCCCATCCCCTAAAGGGGAGTTATTTGAAGTGCCTACTATTTTCTATAGCTGATCATAAATCAAACATTACAGATTTTATTTCATAAATCACAAATCATAAATCACAGCTTCTACCCCCATCCCCTAAAGGGGAGTTATTTGAAGTGCCTACTATTTTCTGTAGCTGATCATAAATCAAACATTACAGATTTTATTTCATAAATCACAAATCATAAATCACAGATTTTGACCCCATCCCCGCTGGCTAGTGGGGAGTTATTTGAGGTGTGTACCCCCATCCCCTAAAGGGGAGTTATTTGAAGTGCTCACTATTTTCTATAGCTGATCATAAATCAAACATTAAAAATAAAACTTCACAGATCATAAATCATAAATCACAGATTCTGACCCCATCCCCGCTGGCTAGTGGGGAGTTATTTGAGGTGTGCACCCCCATCCCCTAAAGGGGAGTTATTTGAAGTGCATACTATTTTCTGTAGCTGTGCATAAATCATACACCATAAATGATACATCACAAATTCTACTTCATAGATCATAAATCACAGATCACAAATTTTGCCCCATCCCCGCTAGCTAGCGGGGAGTTATTTAAAGTGCTTACCCCCATCCCCTAAAGGGGAGTTATTTGAAGTGCTTATTTTTAAGGGTTAGGCACATACTTCGCAAATGAATACTGCTGCGGCCTCGAATAAAAAGTGCTAGAAAATTTCAACAGAATCCGTTAAGAAATCAAGGTTGGTTGAGCCGGGCAGAAACTTCAAAGTATCTTACTACTTACGGCGAGTTCCTTGATTTTAGAATTCTGTGGAAATTTTCAGCCTTTTTATTCGCAGCCTTGATTTTTTTTGTTACTTTTTTGCATCAAGGCAAAAAAGTAAATAGAGTCTAACTCAATACCGAAAAAGCTTTGCGAACAAAGGGCTTAAACCTATTTTTTTTCATTACTGTTTTTAAATCAAACATCACAAATTTTACTTCACAAATTATAAATCACAGATCACAAATTTTGCCCCATCCCCGCTAGCTAGCGGGTAGTTATTTGAAGTGCTTACCCCCATCCCCCATCCCCTAAAGGGGAGTTATTTGAAGTGCTCACTATTTTCTGTAGCTGTGCATAAATAATACATCATAAATGATACATCACGAATTTTGCCCCCATCCCCTAAAGGAGAGTTATTTGAACTGTTTAATATTTTCTATAGCTATTCATAAATCACAGATCACAAATAACACATCAAAAATCATAAATCACAAATCATAAATCACAGATCTTTATTATTGTCCATAATAACTATCCGGTCCATGCTTGCGTTCAAAATGCTTTTTTATTAGTGAATCCTGTAGCCTTGGTGCCTTGGGATTTATCTGTTCTGTCAGCAAAGCCATTTGTGCAATTGATTCCAGCACGGCACTGTTGTACACTGCTTTTTCCGGCGTTTTTCCCCAGGTGAATGGCGCATGATTTGCTACCAAAATCATTTCAATATCTTCATATGTTAATCCCTTTTCCTTTAATGCATTCATAATCTGGAAGCCGGTTTCAAATTCATAATTGCCCCTGATCATTTCATCATTCATGGGTGGCGCACAGGGAATATCAACTGTGTTGTGATCTGCATGCGTAGTACCAAAAATGGGAATGTCCCGCTGGCTTTGGGCCCATGCAGTAGCATAGATAGAGTGGGTATGAACTATACCGCCAATTGTTGGCCAATGCTTATACAACACAGCATGGGTAAGCGTATCAGAAGATGGCCGAAGTGTACCTTCCACCGTTTTACCATCAAAATCTACAATCACCATTTTTGCAGGCGTCAACTCTTCGTAAGGCACACCACTCGGTTTAATGGCAAACACAGCCTTGCTTCTATCAGCAGCACTTACATTACCGAATGTAAAAAGCACCAATCCTAATTTCGGCAATTGCATATTGGCCTTATACGCCGCTTCTTGTATATCCTGGTAGTTGCTCATTTATTATTACTTTTAATGGTCTGCTATTTATTTGCTCATCTAGATTGCTAAACATAGATGAGAGCATCATCTTAACAAAACCTAATTACTAAACTATTTCGGCTCTTCGCTAAACTTAGTGGAATCAACCTTCTGACTGTTCAACCCCAGTAGAAAATTTTCGATAATTTTTACCCAGACTTTATTACCTTAATATGATACGCTCACCTGCAATAAGGTAATTAGGTTTGTGCTATTTGATAATTTTTATACTAAGATTTAACAGCCTTTATTCGTAACCATAAAAATTCAATATCACTAAGTTCACCGAAGAACCAAGAATGCCATTTATACTTATTAAACCACGGAATTTTTATTTTCAATAAACTCACCTAGTTGCTGGTAGCGCTGGAATCGTTTTTTATAGATGCCAACCCTTTCGCTGTTGGGAAAGTAGGTTGCATCAAAACCCTGTCCCATCGCTTGCATGGCATCTTCCACTTTTGGATAGATGCCGGCAGCAGTTGCTGCAAACATGGCTGCTCCCAATGCACAGGTTTGTTCCGATTTATGAATTCGGATAGGCATGTCCATTACATCGGCCATCATTTGCATAATAAAAGGAGATTTTTTTGCAACACCACCAATACCAATCAATCCTTTTACAGGAACGCCCTGCTCGTTAAACCGATCCACAATTGCTTTGGCACCAAAACAAGTTGCTTCAGCTATTGCCCTGAATATTTTTGGAGCATCGGTGCCAAGATTAAGTTCCATTAAAGCGCCTTTTAATAGCTGGTTGGCATCGGGCGTGCGACGACCATTTAGCCAGTCAACCGCCAGTTCACTGTTTTCATCCGGCACTATTTGCTCCGCCATTTTACTCAATTCAAAAATAATATTATTGGATGCTTCTTCAATTAGTATTGCTGCAGTTTCTGCATCAATAATTTTTGATTGTGGCAAAAGCTGCTGTAGTGGCCAGGCCAGTATATTTTTAAACCAGGCATAGGCATCTCCAAAGGCAGACTGACCTGCCTCCATACCCATCATACCGGGAATAACAGAACCGGGCACCTGCCCGCAAATACCCTTTATCAGTTTACCATCTACTTCTGCCATAGGCGCCACTAGCATATCACAGGTGGAAGTGCCCATTACTTTACTTAAATGATAGGGTTCTATTTGACCACCCACAGCGCCCATATGTGCATCAAAGGCGCCTGCTCCAATTACAACATTGGTTGACAGGCCGAGTTTTCGTGCCCATTCAGTAGAAAGATTACCCACTGATTGATCGGAAGTATAGGTGTCTGTAAAAAGCTTTTCTGTAAAACCATCCAGCAATGGATCGAGTGTTGCGAAAAATTTGTTTGGCGGCAGGCCGCCATATTCCTTACTCCACAAAGCCTTGTGGCCGGCGCTGCAAACGCCTCTTTTCAATTCACTTATATCTTTTCCACCGGTTAATAAAAATGGAATCCAATCGCAATGCTCTACCCATGAATGAGTGGCGGCACTAACTTTTTTGTCTGCCCGCAAAATGTGCAACAGCTTGGCCCAAAACCATTCGGAAGAATATATGCCCCCTACGTATTGAAGATAATTGACCAGGAATTTTGTTGCGTGCGCATTAATTTCTGCAGCCTCACCGGTACCGGTATGGTCTTTCCACAATACAAACATAGCATGAGGGTTTTGCTCAAACTCCGGCAAAAGTGCCAGCGGGGTTCCTGTACTATCAACCGCCACGGGGGTAGAGCCGGTTGTGTCTACAGAGATGGCCTTAATGTTGGATGCCACTTCAGTTCCGGCTTGCTGCAAACAGGCTTTAATGCTGTACTCCAACCCTTCTATATAATCAAGCGGATGTTGTCGAAATTGATTTTGGGAAGCATTGCAATACAAGCCGTTCTTCCAGCGGGGATAATAAAAAACGGAAGCAGCAACTTCTTTTCCGTTTAATGCATTTACGATTATGGAGCGAACTGAATCTGTCCCATAGTCCACACCTATTACAAATTGATCATTCATATCTGGCAGCAATTATTTACCAAATATAAATTTATTTGTAAAATTGACAATTATTTTTTTAAATTATTTTTTCGCTGTGGTGAAACAGTTCTTTTATGAACAAAAAGAGGAATATTTAAAAAAGATTACTTCATCCCAATTGAGTCCGAAGTCTGTTGGATTGTAGAAAATGTAAATTATTTTTCAGTTTCTATTAAATCGATGGTTGATAACAATATTTTTCGTGGGTCAAGCTCTATTGTTGCCGGCTTTTTTACCATGGGAAAAACAAACGTTCCTGATTGGTTTTTTATATAAACTTTTTTAAGAACAGGTGCATTATTTCCGGGTACATTAATAGCAATATCCAGCGGAAAATTATACAGCTCATCTTGTTTTTGTAGCTGATTAATTGTTACTGCAAGTTGCTTTTTAATAGGGTCATATTTCCATCCTGCCTGTAGTTTTATTAATCCTCCACGGTGTAGCCATTGATTAAAAAAAATTGTCAAATCCTGTTTTGACGCCTTTTGCATTTCTACTTGAAAATCGTTGGAAGATGCATTTGAGTTCATATACTTTTTATAGTACGATTGAATCCCTTTTTTAAAAGCAGCTTCCCCAATCATATCCCTCAACATGAGTAACACACAGGCTCCTTTTTGATAGGTAACTGTATTGGTAACATCCCCTTCTTCAGCAGTCCGGTCGGCAACTATTGAATACGAAGAATCCTTTGCATAATATTTATAAAATGATTGTTTCGCTTTTTCCCATTCACTTAAAGATGCGGCTTTGCCATATTGATGTTCAATAAACAGCATGGTAAAACACGTTGCAAAACCTTCGCTCAGCCAGGCATCATCCCAGGTGTTTTCAGTAACACCATTTCCAAACCATTGATGTGCCAGTTCATGAATAATAACATTTCTTGTTCTTACCGACCTGTCGCCTGTAACCAATTTATCCGAGTACCCGATGGCAGAGGCAGCTTCCATACCGCCACTAACTACAGGGGATTCAATGTTAGCCAGCTTTTCATAAGCAAAGGGACCAATGTAATTGGAAAAAAAAGTTAACACCTCTTTAGTTGGCACAGCAAAATCATAGAAGCCGGCAATTCTATCTTTTGAATAAACCCAGGATTCAATTGATTTATTATCAAACCTGTCAACATATTGAACTGCAAAATTTGCGACGCCAACAGTATATAACCAGGGAGCAATCGGTACAGCTTGTTTCCAATCAGTCAATTTGGTGGAATCGTTGATAATGGATTCCTCCATTAATAAACCATTGGCTACCACTTTATATTGTAATGGAGCTTTTATAATAAATTCGCAGGTAGCTTTATCGTAAGGATGATCTATCAGGGGTAGCCAGTTCCTTGCTTTGTTGGGCCAGTTATCACTAAAAAAAGACCGGTCTCCATATTTTGTTGGCCCTATATGTAGTCCATCTGCAGGTTCACCATGGTAAGTAATTTGATAAATAATTTCCTTACCTGCTACTGAAACCTGGGTTAGGTTTATCAGTAATGCGTTATTACTATGAGTGTAGGAAATAGTTTTATCCAGTGAACTAATTGCATCTACAACCATTCCTTTTCCATCTAGTCCTTTGTTTGTTAAATCGAGCCTGAATTGCTTTACGCCAGACTGTTTAAAATAAGCAGTTACAAAAGCAGTTGCATCAATTTCATTTGATTTATCAGACAGGGTAATATTAAACTGATAGTTTTTTATGTCAATCCTTTTATCAATAGGATAATGATCTGCAAAAACAATTTTTACAGCAATAAATAAATACAGGATAAAAAGGATTGAGTATTTAAATCTTTTCATAAACCAGGTTTTAAATATTTTTTTACTGTTGCACTACTAAGTTTCTGAAACCCCAGCTAAGCCTGTATGACCTCACCCCCAACCTCCCGATGCATCGGGACGGGCTCTCTCCGAAGGAGAGGGGAGCTTGACACTGATACCTCAAAGCTCTTTTCTTATTCGATTAGTGGACTCATTTTTCTTGTACGCTAATTTAGAATCAGCTTTGCATTTTCCAGTTCTATTCCGTAAAACAGCAGTGCACTTATAGTATGCTCCAAAGCCCGCCCGGCCAAGCCCCGCCAGAATGTATCTCCCGGGCTGGCGTTCGGACGGGGAGAGGGGCTAGAACCCCTAACCCGTAAGCGTTTTAGAGTTATGGCAGAGTTTTATTCGGACATTAGTGATGTTTTTATAAAGTCAACTCAAATAAAATTTATTGAATAGTAATCTTCTTCAAATAAAATCCGTTTACATCAATTCCCGGCGGGGTGTTGCTGTTTAAAAGGATTCCTTCTTTAGTCAACATTAGCTTTTCTGTTTTATTATTTGTAGTAACCTCAACCGGTAAATCCATAAAATAATTATTGATTTTTACCTCGTATTTATGGTATCCCGTTTCTTTTACATTGATATCAAGTACATCCGTTGTTCTTAAATAAAAATCAAAAAAAGGTTGGATGTTTTTGCCGGATGCTTTGCTGAATAGCTGTTCTACATCGGCGGTAGTAACAAAATTATCGTAGGTATACGCCGGGTCGGTAGCCAGCTTTTTTAAGGTGGCTAAAAATATTTCATCGCCAATTAAAAATCTAAGGCTATGCATAAAAAATGAGCCTTTTGTATAAATATCTCCTCCGGAATAAGTTTCTGCCTCCGTTAACTCATCACCTTGCACTACAGCCTTTTTGTTTTTTATACTTCGCCTGTGCTTATCTATTATTTCATTGTAAGCTTCCTGTCCCCCCAATTCAAACATACACAACGCTTCTGCATAGGTTGCAATACCTTCCTGTATCCACATATGCGCCCAGTCTTTATTGGTAACCTTATTGGCCCACCACTCATGCGCATATTCATGAAACAAATTGGCAGAGTAGTCTTGTCCCCCAATTGTTTTGTAATCAAATTTATTTTGAAAGGTGATCATAGTTTGGTGCTCCATTCCGGGGTTCGGAACCTCGGCTATGCCGATTTTCTCTTTAGCCCAGGGGTATTCACCAAAGTATTTTTCTAAAATTTTTGTATCCCTGATTTTTGTTTGAATCAATTTTTTTGCATGGGCAGTATCTTCTTCCAATACATAGTACTCAATGGGCACTTTATTCCCGTTTATGGTTGTGTAGGTATCGGTAACTACTTTATATTTTCCGATATTGAATAGTATACAATAATTACTAATGGTATAATTTGTTTTCCAATAAAAGGTTTTCTTATCTTTTTTTGTAATTACCTTTTGTAATAAGCCCGGACCGGCAACTACAAGATCAGCGGGTACTGTAATATTTACATCTGCGCCTTCGTTGGGCTCATCACTTGGATGATCCTTACAGGGGAAATATACTTTTGGTCCTGTACTTTGGCAATTAATAGCAATCCAGGGATTTCCGTTAGTATCTTTTGTAAAGGTAAATCCACTACCCCAGGGTGGCCTTACAGCAATGGGGGGTATTCCGCCGTATTCAACGTGAATAAGTTGTTGCCCTTGTTTAAATCCACCGCTATGGGTAATATAAATTTTATCATTTTGATGATTAAATTTAACGACTCTATTGTTTACTTTTATTTTTGTTACCAGCATCTCATCTAATAAATCGAGTAGCAGCGTATCTGTTTGTTTTGATAAAATCAACAATATTTCAACACTCCCTTTAATAGATTGTTGGTTGATGTCCACATTTAGATTAATGGTATAATGCCTTATATCCATTATTGCCTGCAGGGGATTCAATTTACCCCCGGAACTAATTTTACTAATATCACGGGTTTGACTTTTTATATTATTGGGGAAAAGCAATACCATAAATAAAACTACACAGCCATACATACAATGCTGTCTTAATTTTTTATTGTTGGTTGTGAATCGGCAGGCCATAATGATAAGGGGTTTTAATAAGATTAAAACCAAATATGCTAACTGGAAATAAACACTTTGCTTGTGATCCAGGGATATTGATTTTATTAATCTTTGTGATGAGGGTTTGATAGAAATTAATTTGTTAAACTAAAATAAGCTTTACAGGATTAATAGAACCTATTATTTAGTTAGGCTTGAAAACTATTGAGGTAATATGGCTTTGTAGGGGAGGAAATAGGAATATAATTTTGGAACGTTTTTATTATGGTAAAACAGGTAATGCTAACACCTTCCATTCATTTTTTCTTTTAAAGCGGCATAGCGGAATGGCGCAATACTTTTGGATTTTCCATGTTACCTCGTCCTATACATTCATTGCAACACACAGCTCAACCTTTTCCCTTTTTTATTTTCAACTTTTAATAGTATATAAAGATGCTATTTGTAAGACATCACTGGCATTTATAGGGATTTAAAGAATTATAAATATCACCCATCTACTTTGCGATGTGAATTCTGGTATTGCTGCTAATATGATAAATTACCCATTTGATTATTTATACAATTCATTTGCTTATTTTACAATCAAATTAATTTCCTTGCCACTTCCCGAAGAACAGATACTTACCCTTGCCCCTGATGAAGCTTCCAAAAAATCCGGGAGAGATTTAGCCAACCCTTCCAAATGGGTGAGCAAAGGCGCCAATGAACAGGCGCTTTGGGGCGAAGCGCAGGGCAGCGGCAGCAAGCCTTATCAAACGCAAATAGACCTTATCAATATCGCTTTTAAATGTAGCTGCCCCAGCAGAAAATTTCCTTGTAAACATGGATTGGGATTGATGTTGTTTTATTCAAGACAGCAAAATGCTTTTTCTGATACCGAAGCGCCAGCATGGGTAACAGACTGGCTAAGTAAACGCACCGAAAAAGAAGAAAAGAAAGTCACCAAAGAAGAAAAGCCGGTTGATGAAGCGGCACAGGCTAAACGGCAGCAGGCCAGGCAAAGTAAAGTTGCTGATGGTATTGAAGAACTGCATTTATGGATGAAAGATATTGTGCGCAATGGTATCTTAAATATTCCGGAAAAAGGCTTTGCCTATTTTGAAAATATGGCCAAACGCATGGTAGATGCGCAATCGCCCGGTTTGGCAAATATGATTCGCAATTTAGGCGAAAGCAATTTTTATGCAGAAGGTTGGCAGAGTATATTTATGGATCAATTGACTGCGATCTACTTAATAACTGCAGGCTATAGTAATAGCGAGACAACTGACGTAACCCTTCAGCAGGATATCAAAACATGGATCGGTTTTACACAAAATCAGGAAGAATTAAAAGTGCAAACAGGCACAACCGACACCTGGCTCGTACTTTCCAAACAAACGACCGAAGTAGATAATATTACTACAGAACGCAACTGGCTCTTTGGAACTTCCAGCAGCCAGTATGCGCTGGTGCTGCAATTTATTATACGTGGTCAGGGCGGTGTACATACATTTACTCCCGGTATGTTTATACAGGCCGAGCTGGTATTTTATCCATCGGTGGCGCCTTTGCGTGCCATTGTAAAAAGACAAATTCCCGGCAATGTTGTTAACGGTTTTAAATGCTTTAATAACTGGCAGCAGATAATTGAAACAGAAACGATGCTCAGCAGCAGTATGCCCGTAAGAAGTGAACGTCCATTTATCATTCAACAATTGAAACCAGTGCAATACAATAACCAGTGGTGGCTGCAGGATGAGGAGCAAAAAATGATGCAATTGAAAAACGAACATAAAACCATCTGGAAAATTTTATCACTCAGCGGTGGCAACGCACTGGATATGGTGGTGATTGGCAAAGAAGATAAATACGAACCGGTAGGTGTGTGGTATAAAAATGAGTACAAGATTTTGTAACCGGCTGCACCGCACTGATAAAGCTTCATCCGATAGCTATCGGATGGTGACACCCTATTGACAATTAGAATATATATGAAGCAGGCAAATAGTAACGTAACAATAATAATAAGACTGTCAATTTAAATCTTAAACCAACAATTCAAGTTCTCCGCCGCGGCGGAGACAGGGGCTTATGGAATTCTGGAACAACATCATCAACACCGCCATGGTTGGCACTGATAAGAAACAGATCAGCGCCGCTGAATTGCCTGCAGACCTGCAGGAAGCAGCCACCATTATTTATGCGAACGAAGCAATTGATAAGGAAGAAAAATTTTTACAAATAACTGCGGTGGCTTTTAATTACCGGCAGGCAGGTGTAATGCCATTGCACAAAGAAACCGTTACCTTACCCCAATGTGCTCCAGAAGAAAAAACCTACTGCAATACATCAGCCATGCAGGTATTGAAAGATATCCAGTCTGAAGAAAGCATTCCTTTACTTAAGTTTTGGCTGCAACAATGCAATGTAAAAGATCAGCTGGTGCAACCGGAATTCATTCCTTCATTATTGGCTGAAGGTGTGCAACAAAAAAAATTACAAACCCTTATTGTAGCTTGTTGTGGCAAACGGGGTGAATGGCTTAGCAGCTTTAATGAAGCCTGGAATTTCTCGCAAAACCAAACAGCAGAACAACGTTGGCAAACCGGTACACCCGAACAAAGAAGAGCAATTTTAAAAGATACCAGGACAAGTGATCCGGCATTGGCAAGAGAGTGGCTGCAACAAACCTGGCCGCAGGAAGATGCCAATACCAAAACAGCCTTCCTCGAAATATTTGCCATCAATATCAGTGAAACTGACATTATTTTTTTAGAATCATTGTCTGCAGAAAAAAGTAAAAAGGTAAAGGAAGAAGCCATTAACTTATTAAAGTGCATTCCAGCTTCAGCCATTGTGCAATTGTACCAGCAGGTATTACAGTTGTCAGTTCAGTTGAAAAAAGAGAAAGCCCTGTTCGGCTTATCCAGCAAAATGGTGTTGCAATTCCAATTGCCACCAGTTTTTGACGAAAGCATTTTTAAAACGGGTATAGACAAACTGAGTAACAATAAAGAATTTACAGACGATGAGTTTATTCTCATTCAATTAATACAATCGGTGCCACCCACATTTTGGGAAAAGCAATTGGCTGTTGATCCGAAAACAATCATTGAACAATTTCAGAAAGATGATATTGGAAAAAAGATGATGCCCGCTTTGGTAATTGCCACTACCAAATTTAAAGATGCACAATGGGCAATTCATTTAATGCAGCATAGTTCGGTTTTTTATATCGAAATCATTCCGTTACTTCCGTTGCAGCAGCAAGAACAATATAGCAACCAGTTTTTTGAGCAGTTTGCTGATAGCATCATACAGTATGCAGTGCAGAGAGATACCGAATGGAGCACTACACTTACAAAAAATATCTTCAGACATTTGGCTAAAAATCCATACAATTATACCCGTTCATTTTTTAGTCAGTACATTCATTTAATACCGGCACCCATCGTGGCAGAGCTAGAAAAATGCACGCCGCCGGAAGAGCACTTACGCACCATGTGGAGCAATACTTCTGATTATATTATCAAACTGATCTCATTAAAAATTCAAACACTCAAAGCTTTTAACGACTAAATAAATATTATGGCAACCATCTTACGTCAGCATGCAGAACAATTATTTGCGCAGGAACTGGAAGAGTTAAAAAAACAGGACAGCGATAAATTACCCACCAACTGGAACATGTCGCCACAGTCGGTAGTAACTTATTTAATGGGTGGCAAACTTAAAAATGGTTTTGAAGTTTCGCCCAAATACATTGGCAATAAACGCCTGATGGAAATTGCGGTTGCTACCCTTACAACAGACCGGGCCTTGCTGCTATATGGTTTGCCGGGTACTGCAAAAAGCTGGGTGAGCGAACACCTTGCAGCCGCTATCAGTGGCGACTCTACGCTGGTGGTGCAAGGCACGGCAGGTACCGGTGAAGAAGCCATCCGTTATGGATGGAACTACGCAAGGTTACTGGCAGAAGGACCTTCAGAAAGAGCGATTGTAGAAACACCGGTCATGCGGGCAATGAAAGATGGCAAGATTGCAAGGATAGAAGAACTTACCAGAATTGGCGCCGATGTGCAGGACGCATTGATCACCATCCTTTCAGAAAAATCACTACCGATACCTGAATTAAATACAGAGGTTCAATCCATCAGGGGCTTCAACATTATAGCCACAGCCAACAACCGGGATAAAGGCGTGAACGAATTGAGCAGTGCATTGAAGCGCAGGTTTAATACAGTGATTTTGCCGGTGCCAGATTCGATGGATGAAGAAATAGATATTGTAAGGCGACGAGTGGAGAGTTATAGCAAAGTTATGGAGCTGCCTGCGGAGCCACCGGCCTTGCAGGAGATCAGGAGAATCGTAACCATCTTCCGGGAGTTGCGGAGTGGTGTAACACTGGATGGTAAAACAAAAGTAAAAATGCCGAGCGGAACATTGAGTACCGCCGAAGCCATATCTGTTGTAAACAACGGTTTGGCCATGGCAGCTTATTTTGGAGATGGTCAGTTAAAAGCAAATGACCTTGCTTCCAGCATCATTGGTGCCGTAATAAAAGATCCGGTGCAGGATAAACTGGTATGGCAGGAATATTTGGAAACGGTTGTAAAACCAAGAGAGGAGTGGAAGGATATTTACAGGGCTTGCAGGGATATGTAACCCCCATCCCCTAAAGGGGGGCAAGGCAGAAAGCCCCCGGCCCCTGAAGGGGAGTATGGCAAGAGTTTGATGATGCACATGGAATAAATATTTAAATTTTGTTCAATGCCAGAAGCACAAAACATAGAATATAAGCGTAGTTGGCACGATGATTACCTAAAATGGGCTTGTGGTTTTGCCAATGCGCAGGGGGGTGCAATTTTTATTGGAAAAGATGACAATGAAAAAGTGGTAGGCGTTTCTGATTATAAGAAATTAATGGATGATATTCCCAATAAAGTAAAAGATTTGATGGGCATTTTGGTTGAAGTAAACCTGCACGAAGAAAGCGGCTTGTACTATATTGAAATAATTACCCTGCCATATTCGGTGCCTATTTCTTTCCGTGGCAGGTATTACTATCGAAGCGGCAGCACCAAACAAGAATTGATTGGCACTGCACTCACTGAATATTTACTTCGCAAAAGCGGAAAAACATGGGATGAGGTAAGCGAACCAACAGCTACACTTGACGACATTGATGACACCAGTTTAAAATCATACATAACTGCAGCCCTTCATGCTGGCAGAATTGCAGATGTGGAGGGATTAAGCAAATCAGATTTGATTGCTAAACTTCGTTTGACAGATGATTACGGAAACATTAAAAGAGCAGCCATTGTTATGTTTGGAAAAAATCCAGCAAGGTTTTTCAATAATTGTGCGGTAAAAATTGGGCGCTTCCGGAAAGACAGCAGCGACCTGAGATTCCAGGAGATAGTGGAAGGG
>Ga0163154_10000341_pt1 | contig 69711 bp, 51 predicted proteins | sample OliLakLV19MP9P1_FD_148649 | JGI IMG/M metagenome (GOLD analysis project Ga0163154, IMG submission 148649) | Freshwater microbial mat bacterial communities from Lake Vanda, McMurdo Dry Valleys, Antarctica - Oligotrophic Lake LV.19.MP9.P1 | ecosystem: Environmental > Aquatic > Freshwater > Lake >... | reverse complement strand
CCTTGGCTTTTGCTTTAAGAATAGCTGATTCTATTTCTGTTGATGGAATCGCTATTTCTATTGCTTTAAATATCTCGCTACTTTTGAGCTTGGGAGATTCTAATAATAATTTTTTGTACGGCACTATGCTGGATTTACTTTTTTGTACATCATACCTAGTTTACCACTTGTTCGGTCTTAAGTAAACCGTATTGGTTTCAATCCCTGATAGGGGTTTAGGTTGATTGCAATCGCGCATCCTACACGCGCACTGCAAACCAATTAGGAGTTTCAATCCCTGATAGGGGTTTAGGTTGATTGCAATACATCATCTACGACGTTGAATCTCGAACAGCAGTCGGGTTTCAATCCCTGATAGGGGTTTAGGTTGATTGCAATGTTGGAAGATGCCGATGATCTATGGAGTAGCAATTATGTTTCAATCCCTGATAGGGGTTTAGGTTGATTGCAATGGCTCGGCTCACAGGTAAACGTGATTTTTGCATTCTTCCTGTTTCAATCCCTGATAGGGGTTTAGGTTGATTGCAATTCTACCTGGTTCAGCGCACTTTCACAAGCTTGTTCGTTTCAATCCCTGATAGGGGTTTAGGTTGATTGCAATAACAGTGCGAGTTAATCTTGAAATCGCTACAAACTAGTTTCAATCCCTGATAGGGGTTTAGGTTGATTGCAATCTTTCTCAACTTGCGCCTCAGTGGGTCTGGGATACGGTTTGTTTCAATCCCTGATAGGGGTTTAGGTTGATTGCAATCGACCGGATATGTAGTTGGAAAAGATGCAACCTTGTTTCAATCCCTGATAGGGGTTTAGGTTGATTGCAATCTCTCGAATTTTGCTGCACTTGAATGGATTAATGGTTTCAATCCCTGATAGGGGTTTAGGTTGATTGCAATCTCTCTGTCGAGTAGACTTCCCAGCTAGGAAATGCTTGTTTCAATCCCTGATAGGGGTTTAGGTTGATTGCAATTTTTGCGGAACCACAAACAAACAGGAATTCTTGCAAGTTTCAATCCCTGATAGGGGTTTAGGTTGATTGCAATCAGTCGGCGACATTATGGGCGGGGAATCTTTATTCGCTGTGGTTTCAATCCCTGATAGGGGTTTAGGTTGATTGCAATCTAACTCTTTAACAACATCCTCGTCTTCGGCGATCTTAGTTTCAATCCCTGATAGGGGTTTAGGTTGATTGCAATTTAGCGCCAGTCCCCCCTGTCCCCCATTTTCAGTTGTTTCAATCCCTGATAGGGGTTTAGGTTGATTGCAATCATAGTTAATAGCCTAATAGTTACTTTTATAATGTTTCAATCCCTGATAGGGGTTTAGGTTGATTGCAATGGAGTGAGGTATTTTCGGTAATCGTTCAATGTCTTGTTTCAATCCCTGATAGGGGTTTAGGTTGATTGCAATTTTATCAAGGGTTGATTTTTGCTGCCGGAACAGGCGGGTTTCAATCCCTGATAGGGGTTTAGGTTGATTGCAATGCCAGGAGAATGTTGAAGCCTGTAATTTGTGAGAGTTTCAATCCCTGATAGGGGTTTAGGTTGATTGCAATCAGGCTCAACAGGGGTTACAGAATTATCGTCAACGTTTCAATCCCTGATAGGGGTTTAGGTTGATTGCAATGCTTTACGCGCTTTTTAGAAGCTGTTCAACTTGTCGATGTTTCAATCCCTGATAGGGGTTTAGGTTGATTGCAATAAGCGGCCCCTAATGTCCGATCTCAAAGATTCCGGCGTTTCAATCCCTGATAGGGGTTTAGGTTGATTGCAATGCAGGTTGTTCCACAAGGGTTGGGGTTCCTCCTATGTTTCAATCCCTGATAGGGGTTTAGGTTGATTGCAATACGAAACACCACACAGCCCCAACAGCAGGGCAGCTCCAATGTTTCGATCCCTGATAGGGGTTTAGGTTGATTGCAATTTGTGATTAGCTCATCGTAGAAGCCCCTGTAATCGGGTGTTTCAATCCCTGATAGGGGTTTAGGTTGATTGCAATATTAAGGGAGTTGTCGAAGTAATCAGATCGAATGTTTCAATCCCTGATAGGGGTTTAGGTTGATTGCAATCTTACAATTAAAGACGCTAATCCGGCACTAGCTGGTGTTTCAATCCCTGATAGGGGTTTAGGTTGATTGCAATCGGATCTGCGGTCTTGTCAGTCAGGGCACGGTTGTTTCAATCCCTGATAGGGGTTTAGGTTGATTGCAATAATCAGGAAGTACCGATGATCGACCATTACTCAGTTTCAATCCCTGATAGGGGTTTAGGTTGATTGCAATCGGAAAACGACCGCCGAGACGGACGGACAAACGACAGTTTCAATCCCTGATAGGGGTTTAGGTTGATTGCAATTAGGAGCATGGATGATTGGCGATACTAACTACGGCGTTTCAATCCCTGATAGGGGTTTAGGTTGATTGCAATCTCTGCGTACCGATTCCCTACATCAAGCGCAGCGTTTCAATCCCTGATAGGGGTTTAGGTTGATTGCAATTTGGTGGGGTGCCTGCTCAGATCATCCCTTGCAAGTTTCAATCCCTGATAGGGGTTTAGGTTGATTGCAATGTTAGGCCGTTGCTGCAAATCCACCTGACAGACGTTTCAATCCCTGATAGGGGTTTAGGTTGATTGCAATATTAGTGGAGGCAATGGCGATCGCTAAATGCCGCAAAGTTTCAATCCCTGATAGGGGTTTAGGTTGATTGCAATGCGGACTTACCCAATCGCGATCGATGTTGGGCTTCGGCGGTTTCAATCCCTGATAGGGGTTTAGGTTGATTGCAATTTCTGGCTTTAAAGCCTGCTGCAGTTGGTAATGGTGTTTCAATCCCTGATAGGGGTTTAGGTTGATTGCAATAAGATTTTGCCTAGTGTTGCTCTATCTTTCAGCGTTTCAATCCCTGATAGGGGTTTAGGTTGATTGCAATCCTATCAATTTGATTCTGGATGCCTAGTAAGCCGTTTCAATCCCTGATAGGGGTTTAGGTTGATTGCAATTACGATTGAAAATATCAGTACATCAACCGCACCAATGTTTCAATCCCTGATAGGGGTTTAGGTTGATTGCAATCAGATACTGAACATGGAGACATAAGCAGCAATGTAGTTTCAATCCCTGATAGGGGTTTAGGTTGATTGCAATTCCGTTTAATGCGAAACTTCTTTGTGCGACCAGCGAGGTTTCAATCCCTGATAGGGGTTTAGGTTGATTGCAATCCCAGTCTACAAGAAAAACAGTTGGGGAAGTTTCGTTTCAATCCCTGATAGGGGTTTAGGTTGATTGCAATCTTAGCGCCGGCACGTCGAACGCCGACAGCAAAGTTTCAATCCCTGATAGGGGTTTAGGTTGATTGCAATAGTAACCGTCGATCCTCTCGAAGCATCAGTAGTGGTTTCAATCCCTGATAGGGGTTTAGGTTGATTGCAATCAGGGTTTTTTGGCGATCGGCAGCAGTCAAATTAGTTTCAATCCCTGATAGGGGTTTAGGTTGATTGCAATTAAGTAATAAAATTATAGGAGTACAGTTCTTAGTAAGTTTCAATCCCTGATAGGGGTTTAGGTTGATTGCAATGCTTGAGCGAAACCACACCGGAACCGTTCAAGCCTGTTTCAATCCCTGATAGGGGTTTAGGTTGATTGCAATGCGGCAAAGCTTCAGACAACCAACTGGATAAACTGGTTTCAATCCCTGATAGGGGTTTAGGTTGATTGCAATCTACTAAGGAAGATGCGACATTCAGCATCCTGGCGTTTCAATCCCTGATAGGGGTTTAGGTTGATTGCAATTTTGTGCGATCGCCTCAGAACGCCCCATGATTTGGTTTCAATCCCTGATAGGGGTTTAGGTTGATTGCAATCCTTGATTTCATCACGGCTGTGATTGTCGAGACAGTTTCAATCCCTGATAGGGGTTTAGGTTGATTGCAATTGCAGCGGAGTCGGTGCCGGCTTCCCTTATGCCGGAATCAGTTTCAATCCCTGATAGGGGTTTAGGTTGATTGCAATGATCGAACCTCTACGACTTGGAGGGCACGAAAAATATGTTTCAATCCCTGATAGGGGTTTAGGTTGATTGCAATTGACGCGAAAGCTCGTGTGATGGGAGTTTCGGAGACTGGTTTCAATCCCTGATAGGGGTTTAGGTTGATTGCAATGTTACGAAGTTGGAGGGACAATCGGCGAACATTTAGTTTCAATCCCTGATAGGGGTTTAGGTTGATTGCAATTTTCAAATTGGAGCGACTAATTACACACTGGCTGCTATTCCGTTTCAATCCCTGATAGGGGTTTAGGTTGATTGCAATCTGGGGATTGACCCCCGCCAACAGCAACCGCAAATGTTTCAATCCCTGATAGGGGTTTAGGTTGATTGCAATCCGGCACCGACACGCCCCAGCCGCCAAGCCGGCGAGTTTCAATCCCTGATAGGGGTTTAGGTTGATTGCAATTTTAGAGCTATCTCAAAAGCTCAGAGGAGCCAATCTGTTTCAATCCCTGATAGGGGTTTAGGTTGATTGCAATTCGGGAGCCATCGCCGGAAATTTGTATCCCATCGTGTGCCCGTTTCAATCCCTGATAGGGGTTTAGGTTGATTGCAATAACAATGACTACACCCGCATCCACGAAGCCCAAGTTTCAATCCCTGATAGGGGTTTAGGTTGATTGCAATGTCCGATCGAGCTTGCCTCATGTTCCATAGCTTCGCGGTTTCAATCCCTGATAGGGGTTTAGGTTGATTGCAATGAATTTTGGAAACGACAAGGATTGATAGTGGAATGCCGGGGTTTCAATCCCTGATAGGGGTTTAGGTTGATTGCAATTCGAGCTTTTTCCAAAAGCGGGGGCGTTTGCCCTTGTTTCAATCCCTGATAGGGGTTTAGGTTGATTGCAATTTGGCAATATATGCCGGAGCAAACCTAGTAGTAGTTTCAATCCCTGATAGGGGTTTAGGTTGATTGCAATTTTCACCAGCAGCTTGATTGAATTTGTAGCAAGTAGTTTCAATCCCTGATAGGGGTTTAGGTTGATTGCAATGTAGTCGAGCCTCAAGCGCTTTTATCTTGTCTTGTGTGTTTCAATCCCTGATAGGGGTTTAGGTTGATTGCAATCAAGCTGCCAGCCAGTCGAACACTCCCATCCATTTCTGAGTTTCAATCCCTGATAGGGGTTTAGGTTGATTGCAATCCTAGCTCGTCGCTCCGACAATTCACGTCGCGTTGTTTCAATCCCTGATAGGGGTTTAGGTTGATTGCAATGCAATTCTTAGTGGCACTGAAGGAGAAATACGGGTTTCAATCCCTGATAGGGGTTTAGGTTGATTGCAATCCACAAAAATTTTGCTTGTTACCGGCAAGCTAGGTTTCAATCCCTGATAGGGGTTTAGGTTGATTGCAATATCCCAAAAAGGAAATAGCGCACCGATCATCAGAATGTTTCAATCCCTGATAGGGGTTTAGGTTGATTGCAATGTCGCCACAACTCGCGGCGTGAATATTGGCAGTCGCGGAATTATGTTTCAATCCCTGATAGGGGTTTAGGTTGATTGCAATTCATCCTTATTTTTGATGTATCCAGTGTTAGGTTAAGGTTTCAATCCCTGATAGGGGTTTAGGTTGATTGCAATCTTGCGATCGTCTCAGTATCGAGTTCTTTTTTCCTGTTTCAATCCCTGATAGGGGTTTAGGTTGATTGCAATTCGAGAGCCCACTTCAGCCCGATCGCTGGCAAGTTCTCCTGTTTCAATCCCTGATAGGGGTTTAGGTTGATTGCAATTAATTGTGGATGGGGTTCATTCACGAAATCTGCGTTTCAATCCCTGATAGGGGTTTAGGTTGATTGCAATAGCAGGTTTATGGAAGCCTTACTCTATTTGGTTTTCAAGGTTCGTTTGCGATGACCTAAACTAAAAGTATCATTTCAGCCTCTGGGTTGTCAAGAGGCTACTGCCCAAAATCTCTGAAATCGTTTCCCAGTAACGCTTTCAGCGTTTGCGACGATCGATTTTGACTCCAGACAGCCTCAACCCCTTATCCCTCATGGAATCCAGCCACTTTTTTTCAGGCCCGCTTTTTTACACCTACCCATCGTCGCAAAATACAAAAGAGGAGCCCCGCGACTCCTCTCTCCAAACCCTCCAAACCAGTTCAGCCTCTCAAACAAAAAATACCGTATTGTCCCTCGGAGGATCTCCACCAATCCGTTCCACCTTACCCTGACAGCAAGCGCACAGAGAATAGAAACGGATATTATCTCGATCGCACTTAAGGAGCTTACTCAAGCGCGATCGCAACTTAGCATACTGAGTCGGAGTCAGTTCGCACTCAAAAATACTGTACTGTACCCACTGCCCGTAAGACTTGAGAATGCTGTGTATCTTAGTCCGCCGGTTGTCATCGGAAACATCGTAACTCACAACAAAATACATAATAAACCTCCGCGATCGCTCTTATCTGATTACCAAAGGCGGATATTTGTCAATTTCCCCCATCAAATACTTCGCCAACAGCCGCGCCTGAATTTCAAAAGCTTCTTGGTAAGTATGCTGAACACCCATCACCGGATGCTTAAATTTAGATTGCTTCTTTTCTTCGTACAGGCGCAGAAAAATTTTCAACCCATCCTTAGTCAAAGAAACAGCCCCGCTCAACGGTTCAGTTATAAAATCATCAGGACTCAACTGCCCCTTATTTACAGCCGAAAACACCAGCACATCCACAACCAAAGGGCGAAACTCTTCCATCAGATCCAAAGCCAAAGAAGGGCGGCCGTAACGTTCCAAATGCAAGTATCCTAAATAAGGATCAAACCCTACAATATTTACAGCACTTTGAACGTCATGTCGCAGCAAGGAATAGCCCAAACTTAACAAAGCATTAACCGGATCGGTTGGAGGACGGCGGCGGCGCGCTTCAAATTGGAACTTTGAGGATTTGATTAACTGGTTGAAACAGCCAAAATAAGCCGCACTGCCAGCCCCTTCCAAGCCTCTGAGAGAAGCGATCGAGTTAGTTTTGTCAAGAGGCGCGATCGCTCCTTCCAGGCGCTTAACATGAGATTGCAAATCCAGTTGAGAATCTTCCCGTTCTCGTCGCAATAAAATAGTGCGGTAATTTTTCAGCTTGCCGCGTACAAACCCCCTAACTAAATGTATAGCCATCTCTGATTCCCCTGCTGCTTTCCACTGAGCAGATCGCACAAAAATATTCTTAGTAACTTCAGGCTCCAGCCTGCCTAAATATCGCCCGGTTCCCGTGAGAAAAGTCAAAGGAATGTGACGGCTGAGCAGTTCAAAAACCACAGCAGGCGAGACAGTAGCACGTCCAAAAACAACCACACCATCAACTTTAATTAACGGCACATCCAAAAGATTTTTCTTCTCCGCTTTGACAGTGAGACGTTCGTCGGTTTTGCCAATAAACGCATCATCTTGAGTAATATAAACAGTCCCCATTTTGAACTCTCCTGTGAATAAATTAACTAACTTCCTGATACCGGCTTACCTTCTCAGTGGCTTGCGGCAAACACTGCGAATAAAGGCTGCATCCTTTGCACCGGGGTTTGTAAACAGGCTGGGGGATAATCCCTTGGGTAAAAAGAGCCGTTATAGCAGAAATAGTTGCGATCGCCTCTTGTCTCAAACCCTCAGAAATCTCCACTAATTGCCGCTGATGCGACTGCGCGTAATACACATAACCAGTCGCAATACTTTTCCCTGTCATCTCCTCCAAACAAAGCGCTTGAGCGCAAACCTGCAACTCATCATTATCCCATTCCCCCTTGCGTCCCCGCTTATATTCAACCGGATACAACTCACCATCCGCCGATTCAATCAAATCCGATTTACCAATCAGCTTGTAGCGCTCCGACTTCAGCCAAATCGCGCGAACCTGCCAAGTTTCATCGCGATTTATCTCGCCCATAGTGTGAACGCGATCGTGCAAAGTCGTCCCTTCAATGGTATACTGATTGTCCGCAAACTCCCCCGCACACACCATCCGCCAGCAGCGGTGGGGGCAGTAGGAGTATTGGTTCAAAGATGCGATCGAAATGTAATCAAAATCGTTCATAATTGCAATATTTTTTGCTAACAACTCTTATTCCCCAGTCGGCGGAGGCCGACTTCGTTTGTGTAGAAGCGATTTCAATCGCCGAGTGAATGCGCCGAATTTCAATCGCCCATTTATACTCCGGGAATTATTTAACAACAATCCGCCGCGTCATTCCCATACCCATCGGTGTTTTCCTTCCCAATCCGCAGTAAAGAGCAAAATCAGCCAAAGCATTAATTTGTTTAATCACCAACGGCTCCACATCTCCTAAAATCCGATAGCTAACCTCCCCAACAATCCCGATCAAATTGCTGTGATAGTTAGTCACAGCTTCACTTTTGATATTGACAAAAGTAGAAAAAAGTGAATCGAGTAACAGCGGAGAAAATTCCATACCGCTGTACTTATTCCAGCGACTGAGGAGACTGTTAAAAACACATTCTCTCGTCGGCAAAACAGAATCAAATTTGCCCTGACGAAAAGTAGTCGGAGTAGCCAGACTGAACGCAATCAATCGATTAGTATCAGAAGCTTGCTGGTACAATTGAGAGTAATCGCAAGCATTAGCCCAAGGCTGATCTACTTGGGGCGTTCCGAGAATCTTAGTAATCAGCAAATCAGCGGGGCCCAGATGCCACGGTTTTGAGGGATTGAGATTCAGCCACAGGTGAGTTAATTTGCTGAATAGAGTGTCATCCAAGAGAGTAATTCGCCACCAACAGAGGGTATGTTCGGGAATAGGTTGTGCGTGTTCCCATTGCAGGGAATGGTGTTTTTTGAAAGGGCATTTTTTAGTTTGTAAAGGGCTGAGGGTGAAAGCTTTATCTGCTGCGGCTTCGTGGAGGTAATCGCCGAGTTTTTTGTCAACGGAGCTCACGAGGGTGAGGAAGAGGGCGTGCAGGTGTCTTCCCGTTAGGTATCCGGGGGATATTGGGGAGAGGGGGAGGAGGTTAAGGATGAGGCTGTGCGGCATAGTTTAGATTACCCAGAATTCTTGATTGTCAGGACATTTTAAGGTAATGCCAGCGGAGGCGATCGCCAAAATGCCCGATAAGCTTGGAAAAAATGTATACTCTTTTTCGGCACCAAAGATATCTTTGACCGTAATCGGATAGCATTGGACTCCTTGTTTTCTGAGTTTGAGAATTGCCCAGCGATTTTTCCGGTGTTCTTGGACAATCACACCGGGCATTAACGGCGGTGAAAGTTGGGAAATTAGCGCTGTGGGACGAACGCAGTTGTCGATCGTCCGTTCGATCGTACAATTTTTAAACGCATAGAGTTTGCAGAGATAGTTGTTCGCAAATTCTTCTAAATCGGGAACTTGCAAAGTGAATTTTAATCCGTAGGTTTGGGTAGCCCGATGGGTAAGCACAATCCCATTTTCATCGGAGGCAAATTCATAAAATCTCAGCAGGTGAATCGGATCGAGATTGGTTTCGCCGACTTCATCGAGTAAGAACTTGTGGGGGTCGTAAATTTTGACATTTTCAAACAAGCTTTCTCGGAATTTAAACAGCGGCGCATAGCTGGCTTTGAGAATCGTTGCATATTCTTTCAACTCTGCGGCGACTTTTTGGTTGTTGCAAATCTTTTTCTCAATTGATTCGATCGCACTTCTACCCGCACGAATTTCTTCCCAATCTTCGGGATAGTTGGCTTGCATAAAACTCTTGACGCAGTTTTGACCGCCTTTAACATACTGCCACTCTTTTTGAATTTGTTTGATTGTAGCTTTAGCTACATTCTCCGAACCTTGCAATACCTTCATTCGCTGGCGGTAATAACTCCAATCTCGCTTACCTCCTAACACAATTTGCAGGGTTTGATACAACTGCGTGACTAAACTGGCTTCGGGCAATTTGTCCAGGAAAATTTCTAGTTCGAGTAAGGGTTTGGCAATTTCTAGAAATGCTTCAGACCGCCAATAAATTTCTAGAAACGGACGTTTCATACAGTCTAAACTTGCTAACATTTCTGTTAGGGAATTGCGCCCGCCGCTACAGTCAAGTTGTGCGATTCCTTGTTCCCACGCCCGATCGGGCAAATAGGCGATCGCCCCTGAAGCAATATCGGTTTGCGTTTTCCCCAAAACCCGCCCCACACGCCCGATGCGCTGCCAAAATGAAAAGCGATCGCGCGTTGAAAAAATCAACCAATCGAGATTCTGTCTGGGTGGCGGATTATCCCGTTCAAAGTTGAAGCCCACATCGACGGTACTGGTAGCCAAAATCACTTGTTTTTGGGCAGCCTGCGGGCGTTCTTCCTTGGGTGTATCGCCCGTAATCCGCCCGCAGACATCGGCAAATCCGCGATCGCGCAGTCGATCGCAAATCCGCCCTAATGTATCCTTAGAATCGAGAATCACCGCCCCATTTTCGTCAGGAAATTCGCGCAGCCGCCGCACAACTTCTGCGACGATTTCTGCAATTAAATTGTCTTTTTCTGGTTGCTTACGAATTTCGAGATTGACTTGAGTTTGAGAAGGAAGCAGGCGTTCTATTTGATTTTTGCTATCGGTTCGATAAATTCTGACACCATTTTTTCCCAAAACATTTAAGGCTTCATCGCAAGCAGGTTCCGGCGTTGCTGTCAACAAAACAATTTTGCGGTTGTGCTGAAAATAACCAAATTCTTTGGATAAAGCGAGATAGAAAAACAAGCTGACTAACTGTTTGGCATCGTAAAGGTGAAATTCATCGAAAATTAACGTTGAGAAACTGCTGTAAAATTCGCTAGCAATATTGCTGCGATCGAGCTTATTGTATGCAAAGAACGTGGCATAATAGAAAATATCCGGGTTTGTCACCAACAAAATCGGTCTACCGCCGCCACATTCGGGAAAGATTGTCGCAGGTTCTCGCAAAACATTATAAATTTTTTCCCCAGAACGTTTCCCAACTAAATCTTCTGACCACGAATTGACTTGTTTAGCAGAAGCTGCTTTGACGAGATGCGGCAAATTTGCTTTACGAACAAACTCTTCTGCGGTTTTTGTTTGCTGGTCAATCAAGGCATTTGTCGGCGCGATATAGATCGCATTCCGTTGAGGATTGTGCAGCAAAACACTCAATCCTGCTTTTGTTTTTCCCGTTCCCGTCGGCGCGGTATCGATAATTATATCGTTATCTTCTGATGCTGCATAAACATCGACTTGATGCTGCAAGGCTTGTCCCATAAATTCCAGTTGTGGCGGCAATTCGCTACAAGCAGAAATGCTGGCTGGTTCGAGTTGAATTTTTAGATTATCCATTGTGATTTTGACCGCAAAATTCAAGGTTAGCTGGGAGAATGAAATCGCCCGCTTGCAGCGCCTCACCGCGAAAGGAAAGGTTCTTCAATAACGAGGCGGGCGGCATCGAAATTAAGTCGAAAGCGAGGAGTTCGATATTTGCAGGTAAATCGGCCGCGCTGAGATAGGTATTGCAGCGATAATCGCCTTTAGGAAGTTGCACAATATCGAATTTTTTAAGGATGTCAACGCGAACTTTGCTGGTGAATTTGCCGACGCGAATGTATTCGGGTAATTCGCGATCGCCAAATACCAATGTTTGAAACCGATTTCCCCGTTCAATCATCCGCAATCGCCCGGTTTGGGGGAAGTTGCTGGGGCGGTAGGTACTGGGTTTTTTGCCCGATCGACTCAGTGGTACATCTTCCCGCGCTGTTGCCACGCGATTGTTCGTCATCGCATACCAATAGGAGTCAGAAAGGGCGTTAAACCGCTCAAATCGCAAGGATACAGTGCCGTTCGCTGGCCACGCGGGGAGGATGTAGCTTTCACCGGAAAGGGGCGTTAAATCCTCAATATATCGGGGTCTTCCGGTGTCTTGTCCCGTGAGTCGATAGGGCGATCGCGCCCAACCCAAAGCGTAGGCTAGGGCATAATTGCCGATCGCACTTTCGGTATAATAAGTATCAGAAAGTTCTCGCGAGGCAAAGAACACCGGTTCGGCGCACCACAGTTCGATTAACCGTGCGGTGGAATGTGTCAAAATAGAGTTGGACGGGTTTTGAATCATCAATTAAAAGGGATGAAGAATATGGTTGCAAGTCAAAATTCAAACTATCTTTCTCCAGAAGAGTATCTCCAGCTAGAAGAAAAAAGTGAGATCAAGCATGAATACAGGCAGGGTGATGTTTATGCAATGGCAGGGGCAAGTAATGTTCATGTACTCATTGCGGGTAATCTGTATGCGTTGCTGAGGAATCACCTACGCGGGCGGGGATGTCTTCCCTACATTTCCGATACCAAAGTTCGGATTGAGTCGATTAATACCTATTACTATCCAGATATTGCCGTTACTTGCGATCGCCGGGACAGGGAATTTAGCAATTTCTTGCGTCATCCCTGTTTGATTGTGGAAGTTTTATCTCCGACAACGGAAGCTTTCGATCGTGGCGACAAATTCGCTGATTATCGACATTTAGAATCTCTCCAAGAATACGTACTCATCAGCCAAACTAGAATCCAAGTCGATTGTTTTCGTCGCAACGATCGAGGACAATGGGTTCTCTATCCCTATCACGCAGGAGATACAATTCATTTGAGTAGCGTGGGTTTTTCCTGCGCGATCGAGGACTTGTATGAAGATGTAGATTTTTCTCCTGTTTCCTAATTTTAGGCAGGGCGAAATCCTCGCCCATACAATTACGATTATTCGGATTTTTTCCCCTTTCCTTTTTTCCCGCTTCCTTCACTCTTCACCTTGCGCCAGGGTGCATAGGATTCATCCAAACGTTTGAGGAATGTTTCTTGTTCTGGTAACGACCAATGGCGATCGACATCCGCAATCAGTGCATCACGTTCTGCGGCGGACAACTGCATAAAAACACCTCGTTTGTTTGTCCAAGTGCTGATAATTTCCTGAGTTGCATCGACTAAAGATTTAGTCTTGAAAGGATGTTCGAGGGCGGTATTTTTGGCTTTCAGTTTGTCGTAAACTCCTTGTACCAATTCCAGAGAACTAGGCAATTCAGCAATGCCGCCAAAGATACCGAGAATTTGATTGTCCATGCGTCCGACGCGGCTGGAAACAGCACCGTAACGAGTCGTTAGCAAAATGTTGCCGAGGGTGTAGCGCAATTCGTCAGCGGTGACATCTTTGAGGGTGAGAATATCGAGGAAATGAACCCCTGGTTTGATGTATTCGCTAGTGTTTAGGGCGGTGGAAGCGTTACCTTTTTCATCGCGCATAGTTCCGGTTTCAAAAATAGCATTGATCGTGCGATCGCCAAGTTCTGTTGAATGCAGCACGCTAAACGCATCTTCCGTCCAGACTCGGCTTTTTTGTGCTCCTTCTCCACCGGCCGCGAAGCCGTAGAGGAAGCAATCAACGCACATTTCGCAAGGCGCATTGGTATTGAGAGCACAAAGTTCATTCGTTTTCTGTGCGGGGTAAAGGAGATTTTGCGATCGCAAAAACTCTCGTCCTTTCCGCCTTTCCGGTGCAACTTGTTTGCGTTTTGTCATCACCAACCGAGGAATTGATTCGGTATCTTCAATCCCAGCTTGCACGTATTCGCTGCACATGGGTTCGCCCGTTCCTTCCGTGCGGAAAATAGTTTCCGATTGCGTTGTGCGAAGGACAACCATACCAATGGTACGGCCTTTGGGAAAGTTTTCGTAGCTGGGGGCGAGGAATGGTTGCAATTTTGCGATCGACATTTTGTATTCTCCTAGTTGTTTGCAGATGTGGATTCAGATTCGGTTTTAGATTCAGTTTTTGATTCTTTCTGTGCTTCTTTAACAAAGAATAAGTAAGCAGCTTCAAGAGTTTTGCGATCGATCAATAAGCGGTCAGCCCGTTCATGATAAACTTCTTGAAAAAGCTTTCTCAGGACGTGATAGTAATTTTTAATTTGCTCCTCCCGTTCTTGACTGATTTGTGACTGTTTTAGAATTCTTGCCAAGCGAATGCGATACTCTTGGATGAGTGCAGCAAAAATAACATCCCAAGACATATGAGGTTTTCGGGATCTCACCGCTTGTAAGAAAGCGGTAAAAGGTTCTGTTTGGGAAGTACGTTTATACGAACTTCCCCGTAAGTTATACTGGGCGGCAATTTTTGCAGCTTCCATCATGTACTGTTTAATTACTTCGTGTTCTTCAGACATCAAACTCTCCAATAAAGTATTCAAAGGTTCTCGAATGCGAGACCAAATAGCCTCCAAATTAGGATCGTCTTGTTCCCGTAAAATCCAGCGCAGCAGGACGTAATACAAGCTAAGAGGACGAGTTGCTGCCCGCGCTAAGTCGTACAGACAATCATCTTTTTTCCTAAGACTTGCTACAGAAATTGTTAATTTTCCAACACAGCGCAGTCGTTCTAAAACTTTTTCTGCCGTTACTACTGCACATCGTTCTTTTTCGGAAAAATGACCGTCCCGCCGATACTGACCGTTTCCTAATAACGGCTGCAACGATGATGGAATTCCATCAACTTTTGCGAAAAAGTCCCAAGTTGGTTGGACTTCCAGATTGGCACTCAAAACAAAGGGAAAACCAAAATCAAAGGCTAAACTCATTTCCAATGCCAGTCGCAGCGATTTCAGCAACGCCACAGAGTTATTAACTTCTCCCCAAAGCACGGGAATTGTTACCGTTGAGTTGATGAATTCAGGACGTTTTGGCAGTGCTAAACCTACCATTTTGTTGGATTGAAAAATTAGCAAGTTTTCGCGGTAAAGTTGCAGTTCATCAACTGTTACTGTGCCGTCTTCGTTCTTGGCTGCGGTTTTTCTCAGAAAGTTTTGCCAAATTGTTCTTAGTTCCACACTCGAACCTTTTGGCAGGGCAAAGTGCAGATAAAGCGGGTCTTGTTTGACAGCATTCGGGAAGTTTGCACCAACTGCCATCAACTGATAACCAAGCGCTGATAAGTTATCTGCCCGCCGCTTGGGTTCGGCAATCATACCACCGGGAAGGCGGTTGGAAAAAGCTTGTACTTTGGTTCCCGGCGGCATTTTTGGCGAACTCAATTCGCCGACTTGCAGCGATGTTATGCCCAAGGAACATCGCTGGCGTGGGTTGGCTTCAATATATGCTGTTAGTTCGTTAAAACCTTGCGAGTTTGCGGGTGTGGAAAAGTTAAGCAATTGTCGAACCGCATTCACCAATTCTGCGGAGACTTCTACTTCTGCTGTTGGACGCAATTGAAATGAGTCTTCTAAGGCAGCAAATACCTTTTCTAGCATCTGTTCGCGATCGCCCTCGATTGATTTGGCCGCAAACAAACAGCGTCCGTACTGCGCGTTAAACGGTTCTAAAGCAGCCCGCTGTTCGGGAGAAAGCCCGACTTGCGCGGCAATTCGATCCCAAACATCTTTGGGGCTGAGTTCGGCGGCCCGATAGCTGAGGTAAGCGGTTTTTAGTCCCTCGGAGATGGCGAATTCTTCGGCATTTGATACTGGATGCAAGCCGACGGCGGCGGCGGCGATAACGGCGGTTTCTCCAGCATCGCCGCCGTATTTTTCAATGTCCTTGGCGACTTTTTCGGCTTTGTAACCGCTGGCTTTTTTAACCAGTAATTTATCTACTTCATCTAAGGTTCCTTCGGGGTTTTGTTGGATGGCTTGCGGGTCGATTTTGATGCCGTCTTTGGTGGCGTTAACGAGTTGTTCGACGTTGCTGCTAAAAACGCGATCGATCTTTTGCTGCCATTTTTGAGCGATGATTTTGCTCAAATCGCCGTCGGGAAAGGCTTCGCCGACAAAAATCTGGCCGTTGGGATCGATCGCGAGAGTATGCAAATTGCGATCGTGCAAAACCTCTTCGCAAGCTGACAGCAACAGCGAAGTCAAATAACCTCGGTCTTCGGAAAGGCTGACATGAAACAACTTACAGGGACGCTGCAACGCAACTGTTAACTCGGTTTCGACTTTGCGAATGCGTTTTTCTTCCTCAATTCCCAAGTCGAATAAGTCACCGCCAATCAACATCGCGGCCCAACGTTTGATGTTGGGATCTTCCGGCAAAAAGCGGGCTCCGTCGCTGGCGCTGTGACCGGAATGGCGTTCTATCAGGCGGCGGATGAGTTCGAGTTGTTCGTCGGTTTGGGCGAATTGGGCAACACAAGCGCGATCGAGTTGTTCTTGCAGAAAAGTGCGATCGCGCGCTAAAGTTTTAACATTGCGTCCGTCGTCTGCCAACTTATTCAAATCGTGAACGGCGGTTGCAGCCAGAATGCACGCGCGTTTGTCGTCGGGAACTCCCGCAAGTTTGCTAACAGTCAGGACGAACTGACAAGCTGAATCGAGATGTTCGGCGAGGGTGCGTCCTTGGCGGCTGCCGTACTGTGAGTGTTTGCTATGCAGTTCGTACAGCCGGGGACGAATTTCTGCAAAATAGCGATCGTCTAAAGTTGTTATTTCTTGATCAGAAAGCAGACTTTTTCTTGACATAATTTTGCTCTAATAAATTCATTTAAGGAGTGAGATTTAAATTTTTATGCTTTGCATTATTCGGTTTCCTCTGGTTCAATGGGTTGATATTCCTGAATAGTGCCCTGTCGAATAATCCACAATTTGCCAATAATTTCTGCTTGCTGCAATCCGAGAATTAATGTTTCTATTGCTTCTCTCCACTCTGTAAAATTGGCACGAGGCGTTAGCCGAATTACAACAATCCCCGCATACTCAGATGGATTAAACCGCATTCGATTGCCAAAACCGCGATCGGCAGTAACTAAACATCTTTCCTCTTGACGACAAACATTAATAAGTTCGACATCGGGTGCTGAAGTCAAACCTTCACTTGCGACTGTTTCTACGTCATGCCCTGCCAAACGTAAAAAGGTGATAACGCGAACATCGACATTTTCATCTAGCTTTAGCTTCACGTTGCTGCTTCCTCCTTTTTTCCTAATGGAATTTCGGCATAATAATCTCGCGTTACTTCAGCAGCATAAGCAATACAAGCGAATACATCTTCTCTTTCTATGCTCGGATATGCTTCTAGGATTTCCTCAACAGCCATTCCTCCAGCTAGGTAGTCAAGGATTAGGGAAACCCAAATCCGATGGCCGCGAATGCAAGGTTTTCCAAAACAAATATTTGGATCGATCGAAATTCGGGACAGTAGATTATCTCTAGTCATTGGTCTTCCTCCAGATTTCACGTAATTCATTTAAACAAATCCACTGGTCATTTTTCTTAACCTCGATGTACTCCCAACCATTAGCTGAACTGCCATTTACTTTTTCTGCCAATGGACTCGGTTTATCAAAATCTTGTCCGTCGTAAAGAATGGTTCCTTTGATGGAGATTTCCAGGCTATTGATATAGTTACGACCTAACTTTTGTGCCAAATCCCGCTTCAGTCTGACTCGCACAGGCATTCCTCGCTTGGTGATACCTGCATCGAATAGCTGAGTTAGCTTGACATGGGAGTTGTCTGCTTTCTCCTCTGAAGTCTGACTGGCAAGTGCCAAATCGAGAGTTAACTGAGTCGGTGATGTCTCTGGCTTGCTGGACTGCTGGCGAACTGCTACTTCGGGCTGTAACGTATTTGTCTTGAGGTATTGAGGCAGCCAGTCGAGAAACGAAGTCCTTAGCAGTTCTGGCATCTGAGAGATATCGCTGTCGTTGAGATGAATATCCATAAGAAGTCTGTTGAGGTTGTTCCCATCGTGCCATCCTCTCCTGTGAAATGTCAAGTGGTTGCTGTAGCCTTATGATAGTCGATGATAAGCGCGTTGCTGTAGCCTTGAGTTTGACGGGCGAGCAAAATCGTGTATCCTATATATATGGAGAAAGGTTGCAGTTCAGTGCTGCACTGGTAGAAATACCTAAATACCTCTTAGGGATTGAAACGCTGTCGCCTTCTGATGTCGGGCAAAACCCTTTCTCCTCAATCTTTTCAACATATCCACTACGCTGAATATCGCTGATATCAAGGAAAAGGCGTATAGGCAAAACCTTTTTTGTCCATCCAAACTTGTGCGCCATGCGGAGATAAAACTCCCGTTCTAGATCGTCTTTACACTTCTCCAGAATGACTAAATTGTGCGTCCCACCAATTTCTGCAACCATTGGTTGCAGAAATTAATTTTGATGGAATTAGTCATAGTTGTAATTCAACCTTTGGAGATTCATAAACCCGTTTTCAGGTTTATTTAGCAATATATTCAGCAACCTGCTGGATATACCGCGGGCAATATATTAAAGCAGTCATACTACACCCCATTCTTCAAGAAAATTATTAATTTTCTGGCGAAGTTCACGTTCTGTTTCTTTCAACTCTGCATCACTCATGAGATGAGTTTCTGTAAACTTCTCGAACTCACCCGGCTCTTTTTCATAAATAAGTATTCCATCACGAGCAATGAAATGATCGATTAGTGGAGAACATCTATTTAACTCAACAACATCAATTTCATCGCTATTGAGACGAAAAGCTTCACCCAAAATTACAGGAACTTCAAACCAAGCAAATCCTCTATCTTTGCAAGATTCTTCTCTAAGTTCCATATCGTAAAGTGCGGCAAAATCCCAATCGCTTTTAGGATGAGTATCGCCTCGGGCGCGAGAACCAAAGAGAATTAGCATTTTGAGGTAAGGAATTTGTTCGGGAAGTTGTGAAGCAATTTCCTGAAGTTCAGTCAGCGTTGGGGAAATTTGGAGCATGGTTGATTTTTGTAGGGTAAACTCGAATTGGATAAATTTTTGATTGATAGATCGATCGCAGATGAAAGGCAGATCGACACAGATAAACGCAGATAATTAAGAAAATCTTCTGTAAACCTCTCATAAGATTGCATTACATCCTATTATTGCCCTTCAGCAACAGTCGGTATTCATGCTGCTCTCCGCTCAGGCGATGTTTCTGAAACTGGTGTTTTTGGTTTTTGCACTTGCACTACAATTATATTGACATTAAAAACCCAATCTGTCAAGTATGTAGTTACACTTTTATTAATGGTTCGCAAAAAAGAGACAATTACACTTTCAATTCCATCGGGTACTAAGGAGCAGCTAGAGTCGATCGCCCTTCGCCTCGGTATCAAATGGGGTAAATCCCCCAGCGTATCCGGGTTGCTGGTGGCGATCGCCCAACACCGAATAGAAGTTGGTGAACCCTTCACCCTCAACTCCACGCAGGTTGCAGCCTTGCAGCAAGCAGCTAAACTCCTTGTTGATTCAGGCCATCTTCGAGACGCGGAAGTCCTGGCAGCATTAATGTTAGATCGGGGCAACCTTGATGCTCCCCTGCGTCAATCAATTCTGCAACTGGTTAGTCAACCCAGTGAGGGATGGCGTCCCCGCGTGGATCAGCTCAGGAAGGCTCAACAGCCATTTCACCTCCTCTACCGCAATAACCAAGGAGAGGACTTAGAGTACACCGTGCGATACGCCGAGGTGTCTTTTGAAGAAAAACGCTTTTACCTCAACATCTGGTGCGAAGAGACTGATGACATCAAAAATCCCGACTTTGCCGAACTCATCCACAACCGCTGTCTGCGCTTCGACAACATCAAAGCGATCGTCCCTATAAGTGGACACTGGCGGGGCGAAGGCTTAGATTATCTAGCAGTGTACTTACACTTTCGGGGCGGACTGATCAAAGCCTATGAACGCAGAGTGGACAAGGATATTCAGGATGAAGTCTTAGGAGAGGGAAAAACCAAGGTGCGAGAAGTCGTGCGGCGCGTCTCCAATCCCTTCTGGCTGATTCGGGAGGTATTTCGTTACGGCGAAGATTGCGTCATTGTGTCTCCAGACACTGTGCGCGATCGCTTCCAACAAAAACTGATCGCCCTCTGCCGCCAGTACAACCTCGAAATCCGCGATTAAATCAAAAAAAAAGCAGCCGGTAAAGGCTGCTTTGACAAAAAAACCGTTGTTGAGTTAGAGGAGAAAACTTTAAATCGAATTCAAATTACCGCTGTTTCCACTCCTGCCTGAGTTTCCACTATCTTTATCTACCGCTGACTCACCTTCCCTTCAGAACAAAACTTCAAATCCCGATTAGAATGCTGCTGAAAGTTCGTTGACTACTTTCACTCGGCCTCTGAGCACCGCCCGCAGCAAGCGGTTGACACAGCCTCTGTCTTCGTCATTCAGAGAGTCGTCGAAGGTGGCGGCCATCAAACCGTAGCGATCCGCCAGAGTCAAAACGCCTGTATCGGTTACAGAAGCGAGGATTTCAGAGATAGCGCCGGGGAGGAGTTGTACGGGATGCATGGCAGTGCGGTTGAATTCGATATATTTATCATCTTCTGGTTTCCTCAAAAGATCGGTGATATTAATGAGGCTGCGAAGGTGATTGTCAGGGGTGAAAGCAAGTGATCCGAGTAGAGTAAATGTGTGACTTGGGTCACAGTGCCACAGGTGCGGCGGTAATTCCATCTCACCCTAAACTTTGGGTAGGACGTGGGGCTGACGGCATTTCGCTAAAATGATCGTTAATCCCCCAACCAGTTTAATTTTTACCCCAGTACCGAAAATGCTTGATTTTCTCAATCCCATCTTGGGCCGCAAGCCCGATCGCATCAAAGCCAATGTGGAAATCTATACTTGGCAAACCTGTCCCTACTGCATCCGCGCCAAAACTTTGCTGTGGTGGAAAGGCGTAAATTTCACGGAATACAAAATTGATGGCGACGAAGCAGCTAGAAAGGCAATGGCCGATCGCGCTAACGGACGCCGCAGCGTACCTCAAATTTTCATTAATAACCAACACGTAGGCGGCTGCGATGACATTCACAAACTCGATGCAGATGGAGAATTAGATGCGCTGCTAGCTCAACCAGCAGTTTAAATACTTCTTGTACACTTTTCTCTTAGTCCGCGGAGGCGGACTTCGTATGTGTAGCCCCGACTTCCAGTCGGCGGCTTATCTTAGTCCGCAGCAAATTTACCTAGATTGTCTTGCCGCCATTTAGCATCGGATCGCCTGTCTGTTTGCAATTCTAAGACGCGAATCCCGCTATTTGGCAAAAAACTTAATTTTTGTTTGAACTGTTCCCAATCGTCTATTATCTCGTGTTCCACGCCGTAAGTTGCACACAACTGAGCAAAATTGATATGCTGCGGCGTGGCAAAAAACTCTTCAAAGGGCGGGTCAAATCTGGCAACTGGCAACATTTCAAAAATTCCGCCGCCGTTGTTATTAATTAATATGATTGTCAGATGACCAACAAATTTGTTTTTAATTAAAAAACCGTTCGTATCGTGCAAAAGTGTTAAATCGCCTGTTAGCATGATGCTGCTTTGATTGCGGTGAGCAACTCCCAAAGCTGTTGATAATGTGCCGTCTATGCCGTTAGCGCCGCGATTGAAAAACGGTTTTATTTCTAAGTTGTTTGGCTTCCAGAAAAACTCTACATCTCGGACGGGCATACTGTTGGCAATAAATATCGGTGTTGCTGGCCGCAAAATTTGGGAAAGCAGCCAGGAAACTTTGGGTTCGATTATGTTGTTAATTGCTGAGATTTTTTGGTCTATTGTTTGTCTGACTTGGGTTTCGGTGTTGCGCCAAAGTTGGAGGTATTCGTTTGATGGCGAGGTTAGAACCCCCCCTAACCCCCCCTTATTAAGGGGGGGGACAAGAGTTAATATAGTTGCGAGATTAGCGGCGAGCTTTTCTACGGAGGTTCGCAGGTGAATTGTTTGGCCGTGGAGTGGATCTAAGTTGTGGTGGCTGGGGTCGATTATGTAGCGTTTAGGTTGGGTTTTGTCTAGCCAGTTTCGCAGTTCTTTACTTGTGGGTAAGTCTCCGATTTCAATGGCGATTTCTGGGGTTAATTTATCTGCTAGTTCGCGGTTTCGCAGGATTAAATCGTAGGTGGAAATTAGATGGGGGTTTAGTTGGGCGTAGTTTCTGACTGGGGATAGTCCTTCTGCTAAAACTGGCCAGTTTAAGGATTTGGAAATTTGGGCGATCGCACTACAGTATTTTTCGGCAAATTGAGGCTGGGAAACGCCTGTAATAATTATCCCTTTGCTGCACTTTTGCCATTTTTGGATTGTACTTTCTTCTCCCCCCCTTAACAAGGGGGGGCTGGGGGGGGTAGAGCTTTCTCCTGCGAAAATGGGTTCTAATCCTGCAAAGAAATCTTCGGGATTAAATTCTGTTTCTAAAGCTTCTACGGCTATGTCTGGAACGGGTACAAGCGGGTCGCGAAACGGGATGTTGAGGTGGACGGGGCCTGGTGTTGGAAATTGCGATCGCTCCCAAGCATACACGATCGTCTGGCGCAGATAGTCTAGCATTCCTCTGGACGCAGAAGGTATTGCTAATTCGGCTTGCCAATTGGGATAATTGCCGTATATTTTTACTTGGTCGATCGCTTGTCCGGCGTGACAGTCCCGCAATTCTGGAGGTCGATCGGCGGTGAATATTAGCAGCGGAATGCGACTTTCTCTGGCTTCTATTATCGCAGGATAAAAGTTTGCAGCGGCGGTTCCTGATGTGCAAATTAGTGCGGTTGGCAAATATGATTTTTTGGCGGTTCCTAATGCAAAAAAGCTGGCTGAACGTTCGTCGAGTATGGGAATAGTTTCTATTTTTTTGTTTTGAGCAAAAGCTATTGTTAGCGGTGCCGATCGCGAACCGGGACAAATCACGGCTGTAGTTAATCCCAACCGCTGCAAAGTTTCTGCTAATACGGAAGCCCAGACGGTATTTGTGTTGCGAAAGTCAAGCATTTGGTTGTTTTGGCGATCGATTATTTTTTTATGAGATAAGCTGGCACGAATCTAATTTTCACAATCCTGTTTCTGAAAATTCTTGTGGGGTGGGCTTCTAGCCCGCCCCCCAAATTAAATCTAAATGCCGCAACAGCTTATTCCTAAACTAAAGCATTTAAAAGTGCCTGCAATTTGAGCTGAATTTCGGCTAGTTCTTTCTCTGGTTCCGAACCGGCCACAATACCAGCACCAGCATAAAGTATAGCCCGATCGCCATCGATTAATGCCGATCGAATTCCCACGGCAAATTCGCCGTTACCGGTGCGATCGATCCAGCCGAGGGGGGCTGCGTACAAAGAGCGATCGCAGCTTTCGCGGCGGCGAATTTGTTCGAGGGCAATATCTCTCGGCACGCCCGCTACCGCTGGGGTTGGATGCAGTTGAGCTAAAATCTTTAATAAATGAATATCAGGGGGAATTTGAGCTGTTATAGGTGTCCACAAATGCTGAATGTTTGATAGTTGCAGCAGTCTGGGCACTGGGGAAAATTTGGGAGTTATGCCGAGTTTAGACAGGCGATCGACAATAAAGTCAATCACAACTTGATGTTCGCGAATATCCTTCTCACTCTCTAGCAACCCTTGGGCTAATTTCGCATCTCCCGCCTCAGTTTTTCCTCTCGGTGCTGAACCTGCTAAAGCATCTGTTAATAACTGATTGTTGTGAATGCTAATTAAGCGTTCTGGACTAGCACCGATAAAATTTTGTCCTTTGCCGTTACTGGTTGAAAATACATAGCAATCTGGATAGCTGAGGCGCAAGTTGTTTAATGAATCTATTAAACTGAAAGGGGTTTGAGAAATCACATTGATGGCTTGGGATAAAACAATTTTACTAAAATATTTAGAGGCGATCAATTCTAAAGCAGACTTGACTGATGTTTTAAATTGACTGGCATCATTGACGGGGATTTGTTTCAAAGATATCGAACTGTCGATCGCAGTAGTTAGTTTATGGTATTTGCGAGATTCAATTTTATCAAAGGTTTGCCAAATATTTTCAGCAATGTTTTTAACGTTTCGATCTTTTTCTATGATGGCATTTGCGACGAGAATGCAGCTATCTTTCTGTCTGGTAATTTGCCATTTTGGTAAAAATATGGTGGCGGGCGGAAAGTAAGAATTAGCAGCAATGTTCTCATCAAAAAAAGCAAAGCTACAAAAAAAGTGAGGCCCGCTAAATGGCAAGCGTTCCGCACCAATGGTAATTGTATTGGCAACTGTTGAACGAATAAAGTTTTGAGCTGCCACAAATCGATCGGTTCCTGCTACGGTGAGATGGATTGCCGAATCAAGGGCGGCAATTGCAAAACTTTTGCCGGCAATGGGTTCTCTTTTTTCAAAGTAAAAGTGCCGCTGACAAGGTTCGGAAATCTCTTGCAGTACAGCTAGCGGATCGAGGGGATAAATTTCCTGAGAAATACTAACTATTTTTGTGCGATCTTTCTCGGTTAAAGACTGCTGGCAATTTAACAGAAACTGATGCAGTTGATTGCGGTCTTGCAAGAGATTAGCGCGGTGCGGTATTACTGTCATGAAAGCGAGAATAGCAGATTTGTCAGATAGAGTGTGGGTTTGTCCGGCTAAAACCCCTATTTCGATCTAAGCACGGGAGGGCGATCGCAAAACACGACCTTTTGAGTTTCCCTCCCTGTTTGGGCTCTGTTGGGGAAAAAAACCGACCGTCGGGCGATCGAGCGAAACATTTAGACACAAAACTTTAAGATCGATCGGCTAAATTTCGCAAAAGTCGATCGCCCCTGCAGAGGTTTACAGACGGGCTACTTGCGCTGTTTGAGTACCGCCACAGCCTCTGTGTGGATGTCTGCCGCGCACTCAACCCGATCGAGAGTAGACTTTGTTCACCAATAAAATTGTAAAATTACTACGCTGCTATCAATTGAATCAAGTTTGTGTGATGACAACAAAGTTAATTGAACGTTCAAATAGTAAATTGTGGCTGGCGGCAATCAAACCGCCCATGTACAGCGTTGCAGTGATTCCTATTTCACTAGGAACTGCAATTGCTTTTGCCGAAAATCAAACGATTAATTCGTCAATTTTTTCGACATTTTTAATGTCAGCCATTCTGATTATAGCATGGCTGAATCTCAGCAATGATGTATTTGACTCTGAAACAGGCATCGATAAAAACAAAGCGCATTCTCTAGTTAACTTAACTGGAAATAAAGCTTTAATTTTCGGGCTGGCAAATCTATTTTTAGCAGTCGGAGTGTCTGGAATCTGCGCCATAAGCTGGTGGCAGAAAGACCCAACAGTAATTTGGCTGGTAGTTTTGTGCTGTGCTCTCGGCTACACTTATCAAGGGCCTCCGTTTCGTCTTGGCTATCAGGGTTTGGGCGAAATCATCTGCTTTTTCACATTTGGGCCGCTAGCCTTCGCCGCTGCTTATTACAGTCAAACTCAAACTTGGTCTGCAACTAATTTTGCGGCTTCGACACTCGTGGGAATTACTACGAGTATCATCTTATTTTGTTCTCACTTTCACCAAGTTGAGGACGATGTGGCGGCCGGCAAAAAATCGCCGATTGTTCGACTCGGTACGAAAAAAGGTGCTCAGTTGTTGCAGTGGTTATGCGGCAGCATTTATGCTTTGACTGTGCTATTTGTGGCTTTGGGAATGTTCCCAATTTGGACGTTGTTAATTTTTGGAAGTTTGCCATTTGCGATCGACCTTTGCCGCCATGTCACAGACTATCACGACCAACCGGGAAAGGTTAGCAACTCTAAGTTTATCGCAGTTACGCTGCATTTTTCGAGCGGATTGCTGCTGGCGTTGGGGTTTGCTTTGTAGATCGGGCGATCGAGAATCCCGGTAAACTGGAGGTATGGTTTGCTAAGCTGAGGGAGTTGGGCGAGTTGGCAGAGTTGCGCGACTTCTCAAAATCTTCTTTAATTCAGCAATCCGTACCTCACATTGAATCGTAAAAAAGGAGAATCAAATCATGAGTATGCAAACAGAAATCGGTCAAATTATGAGTTTAGAAGAAATTTTTAGCCTATATCCTGATGAGTGGGTACTCATCGTCAATCCTGAATTAGATGAAGAATTAAACGTGATTATAGGTGAAGTTTTAGCCCATGCAGCAGAACAGGATGAAGTTTACAGTAAGCTTTCATTAAGGAATGGAAAATCTGTAGCAATAGAGTATACTGCATCGATACCTGATCACATAGCCGTGATGTTGTGAGAAAATGGAAAACTTTAATAATTATCACTTTCACTATTCGTTGACTGCTAATAAAAATTCGCCAAAAATAATATTTTTGCATGGATTCACTGGAAACTTTCAAGATTTTAGCAGCGTCATTTCCTTACTATCTAAAAATTATTGCTGCCTAGCAGTTGACCTTCCCGGTCATGGAGAAACCAGAGTAATCGGCGACGAAAGTTGCTACAATATGTCAAATACAGCCAAAGCATTGATACAGTTATTAGATGATTTACAAATAGACAAATGTTTGTTGTTGGGCTATTCAATGGGCGGCCGACTGGCACTTTACATGACATTACATTTTCCTGAAAGATTCGAGAAAGTAGTGTTAGAGTCAGCTTCTCCGGGATTGAAGACAGAAAAAGAGCGATCGCACCGCATGGAAGCCGATTTACAGCTAGCACAAAACCTAGAAAATAGCCATATTAAAGATTTTTTATTCAACTGGTACGATCGCCCTTTATTCAAATCTTTAAAAAACTCTCCCCACTTCGACAAACTCATAGAAACCCGCTTAGCAAACAATCCCTTAGAATTAGCCAAATCACTCCGCAATATGGGAACCGGCAACCAGCCCTCTCTCTGGGAAAAACTCGCACAAAATCAAATCCCCATCCTCTTGCTAGCGGGAGAATATGATGATAAATTTACAACTATAAATACCGAAATTGCCAGCTTGTGTCCAGCCGCCCGTCTGGAAATTGTACCAAAAGCTGGCCACAATATCCATTTTGAAAATATTGATAAGTTTGTCGCAGTTGTGAGAGAATTTTATGATTAACTAAAAAACTAATGCTTTATCAATTTGAGTTTCGCACTTATCAGCGAAAGTTTAAGCGTCCATTGCGAACAAGTCACGGCATCTGGGATATTCGATCAGGAATTATCCTGCGACTTGTGGGAGAAAATAATCAAATTGGCTGGGGAGAAATTGCCCCTTTGAGTTGGTTTGGTTCGGAAAGTTTTGAGCAAGCTTTAGATTTTTGTCACCAGTTGCCAGCTAATCTTTCATCAGAGATGATTTTTGCTATTTCCGGTGAATTGCCGGCTTGTCAATTTGGCTTTGAGTCAGCACTATCAAACTCTAGATCCCCCCTAACCCCCTTTAATAAGGGGGGGACAAGAAATATTCTCAAAGTCCCCCTTATTAAGGGGGATTTAGGGGGATCTAGACTTCGCCTAAAATCGACATTAATTGCGGGTTCAGTCTTAAGCAGTCACCAATGGAGAGAGGTTGGGAATGAGGAAGAAAAAAATCGGTTCAGCGGTTTATTGCCAGCAGGTGAAACAGCTTTGCAGGCTTTGCAAGTGCTTTGGTTAGAGGGATATCGCACGTTTAAATGGAAAATTGGCGTTGCTGCAATTGAGGAAGAATTAAAGATTTTTCAGCAGCTAATCCAAGCAATGCACAATTTGTGCGATCGCGAAAAAGCATTTTTGCGCTTAGATGCCAACGGGGGACTCAGTTACTCGCAGGCTAAAACATGGCTGGAAGCTTGCGACAAGGTAAAAGCAACTCCCGATTTTTCTGCAGACATTGAATTTTTGGAACAGCCGCTGCCCGTAACACAGTTTCAGGAAATGGTAGAATTGAATGCTATTTATGCAACTCCGATCGCCCTTGATGAATCTGCCGCCAACCTCGATCGCATCCAAGAGTGCTACAGCCAAGGCTGGCGGGGAATTTTCGTCATTAAACCTGCGATCTGCGGTTCTCCATCCCAACTGCGAAAATTTTGTCAAACTCACAATATAGACGCTGTTTTCTCATCAGTATTTGAAACCAAAATAGGTAGACAAGCAGCATTAAACTTAGCAACACAATTGTCTTTAAATAAGAGAGCACTCGGCTTCGGCACCGATTGCTGGTTCGATGACAATCATTCGATTTTAGATTTTAGATTTTAGATTTTAGATTACTCCTGGGGGCTCAGAAACCGGGTTTTTTACGAAAAGACGCGTTGCAGCCGGCAAATTCGGTAAAAAACCAGGTTTCTTTGTCGGAGTGCGTAATTCCTGTAATTGTTTTGAATCGAAAAACTTGGTGAAAGCATCTATGGCAACAAATCTAACAGTAAATATCCTGGATATCGCGTCTGGCTTGCCCGATAATTGGCTTATCGGTTGTGACAGTCGCGAATTTGCCCGAATTGTCGATCGGCTATTTCAAGAAATCACCCAAAATCAAGCAGGAGAAACACCTCCAAAAATTTGCCTCGCAGAACCAGAACCCGTGCAATTTCTTGCCAGTTTCACCGCCGCCCGCGCCGCCAAATGCCCCATTTTTCTCTGCAATCCCAACTGGGTAAAACAAGAATGGCAACAAGTCTTTGATTTAGTCCAACCAGACATATTTTTAGGACAATACCCCCTGCCCAAAAATCCCCATATCCCAGTCCGCGAAGGCGGACTTCGTTTGTATAGCCGCGAATTCCATTCGCCCGAATTCCATTCGCCCAGTAAAAGCGGTTTTGATACGATTATGATTCCCACCGGCGGTTCTTCAGGAAAAATCCGTTTTGCCATCCACACTTGGGAAACACTAACGGCATCAGTACAAGGTTTTCAACAATATTTTCAAGTTGACAAAATCAACTCGTTCTGCGTTTTGCCATTATACCACGTCAGCGGTTTAATGCAATTTATGCGTTCCTTTACTACCGGAGGAAAACTCGCTATTCAGCCATTTAAAGAATTAGAAAATGGTAAAATATGCGATCTCGAACCCGAAAAATTTTTCATTTCTTTAGTTCCAACTCAACTGCAACGGCTGCTGCAAAACCAAGATACAGCTAATTGGCTGGGACGGTTTCGTGCTGTACTTTTGGGCGGTGCTCCCGCTTGGCCGGAACTTCTAGAAACAGCTAGAAACTATCAAATCAAATTAGCACCCAGTTACGGCATGACAGAAACCGCCTCGCAAATTGCTACACTAAAGCCTCAAGATTTTCTCGCGGGCAATAACAGTTCTGGTCAAACTTTACCCCATGCTAAAATAACTATTCGCAGTGCAAAAGGCGATATTGTGTGTGATAATCAAATCGGAAATATTGCGGTAAATGCTAAATCTTTAGCGTTGGGTTATTATCCTGAACAATTTGGCGATCGCGAATATTTCCAATTAGACGATCTGGGATTTTTTGATAAAAATAACTACTTAAATATCGTCGGACGCAGCAGCGACAAAATTATCACAGGCGGAGAAAATGTATTTCCGGCGGAAGTTGAAGCCGTTGTGCGATCGACTAATTTAGTTGCGGATGTTGCTGTAATTGGCTTGCCAGACAAAGATTGGGGTCAAGTCGTTACGGCTATCTACGTTCCCGCTAATTCCGAAGTTACTGTCAAAAATCTGCAAGCGGCAATAGAAGATAAGTTGAGCAAGTTTAAGCGACCGAAATATTGGGTAATCGTCGAAAAATTGCCGCGCAATTCTCAAGGCAAAGTTAATCGAGAACAATTGCCAAAAATTGCGATCGAATATCAATAATTATTAGACGATCGCAATCAATGCAGAAGGCAGAATTTCTCATGCTTATTTCCGACTCCTGACAACAGTCAACAGCCAACAGCCAACAGTCAACTGACTAATTACGACAAACCTAACAGCCTTCTCGTCCTCTCTGCTTCTTGTCTTTGAACATCCATAAACTTCAACATTCGGTAAAGTACCTCTATTTGGGGCAACTTAATACCTGCTTGCTGCGCCACCCGTATCGGATTACCAAAAATCGCCTCAACTTCCAGGGGCCGCGATTCATCATAATCGATTTTCATGCTGGTGCGGTAAGGCTTCATTTTCTGAGTGTATTCGAGCATCTGTGGGATAAAGTCATCGGGAATAATGCGATCGCAACTTTTGGCTCCCGCTATCACTTCCCCCATGATTTCCTTAACTAAAATCAGAGTATCGGGATTAGCCATCAGTTCGTCAGTTCTCGCATCCAACACTACAGACAGCCCGTTATAAGGAATATTCCAAATCAGCTTTTTCCACCTTGACAATAGCAAATCTTCGCTCATTTTAATAGGAATATGAGCACGTTTAAAGTCCGCAGCAATTTTGTGCAATCTATCAGTAATACCAATTGCTTTGTAGTCTTGGGCATATTCTCCCAGCGTGATAGTTCCGTAATCTAGGTGGCAGATGTGACCTGGCCCAACTTTATAAGAACAGAGAAAACACAGCCCGCCAACCACTCGTTCTGCACCGACAATTTTAGCGACTTCCGGTTCCGTATTTAATCCGTTTTGCAATACTAAAACCGCGCCGTTATCCTTTAATAAAGGAGGCAAAATTTTGGGCAACAAGTGATTTTGAGTTGTTTTCAGCGCTAGAATTACTACGTCGCACTGAGGCATTTTGTGTGCGTCGTGGTAGGCGCGGACGTGGGGGAGGGTGAAGTCGCCTTCGGGAGACTCGACAATCAAACCGTGTTTTTTGACGCGATCGTAATCGCTGCGTAGCAAAAAATTGACTTCTAAACCTGCTTGTTGCAGTCTAGCACCGTAGAATCCGCCTAAAGCTCCCGTGCCGACAATGGCATAATTGCGATTTGACATAATATCAAAAAGTCAGAAATAATATCAACAAAACAGAAATTTGACTGTCATACCCTGCTATTATTTAAAGATAGAGCTAATCACAACTCTCAACTCTCAAATTTTCTCATCCACTCCATCAAGTCTTCCGATAGCTGTTTTCGAGTTCGGCTAACTGCATCGATGCAGACGTGCTTAGTAAGAGATTTAGCAGCGCTTCTTCCTGCAACTTCCTCAGAAAATACTTGATAGGCAATTTCAAATTCATCGCCAGTAACTTGTTTGGGCGTCAATTGAATTATTAGCCGATCGCCCGCAAACATTGGGCGATAAAAATCTACACTAGCATGAATTATGGGAAAGGCAACCTCGGGATTGCTGAAAAATGCTTTGAGATTAATTCCAGATGCTGCTAGAGATGCCTCGTAAGCTTCGTGGCACATCGCCAAAACGTTAGCAAAGTAAACGACTCCAGCAGCATCGGTATCTTGAAAGTGAACAGTGCGGGTGTAAGTGAAAGGCATTTGAGGTAGTAACGGGCGATCGCAAATTCGATCGCAATTTTACCAACCATCATATCGGTAAACCCGCACTTTTGGAGAAGTTATCAGCTAAGTAAGTAGGCGCTAATTTTTTATATTGTAAAATTCGCTCTCCTCACTCCTCCCCCTTCTTTCTTAACCTTTGTTCTTAATCAACATCACGTCTATAATCTTGAGGGCAATATCTTCGGAAAGCCCCAATGCACTGTAAAGATCGTTCAAAAGTTGTTCTTCTTCTTCTGAAACCTCGCCATCGGCTAAAGCGATATCAGTTGTCACAGCAAAAACGGTTTCTTTAAGTTCGTCGGGAAGCATTGCCAAAGCTGCATTAAACAGTACCTCAACTCCTTGCCGTTGCAGAATCATCAGCAGGCGTTCGAGCATTTTTCTCATCACGTCATCAGGATAACTGCGGAACAGTTGCATCCGAGATAGCGTCATGCTAATCGCTTTACTTTCGCTGTCATTGATGTAACCGTCGGCTGCTACGGCAATTAGCGCGATCGCCGCAAATGATTCGGCAGGCCCTAACGTTACTTCCGTTTCTTGGCGAGTCTGCGATACTTTATCAAATAAACCCATGATATTTTCCTCATTATTTAGTAGTGGATTCATGGAGTCAGGATCAGCTCTGGCTCGGGAGGTTTGTTTGGGATTTCGATAATTATATCAAATTTTGTTAGCTATTTGTTATCAATAAAATTATGAAAAAATTAAGAATTTTTATTTCGCCCTTGGGTGCTGTAAGGGCGGGTTGATTCCTATCCAGAATTGCCTTCCCATATATCGGCTAAAACCCGCCCTCGATCGCAGACCATTTACTTGTCAAACAGGGCTAAATCTGCTTTCAGGAAATCAACAAACTGCCGCGCAGTCCTGCCCGATCGCCCATTGCGACGAGTTGCCCATTCTTTAGCGCGGTGTTCCAAATCCTCAGCAGCGAGTTTGATTCCAGCAAGTTCTGCCAGATGTCGGACAATTGTTAAATAAGTGTTTTGATCGGCAGGTTCAAAAGTTAAAGTCAAGCCAAACCGATCGCTAAATGAAAGTTTTTCCTGCACAGTATCCCAAGCGTGAACTTCATCTCCATCGCGGGGGCGAGGCCTGTCGTCAAAAAACTCTCGAATTAAATGCCGCCTGTTAGATGTGGCGTAAACTACCACATTTTGAGAGCGAGCAGTGACATTCCCCTCCAAGACAACTTTCAGAGCTTTAAAAGCATCGTCATCTTCCTCAAAGGAAAGGTCATCCACAAAAATAATAAACTTTTGAGGAACTCCGCGCAACTTCTCGACAATTAGGGGCAAATCTTGCAAATCCGATTTAGATACTTCAATCAAGCGCAGATTGCGAGAGCCAAATTCATTTAATAGCGACTTCACCAAAGAAGACTTGCCCGAACCGCGACTCCCGTACAGCAAGACGTGCAAAGCCGGATAACCTGCCAGCAAAAACTCCGTATTTTTCACCAGAGCATCCCGCTGCCAATCGCAGCAAACCAACTCTTTTAAAGTTATGCCATCGGGATGCGAAATATTTGCCAACTCCCCTCCCCGCCACCTAAAAGCGCGATATTCGGCAAACAAACCCGTGCCAAACTGTCGGTAATAAACCGCCAAAGATTCCGCCGCACTCGACCATTTTTCCAGTTTTTCGTGCAGCGGCAAATCTCCCTGTTTTGCTACAGTTTCTGAATGCCAAATCGGAGGCACAGCGTCAAGTTGACCCGCTACCCGCACCCACTTGCTCAACTGTTCGCTGCTGCATTCGTAAATATTTTGCAGCACTTGTAAATCATGTTGCGCTGCTTCCACCAACGCGGGGGGCAAACTTGCAAAATCTGTTTGCTGTGCTCGGCGAGAAAAGGGGTTTTCGTCTTTGAGAATTTCGGCAATCAGAGAATCTTTCCAGCTTAAATTTTTAGCAGCCTGAACTTTGAACCAGTTCCCGTAAGCTACCTGACATTCCAAACCGCTGACTTCGCTGTGGTGGAGGGCTTGCAGCAAATCGATAAAAGCTTGACCTGCGGGGCTTTTGAGAACTGATTGATACAGCAGCAGGGATGCTGCGAGGCGCTGGAGGTAACGGATTTGGGCGATCGCACCAGAAGTTAGGGCTGACATAATGGCAATTGTATAACAGTTACATATCCTGACTGGCTTTAATAAATTTTCTAACAATTCGTGACACTAATTGCAGGCCGCGCTGTATAAATTTAGATGCAAAGAGTGAAATCGGGAGGATTAAAAATGAATTTAGGTACAGCAGCGGCGATCGGCTACGGCATTTTAACACTGGTTGGCGGCATCATGGGTTATATCAAGGCCAAAAGCCAAGCCTCGCTGATTTCGGGCTTGATTAGCGGTTCGCTGCTAATTTTTGCCGGCACCGCCCAGCTTATGGGACAAAGTTGGGGTTTAACATTAGCAGCAGCCATCTCCGCTGTTTTAGTAATAGTCTTTATTGTGCGCCTTGTTAAAACTCAAAAATTCATGCCCGCCGGAATGCTAATTTTAGCTAGCTTAGCGTCTTTGGGCGCGATCGTTTACGAAATCAGCGGTCAATATCAATAGTCAGCCAATTTTAGATTTTAGATTTTAGATTTTAGATTAACTCCCCAGCCTTGAGTGGGAGGTTGAACTAAAGTCTAATTTTTTTATTTCCCTAACTTATACTAATTTTTAAAAGTAGGGACACAGCATTGCCCATTGGTGTCAACTTAACGTAAAACCGATAGTCCGTCAGGGGTTTAAACCCCTGCCTCAAAGCTGAAGTCCTCTAAAAGAGGACTAATGAGTTATTCAGTCCTCTTATAGAGGACTTTGGCTATTAGCCAGGGGTTTAAACCCCTGGCGGTATTTGGGGTTAAGCGGTATTTCGGATTAAGTTGACACCAATGTGCATTGCCGTCTCCGGTGCGCGGATATGCGACTTTTAATAATTGATATAATTCTTCAGATTCGGTCGTTAAAACCGCCCCTAAACTCATCTATCATCCGACCGAGAAACTAAAGAATCACCGAGTATTAAAGCCTGATGGGGTATCACCCTGTATTACCAATTACCTCCTACCAATGACTAATGGCTAGAACTCTTGCAAAAATACAAAGCACCCCACCCCAACCCTGCCCTTGAATCAGGGGAGGGGGCAAGATTATTCTTGTTTCCCCTTAATAAGGGGGGAGTTGCGGGAGGTGAATTTGACTTTTGCAAGAACTCTAATGATGACTGATGACTAATAACTAACCACTAATGATTGATGACTGCATCAATATACTGCTGAACTTCCCTGAGTTGCTGCCGCTGGCATTCGATCCAATTTTTTTCCGTCGCTCGCTGTTCGGCTGTTTCTTGCTGATACCGCACCTGCTTCTCTAAAAAATTATTGTAGAACATCATCGCTTTTTCTACTGTTTGAATTGCCAGTTTCATACGCGCATCAAAAATCGCTAAAATTACATTATCCAGGATTAACTCAATCACTTTACACGAATCTTCAAAATCGACCAAACTGATTCCTATCTTGCTTTTATGAACTAGAGTTTCTACAGGCTCTTTCAGCGTTTCTTTAAAAGTCTTCATATAAGAGTCAGGCAAATATTTCAGAGGTTCCGTAAACTTCGACACAATCTCACTGCCTATGGATTGCAGTCGCTCTCTAAATCTCGCTTGACTTTTGATGTCGAAGCATTCAATACAAAATTCAATTTTTTCTATATCAATAGATTGTAATTCTTTAAAAATTAAACTTAGTTCATTCTCCATAATTAAACTCACTCGCTCTGCCTGGGAATCAACTTCATTCCGCAACTCTTTGTGCAAATTATCTTTTTCAAAAAAACCAATAGTATCTCTTTGAAAGACTTGAGAGTTTTTATCCCACAAAAACCACTGATTTTTTAACTTGGTCGCCTTGTCGCTCCAAGATTGGCGAACTTTAGTAACAGTATCATATTTGCCCTGTTTTCCTAAACTGCGAATTCTCACATCGCATCCGCTTAGTTCGCCAATTTGCTCCCAGACATCAACAGGAGATGCTCCAGCAATTCTCGGCTTGCTATTCCAGACATCCTCAGCCTGAGATACATCTTTGAAACATACCTGAAGTAACCCCTTGAGTCTGATGGCAGATTGCTTAATTTCGTCAATACAAGGTTCCACATCTAAGCTGAGTTGGGTAGCTGACTGTTTAATCTCCACGGATTGATATTCGTCTGCCAACAATCGATCGCTAAACAGGGTAATAGCCTGGAATGCCTTGAGATACTCATTCATTTCCTTTCATCCCTCGTTTCCCTAAACAGCATACAATACAGAACATCTGCCTTTTTGAATGGAAACTGAGTCACAACATGGATTATATATTCACCCCTGCAACTCAGGCGCGACTCAATAGTGGCAACCTTGTACAGCCTGCTGCCAAAACAGGAAAATTGCTCCCTGCTGCTAGAGATCCGGTGACAGGGGAGTTTGTGGAGATCGCAAAAATTTTTTATCAATCAAGAAGTGAAACTCTATCCTCGCGCGGAGTTATAGGATTGCTCGCACAGTTAGCCGGAGGTGGCCCCATACAGCCGCTGGTAGCTCCCGTGTACGTGACAGTGGCGCCGTTGCAGGTTGCTCAAACTCATCAGGGGTTTCAAAAAATATACAGAATGCTTAACTGTCTGAAAATTAATTTGGCAGTGATGCAAGCGACTGCTGCTGTCATTGGTATTGGCACTGTATCGAGCACAGTTTTGTCAGCAGTAAACCTCAACCAAGTATTAAAAATCCGAGAAGAGGCAAAGCACCAGAAGCTAAAAATTAAAGACGGATTTATTGATCTCAGACACATCCTCAAAGATAGGGGAGTAGAGGTGATCCAGCAGATTTTTAAGGTGGCTCACGACTCTAGTTTTGAAATGCACCGCCAGAAACTGTTTAACGGTTACGATATTTTTTCTAAAGCTATCAAACGCTGTCAGTCAGCCCTGACAGTGCCCGATCTTAAACTTCGGAATTCCGAAATTAATACCGGGCGGGATATGCTGTTTGAGGCTTTAAAAATTTATGATAATCCTAGTTTGTTGGAGGGGCTATGTTCTGCTGGACAGCTCAGGCAAATGGAATGTGTTTGGGCGATCGAGCAGGCGATCGGCATCACGTTTCACTTGCAGCGGGCCTACGATATGGTGAGCGATCGCCTGCTGGAACTCCAATCAAAAATTCGTCAAAATATTCTAACTGTTGTTAAAGGATGTCAATCCGAACCAGAACTAGATTTTTTATTTCCCGAAGTTACTAGGATTCTCGGTCATGATTTAAGTGTAATAGAATTTTGGCAAAATGAGGTTGATTGGATGCAAACTTTGTCTGCAAAAGAGCAGCACCAGTTAGCTAGTTTAGATAAACTCACCGGCGAGAGTTTAAAAAGCAGCGTGTACACTACATTCGCGGTATTAGCTGCGGAACCTTCACTTTATGAAAGTTTAAAGCAAAAGTCTCACTTTCTATCCTTGCGCGACCAGCTAACCTTCGCTGTGTCGCCGGAAATCCGCCGGAGATACGAATTTTATATCAGCCAGCAGGTGATCGCTACTGGCTATCAAGCTTTAGCGGCCTCGAATTGGCAAGAAATATCCGATTTAACTGTGGCTAACCTCTACTACTTTTTTCAAATCCGAGAGGACTCAACTGAAAATTATCCAACTGAGGACGAATTAGAAACGCCTTATTGGCACTTTCCCCCAAGCTTAAAAAACGAGCTGAATTATAGCAATTAAATGACCAATGACTAATTACATCAGTTCCTCACAAGGATGCAACTGTAGGGAAGTTCCCAACGATTATGCAGTAAGTCATTCCCATCTAAAATCTAAAATCTAAAATGGTATTACCTCAGCCACAACTTAATAGTATTGTCTTTAGAACCGCTAGCAATAGTTTTGCCATCGGGACTAAAAGTCACTACATAAACTTCATCCGTATGTCCTGTCAAAGTATTCAGCAATTCTCCGGTAGCAAAATCCCAAATTTTAATAGTTTTATCCTTGCTCCCGCTCGCAATAAACTTCCCGTCCGGGCTGATAGCAACCGAGACAATATCGTCAGAATGTCCCTTGATAGAGCGAATTAAATCTCCGGTTTCGATATTCCAGATTTTAATACTTTCATCGTAGGAACCGCTAACAATTGTCTTGCCGTCCGGGCTAACAGCAACCGACCTCACCGCGTCGCCGTGTCCCTCAAGAGTTTTGAGCAACCCCCCCGTTGCGACATCAACAACTGTAATTTTTTTATCCTTAGAAGCGCTAACCAAACTTTTTCCATCGGGAGTGAAAGCAACAGAATAAACAAAATCTGTATGGTCTGGAAAACTCTGAATCAAACGACCAGTTGCTGCATCCGAAATCTTTGTGGTTTTGTCTCCGCTGCCACTAGCCACAAGCTGTCCGTCGGGGCTAAGAGCGACAGACCAAACAGAAGCAGTGTGGTCGAGACTGCGAATCACTTGCCCTGTTTTCAAATCCCACAGCATGACTCGCCAAAAACCGGTTCCAGTCGCCAGTTTCGTACCGTTTGAGTCAAAAGCAACCGACCAAATGGTGGAGGAATCTCCTGGAAAAGTGCGGATCGACTTGCCTGTAGCTAAATCCCAAATTTGGATGGTTTTGTCTTTAGAACCGCTGGCTAACATTAAGCCGTCTGGACTGAAAGCAACAGACCCAACGGCATCTGAATGCTGAGCGAAATTTTTGACTTTGGCGTTCTTCCACAGCAAGCCTGCTTGGCACTGTTCCTGCAAGTCCTGAGCGGACGCATAGCTGCTGTTCGTGTTGGCAATTGTTGGTATTTGGCTGATGCAGTCTTCATAATTGCTGGCTTTATAAAGAGCTTCAATTTGATTGAGCTGTTGGGATTCTTGCTGTGCTCGCTGCTGCCATTCTTGCCACTTGAGATATCCGTAAATTCCGCCGATCGCAGCTAAGAGAGCCGCAATCGTTGCCCCGGCGAGATAAGGATTGAATTTGCGAGTTTCCTTGGGGACAAGTGCTGCTGGGCTGGCGATCGACAAATCGGTTTTTCCGTTCAGATTTACCTGCGAGGATACCATCGGACTTGCCTGCAATTCGAGTTGAGGGGCGCTACTCGGTGGTGGCCCATTGGGGTTGCGGTGTCCCTCCAAAACTGTGGATATCGCCTTGTACAATTTAGCAAATAAAGATTTAGGAATGATTAATTCTTCGATTTTCGCGGCATCTTCGTCGGTAAGCCCTAAAACTTGCTGCAAGCGTGTTAATTCGTCGCGAGTTTCCAGAGAAAAGGGATATTCTTGCTGCATTGCTTCTTGCAGTGATTGTTCGTAGCGTTCGCCTTTTTCCCTGTATTTCCGGTAAGGGTTCAATACCTCATCTTCGATCGCCTCTGCTTCTTCTGGCAGCAATTCCAAACTGACGCGCAGTTCATCTAATATTCTACGACCGACGACTGTAATATCACCGCGGCTGCTGCTGCGCCGATCGACTTCTTCGCGATATATTGTCAGCTTGGGAATCCGCGCGCGCGATCGATCGCCAATTTTCCTCAAATCGGCTAAAGCTTCCGCCGCCGACTGATACCTCTCCCGAAAATCGTAGCGCACCATATTGTCCAAAACATCGGCCAGCGCTTGCGAGCACACCGCTAAATGCCGCCAAACAATTTCGCCTTTATTAGAATTTTTCAAATCCCGCAGTTTCGGCAAATCGTAAGCCGGCAAACCCGTCATTGCTTGGATGCCAATCATTCCCAAGGCGTAGATATCGCTGTTGAGTTGCGGGTTGTATTGAAATTGTTCGATCGGCATATATTCCAGCGTGCCAATCCGCACAGTTACCGGCGCTTGTCTTTGAGCGATGTGAATTTCTTTCACCGAGCCAAAGTCGATTAAAACTAACTTGTTGTCTGAATAGCGGCGGATTAAATTTGCCGGTTTAATATCTCTGTGAATTACTCCCTGTCCGTGTACAAACACTAAAATTTCTAACAGTTCCTTCAGCAAAGCAATCATTTTTTCTTCTGTTAGAGGTTTGCCCGGTACAATCTCGGTTGATAGCGAGTGACCGGCAACAAAGGATTCAACTAAGAAAAATTCTTCATTTTCTTCAAAATAAGCGAATAACTGAGGGATTTGGTCGTGTTGACCGAGCTTTTCTAGAACTTCTGCTTCTTTTTGAAAAAGACGGCGCGTAGTATTAATTAATTTCGGTTCGGTGGTACCGGGACGCAGGTGCTTGACAAAGCACTGCGGTTCTCCAGGACGGCGAATATCTTTGGCAAGATATGTTTGTCCAAATTCTCCTGTTTCTATGACTTCAATGATTTGATAGCGTCCATCTAAAAGTTGGCTCACCATGATAATAACGCAGCCTTTTTTTGGTTGATTTTCGCAAGAAACAGTTGCACTGTTGAGTCAGTTGTATAGCCTTTTTTAGGTAAATTAGGTGTTCCTGGGCATGGGCAAAACAGGGCATTGGGCATGGGCAAAACAGGGCATTTGGTATTCGGAATAGTTGTTTCTTTCCTTCTTCTTTCTTTCCTGCTTCTTTCTTTCCTTATTCCGACTTCCATCGGACGACTTCCATCGGACTTCTTTCCTTCGGACTTCTTTCCTTCTGGCTTCTGACTTCTGACTTCTGACTGAGATATTGCACCATTCTCAATTACTTGTTTAGGAACAGGCAAGATGCCTGTTCCACAAGAAAACTCATTCTTTGTGGAACGGGCATCTTGCCCGTTCTTGACAATGGTGCAACATCTCAGTTCTGACATACTTTATTTTTTCAACATCTGCAAAGCTTGATATCCCAAAAAGAAAAAACCCAAAGCGCCGAGTACCGCTATCGTGTTCGCAAACACATCGACTGTAAAAAATTCGCCCATTGCAATCTCCTCTGAAAACTGATATCTATCCTCGGCTTTTCGGTCGCTGTCTGGGTGAGGGGTCTTGCCCCTCGGTGCGGGCGAGCCGAAAGATGCTCACAAATTATAGCAAAAGAGGCGGTCAAAATAACTTTTTGGGCGATCGACTAGCTTTTTGTTTTAATATTTTTTAATATTTAGGGAGACAAATCGTGTACCGAAATTTTGAGGTCAGTTCGCTTTGATATTGTTAACCCTGCTAATTTTTTCTCTCATTGTAAGTAGAGCTTACACTAAGAATTTGCGCCGATCGGTCGAAAATGCGCCTCGAACCGACAGAAGTTCGGCTACGCGGTCAACGGAACCAGCCGCGCAGTTCCCTAAAGTTTCGGTAATCGTACCAGCATACAACGAGGCAGAGAATATTCGGGATTGCGCGATCGCCATTTTGGAGAGTACACCGCTGTCTGTGAACAACTTAGAGGTTTTAATTGTAGACGATCGATCGACAGACGACACGTTAGCGATCGGGCAAACCCTACAACAGCAGCCGGGCGACCCCCGCCTTAAAATATTAGCAGGTCAGCCGCGACCAACCAACCAATATTGGGCGGGCAAAAACTGGGCCTGCGCCCAAGCTGTTCAAATAGCAACCGGAGACTTCTTATTATTTATCGATGCCGACGTGCGACTCAAACCAGGGGCGATCGAAACCGCTATCGCCACAGCCGAAACCGAGAAAATAGACTTGTTCACCTGTATGCCAGCGCTGGTTTGCGAGTGTTTTGCCGAGTGGTTAGTGCAGCCGATAATGTTCAATCACCTAGCAGTTTGCTACGACTTTACCGCCGTCAACGATCCGACAACAGACAGTGCTTTTGCGGGCGGGCCGTTCATGTTATTTAGGCGATCTGGCTACGAAAAAATCGGCGGTCACGAAGCAGTTGCCGGCGAAATTGTTGAAGATGTGGAACTAGCTAGGCGCATCAAACGTGCGGGTTTAAAGCTCGGACTTTATTCCGGGTCAAATTTGGCATCCGTGCGGATGTATCGGTCTTGGAACGCATTGTGGGAAGGCTGGACAAAGAATCTGTATCTCGGCGCTAACCGCAGTTGGGGCTTGATGGTTTACATGGCTGCAATTATGTTTTTTCTTTATCCTATGCCGTGGTTGGCATTAGCTATTTTGCTGGCTAACGGCGACTTCGCAGAAATTCTGAAAATCACCAATTACCAATTACAAATCACCAATTACCAATTGCCAATTACCTGGTTAACTATTTGTTTATTTGTAATCGTAATTTGGCAGCATTACAATTTGCGCCGCTTGGGTGCCGAGATTTCTGAATGTCCGACGAAATACTGGTGGTTGGGAGGTTTGGGAGGTGCGTTAGTGGCCGCGATTGCGATCGGTTCTGCGATTAAAACAGAAACCGGTTGGGGATGGACTTGGCGCGGTAGAACTTTGCAAATTAAGAGTTAATTAAGACTTGCATATGGGCAGGCAAGATGCCCACCCCACCAAAAATTAACTCCTTGTGGAACAGGCATCTTGCCTGTTCTTAAAAATCATCTAAAATGTGAGTTATAGAAGACAGAAGGAAGAAGAAATAAGGCAGAACTAATCCTAACATCCTAACATCCGTTACAGAATCCGTTGCCGAACTTCCGCATAAACAAAAGCAGGTACGCGCTTGTAAGCAGGCGTGCCCGATCGCTTTTCAATTTCCGGGTGAAAAATCACATTAACTTCAGGATAAAACATCAAAGCAGCACCCTCACGAACCGCCCCATAAATCACCTCGACATTTTCCATTTTCCCCACATTTCCCTGCACCGTAACCCGCTGATGTTCTTGAAAACCCGTGCTTTCTGCATCCGCACGATTCATCAAAATGCAGTTGCGGTGTGGCATTCCCCGATACTTATCATCAATTTTGTAAACCACAGTATTGTGCTGAGAATAGCTGCGTCCCGTCATCAATGCCACAACTAAACCCTGCACTGAGTCGGATACGCCAAACTCTTGGGCTGCGGGTAGTTTCAGGACTGGCAAAGGTGTAACAAACATCTTTGCTTTGCCGGAATCAGTAGGAAATTTAGGTTCTGTAAAAATGCGACCTGCGATCGTAAATTCCTCTTTTGTTCTATCAATTGTCCCTAATTTTTCATAGCCCGGAATAGTTTGAGCAATCAATTGGCGCACGTATTTTGTGTCTTGAAGTAGGCGCCAATGAACCGGAAACTCGCCGTGAATTCTGCTAGCTAATTCCGTCAAGAATTCTACCTCTGAAATCAGATCGGCATTTTTGAGATGAGTTTCTCCCTCATCATTTAAACGCACAAAATTATTCCCAGATTCCACCGTTGTTTTGTGGGGATTTTCAAAGCGATTCAGGACGGGAATCACAATTGTATTGTGTTTTGCCAATCCGTGAAAATGCCCTAAATTTGGTTTGGTGGCGAGGTAGATAACGGTTTCAACATTGGCTAAAGCGCGTTTTGCCTGAGTTGAATCCGGGTTCGCCCCGTACAAGTTGCCGCCCAGACACATCAGCGTATCGACTTTGCCTGCATCTGCTGCTTCAATGAGCGATCGAGTGTCGTAGCCCTTAACAGGACTGAGGGGACGATTTAATAACTTTTCTAAAGCTTGTTGAATTTCTTTTTTCAGATTCACAGTGACACCCATAGAGCCGAATCCTTGGACGTTTGAGTGTCCTCTGACGGGCATTAATCCAGCACCTTCTTTGCCGACATTTCCTGTCATTAAGGCAGTATTGGCAATGCTGAAAACATTATCTACACCGTTATCGTGTTGGGTAATTCCCATCGCCCAACCAAAGACAACTCGCTGTGAAGTGCCGATAATTTTGGCTGCCTTCTCAATTTCTGCTTGGGAAACTCCGCAGGTTTTAGTAATAGTTTCCCAATCGGTTTCGCTGGCGTGCTGGACTACTGATTCCCAGCCTTCTGTATAAGTTTGCAAGTATTTTTCGTCCAGCAATCCTTGTTCGATTACAGATTTTTGGATGCCGACAAATAGCGCCGTATCGCTACCGGGAATTGGCTGCAAGTACAGCGAGGAAATATCGGAACCGGGGATGAGCGACTTGACGGGAAAAGCAGGAGAACCAAACTTGACTAACCCAATTTCCATCACCGGATTGATCACAATTATTTTACCGCCTTTGTCGCGAATTTTAATTAACTCGTTCATCAAGCGGGGATGGTTGTAGGAAGAATTCGCGCCCGCGAGTACCACGCAATCTGCTTGCTTCAAGTTTTCTAGACTCACTACTGAGGTGCGGGTGGCAAACATTTCGCTTAAGCCAGTTGTCGAGGGAGCGTGGCAGAGATCTGAACAATCTGCTAAGTTATTGGAACCCATCGCCCGCATCATCAATTGCAGCAGAAAAGCCGCTTCGTTTGAAGAGCGACCGGAACTGTAAGATGCCACTCTTTCGGGGGTTTTGCGAAAAGCAGCTTCGGCAATTTGATAAACTTCTTCCCAAGAAATGCGATCGTAATGAGATGAACCAGCCCGCAAAATCATCGGAAAACTCAGCCTTCCCAACCTATCGGCTTCCATTGAAGTTAATTGCTGAAGTTCTCCAATACTCTTCTTTTCAAAAAATTGAGTTGAGATAGCCGGCTTGATTTCAGCGGAGATTGCTTCAACGCTTTTCATGCACCGCTGAAGTTTTTCGCCCTCTTCATTTGTAAAACCTCCTTTCTGCCCGCCAGTGCCCCAAGAACATGACAAACAAGCACTTTTGTGCAGCAAAGTTTTCCAAAGTTTCGTGCCTTCCGGGGACAATGTATGTTCTGCCCAAAACTCAATTACGGGCAAACCGCCGCCTATGTCTGGCGTTTCCTCGTTTGTCTCGTTGAATGGCGGAACGGGTTGGATATTTTGGGAGTTGATTTCCATGCGGTTTACCTTTTGTTTGAATTGCGAATTGATGGGCAGTTAAGTTTATTACTCTAATTTACCGCAAATTTACAGCACAAAAAATGAGTCAATAGATAGATGTTTTAAGAATACCCAGCGGTTCCAACCGCCATCTTATTTTACCAGAAAGAATTGGTTTAAAGCCTCTCCCTTGTAGGGAGAGATTAAAATCAGACTATTCATTACTCCAATCCTCTTCCTTCTTTTGTCAAGTGCTGTCAACCCTTCTCTAAGCAACCTGTCAACTGTCAACCTGTTTGCTGTCAACTGTCAACTGTCAACTGTCAACTGTCAACTGAATGAAGGTTTACTTCTTCTTATTTAATGCCTGCTTCCCAAACCCAAGACAAAGCAGTCGATCGCCCTCAGCAACATTCGGGTCATTCTGCAAATAATCTCCCAACCATTCACAACTCCGAGCAATGATTTTATTCAGTTCAAAATTCTCCAAAGACCACAGAATTATAGTCCTATCGCTGCTAGCAAAAGCCAGAGTTTGGCTGTCAGAACTAAAAGTAACGCTCAACACGCGATCGCTCGATTCCAAAGTCTTCGATAGCAGCGCCTTCTTACCGTCAAAATCCCACAGTTTAACAGTATTTCCCCCACTCGCCGCCGCAATCAACTTGCCGTCGGGACTAAAACTCACGCTTTCTACAGTATCGCTGTGGTCGAGTTTTCCAGTTAAATTAACCGCCTTGCCATCAAACCCCCACAAGTAAACTTTTTTGTCAGCGCAAGCAGCAGCAATAGTCTTACCGTCTGGACTGAAACTCACATTTTTAACGCTGTCCTCGTGGTCGATAGTTTTCAGAATCTTCGCCGACGAACCGTTAAATTGCCAGAGGTAAACTCTCTTTTCTCCGGAAATTTCAAAAGCCTTTTTCTTCCCGCTTGCCTTATCCTCAGCAGCGGTAGCAGTAGCAATAGTTTTGCCGTCGGGACTGAAGCTAACGCTAATTACTGGATTGCTGTGATCGAGTTTTGCAAGCAAAGTTGCTTTAGAACCGTTCCAGCGCCAGAGGTACAATTTGCGATCGGCATTGGCGGCGGCAATTATCTTTCCGTCTGGACTAAAACTCACGCTTCTAACAATGTCGCCATGCCCCAGAGTATCTAACAGTTTCCCGTCTAAACTCCAAACTTTCACCGTTTTGTCATCGCTGGCAGAAGCAACAGTTTTATCATCAGGGGAAATGCTCACCCAGGTAACAGAATCCTTGTGACCTTCTAAGGTTTTGAATAAACTGCCGTCACTGCGCCAAAGTCTCACTGTTTTGTCCCCGCTAGCAGAAGCAATTGTTTTGCCGTCAGCACTAAAACTGACTTTGTAAACCCAGTTTTCGTGTCCCGATAAAATCTTATTCAACGGAGTGCTGTCCGGTTTCCAAAGTTTCACTATTTTGTCCTTACTTGCGGAAGCAATAGTGCCATCGCGGCTGAAAGTTACGGCTCTCACGTCGTCTTGATGTCCTCGAAAAGTGTTGAGCAAAGTGCCGCTGCGACTCCAAATTTTTACCGTATCGTCTGCACTACCGGTGACAATTTTTTCGCCGTCGCGACTGAAACTCGCGCTGACAACTTCATCGTTGTGTCCTTTGAGAGTTCTGATTTCCTCACCATTTCGGTTCCAAACTTTGGCTGTGGTGTCGGCACTTGCTGAGACGAGTTCTCGACTGTTGGGACTGAACTTAATGCTGTAAACAATGTCAGAATGTTTGGTTAATGTTTTGGGATTAATTGTAAATTTCTGGGTTTTACTTTCTCGGTTCCAAAGTTTGACAGTTTTGTCAACACTTGCTGAGGCTATTGTTTGGCCGTCGGGGCTGAAACTGACGCCGAGCACCCAGTCTTTGTGTCCGGTTAAGGTTTGCAGCACTTTTTTTTTCGCAAGGTTCCAGATTTTGACGGTGTTGTCGTAACTGGCGGAAGCTAGGGTTTTGCCGTCTGGACTGAAACTGACGCTGGTGACGATATTGCGGTGGCCGGATAAAATGCTACTCGCACTTTTGTCGTTATCTACTTGCCAAATTCTAATTGTACGATCGGCACAACCAGTAGCGATCGTTTTCCCATCGGGACTAAAACTAACACTCGTCACGCTATCCGGGTGATTGAAAGTTTTTAATAACTTACCTTCTTTGCTCCACAATTTAACAGTTTTGTCAGCACTTGCCGAAGCAACTGAATTGCCATCGGGACTGACACTCACATCCAAAACAAACTTGCTATGCTGCTCGAAACGGTTGCGTTCTTGCACCCCGGAAACTGATTGTCTGAGTCTCTCAGCAATTTGATTTTTAGTATCCACAGGCAGCGCTGTACTTTTCAGAGAATCACGACCAATTTTGATACTATTTCCCAACACTCCTAATTGATTTTTTTCATTAGAAAGCACCAAAGCTTCCGACGCCGAATTTAGGGCATCAGTCCGACTTTTTTCTGCTTCTTGCCGTGCGCTTTCTGCTAATTTTGCTTGCTCGAATGCCATCCCTGAAACACCTGCGAGTACAAGCACTCCTAGAACCGCCGCCCGCAATTGCCATCTCCGAGTTTGGTAAAGTTGAGCTTCCGCTTGGTACTGTTTGTCTCTAGCTTCCGACAGCAAAGCATCTTGCTCTCTGTCTTTGCGAATTTGTTCGATTTCATCTCGGTTAATTTGGTTTTGCTTTCGCAGTTCCTCAACTTCTGCCTTTTTATCTAATTCTTGCTGCTGGCGAATGAAGCTAACTAAATAATCGTGAACTAGCTGATAAAGCTCTGCCGGTAGTTCCGTCCATCGAAAAACTAAACCCGAGTTTACTAACAGTTCTAAGACTAAATCTAATTTATCAGCTTCAGCAAAGGTCGCTAAATTTGAGGCTAATTCTGCACGGGTTTTTAGGGGACGAATCTGCTCTTCATCTGTGAGCAAATACAATACTCTGCGTGCAGCTACTTCATTCTCTGGCCCGCAATCTTTGATAACTTCTTCGAGAAACCTTTCGACTAATTTTTGTTGCGGATTGTTGCCGAGTTCCTGATATTGACTTAAAGTTCTAATGTTCTCTTGTTGCAGTTGAGCGCCGACAAGTTGTAGTTCGATCGGGCGGACTTCTCCCAATTCTCCAGCTAAATTTTTGACTAATTCTTCGATCAGCTCCGGTTCTAAGTAAAACTGCGCTCGCTCAGTTAAAGTGCGAATTACCGATCGCGCATCGACCAGCGAAAAATTTCCCAAATAAAACAGAATGTTTTTGCTGAGAATGTCCTCCAAAATATCATTGTTAACGAATCCTGTCTGGTTTTTGGGTCGGGAAAATTCCAGCAAATAGTGCAGGTAATCTTCCCGCAAACACAGGACGACTTTTAAGTATTTGATTTTCAAGCATTCCCGCAAAAAATCAAAAAATATTTGTCTTTCGGCTGGCTCTTTCCACACGAAAAAGAATTCTTCAAATTGGTCAAATATCAGAACAGTCACTAAATGTTCGGAATTTCTTTGCAGCTCCTTGATAATGTTTTCGTATTCGATCGCCTGTTGTTGTATGATTAATTCTACTGGCTGTGACTGCTCCCTTTGATCCTCATTATTCCCAGTCGAGCCACCGTGAAATCCCGAAATAAGATTTCCCTTGACTCCACCTGCTTCTACGGTCAAATCTACCGGAGAAATTTCAGGTACTGCTTCGGCAATTTCCGGATCGAATATTTCAGTTTTAAGAGCAGATAACTGTCTGGTCAATTCCCGCGGCCAGTTGTTGTAAACTTGCAGCACTACGGGCAAAACAGTCCGCATTTCTATTTTTTTTTGTTTGAGAGCTGGTACTAATCCTCCCGTGACTATTGAACTTTTGCCAACTCCAGACTGACCGTAAATTACTGTCAGTTTGTCGGGGGTATTGTTCATCCTATATATCAAGCGGTTGAGGTCTTGCTCTCTGCCGGAAGCTGTAATTTCGTCAGCAATAGTAGCAGCGCCGGCAATAGTTTCGGCGACGGAATTAACCGCTTCTCTGTGCGGCTGCAACTTTCCGGCTCCAATAAAAGCTCGGAACCGATACGTGTGTTCCACCGCTCGATAATCTTGCTTAATTTGAAATGCTTCGAGATATTCTCCCCGCTGAAAATAGAGCGATCGCAGCATTTCTAAAACCCGCAAATACAGTTGCGGGTTGTAGCAAGGTTCGGTTTCCAAGCGAGCAAGCTCTAAATGTGCGATCGCCTCCTGCACCTCACCCAACTGACTCTGGGCCTCTGCTAAAATTAACAGATATAAGCCTAGATGCTGCGACTTTACAGGGGTTCCCTGTCCCATCGCTTCTAAATTTGAGTTGAGAACGTCTAGAGCCACTAAAGCCCATTCTTTCGCCCCTTGCCAGTTCTTTTGCTCCAAGGCTACTCTAGCCAAAAAGCCGTAATCTTGAGCCAAATTAACTGCTGAATTTTCCATATTTTCATGTAACCTCCGAGCTTTGATAGCTAAATTCCAGAGTGCATCCCAATCTTCTAAATGCTGCAATACTTCGCCAAGTTGATTGATGAATATACCAACGGCATCCGGCCGTCCCGCCCGTTCTAAAACATCAATACATTCCTGAAAATAATTCTTAGCTTCCGTCCAGTAAGGACGGTTGCCGCTGCGGTGTTGTTCTGCTTGGAAGCGGTAGCAAAGACCGATGTGGAATAGCAGAATTCCCTCTAACACCGGTGCTGGGTTAACGGTAAATAACAAATCACTAAATTCTGTTTTTGCTCCAATAAATGCTACTTGATACTTCCAAAAACTGAGACTTTTTTGATACAATTCAATAGCCGCAGGGATGCGCTGACAAGCATATTCGTGCCTACCCCGAATAAATTGCAAACTCGCTTCAATAGCTGGTTCTAACCTGATGTTGCAAGTTTGCAAGTCTTGGCTAGCCGACTCTAGTTCACTCAAAGAATTGGCTCCGAGAATGGCAGAATTAGTTAAACGCCAATTGCCACTTTCTAAAATGTTGGAAAAAATGCGATCGGCACTTTTGCCCAGGAAATCCACCAAGTCGTCGGGGCCAATCACAAATTCAACGCTTGTCGTCCAAGTTTCGATATCTGTTACTAACCGAATCAGTTTTTTTAAGATTTTGTCTGTCACCCACAGCACCACCGGGAAGGGAAAATTATTCCGAAATTCTTCCCTCACGTAGTTGGTAGAAGTCAGCACTCGATCGATCGCACTTACTGATTCCAATCCAAACACCATTAAAGCTGGCGGATGGCTGCAGGAAAGTTCGGTTTCTATCGTCGTGTAAAGAGTTTTAACAGATGCGGGAAGGACAATTTCTCGAATCTCGATACCAGACTCCTCCCGCAATTGCCTGACAATTTCCTCTCTCATGGCACTGTAATTGCACCGCACCAAAATCAGCGAAAATTGCCCCTGAGACATCGAGAGAGTCCGGGTGAGAGTTTGCAGCGAACTTTTGTTTTGCTGTGCTGCGGTGTCTTGCTGGCAGTGCGAATTAATCATAATTAATATTTGAAAATTTTTCTCAGGATAGGTGCTGTCAACTGTCGAAAAAAGGAAGTTCGGCAACGGATTATTTAACGGATGTAACGGATGGAAGTTCGGCAACGGATTATTTAACGGATGTAACGGATGTAACGGATGTAACGGATGGGAGTTCGGCAACGGATTATTTAACGGATGTAACGGATGTAACGGATGGAAGTTCGGCAACGGATTATTTAACGGATGTAACGGATGTAACGGATGGAAGGAATCGACGGATTATTTAACGGATGTAACGGATGTAACGGATGGAAGGAATCGACGGATTATTTAACGGATGTAACGGATGGAAGGAATCGACGGCAGGGGAAAGTGCAATTAAGAACGTCCTAACCGTTTTGGCGGTTGCTCTAAGTTTACTTTTACCCGTTTTTGTGTTTGCAAATCACTGCGAAGAATCATCTGATTAATTTTATTTCTGCCCTTGTGGGCGATTTCCAATCACTGGGAACTGTCAATTAGTTAAGTTTATTTCAGCCTGCATACTTATTGTTTTAGCCGATCGCATTAAAGCATACCCAAAAAAATACATACTCTGTTATTCGCATATTCCCAGCAAAATCAACCGGATTTTACTGAAATCTTGATGATTGCTCAAATTCTACCCAGCAAAAGAGTTTTTGTTTGCGGGGCTCCCAGCCATCGCCCAAATCGCGCAAATCCGATTCAGTTATTCGCATATCGCTGAAATCCGGCATTCCTTGCTTGACTGGCCCCTGGCAGCACTGAGATAAACTATCGGCGGTGGCTCATCAATTACAGCTTGAAGATTTTTTGTCATAAATTTACTAATCTCCATATCTAAAGTAGCTGCAAAATCAGGTTCATCCCAATCCTCGCTTTCTTCAATGCTGATGGTTGTTGGTGGCCCAATATCAAAATCTAGCTCATCGCCAAAATCCGAAACTTTCTTAATTGGATCTACTTTCTGACCGGTATCAGTGGCAAAAGCTTGAGTTGTATTGGCCATTAGTAGGAGTGGCAGTGCTACTATGGCACTTATTGTTTGTCGCGCCGTGATTTTCCTCATGGTATCCTCCTAGTATAAACTAAATTTTGGTGCTGCTATACATTCAACATCCACCGCTACTTTAGAGCGCTGTGAGTCGATTTTAGATTTTAGATTTTAGATTTACTCCACAGATGAATCTGAGAGCTTGAACTAGGGTCTAAAATTGTGGGCTACTTACCACTCCTGCCGTTCACAAGTATCCGTTTTTGAGCAGAGTCATTAATTAATAGTGGCTTGCTTTTCCATAGGATATAACCTTATCTGTGACTCTTCGCGGCAAGTTTGCTTAACGGAGCATATCCGGTCAAGTGTTTGCCTTTCTATTTACTACGTGAAAACTCTTAAACATTCAGGTTTTCCCGTTAAGTAATTCCCCAGCTTTTGCGAGTGTTCATCTCAGACTCAAAGCCGTGAGAAGTTCGATCGCACACCAGTTTTCGCACACCAGTTTTCGCACTCCCGCGCTGCCACCAGCAGACTGATGTGCTATACCATAGCTACCGGATATCTGTCAATACTTATATCTTAACATTTCTAATTTTTTGCATAATTCTCGTTACCAGAAAGAATTTGTTTAAAGCCGGAACCCTTGTAGGGAGAAATTAAAACAAGACTATTCATTACTCCAATCCTCTTCCTTCCAGGTAGAGGTCGCTATCAACTATCAACTGTCAACTGTCAACTGTCAACTGTCAACTGAACAGGCTCTTCCTGGTAACGCAGATAAGCAAGGAAGAGCCTCCAGCCAAGCCGAGAGGGCTCCTATTTCGTCAAGCCGTGTTCGAGAGCGAAGCGAACCAACTCAGTACGGCTGTTAGTACCCGTCTTGCTAAACAAACGGCTGACGTACTTTTCCACATTACGCACGCTAGTTTCCAAGCGGCGGGCAATTTCCTTATTCATCAAACCTTGAGCAACCAAATCCAAAACACTTTGTTCTCGCGGAGTCAAATCAATTTTAATCGGCGAAGGACTTTGGGCGATCGAACTCCGCCCACTCAGCAAAGACTCAATTCTCGCCATTTGGCTTGTCAAAGCAGCAATATCTGGACTTTCAGCATTTTCGCTCGTCTCCTTAGCCGCCGCGCGGCGGGCCAGCAAATTGGTTACTATTGCTACTAATTCGTCGGGATCGAAGGGCTTAGAAAGATAAGCATCGCAGCCTGCTTGATAGCCTTGAATACGATCGCTCGTCATCCCCTTAGCCGTCAAAAACACCACCGGCAAAGCCTTATAGCGAGGATCTTCCCGCACTTGCTTGAGAAATTGATAACCGTCCACCTGGGGCATCATAATGTCTGAAATCACCAAATCGGGATTGTACTGCTGCAAGAGTTCCCACCCATCCCGAGCATTACTGGCAACCTCAACCGCAAAATCGCTATCTTCCAAATAAGCTTGTACTGCTTCCCGCAAGCCCGGTTCATCATCTACCAATAATAATCGTGCTAACATATCCGTTACCCTTACGTTTTATCACTATTATCTTTGAATTTAGCCGAATTTAAGTCTTATTGTCACTCCATCCCTCGAAGGAAGTTAAAAACTTGTTGTCCAACTCAAGAGTTTTGAGTTAGGTTTTGATCTAACGATGAAAAAGTTCTTAAATCTTTAATTCAAAACTCAAAACTCAAAACTCAAAATTATTCTTGAACCGTTCCACTTAAACTTTTGAACGATCGGTCAAAATTTCATAACCAGTTTCCGTCACCAACACAGTATGCTCAAACTGAGCAGACATAGCATTGTCAACCGTTACAGCAGTCCACTTGTCAGAAAGCGTCCGAGTGTACTTAGAACCAGCATTCAGAATTGGTTCGATCGCCAATGTCATGCCCGATCGCAATTTCACGTTTGGCATTTCGCGGGTGCGGAAATTGAAAACCGACGGTTCCTCGTGCAAATTTCGCCCGACACCGTGGCCGGTAAACTCCTCAACGATGCTAAAACCGTTGCTTTTGACATGATCTTCGATCGCACCAGCCAGATCGAGCAAATAGGCTCCAGCCTTCACTTGTTCGATGCCTTTGTAGAGAGCTTCTTCTGCGACTCGGATTAATTTTGCAGATTCGGGAGTCACTTCCACAACTGCGATCGTAATGCAAGAATCGCCGTGAAAACCTTGGTAATATGCTCCCGTATCTACCTTGAGAACATCTCCGGCCCGAATTACCTTTTTGGCGCTGGGGATGCCGTGAACAACTTCGTTATTAATGCTAGAGCAAATCGAGCCTGTGAAACCGTGATAGCCTTTAAAACTCGGAGTTGCACCCATAGAACGGATGCGTCTTTCGGCATAAGCATCTAAATCAGCAGTAGTCATTCCCGGTTTCACAATTTGCGAAATTTCTTTGAGTACCGTTGCAACGATTTTCGACGCCTGCCGCATAATTTCGATTTCGCGTTCCGACTTAATTTCAATGCCTCGACGCTGTTTTGTGACTTGGGGTTGTTTAGTTGGCCCAGAAAGCAGACTGCTAAAAATATTCATGTATTGATTGTCAGGTAATTTTGTACTTAGACGGCAGGTTGAAGCAAAAAAACGGCAAATATCCAGTTTTTTGTGGAAAAACGAGTGTCTTGTTCCGAACTGTCGATCGCTTGTCCTTTTAGCTAGCTTAATATTTTTTTCACTAATCGGCACGGGATTGGGGGGTCAATAAAGCGGTTTCAACCGCCGAGTCTGTCGGTTCAGGATTTCCGAGCATTCCTGTGAGGTTAGCAATTCCGGCAATTAACTTAGTGATGTCAACTGGTTTAGATAAGTGCATCTGGAAACCAGCTTCCAGCGCTTGCTTGCGCTCTTCCTCTCTCGCGTAGGCTGTCAGGGCGATCGCAGGCATCTTTCCACCCCTGAGCCTTTCCATTTCTCTCACCCGCGCCATCAACTCGTAGCCGTCTGCTTCCGGCATTCCAATGTCGCTCAGCAGCAGATCCGGCCAATAACTATCCAGTGCATCTAGAGCCCCGGCCACCGATGCCGCCGATCGCACCACAGCTCCTTCGTCTTCCAGTAAAGCAATCAAAAACTCCCGCGTGTCATCGTCATCATCCACCACCAGCAATTGCAAATTAGCCAGAGTGGGGAGGGTCTGTGCCTGGTCATTGAGCTGCGACCAATCATCGTCAGCAGCGAGGGCGTTCCTCTGTGCAAGAGGTAGAGTCACCGTAAATTTCGCACCCTCGCCCGGATTATTTTCTGCATCCACCTTACCGCCGTGCTGTTCCACCAAGTGACGGACGATCGCCAATCCCAGTCCCAATCCCCCATAAGACCTAGTTGTGCTGCTATCAGCTTGGCGGAAGCGATCGAAAACATAAGGCAAAAAATCAGGAGCGATACCAATGCCGCTATCAATTATCTGAATTTGAGCCTCATCGCCAACTGACTCCAACCGCACCTCTACTTTACCCTCTTGCGGACTAAACTTAATCGCATTTGACAGCAAATTCCACACAATTTGCTGCAAGCGATCGAAATCGCCGATAACTTCACCTACATTTGGACTGCACGTTAATTCTATGACTATTGATTTTTCCTCAGTCAGCGGCTGCAAAGAATCTATTGCCAGCTTGATCGCAGATTCCAACCGAATCGGATGCATATTTAAATTTAGTTTCCCCCGCAGAATCCGCGAAACATCTAAAATATCTTCGATAAGTTGAGATTGAGATTTAGCATTACGCTCAATTGTTTCTAGAGCTTTATCAATAGTGTCTTCGTCAAATTTTTTCACCCGAAGCAGCCTGGACCAGCCGAGAATTGCATTTAAAGGAGTGCGGAGTTCGTGAGAAAGAATCGCGAGAAATTCATCCTTCATCTGGTTAGCTCTCTCAGCTTCCTGCCGCGCCACTTGTTCGCGGATTAGTCGGCCGCGTTCTTCCTCTGCTTGCTTGCGGTCTGTGACATCTCTAACCGTACCCACGTGACCGATCAGTTTTCCCAAATCCGAAAACATTGGCGACGACTGTACGTTAATCCAACGCACATCCTCGCTATCAGCTAATCGAAATTCACTCGAATATTCCTGACCTTTTTTAATCCAAGCTAACCAATCTGCTACTACGCGATCGCGGTCTTCAGGATGAACTGACCGCTGCCAAACTGATACCAAACTTTCCTCCAAAATTAACCCAGAAATCGCTTGACAACGGGGATTCATGTAAGTACAGCGGCCTGCAACATCAGCTAAGTAAATTCCCAGGGGCGAACAAGCACACAAAGTACGAAATCGCTCTTCACTTTTACTTAATTCATTATTAACAGCAGCTAACTGTGTTGCTTGCTGTTTCACCTCGACTGTTTTTTGGAACAATTCCACAAATACCTGCACCTTCGATGTCAATATTTCCGGTTCCAAGGGTTTGAACAGGTAATCTACCGCACCCAAAGAATAACCTTTAAACACGTGGGTGTCATTACTGCTGAATGCTGTGATAAAAATAATCGGAGTCGATCGCGATCGATCTCTAGAGCGAATCAATGTTGCCGTCTCAAATCCATCCATTCCCGGCATCTGCACATCAAGCAAAATTACCGCAAAATCTTCATTAAGCAGACATCTCAGAGCCTCCGCGCCCGAATTTGCTTTGACTAAATTGTAATACGGCTTGTTCAAAATAGCTTCCAGAGCCACCAAATTTTCTGGGCGATCGTCAACCAGAAGGACATTTACTCGATCGGAGTGCTGCACATTCATAATTTTTTTAATTTTTAATTGTTAGCAAGTTGACTAAACAGGGAGCGATTTTAGACAGGGGTAAAATCCAGTCTACTTCAACATTTGCGATCGCAGATGCAGGCATTGTGCCGCAGAGAGCAGAAGCCGGTTCCTCAACAAATGTCAATCCTCCCTCAGCCTTAATTTTTGCCAGCCCTTCACTCCCATCAGAATTAGCTCCCGTTAAAATTATGCCGATAACTTTCTCCCCAAAGGCATCCGCAGCAGACTCAAACAGCACATCGATTGAGGGCCGCGCGTAGCACACAGGAGCCTCAGTTGATAGTGCAAATTTAGGAGTTCCGCGATTGGGGATTAGGGATTTTGAATTATGGATTGACTCCACTGCCACGCTCCCCCATTCTGTAAAGTCGTTTTCATACAGGCTCAACTCCTCGTCAGAGGGCGATTCTATTAGCAAGTGATAGTCAGCAGGAGCCAAGTAAACCCGTCCAGGTACGATCTCTTCTTTGTCTTGGGCCTCTGTGATTTGGAGAGAGCTTTGCTGTTGTAAAACATCAGTAAGCCTATCCTGAGAACTCTTATGGCGGTGTTGGACAATAACTACAGGCAAAGGAAAGCTTTGTGGCAAATCTGCCAGCATGACTGTTAAAGCCTGTAGCCCTCCCAAAGACGTGCCAACAACCACTATTTCAAAATTGTTTTTATTTAACTCGGCGGTAGAGTTTATCGCTACTTTCAATTGCTTCATAGTATTTTTCATAAGGTGTAAAAATCAGAGACTCCTGATGTCCCAGCCCTAAAACTCCAAACATTCCCAGACTCTCATAAAAAAGCTTGTGTACCCGCTCTTGGAGGTGTGAATTGAAATAAATCATCACATTACGGCATAAAATAACATTAAACTCATTAAAAGAATTATCCGTTGCTAGGTTGTGGTGAGCAAAGACAATATTCTCTTTAAGTGAAGAGCGAAAAATCGCATTTTCATAGGCAGCAGTGTAATACTCAGAAAACGCTTTCTTGCCCCCCGCTTGGTGGTATAGTTGCGTATATTCTTGCATTTGTTTCAGCGGGAATATCCCCATTTTGGCTGTTTTCAAAACTAATTCATTCATGTCCGTAGCGTAAATCCGACAACGGTCATACAGTCCTTCTTCTTGCAGCAAGATTGCCATAGAATAGACTTCTTCTCCCGTCGAACATCCCGCGTGCCAAATCCGAATAAAAGGATAAGTACGCAGCAGCGGCACCACTTTATTTCTGAAACTAATGTAAAAGCTGGGATCGCGAAACATCGCCGTTACATTGACAGAAATGTCCAGCAGTAAACGATCTAGGTAAGCAGGATTGTGAAGTACCTTTTCCTGAAGTGCAGAGACAGTGGTGAGCCGTTCCGAGCGAATAGTGTTCCAAATACGGCGCTTGAGAGAGGCAAGAGCATAATTACGAAAATCAAATCCGTAATAGCGAAACATTCCCTCTAGTAAGAGTTGAATTTCGATTGTTTCCAGTTCATGGCTTTCGGGCATTTTTAATTAGTAATTGATAATTAGTAATTGGTCATATCGGTTCGTAGTGCGGACTGAAGTCCGCACTACGAACGTATCTTACTGAGGTTAATCGATCGGACACGATATCATTGGTCATTGCTCCTTCTTCCTTCTGTCAACTGTCAACTGTCAACTGTCAACTGTCAACTGTCAACTGTCAACTGTCAACTGTCAACTGTCAACTGTCAACTCTTCCATTATCGATAAAGCCAAACGCGCAGCAGCGAGAGCAACTGTTCCGTATCAACAGGCTTCGTGATGTAGTCAGACGCCCCAGCTTCGATACATTTTTCCCGATCGCCCTTCATAGCTTTCGCAGTAAGAGCAATCATTGGCAACGAAGCAAATTGAGGCATATTACGAATTGCTTGCATTGTTTCATAACCGTCCATCTCTGGCATCATCACGTCCATCAACACAATATTTATGTCAGGCGTATTTTGCAATGTAGCAATGCCCTCTCTGCCGTTTTCAGCAAACACAATTTGCATTTGATGGCGCTCCAGCATACTCGTCAGGGCGAAAATATTCCGCATATCGTCGTCAACAATCAAGACTTTTTTACCCGCGAGCGTCGAATCTGTTTGATACAATTGCTCTAGCATTTGGCGCTTCGGTTCCGGCAAATTTGCTTGGACTCGGTGCAAGAACAAAGCCGTTTCATCTAACAAACGTTCAGGCGATCGCACATCTTTAACAATTATTGTTTCCGCCATGCGCTTGAGTTGAGTTTCTTCGGCTCTCGTCAACTCTTTGCCCGTATAAATAATAATCGGCAGACTTTTTAAAGCTGCATCTTGCTTGATCTGCTCGATCAGTTCAAAACCAGTCATATCTGGCAGTCCCAAATCGAGCACAATGCAGTCAAAATGCCCAGATTTCAAAGTTTCTAGCGCCTCTGCACCGCTACCCACAGCCGTCGTTGAAACATCGTGATTGCCGATTAAATCCACAATGCTAAGACGTTGCGTTTCGTTGTCTTCCACAACTAGCAAATTCTTCACGGGGCGCTCCACAAAACCCTTAATATCAGTCAAAGCTTTGCTCAAAGCCTCATGACTGACAGGCTTTTGTAAATACGCGATCGCCCCTAACTGCAAACTGCGCTGCCGCCCTTCTTCAACTGATACAATGTGAACCGGGATGTGGCGCGTACTTGGGTCGTGTTTCAGGCGATCGAGCACAGTCCAGCCATCCATCACAGGCAAATTTAGATCCAGCATAATCGCAGTTGGCTTGAACTCTCGCGCCATTGCCAAACCGATATCGCTCCGTAAAGCCACCAAACCTTTAAAACCCTGATCCCGCGCCATATCCAAAAGAATCCGAGCGAAGTTTACGTCATCTTCGATAATTAAAAGGATGCGATCGTCTGGCTCGACATTTTCCCGATCGTCAGCGATAATCGGTGATGGATAAGGGGCGATCCTCTTCGAGGGCTCCGCTAACGGCAAGTTGAAATTCGGCGAAGGAACTGCAGAAGAAATAGCAGTCGGCAATTGAGCCCTTTGCTTGCCCATTCCCGATTCCTGATCATTCATTATTCGCGATTCTTGGTAAGTTGGCGGCAGATAAAGCGTAAATTTACTACCCTCACCAGCGCGACTCGTCAACTTAATTTCTCCCCCTAACAGATTAGCAATTTCTCTACTAATAGACAAACCCAAACCAGTGCCCCCATATTTCCGGCTAGTGCTACCATCAGCTTGTTGGAAAGCCTCAAAAATAACCCTATGCTTGTCATCAGAAATCCCAATCCCCGTATCGCTAACCGAGAAAGCCAAAACAGTAGCAGAACTCGTTAAAGCTTCAATCTCTAAACTCCACCCTTCCCGCACTACTTCGACATCCAACTTCACCTCACCCCGCTCAGTAAACTTAAAAGCATTAGAGAGAAGATTCTTCAAAACTTGTTGCAGCCGTTTAGCATCAGTATAGATACCTTTTGGCAACCCAGCCTCAAGCTCTACTTTAAAACTCAACTTCTTATCCAGAGCCATTTGGCGGAAAGTTCGATCCAAATGATCTCGCAAATCCCCAAACAAAACTTGCTCAATATCCACCGACATCGTGCCCGATTCAATCTTAGCAAGATCCAAAATGTCATTAATCAGCTCTAACAAATCATTTCCCGCCGAGTAAATAGTGCGCGTGTATTCAACTTGCTTAGCAGTCAAATTGCCGTCAGGATTATCAGAAAGCAATCGAGCCAGAATCAACAGCGAATTCAGCGGAGTTCGCAACTCGTGAGACATATTTGCCAGAAACTCCGACTTATACTTAGAAGTTAGAGCCAACTGTTCGGCTCTTTCTTCCAGCAACGCCCTCGCCTGTTCGATATCTCGATTTTTCCGCTCAACTTCCTTATTTTGCAGCGCCAGCAATTCAGCTTGTTCTTCTAATTCTTCATTCGTTTGTTGCAACTCTTCCTGCTGATTTTTCAACAATTCCTCAGATGCGCGGAGCGACTGCGCCTGTTGTTCGAGACGCTTGTTAGTTTCCGTTAGTTCTTTTTGCTGAGTTTGCAACTCTTCTGTCAAAGACTGCGACTGTTTTAATAACTCTTCCGTCCGCATACTCGCCGCAATTGTATTTAAAACAATCGCGATACTTTCTGTAAGTTGGTCGAGAAATGTCAAATGTATTTCGCTGAAGCGGCGGAACGAAGCTAACTCAATTACTGCCGTCACTTGTCCCTCAAACAGTACGGGTAAAACCACGACATTCAGCGGCGCGGATTCTCCCAGTCCCGAGCTAATTTTAACGTAATTGTCCGGTACTTCCGTCAACAGTATTCGTTCTTTTTCCAGGGCGCACTGTCCGACCAAACCTTCGCCTAAATAGAATCTATTTCCTAACTGTTTGCGTTCCCGGTAGGCGTAGGTACTTAACAGTTTTAGAAACGGATCGTGTTCTACAGATTCCATCAAAAAGAATACGCCATGCTGAGCAGAAACCAGCGGTGTCAGTTCTGATAAAATTAGTTTAGAAACTGTTTCTAAATCGCGCTGACCTTGTAGCATTCGAGTGAACTTAGCCAGGTTTGTTTTCAGCCAATCTTGCTCAGTATTTTTATGCGTTGTCTCCCGGAGATTGGCGATCATCTGGTTGAGATTATCTTTGACAATGGCAACTTCTCCTTCAGTAGCGACGGAAATTGACCTCGTTAAATCGCCTCTGGTAACAGCAATTGCCACTTCGGCGATCGCCCGCAACTGAGTAGTCAAATTCGCCGCCAATTCATTCACATTGTCCGTCAAATCTCGCCACGTCCCCGCCGCGCCCGGAACCTTCGCCTGGCCGCCCAATTTCCCTTCAATTCCCACCTCCCGCGCCACAGTAGTAACTTGATCGGCAAACGTCGCCAGCGTATCAATCATCTCATTAATCGTATCTGCCAGAGTCGCAATTTCTCCCTTAGCTTCCAGCATTAATTTGCGCTTCAAATCGCCATTCGCCACCGCCGTCACAACTTTAGCAATACCCCGAACTTGCGCCGTCAAATTCTCCGCCATCGAGTTTACATTGTCGGTTAAATCTTTCCAAGTTCCCGCAACTCCTTTCACCTCAGCTTGACCGCCCAATTTACCCTCAGTTCCCACCTCCCGCGCCACCCGCGTCACCTCAGAAGCGAAGGAATTAAGCTGATCCACCATCACATTAATAGTATCTTTCAACTCCAGAATTTCGCCTTTAACATCAACGGTAATTTTCTTAGACAAATCCCCATTTGCCACCGCCTTCGTCACTTCCGCAATATTCCGCACTTGCCCCGTCAAATTCCCCGCCATCAAGTTAACATTGTCGGTTAAATCTTTCCAAGTTCCCCCTACCCCGCGCACGTAAGCTTGCACGCCTAATTTGCCTTCGGTTCCTACTTCCCTAGCAACTCTGGTTACTTCTGATGAGAAGGAACTCAACTGATCCACCATGATGTTAATCGTGTTTTTCAGTTCCAGAATTTCCCCTTTGACATCGACGGTAATTTTCTTAGATAAATCGCCATTGGCCACAGCAGTTGTCACTTCGGCAATGTTGCGGACTTGTGCTGTTAAATTCCCGGCCATCGAGTTAACTGAATCTGTTAAATCTTTCCAGGTTCCTGCAACTCCTTTAACCTCAGCTTGCACGCCTAATTTCCCTTCGGTTCCCACTTCCCTAGCAACCCTAGTTACTTCTGATGCGAAGGAATTTAGCTGGTCAACCATCGTGTTGACAGTGTTTTTTAACTCTAGGATTTCACCTTTAACATCTACAGTAATTTTCTTCGACAAGTCGCCATTTGCCACAGCAGTAGTAACAGCCGCAATATTCCGTACTTGCTCTGTCAAACTACCCGCCATAAAATTAACTGAATCCGTTAAATCCTTCCAGGTTCCTGCTACGCCTCTGACATCCGCTTGACCGCCTAGTTTACCTTCCGAACCCACTTCCCTCGCCATCCGCGTTACTTCTGAGGCGAAGGAATTAAGTTGATCCACCATCACGTTAATGGTGTTTTTCAGTTCTAAAATTTCGCCTTTAACCTGTACCGTAATTTTCTTAGATAAGTCACCGTTAGCAACAGCAGTCGTCACATCAGCAATGTTGCGGACTTGTGCTGTTAAATTGTTAGCCATCGAGTTAACAGAATCCGTTAAATCTTTCCAGGTTCCTGCTACTCCTCTGACTTCTGCTTGTACGCCTAATTTGCCTTCGGTTCCTACTTCCCGCGCCACTCTGGTTACTTCTGATGAGAAGGAATTTAACTGGTCAACCATCGTGTTGACGGTGTTTTTTAACTCTAGGATTTCACCTTTGACATCGACGGTAATTTTCTTAGATAAATCGCCCTTGGCCACAGCGGTTGTCACATCAGCAATGTTGCGGACTTGTGATGTTAAACTGCCGGCCATGAAGTTAACGCTATCAGTTAAATCTTTCCAAGTTCCCGCAACTCCTTTAACTTCTGCTTGACCGCCTAGTTTGCCTTCGGAACCAACTTCTCTCGCAACTCTGGTTACTTCTGAGGCGAAGGAATTTAACTGATCCACCATGATGTTAATCGTGTTTTTCAGTTCGAGAATTTCCCCTTTAACATCTACTGTAATTTTTTTGGATAAATCGCCATTTGCCACAGCGGTTGTCACGTCAGCAATGTTGCGGACTTGGGCTGTTAAATTCCCGGCCATTGAGTTAACTGAATCTGTTAAATCTTTCCAGGTTCCTGCTACTCCTTCCACTTCAGCTTGCACGCCTAATTTGCCTTCGGTTCCTACTTCCCTAGCCACCCGCGTTACTTCCGACGCAAAGGAGCTCAACTGGTCTACCATTGTGTTAACAATTTGCGCTGTTTGGAGGAATTCTCCTTTGAGTGGTCTGTCTTCTATTTCTAGGGGGATGGTTTGCGATAAATCTCCTTTTGCTACGGCCCGAATTACTCTGGCGGTTTCTGAGGTTGGTTGCACTAAATCTGTAATTAGGGTATTGACAGAATTGACGCTAGCTGCCCAGGAACCCTCAACGTTGCCGATGGTGGCGCGCTGGGCGATTTTGCCTTCTTTCCCGACAACTGTGCCGATGCGATCGAGTTCGGCGGCCATTCTCTGATTGAGTTCGATAATGTCGTTAAGTTCGTCAGCAATTTTGCCGGCTAGACCGGTCTGGTCTATGGGCATCCTAGCTGAGAAGTCTCCTTTTTTGACAGCTACTAAGGTTCTGAGTAGTTGTTTGGCATAAACATTATTTGGATTGGGCTTTGTTAGTTGTGCAGTTGACATTACTGTTTCCTTTGGGGAGTTGGAAGGGGTTTGGCGCGGCTCGAAGGCGTTGGTGGTGGAAGATATCGGGAGCATCTCAATGAATGCGAAAAAGCAATTTCTTTACAGTGCGATCGTCCCAGAAGAGCGAGTACAATACGCGAGCGGGGACGATCGCACTATCAATGCAAAACTGAGATGCTCTCTGCGGAGTTAAGTCCGCAGCCGGAGAACGGATTGAAGTCCGCACGCGCGATCGATCTTTGTGATAGTAATCGACTTAGCAAGTGCGATTATTTCCAATTTTGCCACGAACTATTGAAGATAGAAGTACCCGGAAATGCGATCGGATTCTTATTTTGCTGCAACCGCAACTGCAACACTTCCAAGTTCGGCTCGCGGGATGGCAATTCGTCCACTAATTCATAAGGTAAAATCCCTTTTTCCAAGGAAAAAGCAGCCGTAACTCCTGCCGCCGCACCGGCTGACCATTCAAAAGAATGCACTCGATAAGCAGCCGCTGCCGTATGACTAACAGCAATACTTTTACCCGCCACTAACATATTGTCAATCTTTTGAGGAATCATTGCCCGCAGCGGAATTTGGAACGGATAAGCTTGCCCTTGACCTTTGCGAGTGCCTTCGCGTTCGGTATTTCCTGGTGCTTCCGGTGGGCTGTTGGTCATGCAGGGGTGAAAGTCGATCGCGTAATGACCGATACCCACACTATCAGGATAAATCCGGGCGCGCGATCGGGATTTTGTATCCTCAACAGATTGACTTCCCACCGCCAAAGCCGGCGCGTTCAAACCACCCACAGCCAACCACAAATCTCGGTACTCTTTCTCCGACAAATTCTCGCGGTAAAAATCCGTCCTAAAGTCAGTCCGAGACATATCAACTTCCCAGATTGTAAAACCTTGAGGCTGATTGAAGCTCGGCCGCCCAATCATCCGCCGCCCCTCCCGCATATAAGGATATTTAGAAAGTCCGTGAACAGTCCCCATCGGCGTATCCAAACCGCTCAAAAAACGATTATTTGGATAAGGCTTTTTCGCTGCATTACCTAATTGCGAGTCAGTAGTTCCTGCTACCAACCAGTAGAAAAATCCTTTGGCATTTTCTTCGCCGCGACGCAAAGTTTCCGTTCGCAAACCGCCCATCCAGCCGCCCGGTTGCAGTTGACCTGCTGCTGCCAATTGCGGGCGAGAATAAATTAAATTATCCTGGGCAGAACCCGGGCGATAATCATTTCCCCAAGTCCAGTTTTGCATCGAAATATCACCAGGATAAATCGGGAATTTCTTGGGGTCGGAAGGGCGCGGCTCATCCGGTCTCATGCTCCTAATTTGGCGGTAGCTGAAAACTAGCGGAAAACTCGCCAATCTCGCCAATTCGTAACTGTAGTAAGGAGCATATTGTTGATAAAAAGACGGGATTTGATGCTGCTGCGGTTCCTTTGTTGCCTCCATCGCAAAGGTGTAGGTAAAACCTTGGGTGCAGTAAGGGTCGCCGGTGGGGCTGGCGGAGGAAGGTTCGAGAGGTGAACGCGGGTCAATTCCGAGGCGGTAGGGAACGTCTGTAAGTCCGATCAATTCTCCTGTTTCAGTCGCATCTACCACGAACCAATCCGCACCTCTTTGTTTTGAATTTGACTGGTTAGGTGGTTTGGGAGTAAACCGAATAATAGTTTTGTTAAATCGCGCCGAGTTTTCGTAGCGATAGGCATCTTCGATGGTTTGAGACAGGGTTTCGGTGTTGATGGGCGGGGTGTTGGCTGCTGGTTTGTGTTGAATGGCGATCGCACTTTTAATCTCTTGACCCCCAACCGCATTCCCCGCCACAGCCGGAGTAATTGCCAATTCTTTAATCACCGTATTGGGAAACCATTTCAGCTTACCATTGCCTTTTTTGGCAGCATCCTGCAAGATGCTAAATAAAATTTTGTGGCCGTCGTAGGGCATGAAACAGGAATAGCTAACCCAACAGCCGCCGGGATTTAGCCTCCCGTAATGTTCCTTGATGCGCCGCCGCAACTCTAGGTAGCCGCGCGGGTAAAATAAGAGCGATCGCTGAGTGTCTCTTTCATCGAGTGCGGAGGTTCCCTGGGAGGAAATCTGACCGCCTACCCAGTCAGTAATTTCCGTGATGCAAACGGTGCGCCCCGCCAGCAAACCTTCGTAGGCGGTAGCCGCACCTGCAAGCCCGCCGCCTGCTACGAGAATGTCGCAAGTTTCCTCTTTGTCGGGATTGCGAGTCGGTGCGGCCAATGTTGGGGTAATAACTGAGATTGAGGTAATTAGGCTGAGGGTGAAGGTAACGAGCGATCGACCTTTGAGCGAAAACATATACTTCGGAAGTTTCATCAGAAATTGTAGGTTAAATTTTGACACAAGTCAATACACTTACAGCAAATGACCAAAAAGTGAATGAAGTTCTATAATACTGGTATTTCCCGGTGCGATCGGGGCGGTTTTTTTATTTTTGCGTAACATTACTTGCTACAACACCTTTTTAACATCAGGATTAACCGATGAACAACCTAATTAGATTGTACAGATTATTGCTACCTTTTGATAGTTTAACAATTTCGACTAATTTAACTTATTCTGAAGTTTTACAAAAGTTAGATCAAATTATTGAGCCTCCTCAAAAAATCAGAATAGCATGGCAGTTGCAGAAATCCCATAAACCTTATCAAGGAACATTTTCAAGAAACACTTTCAAAATCAGCCGTATCGTCTCTACTTACAGAAATTCTTTTTTACCCCAAATTACAGGTGAAATCCATCCTCAACCCTTTGGTTGTTCCATACAACTTAGCATGAACTTACACCTAGCTGTTATCGTATTTATGATTGTTTGGATGTCGATGCCAGGTAGCATCGGGATGCTGGCCTTATTAGTTTGGTTGGTCGATCGCTCTGTCGGGCTAATATTTCTACCTCTTTTGGGAATGTGTATTTTTCCATGGTTTTTGTCCCTGATTTGCTTTAAAATAGAAGCCAAAAAAGATATCAAATTCTTCTCAAGTAAATTTAGTTAGAGTAGTTGTGAACATAGTTTGAAAAATAGAATTTGAGCAAAAATTACATTTTTTTGTAGCACTACCCAGCAATCAAAACTAACTCTAACAAAAACTCACGCAAGGTGAAACTGAGTTTCTCTTTCATCTGACTTGAATTGTCTAAATCATTTATTGATGCAGAAACCGCAAATGTCAGGCAGATCAACACAGATAAACGCAGATAATTTTAAGATATTTTGGGAATGAATGCAATGCAGGTCGATCGAGTGCGGAAGTTCCCTGAGAGGAAATTTGACCGGCAAATCAATAATTTCGGTGAGGCGCGCTGTGCGCCACACCAGCAAGCCTTTTTAACTGCCGATTAGTTGATTGTATCGATTGCGAGTCGGCGCGACCAATGTTGGGGTAATAGCTGAGATTGAGGTAATTAGGCTGAGGGTAAAGCTGACGAGCGATCGACCTTTGAGCAAAAATAGATACTGTCGAAGTTTCATCGGAGATTGTGGAATTAATTTTGACATCTGCGAAAAACACTCATCCCATCTAAATGTTTATTTTGCAGTATACTGGTATTTCGCGGTGTTGTCAGGGCAAACTTGTTTTAGAAAAGAGGCATTAATACCAGCAACAACTATTGAACAGCCGGATGAACCTTATGCTCAAGATCGTCAAATTTTTTAGGTTATTTATTCCTTTTGAGAGTTTAACAATTACTACCAGTTTAACTTTTTCGGAAGTTGTGTCGAGGTTGGACGAAGTTGTCGCTCCTCCCAAACTTTTTAGAATAACTCTACCCTTTGGCACGCCACCTGCCAAACCCTATGAAGGAACAATTTCTGGCAAGAGATTCAAAATCAATCGCATCATCATCGGTCGCAATTCATTTATCCCAATTATAGAAGGAGATATACATCCTCAAAAGTTCGGTTGTTACATAAAAATTCGGATGAGTTTACATAAAATAGTTCTAGGATTTATGATTCTTTGGCTGTGGACAACTGGCAGTATTGGAATGTTTTCTTTATTTGCTTGGTTAGTCGAACCATCCGTGGGAGCCATATTTTTACCAATCTTAGGAATGTTTATTTTTGGCTGGCTTTTGTGCTTGATTCCTTTTAAAATAGAAGCAAAAGCAGCTATAAAATTTTTATCAATCCTATTAACATAAACTAATTTATCACGACAATATTTTAGCTGTGTTATTAAAACAATCTGGCTTCATCTGCGGTAAAAAAAACTCAATTTTCCGGGATTACCCATGCGTCAAAACCAACTCAAACAAAAAATTAAACAAGGCGAAACAGTCCTCGGTTTATTTATGAACTGCGCTTATCCCGCATTCATGGAAATATGCGGTCACGCTGGATTTGATTTCGCCGTTATCGATATGGAACACGGCCCCCTGCACCCGCTTGCTGCTGAAGATTTGTGTCGCGCCGCCGACTGTACCGGAATTGCACCGATTGTTCGTGTCCGCAAAAACGACGGGCCGCAAATTCAACGAGCTCTCGACATTGGCAGTGCAGGCGTTCAAGTACCTCAAATTGAAAGCAAAATCGATGCCGAAACCGCTGTCAAAAGTGCTAAATACAGTCCTCTGGGCACGCGAGGTCTTTCCTTCGCTACGCGGGCAGGACTTTACACCGCCGCAGGTACAAATATCACCGATCGACTCAACGAAGAATCCTTAGTTGTGATTCATGTCGAAGGCAAAGGCGGCATCGACAACCTGGCAGAAATTGTTACTGTGCCAGAGGTTGACGTGATTTTTCTGGGGCCTTACGATCTGTCACAGTCGATCGGCATTCCCGGCCAAGTCCGCGATCCCCGAGTCATCGACATGATGCAGGAAGCAGTGCAAACCATCCGCAAAGCAGGCAAAGCCGCAGGTACTTTTGCCGAAAACCCCGAAATCGCCCAGCAGTGGATTGATGCTGGCGTTCAGTACGTCGCACTTGGGGTCGATGTTGCCGTTTTCCTGCGGGCCTGTCAGTCGCTGGTGAAAGCGGTCAATCGATTTTAGATTTTAGATTTTAGATTTTGGATTTTGGATTAAAAGAAGAACCAGCCCCCGGATTCATCTTGCAAACTTTACGATATCTTTGCAATTTTTGTAGTGTCTTTTACGACACATACAAAAAACCTGCGCTAGAGTAGAAGCATACACCTCCTCAAGGCTAAATTAGGGAGGGGAGCAAGGCTTCATGGAGAAAAATCTATGAAAACGGTATTAGAATCCATTCATTTGGATTATGCTTTCATGTTTACTTTCAAAAAAGTAAACTCGATTAAGCTAGAAGGTTTCAAGGAATTTTTTGACGATATGCCTGTCGATCCGTATGTGAAAGGTAAGTATCGTTCTAGAAGATTATCGCGGTTTGCAGTCAACGGAAATGAGTTAGTTAAGTTACCTCACGGCTATTTGTATCAAAGCAAAACATACAATCCGCTAGTGGGTGATATCAGGCGGGAATTTGCCGAATTGGACGATCGACTAATCGCCCTCGATAATTTCAAACAGATGATTTTTGCTTTTTTCGATTCCTGCAAAATTCACCCAGAAGCTGAAATCGGCATCCATCAAATCAGGACGACTTGTTCGCCGCACAATTTCGGAAACCCCGCACCGGAAGGAATTCACCAAGACGGTACTGATTTTATCGGGATTTTCTCGGTTGACAGAACTAATATTGTAGGCGGGGAAACGCATTTGTACTTGGCTAAAAAAGAGAAGCCTGTTTTTAATAAAATTCTGCATCCGGGAGAATTGCTGTTAGTTAACGACCACGAGTTTTTCCACTTTACTACGCCGATTAAACCGGAATCGGAAGGGGTGGGAACCAGGGATGTCTTTGTGTTGACTTCTCCGAGTTTGCTTTGCGATTGAGCAAACAGGCCAGCGCGCACTTTTGCTGTCTAAACTCACTCATTTCTGGACACAAAACCTATGAAGAAACCGGGTTTTTTACAAAAATTATTGGTTCTAGCCCTTGATCCAGGCTAAAAAACCCGGTTTCTCTCGTCGGAGTCCAGAAATGTTCTATCGAAACTTCCGTTCAGACTCTTGAATGGGAACATCATTAATGCTGGCTTCACGTCTTCGCATTAACCCATTTTCTGCAAATTCCCACTGTTCATTACCATAGGCGCGATACCAGTAGCCAGAATCATCGTGCCACTCATACTCGAAGCGAACAGAAATCCGATTGTCTGTAAAACTCCACAGTTCTTTCTTTAAACGGTAATCTAATTCCTTTGCCCATTTTCGTCTTAAAAAAGCCTTGATTTGTTCCCGTCCGCTGAAAAATTCGGCGCGGTTTCGCCACTGAGAATCTTCCGTATAAGCTAAGGCTACTCGTTCGGGATCGCGGGTATTCCAGGCATCTTCAGCAGCTTGAACTTTGGCTTTAGCCGTTTCCAACGTAAAGGGCGGTAGAGGTGGTTTAGTTTCCATAAGCTTGGTTTTGTATGATATAAAAGTAAGGTGCGGGATGCTCGCGCTACAGAGAGAGTTTTGGGACTTTGAGATCAATCCTCAGCATCGGGATCGATTCCCAGTGCTCGCAGTCGCTCCGCTAACTGGGCGGCTTTTCGCTCTGCTTGTTCAGCTCTTTCCCGTTCTTGTTCGGTTCTAGCCCGCTCAATTTCAACTTGTTCGGAGCCAGTTAACAGCAAATTCCCCTGCGAATCCCATCACCGCAGCCAAAGTAGTTCTTGATTTTGATAGCTTCCCTGCCACAGTCCCAATTCTACATCTAGTACAGGAATCGGATAGTGACCGCGTTCGTTTGGCTCCATCCTTCGATACACAAAATCTATTAGGTGATAGACTTCTAAATTGCCCGTTCTCATTTCATAAATACCGTAGTAAGGAATGCGGATAATTCTCTCGTACACCCAAAACTTACATGAGAAGTAATTCTCGAACGCTTGGGGAGATAAAACCCTCTGGGACTAACTAAATTAGGCTCGATACTTGGTTCAATCGAACGGGTATTTGGTTTAAGTATTGCCGCTCGGATAGCTAGTTTTAAGGTGTGTCGCCAGAACCAAGAATCCCCGCTGCTTTAGCACGGGGAGTGTCAAAAATGTACCGTCTTCGTCTGGCAGTTGGGTATAATCCAATACGGTTCACTTAAGACAGATATCCCTGGCACACCCCTTAAAAAGGGGAGTAGGGGGTGGGACAAGAATGCCCTCAAAGTCCCCCTTCTTAAGGGGGATTTAGGGGGATCTCCGGGGCATAAATATGTTAAGTGAACCGTATTG
>Ga0163154_10000330_pt1 | contig 70076 bp, 61 predicted proteins | sample OliLakLV19MP9P1_FD_148649 | JGI IMG/M metagenome (GOLD analysis project Ga0163154, IMG submission 148649) | Freshwater microbial mat bacterial communities from Lake Vanda, McMurdo Dry Valleys, Antarctica - Oligotrophic Lake LV.19.MP9.P1 | ecosystem: Environmental > Aquatic > Freshwater > Lake >... | reverse complement strand
GGGTGAAGGGTACCCCTATGTCACGATTAGACACATCAAACCCAACCGTGTTGTCGGAAGGCACTAGCGTCGGTTCCAAAGGTTTGCGGAACGGGAAATTGAGGTGTACCACCCCTTTTGCGCCTTGCCCTGCCCCACCTGCCACACGGAACGCCCGTGCCGCCATCGTGCGCAAGCTGCGCACCAGCATCGGCGCTGGGTCGCCTTCAGGCATAGCGACATCCACCGACCACAGTGCATACTCCCCATAAATCTTGGGCTGATCAATCGTCTGGTTGGCACCGCTGTAACGCAGTTCGGGCGGGCGATCCCCTGTCAAAATCAATAACGGGATGCGCGCCGCCGACGCTTCGATCACGGCTGGGTAAAAATTAGCGACTGCCGACCCCGATGTACAGACCATCGCCACCGGTGTCTCGGTTGCCATCGCTAAGCCTAGGGCAAAAAAAGCAGCGCTCCGCTCATCCAAATGACGATAGACCTTAATCTGCGGATGCTCCGCAAACGCGACCGTCAAAGGCGTAGATCGTGACCCCGGCGCGATGCACACCGCCCGCAATCCAGAACGCGCCAATTCATCGACCACAACCTCTGCCCACAGAAAATTACGATTAGGTGCGGACATGAGCAGCGACCTCCGCAATGAGTTTGGGCTGTGCGCCCAACGCATCCAGCATGGGCTTAAATTTCAGCGCTGTCTCTTCCCACTCTCGTAAGGGTTGCGATTCAGCGACAATACCTGCGCCCGCGTACAACCACACCCGCTCGTTCTGGCTGACCGCTGACCGAATCGCAACCGCAAAAGTACCATCTAATTGGCTATCGATCCAGCCGATAGGCGCGGCATACCAACCGCGCGGGACTGGCTCGGCATGGCGGATAAAGTCGAGAGCGCCCGCTTGCGGCATTCCACCCAATGCCGGCGTGGGATGTAAGGTTTCTAGCAATGGCAAAACGCCATTTGCCGCTTTCAGCCGCCCTTGCACTGGGGTGAACAAATGCTGAATATTGCGCAACTGCAACGTCCCCGGCTGCGCAGGGATAGCCAATGCCGTCGTCAATGGGGTGAGCCGCTCACGGATGCCATCCACCACCAACTGATGCTCATAGCGTTCCTTGGGGTCTGCCAGCAGTCGTGCCGTCAAAGCTTCGTCGTCCGTCGTCGTCGCACCGCGCTTGATCGACCCCGCCAAAGCCATCGTGCGAAGCTCTTGCCCCTGCACCGCTACCAGCAATTCTGGCGTTGCACCAAAAAATGCCAAATAGGGCACAGGTTCAAACAAGAAGCGATAGCTGTCCGCATAAGCCTCGTTCAAAAAGTCGAGCGCCCTATCCACATCGACGCGCTCCTCAAAACGGAGTTCACACACCCGCGCAAGGACAACTTTTTTCAATATGCCCGTCTGCATCTGATGTACAGCGCTATGGATCATCGTCGTCCACTGCTCGAACGACATCGGGTAATCGACCTGCGTTGGATGGGCACTCGGCTGGCGGGAATACGACAATCCTTGGAGCGCTGTGCATTGTTCCACCAGTGCTGCCTGCAACGCCGTTTCGTCGGCTATTTCATCCTCGCCCAACTGGATGTTCAACGTCAACCATTGTTCTCCGTCATGGCTGACCAATTGAAAATGAGGCAAGATGAAATAAGCAGGAGCGAATTGTGCCCATGTTCGCTCGGTGATGAAATCCGGTTGAAACGAAAATCCGCCGAACAAACGCGGTTGTGCCATCACAGCGCCGCCGTCCAAGACTTGCACACCATCAAACAAAGCGGTGGCTTTCTCGCGCACAATCTCAAAACGACGTTCGCCCCATGCCGTGATCTCGGCAGTGATGCCAATGCCAACCAGCGTCACCTCGTTATCACGCCAATAAAACCGTTCTCGCCCGCGTGCCGAGGCGAGAAACGCTTCCGGCGAGACATTATTAGGGCAACGACAACTGACACTGACAAGTCGTGCGGCGCTCATAAGGGTTCCTCATAGCCGACGCTTTTCAACAGCAAGGGCAGCATACTCTGCAAAATGCGTTCCGAGTCAGGTTCGCCGGTATACACCCAGCGGATCACAATCCCATAGATCGCCCCCATCCACGCATACGAGACGATCTCCGTATCGACCGGGACGATCTCCCCAACTTGGATCGCCTCATCGAGATACTTCTTGATCAACAAGGCAAAACGATCATTGACCTCAAGGCGTTTTTTCTCAAACAGCGTCCCTAAGCCGACCGCCTGTACCAGCAGGATTTTCGCCGGACGGCGGTAGCGTCCAAAGGTATCAAGGCAAGCTTGTAAGGCGGCTTGTACCCGCTTCATGCCTTCTGCCTCGCCTTCGACCGCTTCGACCACGCGCCGCTCCAGCAAATCCGCAAATTGATCCACCAGCGCCAAGAAGAGGCGTTCTTTGTTGGGAAAATGGAAATAAATCGAGCCTTTGGACGTAGCCGAAGCTTCGACGATCTCGTCCATACGAGTATCGTGATAGCCCTTTGTAGAGAAGATATTGAGCGCCGCATCCATGATGCGGTCGCGGGTGGGTTCTGCTTTAGACATGAGATTTTGCCACTTTCACTCGCTGACCAAACGATAGACCGACTGGTCAGTCTATAGTATAGCAAAGTTCAAGGTGGAGGGAGTAGGCTTCTTAACAAATTTTCATGTGGGCAAAGTTCTGTGGGGATATTGGCAATCCCCTCCACTAGACTGTCCGATAACGTCCACAAAGTTTATAATGCCATTACTTTTATACCCATCAATTGGAGAACGGGTAAGCCAATGACCAACACCATTCAACCCGATGAACTCAATTCTATAGCTTTTGCAGATCATGGAAAACCGTTCGACGTGTTGGGGGTACACCCTATCGATGCCGACCATTCCCTCATCCGCACTATTCAGCCTCACGCTGCCGCCATCACTTTGCACCTAGAAAGTACAGGCGAAGCCATCGTTATGGAAAAAATTCATGGGGCGGGGGTGTTTCAAGCCGTCGTCCTCTCTGCCAGTGCCTTGCCCCGTTATCACTTTGATATCACGACCCACGATGAACAGCATCTCCAAAGCGAAGACGCCTATAACGAAGCCCTATTTCCAGCAACCATCACCGATTTTGACATCTACCTCCTGAAGCAAGGGCACCACTATCAAAGTTATGAAAAACTTGGGGCGCATCTGCGCGAGGTAGAGGGAATACACGGGGTAAATTTCGCGGTCTGGGCACCAAATGCCAAGCGTGTCAGCGTCGTGGGGGATTTTAACAATTGGGATGCGCGCTTTCATATGATGCGCCGGCATGGGGATAGTGGCATTTGGGAAATCTTCATTCCGGGGATCGATCAGGGTACCATCTACCGTTATTCTATCCGCTCGCAACACGCGGGTTATCAAGCTGATAAATCCGACCCGTATGCTTTCTATGCCGAAAAACGCCCTCAAAATGCCTCCATTGTTTACGATATCACCCAACACCAATGGGGAGATAACGACTGGATGACGACCCGCGCCGCGACCGATTGGCTGGCGCAACCGATGGCGATCTATGAACTCCACGCTGGTTCTTGGCAATATGACGACAATGGGCAATGGTTGAACTACCGAGATTTGGCGCATCGCTTGGTCGCCTATATAAAGAATCTCGGCTATACCCACATTGAACTCATGCCCATCGCCGAACACCCGTTTGATGGCTCATGGGGGTATCAAGTCACGGGGTATTTCGCCCCCACCAGTCGTTATGGCACCCCCAGTGATTTCATGTATTTTGTCGATCACTGTCACCAAAATGGCATCGGCGTGATCATCGATTGGGTGCCAGCCCACTTCCCGAAAGATGGCTACGCCCTCAGCTATTTCGACGGCACCCACCTCTATTCTCATGCCGACCCGCGTCAAGGCGAACACCCCGATTGGGGCACCTATATCTTCAATTACGGACGCAATGAAGTACGCAACTTCTTGCTATCCAATGCCTTATTCTGGCTACATTACTATCATATCGATGGGTTGCGAGTCGATGCCGTCGCTTCGATGATCTATCTCGATTACTCGCGTGAAGCCGGGCAGTGGATTCCCAATAAGTATGGCACCAATCAGAACCTCGATGCCATCGACTTTATGCGCGAATTTAACACCCTCGTCCATCGCGATTATCCGGGCGCGATCACGATTGCCGAGGAATCAACCTCGTGGGCGATGGTCTCCCGTCCCACCTATATCGGGGGCTTGGGCTTTACCTTCAAATGGAACATGGGTTGGATGCACGACACCCTGAAGTATTTCGGTCTCAACCCGATCTTCCGGCGTTATCAACATAATCTGATCACCTTTGCGCTCATTTACGCCTTCACCGAAAACTTCGTCCTCTCCCTGTCTCATGATGAAGTTGTCCATCTAAAAGGATCGCTCCTCACCAAAATGGCGGGCGATTGGTGGCAGAAATTCGCCTCTTTGCGCTTGTTGTTCGGGGTGCAATACGGTATGCCGGGTAAAAAGCTCAACTTCATGGGGCAGGAATTCGGACAATGGGCAGAATGGGGTGAAGCGAAGCAACTTGATTGGTATTTGACCGCCCTGCCCACGCACAGCGGCGTGCAACGCTGGATGAGCGATCTCAATCGCACCTATCGCGAACAACCCTCATTGTATGAACAAGATTTTGTCTCGGAAGGCTTCGAGTGGATTGAACCCAACGATGTCGAGCAAAATGTCTACGCATGGATACGCTATGCCAAAGACAAATCCGATTATGTCGTCATCTTGGCAAATTGCACACCCGTACCCCGCATGTATTATCGTATTGGCGTCCCCAATGCCGGCACCTATGACGAAATCCTAAACAGCGATGGCAATGTCTATGGTGGGGGTAATATTGGCAACGGGGGTAGCGCGCAAACTGAGGCGATCCCTTGGCACCGCTTCCAGCAAAGCCTTAGCCTAACCTTGCCCCCCTTGGGCATCGTCATCCTCAAGCCGAAAAAAGAGAATACGCTCTCGTCGTAATCGTTCCGTGGCAGGGGCACAGATCTCGATCCATCCCCCTGCCACCACAAGGATTGCCCTAGAGTATAAACTTGTGGCAAGAATGTTTTCGTGCGGTAGAATAGACCCATCCTATAAGATTTTCTTTTGCGGAAATTTTTCATGACTTCCAACAATAGAGCGCCCCATGCTCGGCGTTATTTTGCCGCCCTTAAAGCCCATACTTTCCTCGTTCGCTTGGGGGTGCTGGCGTTTTTTGTAGGCGGTTTGATGTCCTTGTCTAACGTCAATATCGGTGCTATCGGTCAAGGCTTAGCACTAGCGCTCGTGGGTGTCGGCGTCTATATCTCCTTTCGGGTTCTCAATTTCCCTGATCTGTCGGTGGATGGCTCCTTCCCAATTGGCGGTGCCGTCGCCGCTGCCTTGATCGCTGGGGGTACGCCTGCAGAAGGAACGTTACCTGCTGCGCTGATCGCCGGCGCGTTGGTCGGGCTAACGACGGCGCTCATCCATATCACTTTCAAAATCGAAGGCTTGCTCGCCAGCATCATCGTGATGACGGGTGCCTACACGTTCACGCTGCGCATCATGGGCACCAGCAACATCCCGCTCCTCAATGTCCGCACCATCCTCACCCCTTACGAAGCCCCCATGCGCGAATTTGTGACCGCCACGTTTGGCGACGCCCTACGCCGACAAGCGAATAATCTCGTCGAGATCCTCATTTTTGGCGTTGTCGTCGCCATCGTGCTGGTGGTACTCAATGCCTTTATGCACACCGAGATCGGTCTCGCACTACGCGCATCGGGCAAAAATAGCCAAATGGTGCGTGCCGTCGGCATCCATGACCGGATGATGATCATCCTCGGCTTGATGCTTTCTAACGGGTTAGCGGCGCTGGCGGGCGCGCTTACGGTACAACAATTGGGGTTTGCCGATGTCCAGATGGGCGTCGGCATCATCGTGCGCGGTCTGGCAGCCGTCATGATCGGCGAAGTATTGTTGCGTCCTAAAAATATCGGACAGGCTTTATGGTCTGCCGTCTTTGGCATGATCATCTTTGAGGTGGCACGCGCTTGGGTGTTTTCGGCATTAAACCTCAATGCTACTGATGTCCGTCTGGTCAGCGCTTTGGTCGTCTTGCTTGCGCTCGCCGTGCCGAATGTCCTAAACCGTTTGCGCTTATGGCAAAGGAGCCGTGCCCATGCTGCACCTTGAGAACGTCCATGTTAACTTTAACACGGGTTCCGCGTCAGAAGTGCGCGCCCTTCGGGGGATCGATCTCACCGTCGCATCGACTGAATTCGTCACAGTGATCGGTGCCAATGGCGCGGGCAAATCGACCCTCTTTAATGTGATCGCCGGAACGGTGACGCCCGACAACGGGCAGATCACGCTGGATGAACAAACCATCACCCATGCGCCCGAATATCAGCGCGCCGCGCATATCGGACGAGTGTTTCAAAATCCCACCAGCGGCACTTGCGCAGGGCTGACGATCAGCGAAAATCTAGCCTTGGCGCTGCGACGCGGGAAGCGGCGCGGGTTACGTCCTGCGATTACGCGCGCCGACCGTGAACATTTTCGCGAACGCTTGCAGGCAATGAACATGGGGCTAGAAAGTCGACTCGACACCGATGTCGCCTTTTTAAGCGGAGGGCAACGGCAAGCACTCACGCTCCTTATGGCAACCCTCACCCAACCCAAACTCCTGCTTTTGGACGAACACACCGCCGCCCTTGACCCCAACGCTGCCGCCCAAGTCTTGGAACTTACCGTGCGCATCGCCCGTGAAGCCCAATTGACCGTCATCATGATCACGCACAGTATGCAGCAAGCCGTCGAAATCGGTACCTGCGTGGTGATGATGAATCGAGGTAAAATCTTATTTCAGACATCCGGTCAAGAACGTGACCAACTGACGGTTGAGGACTTGATCGCACGTTTCCGCGCCTTGCGCTCAGCGGACGATGAGCTTTCGGATCGCACGTTGTTAGCATAGGCACACTATTTTTATGCGGGTGTCCACGATAGACATCTATCGATAATTTTAAGGAGCTATAGCTATGGTTCGCAAATTGATTTTAACGTTCGCACTTTTCTTGATCGCCCTACCATTAAGCATGACCGCCGCCCAAGACAGTGAGTTGCCCGTCATCGGTATCATGCAATTCGTGTCGCATCCCGCCTTGAACGCGGGGCGCGATGGTGCCGTTGAAGTCCTCAATGCGGCAGGGTATGTGGACGGCGAAACCGCCACCTTCCTATTTGGCAATGGCGAGGGGGACATGCCGACACTCGCTACCATCGCCCAAAGCTTTATCGACGAGGGTGCCGACTTGATCATCGCCGTCAGCACACCCGCCCTGCAAGCGGCATATAACGCCACCATCGACATCGAAGCGCCGCCCATCATCTTTAATGTCGTCACTAGCCCCTATGTTGCGGGTGTGGCGCAAAGTGCCTGCATCAAACCAGCGTGGATCACCGGATCGCAAGCGCTGGCTCCCTATGCCGATACTGTGCCCCTCATTTTCGAAATCGTCCCCGACGCCGATACTGTTGGCTATATCTATAACTCGGCAGAAGCCAATTCGGTTGCCAACACCAATATCATCACCCCGATCATGGAAGAACTCGGCTTGACGATGGAGGTACAGACCATTGCCAACTCTTCAGAAATCACCACCGCTGCCGAAGCGTTGGTCGCACGCGGGGTTGATGTCTTCTATGTGGCGACCGATAGCACGGTCGTCGCTGGCTTAGAGGGCTTGATCCAAGTCGCCAATGAAAACGAAATCCCTGTGATCGCCAGTGACCCATCCAGCGCGGGGCGTGGTGCTGTCTTGGCACAAGGTTTGGACTATATGCAAGAAGGACGGGACGCGGGTCGGATAGCAGTGGCGTACCTAAGCGGCGAACTCGATATCGCGCGCACCAGTATCAGCGTCCAAAAGACGAACGTACTGGCGATTAATCTGGACGCGGCAGAACTGCAAGGCGTGACCATCGCCGAAGAATTACTGGCACGGGCTGGCATCGTCATTAGCGGCGGCGAACAAACCATCACTGAAGCGCCCGTTATGTCCGCAGAAGACATCGCAGCAGCAGATACAGCCTTCCTCGAAGGCTTGGCTTGCACCGATGAGATCATCGCCGAACAGCAAGCGGCTTTGGATAGCAGCGGCGGCTAAAACCAGTCTAACCATTTAGAAGAGAGGATTCCAAAAGTGGAGTCCTCTCTTTCATTTTCCGGCAGCGTACAATACTTCACCCAACACGCGCCCAGCACCATGCAAAATATCATCTTCTAGCATCGCAAAACACAGCCGCATAGTGCGGTCATGGGGCGGTGTCACATAACTGGCACGACCGGGGAACACGTCGAGTCCGCGCGCATGTGCCAACCGCAATACATTCGTCAACGTCACGTCTTGGGGGAGGGTCGCCCACACAAAAAAACCGCCATTGGGCACAGACCACCCCAACCAATCCGGCGCGAACTCCGTCAATGCCTCGACAAAAATAGCGTGTTTACGTCGGTACAAGGCACGCACCCGCGCCACTTGTTCTTCAAACGGCGCATTCCGCATAAACTCAGCGACAATTTCCGCCGCCAAACGACTGGATGAGGCATCCGACTTAAAACGGATAAAGGCATTGTTTTGTGCCGTCGTCGCCCAAATCCAGCCAAAACGCAAGGATGGCATCAACACTTTCGACAATGACCCCACAGTGATCACCCTACCCTGTCCTTCGTCATAGGCTTTCAAAGGCGGCGGCGGCGGGGCTTCATAATATAAGGTTTGGTAGGTCATGTCTTCCAAAATATGGAAATTCAACGTTTCTGCCATCTGCACCAGTTCGGCACGATGCGCCGCCGAAGACGTGATTCCGGTCGGATTTTGAAACGAGGGGATCGTATACACGAGTTTAACTCGTCCCGCATGTGCCATTATGACCTCGCGCAGACGCTCCAAATCAAGCCCGCCATCGATCATCGGCACCCCGACCACCTCGCAGTGCGACATCCGCAGTAAGTCAACTGCAAAGAAAAAGGTCGGGTCTTCGACGATCACCACATCCCCCGGTTGAGTCAACGTGCGGCACACCATATCAATCGCGGTTAACGCCCCCGTCGTCAGGATAAGGTTTTCCATCCGACATGGGACATTCAAGGCGGTACTCAAAAACGCAGCGATACCCTGACGCGCCTCTTCATGTCCATGCAAACTGCCGCCATATTGAAACCCTTTACCAGAGGCGATCACTGCCGCCGCAATTTGGCTTAAGTGTTCCAAAGGTGCAATTTCCGACGTGGGATAGCCAGTCTTTAAGTCATATACAAGCGTCATAAATTTTCACCCATAGGGATGTTTATGTTCTTCCGATAAAAACACAGGATAGCGCAATCTCACTTCGGTGAAAAGAACCACCGCACCAACCAGCAGCAAGCGTTATAATCATCATTATGAAATTTCTACATGGCGAAAGGCATGATAGGCTTATGGGTGATTTTATCCGGTTTCTAGCGTCAAACCCTTGCTCCATCGATTTCAAACTGATCGTTGAACTCCTGAACAACAACGGCGCGGCATTTTCGATCTTGGCAGATGTTTCCGACCCAAACATTGGAGAACTGCTCCATGACACCGATATCCTAGCTGAAATTGAGATCAACGCCGATGGCGATGAGATCTTTGAAGAGGACATCAGCGATCTGATGGAGATTTTAGACGAGACGGCATTTCCCCAAAAAGAAGCGATCATGGAGCGCCTCAACAGCGCTCAAATTATGGTTGCCATACAACTCACCGAAGCCGGACATGAAGCCTATGACCTCATTGATCCGTTGTGGGACGCCCTGTTGGGGCGCTGTGCCGGGATATTGCAAGTCGATGACGAAGGCTTCTATGACCAAAATGGCGAACTTCTTGTCTTCGAGTAAGTTTGGCAATCTGGAAATGCTGAGTATAATGTCTACCTATAAACCCACGTTCACAGTAAGGGGTTCCACCATGCGCAGATTTACCTTGTTCACGTTGTCATTTATGTTAGTTCTTGGTTTCGTTTTGCCCGCCTTTGCTCAAGATCAAGTCGGGTCTGTTAACACGGGCAGCCTCAATGTCCGCACTGGTCCGGGACTAGGTTTTGGCTCGGTTGCCACCCTACCCTTTGGTTTTGGCGTGCAATTAGTCGCGCGCAATACCGAAGGCAATTGGGTTCTCGTTCAGCTTACAAATGGTGTCAATGGATGGGTCAACAAAAACTTCCTGTTCACACAATTCGACATCAACAGTTTGCCAATCAGTGATGCCGCTGTGCCCGCAACCGTGACGCCAACCGCAACGGTCACGGGGGCACTCAACCTCAACCTGCGCAATGGTCCTAGCACCGACAATGCCATTGTCGCCACCATTCCCTTGAATGAGCGCGTGGTCTTGCTTGGACGCAACTACAATTCTACTTGGGCACAAGTACGTCGCTCGGATGGCACCGTCGGTTGGGCACAAGCTACTGCATTGACGGCGACGGTTCCGGTACGCGGTTTGGCGTTGGCGGATGGCAGCGTGTTTGTGCCTTTCGCGCCTAGCTTCCCCGGCGAAAACACGACCGGTTCCAACCCGACGCCGCGCACCACCTATGTCATTGCCCCCGGTGACACGCTGTCCACGATTGCGGAACGCTTTGGGATCAATCTATACACGCTCGCCGCCGTGAATAATATCTATAACTATGACCTGATCTATTTCGGTCAACAGATCATTATTCCCGGTTAAAAGAGCGCTCGCACCCTACCAATCGTCGATCTATCACCACTATTCGGCAAAGAGTGGCGCGTTTGCAGAAACCGTTATACATTATTTTCAAGTGTCTCGTACAGCAGAAAGCTCAAGCACATGGTTCCAGTCTCAGTTACTCGCAAATTTGTGTCGTTAAGCCTATTGGTCCTCTTGATCTTGTCAATGGCAGTGGCAGCGTTTCCTGCTGCGGCAGCAGATTGTGCTGCGGGCACCACCGTTCATCAAGTTCGTTGGAATGACACCCTCGAGCAAATTTCGCGCACCTATGGTGTTGATATTGTCACCCTGCGCGATTTGAACGGCATTTCCAACATCAATTTAATTTTCTGGGGTACCACGCTGTGCATCGGCACGCCCGAAGTGGCACCGCCAGCTGTTCCCCCGGCGATTGAATATCAAGTGCGTTATGGCGATACCTTGTCGCAAATCGCCTATGCCTTCGGTCAAAGCGTGAGCGCGATTGCCAGCGCCAACGGCATCGCCAATGTCAACTACATCTTGACGGGCGAAACCCTGATCGTCCCCTAAGCGCCGCTCAGATACAGACTAACTCAACAGAAAAGGGATGTCGTAAACAACGACATCCCTTTTCTATTGCACCATGGCTGTCACGATCACGAGAATAAGCGCATCCGCACTTCTCGCAAAATTTCCGTAGCCTCGTTTTCGTCCATTGCCGCCCCGCCCCCCTGAACCATCGCGGCTTGACCACCCCCGCGCAGCTCTTTTCGATCCGCCGAAAGACTCTTAAAAATTCGATTGAGGTCGAAAGGCAAGGTCGCGCTGCGTGCCAAAACAAATTGACTTCGTTCGCCATACGCTGCCAGCAGCACAACAACCTCTGCTTGTTCGATAAGCAACATCGCCAATGTCTTTAAAGCGCTCAAGTCGCGATCTGCAAACGTCTTGACGATGATGCGGATACCCCCCTCCTCAACTGTGCTTCCTTGTTGCAGGAGCGTGCTTTCGTGCAGCAGGAGTGTGTGTTGTGCTGATTTTAGATCGCGCTGCAAGGTTTTGGCTTCCTCACGCAAGCGTTCTATTGCGGCGGGAAGATCGTCCGCTGCACACGTCAATTCTGCCGTCAAGCCATTGATGATCTGATTCTTGTGCCGATAATCTGCTAAAGCGCGTCCACCACACCGAAACTCCACCCGCAACTTTTCTCCACGTTTTTCCACCCGCACAATTTTGATCAGACCGATCTCCCCAGTATGTGCGACGTGGGTACCCCCGCAAGCGGTTTTATCAAACTCACCGATCGCGACGACGCGCAACCCGTCGGTCACCAACATTTCGGGCACCCGACGCATCCGAATTCCTTCGACAGCATCTGGGGCGATAATGCGTGTGGTGACTGCAAGATTATCAAAAACGACTTGATTGGCAAGGGTTTCGACAGCATCGATCGAAAGCTCGCTGAGTCGGGATTGATCGAGATCAATCGTGACTGTCTCCAAACTTAAATGAAAACCGACCGTCTGCGCATCGGCAATCTGAACAAACGCCTGTGACAAAATATGCTGCCCAGTATGATGCTGCATCAGACCAAAACGACGATCCCAGTCGATATGGCAGATCGCTTCGGTAGCAATTGGCAACGGCGCTTCTAAGATGTGCAAAATGACATTATCCGGCTTGCGCGCGATCACATCAATTACCCGAATCCCATTGATTTCACCGATATCATGGGGTTGCCCGCCACCCGTCGGATAAAAATAGGTTTTGTCGAGGATGATGGCATCTTTTCCATCTAACTGAAGTGATTCAAGGATCACCGCAGAAAATTCAGTGGTATAAGAATCGTTGTAGTAAGCTCTCATAAAAAACACCATCCTCAATGTTGCGTAGTATCGAGAAGATAAGATAATAAAGTGAAATCATGACCATCAGAAGGGGCGATTCAAAGAGATGACCTTACGTAAAGTAGTCCTATTGATCCTGATACTGGCATTTGCCTTGCCGGGTATCACCCAAGCACAAAGTGAAAACTTAAGCCAAGCGGAAATCAGTCGTATCTCCAACAGTGTCGTCTTGATCTACAGCCTTGACAGGAGCGGAGACGTAGAAAGTAGCGGCTCTGGCACCATCATGACCCCCAATGGGCAAATTTACACCAATCGGCATGTCGTCGAAAACGGGGAAGATTTCGCCATCTTGGTTATTGAGGATATTGCCGAACAACCCGTCCTCCGTTATTTTGCGACCCCGATCCTCATTGATGATAATCTTGATTTTGCTATCCTCCAGATTGATCGCGATGCCGAGGGACGCCGTATTGATTCCAATACGCTGAACTTACCGGTCATCACAATGTCTAGCGCGCCGCCCAGCATCGGCGACCGCATCTTTGTTTTCGGCTTTCCCGGCATTGGGGATGGTTTTCTCGTCTTGACCAGTGGCTCAATCACCACCATTCAAAACGACACCCTCAATGGCGAACGCATCCCCTTCTTGTATCAAACCGATGCCCAAATCTCACCGGGTAACAGCGGCGGTTTGGCGGTCAACAGCAGTGGCAACATGATCGGCATCCCTACTCAGGTCAATTCGGAAGAGCGGACACTAGGTCGGTTAGGCGGTATTCTATCGGTGAGCGCTATTCGTTTTGTGCTTGATTCGCCCATCGCGTCTGCCCCCACCAATGAGCCGTTCTTGCGCGCGACGCAACCCCCTTCCAATAATGCTGGTGACGCCGAAATTACTATCGCCATCAACGATGTGGAACAAAATGTCGAACAAGACGGCACCGTCGGGATGATCGTCCATACCAACATCAACGCCATAGGCTATCGGGGAGCCACATTGCGCATCGCCATCTTTGCGTTTTGGGAAGATGGCAGCCCCATCATCGCCAATTCCAGAGCCGCTAACAGCAATCGCACCGACGAAGGACAATTAACGTCACAACAATTAGTGACGCCCGGCTTCGACAACACGATCTATGACGATCTCTGGTTTTTTATCCCCTATTCGCTCTTCCCAGATGGCGAAACCGGAACAGCATCGGCATATGTTGAAGCCCAAATCGGCGTTGATGGCGAAACATTTACGGCATTTAGCAACCTATCCTCATTCTTATATACCTTCTCCGACCAACAGCTCATCGTCAGCATTAGCCGTATTGAACACAATACGACTGAGGATGGTGAGGTCGGCATGAAGGTCTATGGGTATATCAACATCATCGGCTATCGGTCTATTCCCGTTCGAGTAGCCTTGTTCCTATATTGGGAAAGCGGCGAACCGATTGATGGTTCAGAAGCGCCGACCGACTTTCAAACAAGCGATGGGGCGCTCACCGTCCAAGATGTGGTGACCCCCTCATTTGATAATTCGGAGTGGGAAGAATTTTGGTTCTTCGTGCCTTACGCCTATTTCCCCACTGGTTTGACAGGTGCCTTAGACGCCTATGCTCAGTTAGAAATCGGGGTTGATGGTGAAACCTTTAACTCGTGGAGCTTGACCGAACTGTTCACGTTAAATTACTAGTCGTAGCACCCATCAGGGGCACATTCGTTGATGTGCCCCTGATGTATTTTGTGTTCTTAGCGCTACAGTACCATAAATTCGTTGGTGGCACGCTTATCCTTCAGCAGGCTGACCGCAGCTTGTTGGGCTGATGAACGCGGATCGACATCCGTCGCAATTTGACCATCCACTAGCGTGATCAAGCGATCCATCTGCGATGCCACTTCAATATTGTGCGTCACTATCAATATCGTTGTTTGGGTCGTTTGTTGAATTTGACGCAACATTTTCATCACCATGTTGCTCGCTTCCGAATCCAGATTGCCGGTCGGTTCATCGCATAACAACAAAGGCGGCTCATTCACCAGCGCCCGCGCAATAGCAACGCGCTGTTGTTGCCCGCCCGAAAGTTGGGAAGGTCGATGATGCAACCGATCCCCCAAACCCAACATGCCCAACAATTCTTTGGCGCGACGTTGGGGATTTGTGCGCCGTTTTTGCGCAAATTGCCCCGGCAAGGCGACATTTTCCAAAGCTGTGAGCGTCGGAATGAGGTTGAAAAACTGGAATACGAAGCCAATTTTCTCATTCCGAATCTCGGTCAGTCGGGATTCATTCATATGGGTGATATCCACGCCATCAATGTAAATTTTGCCCGACGTTGGCGAATCCAAGCCGCCAATCAAACCAAGAAGCGTCGATTTACCACTCCCCGAAGGACCGACGATCCCCAAGAACTCACCACGTTTCACCGTCAATGTGACATCCCGCAAGGCGTGAACGGAAACCTCACCCATTTTGAGTTTCTTTTGCAGGTGTTCGGCTCGCAACACAACATCATCAGCGACAGGTTGTTCTGCAATCTGCGCCGCATCTCGCGCAATAGCCATCTCGCGCACCCCTTCGCAACTCATCCATTTTTCAAGTGTGCTTTATCGCCCTAGTTCTAGGACGACGTCGGAACAATATTAAACCCAAAACCTCATAACATCCTCAGATCGCCCAAAAAGTAGGGCAAGCGTTGGGGGAGCATCAGCTAGGATGCGCTCGAATTATGCTACACTAAACCTATGTTACCATCAAACAAGCCCTCTCAACGCCCTATCCAGACCCGTCGTCCGCCATCCCCCACGCCGCGCGGAACGAAAGTTGCCCCACGCCGCGCACGATCTTGGCAGTTTTATGCGTTAATCGCCGGCTTTTTAGCGGTGGGATTGTCGTTTGCTTTCGTCTTCGGCTTAGCGTTCTTATTATTGGCATCGCCCCCTCGCATTGCCGATAATGTCACAATAGCCAATGTGAGCATCGGCGGATTGACACAGGATGTTGCTGCCGCCACGCTTCGCCAAAATCTGCCTCCACAACAACTCACCCTGACTGACGGCGCGCGCCAGTGGCTTATCTCCCCTGCCGATATCGGCGTGACTATTGACTTGGAGGCAACGCTTCAGACCGCTGAAACCACCCTGACCAACACGAGCGTGCGCCCTACTTATCAGATCGACCTCGGCGCGGCACAAAATGGCTTTGTGCGTTTGTTATCCCAAGTGGATATCGCACCTCAAATCGGCGTACCCGGTCGCGCTGTAGAAATTCCGGTGATTTTGAATCGCCTGCGCTCGGATGTCAGCGCCGAGGTCGCCGATGGCGTTTTTGAACTCAACATGATCGACCTACCCCCATTGGCGCAACCCACCATCATCGCGATTGTCGAACCGGGGCAAGAACTTGCGCTCATCGCTCGGCAGTACGGCGTCACGGTGGAAGATATCCTCACGCTGAATAACATCACCAACCCTGATCTGATCTATCCGGGGCAGTCCTTGGTCATTCCGGGGACGGGAGTCTATGTTCCCAGCAATCCCCCGCCGCCGCCAACCAATATCGGTAAAGCCATTGTCGTCTCCACTGGTGATCAACGCATTTATGCGTATGAAAACGGCGTGTTGGTGCGCACTCACCTCACCTCAACAGGCTTGCCAGCGACGCCCACTCTGCTTGGGGACTACGCGGTTTATGTGAAATATCGAGCCACCGACATGTCGGGACCGGATTATTTCTTGCCGCAAGTGCCGTTCACTATGTATTTTTATCAAGGCTACGGCATTCATGGCACCTACTGGCACAACAGCTTCGGTCGCCCGATGAGTCACGGGTGTGTTAATCTACCAACCCCAGAAGCAGAATGGTTTTTCAATTTTGCCGAAGTAGGGACACCAGTCCGGGTCATTTAACCATGTGGAACGGCGCTCACAGTCGGCAAGCATTCTCATCATCCAAGCGCTCTGGGTTGCGGCGTATCAACAGAGTCGCCGTATGGTCCGAGCGCGCATCAATAACATACCCTTGCAACAACTTATGCAAATGAAAACCATTGCTCAGTTGCATCGTCAATGTCGGATCTATCAATTCTCCGTCGGCGACACGAGCGGCATACTGGGCAACCGAGTAACGCTGGCGGTAGGTATCATAGCCGGGCAGTAGCCCGGCAACTAATTCCCCACATATGCCTAATTTTTGCACAAGCGCGTGCCGGACAGCATATAAACGACTCCCGATCCCCATACGCCGGAAATCAGGGTGTACCCCTAAATCGATCCCATACAACCAGCTACCATCCGCTTCATGAGTCGATAACGAGCCTCTGCCGATGAAATCAAAATAATACAATGACGCATCCGAGTCAAAAAAATGATTCGTGCGTAGGGTTGTGGTTGCGCCCGCCACAACCCATTCGCCATGAACACGAACCAAAGCCGTGAGTTGTCCTTCGGCGAAGGCGCGTACTTGTTGTTGGTACATCGCCACCGTAAACAACTCTTCGGCGGTCAATCCCCCAAACAAAATCGTCTGAAGATGCGCGAGACGTTCAAAGTATTCAGGTTGCGTTTCGACAATACGAATATCTGTGAATGGGTCAAACTGCAAGAATAACCCTCCTAAATCAGTTCCGCTGTTATTTCACTGACCAAAACTTCCCGCTGCAATGCCGCCGACCTATAGCTCGCCTCCAAAATGACGGTGCGCGCTAAGCCCTGTGACCCGTCTTGTTGGCTAAAATTGTCACTGCGGATAACCTCAACAAAATCACGAATCACGCCAAAATGCCCATAACTTTCGGGATTTTTCGGGGAGATGGTAGCGGGTGCCCCTGCCACATCGGCAAAGAAGGTCAAGGTGTCCTTATCGGTGTAATTGACGACATCCAGAAGCGCGCCCCCTGTAGCGCCATACAAACGGACGCCAAAGTGATCGTTCAGTTCACGATACATCGCCCAACTGGCTTCCAGCGTCAAGGTACTGCCATCTTCCAAGCGCAAGAATGCCGTCGCAAAATCTTCGACATCCATTGGGCGGGCATTGTCTTTCACGGCATCTCCACGGCTCCCATAGCCACGTCCACCTAATTCAGAATAGGCAGCAGCAGTGACGGAAACAACCTTCGGTTCGCCGATGATGTGCATGACCATATCCAGCATATGCACACCTAAATCGATGAATGGACCACCCCCAGCACGTTCTTTTGAGGTAAACCATCCGCCCATGCCGGGGATGCCATCGCGCCGCAACCAAAAAGCTTTGGCGTGATAGATATGACCTAACGCCCCTGTTTCGACATGGGCACGCAACAACCGCACATCCCCACGCTGCCGATGATTAAACGCCACCATCAAGGTGCGATCCGCCGCCTGTGCCGCCAACACCATCGCTTGGGCTTCGGCAGCCGTGCGCGCAATTGGTTTTTCGCACATCACATGCTTGCCTTGCTCTAACGCCGCCACCGCCATCGGGGAATGCAAGTAATTAGGCGTAGCAATACTGATGATGTCCAGATCTTCGTGACCAAGCAGGTCATGATAATCTTCATAGGCAGCGGCAATCATGTATTTGCTGGCAATGCGTTCGCGCGCTTGGGCATATGGCTCCGAAATCGCAACCACTTCAACATTGGGTAAGCGTTGATAGGCGATCAGATGTTGCTCGCCTGCCCATCCTAAGCCAACGATCCCAACGCGCAGTTTCTTTTGCGACATCATGCCTTCACCACCCCAATGGTGATTAAAATGTTGGCATACAAGCGCTGATCACCCGTCGCAACGACCAACGCCACATCCTTATCCATGCACAATTCATAAAATGCAAAGCGATTGGCTGTGCGCAGGGTCAAGTAAGGCAACAAGCTCCGAAAATCCGCATAAATCTCCGGCTCTACGCCGCTATCGGTCGTCATCACATCTACCGATTCGATGGGGATCGCGCTGATCAGCGTTTCCAATACGTCACTGACCAACAATTTCCCCGGTGACAAGTTCAAGTACACACGTTCCGCAGCCGGATGCGCCCGCGTATTGAAGGGGTAGTTGCCATCAGCAATCAAAACTTTGCCACCATGACCAGAACCACCCAAAACATGTAGAATTTGGGGATGAAGCAATTTTGAAGTTAACATCTCACAAGGTTCCTTTGGCTATCCAATAAAAAATTATCGATCACCAGACAAGTATAAGGGAGAGGCATTGGATCATAAAGACCATGTCGCACTACTCAAAAATGGTATTGAGGGATCAAATGGGGTTTGGGCAGATTTTGGCGCTGGAGACGGGGCGTTCACCTTAGCCTTAGCAGACCTGCTTGAAAGCCCGGGAGAAATTCATGTTCTCGATAAAAGCGCACATGCCCTTCAGGGAAATCAAACCGCTATGCGCCAACGGTTCCCGCACATGCCAGCCCAGTTTCAGGTCGCAGACTTCACCCAACCGCTTCAGTTACCGCCATTAGATGGCATCATCATGGCAAATTCGCTGCATTTTGTGCGTGATAAACAACCCGTCTTGCAGCAAATCATGAGCCTACTGAAGCCAGGTGGCAGATTCATTTTGGTGGAATACGAAAGCGATAGGGGCAATACTTGGGTGCCGTTTCCATTGTCGTATGGCACATGGCAGCCGATGGCAACCGCCGCCGGATTTGTGAATACCCGTCGTTTATTATTGCGTCCTAGCCGTTTTTTAGAGGGTATTTACAGCGCCCTCAGTTTCAAACCAACTTAATTCGTAACTACTTCGCCGATGCTGTTGGCAAATCAAAATAGGAGATGATCCGTAGGGGCGATCCGTAGGGGCGCAATGCCTTGCGCCTCCACAAAAAAGACACGCCGACCCTAGATAAAATCAATTCGCCAACAGCATCTTCGCCAATGTCACATTAAAAATGTGTTCTAATTTTTGACCAGATCAGCGCGCAAAAACGCGATTCTCTGTATAGGGACGACCAACGAGGCGTCGGTTTGTAGGCATAAATTCGCGGATGCGCCGTTGCGCGCCCCTACAATTGGGGTGTTTTTTAGAACGTGCATACAATATGACATTGGCGTACTACTCAGGTATAGAAACAGAATAAAATAAATAAGGAGGCATGAAGATGTGAAGAAAACAGGGAAATACCCCTCGAAACGTGGATGTAGGGGTGGATTAGGCGCTTGTCAATCGTTCGTTAACATAAAAGTTCGCGCGCCGAATGTCCACCTATTTGCCGCCAACGGTCATTTCTCCCTTTATTACCGACCGTTTTTCAGCCTGAGCAGTTACCTTAATTCATCAAAAACAGATCACAGGAGGCGTCCATGCCTACCCACCACATGTATTCCGTTCATGATCTCAACCTCTCGCTGTACGAATGGGCAGGCGATTCGCCAACCCTCTTCTTTGTTCATGCCACTGGTTTTCACGCCCGCCTATGGGATCAAGTGATCGCCCAATTGGACAGCACGCACTGTTTAGCACTGGATTTACGAGGGCATGGGCACAGTGGCAATAACCCGGACTCCCCCGAATGGCATGTCTTTGCGGACGACATCATTGCGCTGGCAGACCATCTTCATTGGAAGCAAATCATCGGCGTCGGGCATTCTATCGGCGGGCACGCACTGACAGCAGCAGCGGCAGCCCGCCCCTCGTTATTTGCCCAACTGGTGCTGATTGATCCGGTCATCATGCCGCCAGAAAATTATGTCGGGTTGACCGACTTTGCCCATTACACTGCCAAACGTCGCCGCGAATGGGCATCCCCCGAAGAAATGTTTGACCGTTTCAAAACGCGCCCACCGTTCGCACAATGGCATGAACAGGTGGTGCGCGATTATTGTCAGTATGGGCTGGTGCCCAATCCCGCAGGAGACGGCTATACGCTCGCCTGTGATCCCTCTTTTGAGGCGGAAATCTATCGGTATGGTTCAGCCTCGAACATTTATCCGCAGATCGCCACCATTCAAATCCCAGTCACGATTCTTCGCGGGCGTCAACGCACCAACGAGGACTACACTGATTTTAGCGTCTCGCCCACTGCGCCCGATCTCGCCCATTATTTCGCACATGGGCATGATGTTTATGCCCGCCAATATTCGCATTTCATCCCGATGGAAGCGCCTGATTGGGTGGCAAATCAGCTTGGGATGGTGATTGCCGATCAGCGTTCAGCCGGATAAACCAATCCCCACTGTGCGCGAATCCGATCCAACATCCGCATGATCCCTAAACTTTCATCTAGCGGCATAATCGGGCTTTCGAGCAAGCCTTCGCGCAAACAGCGACCGACCTCGACCGCTTCATAATTATAACCATTCCCGATAAAGGGTGGCTCAATCACTTGGGCATCACCCTTAGAAGGGATTAAGGTAAAGCGTTGGGGGATATACCAGCGGGACGGAATACGAATCATGGCTTCGGTGCCCATGATGGCGGCTTCCACCAAACTATGGGTACGCACACCGCTGGAAAGCACGGCGATCTGCCCCTCATAATAATTCAGCAAATAGGCGGATTGCTCATCTACCCCAGTGACGCCAATTTCGGCAGTCGAGACGATATCGGCGGTCTCGCCCAGCAACATCGAGGCAAACGAGATCGGATAAATGCCGACATCAAGCAAGGCACCACCCCCAAGATCGGGGTTAAATAGCCGATGTTGTGGATCAAATTCGGCACGAAAGCCTAAATCTGCTTGCACCAAGCGCAAATCACCTAACGCACCCGCCGCGATCAAGTCACGAATCTCTGTCATCACTGGGGTGAAGCGCGTCCACATCGCCTCCATCAAGAAGATTTGTTTTTCGCGCGCTGTTCGCACCAATGTCGTGAGTTGCCCTTCATTCAGCGCGAAGGGTTTTTCGCATAAAACAGCCTTGCCCGCATTTAAACACAGCATGGCGTTGTCAAAATGGGCGGGGTGCGGTGAAGCGATGTAGATAACATCGACTTCGGGATCATTCACCAACGCCTCGTAACTGCCATGACGATTCGGGACATTAAACTCCGCCGCAAAAACATCCGCCTTCGCCTGTGTGCGGGAGCCAACCGCCAGCAATTTGGCATCAGGAACCGACTGCAAACCGGTCGCAAACTTACGGGCAATTCCACCCGGTGCTAAAATACCCCAGCGAATCACATTGTTCATACAAAAACCCTCTTTCTATAACCCACCCAAAACACAGTTGCCCAGCGCTAGGTACGCTGTGCCTTCATGATAGCTTCAAAAGCCGTGTTGATATCTGCCATTTTTGCGGTGTACTTTTCCTTTTCCGAAGGGTGCATGTCGGGATGATACGCCCGCGCCATACGCCGATAGGCTTGTTTCACCTCATCAATGGAAGCTGTCGCGGGGATACCCAAAATCGCGTAATAACCCGCCTCACGATTCTCTTTACGGGGAGGCTGGCGCGGCTGCTGCCCTGACCAATCCCATCCCCCAGATGTGTTTGGCTCATATTTGCGTTCAAATTCTTCCCAGCTTTCCCAACTCTCTTCTGCCGTTTCGCTCGCCGTACTACGGCGCGCCCCACCATACGACCAGTTCCGCCATGAATAATTGAACTGGGTCTCCTCGCCCGCCTGTCGTTGTTTCCAAAACGCCCCTTCGCCAAAGTAAGCGGCGGCAAATTCACCATCAATATCCTTGGTCGCCGTTTGTAAAAACTCCCCGCGTACCGAGTTCACATCAATTTCGTCGCCATACTCAACGCTACGCGGGCTACCGCCCCATTTCCACTCCATGTGAAACGGGCGAATACTGACATCGCGCCCCTCGCACCAATAGGCATAAACCCGCCCATTGGTCAGCGTATGAAGCGCTGACATCCATTGAGGTGGGGCGACTTCGGTGCTATCGCCGGGCATCATGCGCCCATCCATGATGTAGAGCGTGTAAATGCGTTGTTTGGTATTGCAAGCATACCGGTCACGTATTTCTGTCAGCCGAATAGCGCGATTGATCACACACAAACCGATTTTTTTGCCATCGGCAAGTGTCACTAACAAATCAGCGCTATCACTGGTGCGCAGAAAATTTGCAACTCGTGTCGAGTTGCTCAGTTCATTGGCAAGATAATCAAGGACAAATTGTTTCATGAAGCGTTGCGATCCACTCCCCAACCTGACCTATCGACACCTAATTTAAGCACAAACGTTCCTCATTGTGGTCAGTGGTGTATAAGCACGTCACCACCATCTGCCTCATCACGAAGTGGCACGGAAAAACTGACAATACATTCTGATCCGTCGGGAAACAATAACGCGGTTTTGTTGAAAGAGCAACCGACCGCATTTGCTATTTTATCGCATAAGTGTGAAAACAACATCAGAATCTCGGCTGTGTCTTGCAGTGGCTATCCCTTGCCTGTACACTAATCGAACGCTTTTGCCAAGCGTCCGGGGGAGTCTGCGTCAAGCGGGCTGAGAGGGTGCATAGTGCCGCACCGACCCTTTGACCTGATCCGGTTCATGCCGGCGGAGGGAGTGTTGGATTTTCTCCACCACAGCCCCATATTACGGGGTTTTTGTTCCCCTCATGTGGCACAGCGACATAATCCTATGATGAGGTGTCCTGTGAAACAACTTGTTCTCTTGTTGGTGATCTCCATACTATGCGTTGTCCGCCCTACTTCCGCTCAAACTCAAACGGTTAGGGTGGTCGTCCACGATAGTTTTAACGTCAGTGAAGCCGTTTTAGCCCAATTTGAAGCCGATAGCGGCTTGATCATCGAGATTCTCCGCTTGGGAGATACAGGCATTTTGGTGAATCAGTCGATCCTGAGCCGTGAGAATCCGTTGGGAGATGTACTGTACGGTATTGACAATACATTCCTTACCCGCGCTTTAGAAGCCGACTTATTTATGCCTTACGAATCGCCAGCATTGGCAGTCGTCGATCCCGCCTTCTTACTTGACCCCGAAGCCCGCGTCACCCCGATCAATTACGGGGATGTCTGCCTCAATGTGGATGTCGCGTATTTTGAGGAAAATGATCTCGCCCTACCCCAATCACTGGCAGACTTGAGCGCTCCCGAATATGCAGGGCTTTTGGCGGTGCAAAATCCAGCCACCTCGTCCCCCGGTTTAGCATTTTTGCTGGCGACCATCGTCGTATTTGGGGAAGAGGACGACGACTATGACTATCTCGACTACTGGACCGACCTAATCGCCAATGATGTCATCATCACTGACGATTGGACGACCGCCTATTATAGCGAATTCAGCGGCAGTGCCGGTAGTGAAGGCGACCGACCGCTCGTGGTGAGCTATGCCAGCAGCCCGTCCGCCGAAGTTTTTTTCGCCGACCCGCCTGTAGAAACTGCCCCGACGAGCGCCATCGTCGCACCTGATACCTGCTTTCGGCAGGTCGAATTCGCAGGTGTCCTTGCCAATGCCAGCAATCCCGAAGGCGCACAGCAATTCATCGATTTTCTCCTCAGCGATGCCTTCCAAGCGGATATGCCCCTGCAAATGTTCGTCTTTCCCGTGATTCCGACGGTGCCTCTGCCGGATGTTTTCGCCGAATACGCCGCTATTCCCGACTCCCCCATCCTCATGCCTATAGCAGCGATCGATGCCAACCGTGAACAGTGGCTCAGCGCGTGGACGGAAACCGCATTACGGTGAATCATCGCGCACAAACAGCACAAGGGCGGGCGCGTTTACTGCTCGCCCTTGTACCCCTCCTGTTCCTGAGCTTATTTTTCGTCTATCCAGTGGTCACTCTGTTCGCCGTCAGTTTGGCACCGAATGGGGTGTTCGACAGCAGCGGACTGGTCACGCTGTTCGCGTCCCGCACCTATCTTCAGATTTTCAGTTTCACATTCATGCAAGCAGCGTTATCAACCGCGCTCACGCTCCTGCTGGCGATCCCCAGTGCTTATGTATTCGCACATTGGCAGTTTCGCGGCAAAAAGCTGTTGCTGTCCTTGTCGCTGTTGCCCTTTGTGCTGCCGACGACCGTCGTAGCAGTCGCGTTTTCGGGGTTGATTGGGGAGCGAGGGCTGGTCAACGATCTGCTCATGTCGATGTTCTCGTTGACCGAAGCCCCTCTTCAGCTTGACCACACCTTAACGCTCGTCCTGATCGCCCATGTCTTTTACAATTACTCGGTGGCGCTCCGCTTGATCACCGGCTTTTGGATGAATCAAAGCAACCACATCGAAGAATCAGCCGCGCTGTTGGGCGCGCACGGGTGGGGGCTATGGTGGCAAATTCAATTCCCCTTGCTACGTCCAGTGATCACCGCAGCGGCATTGTTGGTGTTTATGTTTTGTTTCACCAGTTTTGGCGTTGTCTTAATCATGGGCGGGCAGCGTTTCGCCACCATTGAGGTCGAGATCTATCGACAAGCGACCAGTTTGTTCAACCTACCCCTTGCCGCGACGTTATCGCTCGTCCAAATTGGCTTCACGTTCATCTTGATGCTGATCTATACCCGTTTTCAGCGCCAAGTCATCGTCGAGCTGCGTTCCACAACGCGCCCCCTGCGCAGTGCGACATCACTGCGCGAAAAAATCGCCGTCGTCAGCACCATCGTCCTGATGATCACACTCCTATTTACCCCGCTGGCGACTGTCATCTTGCGCGCTTTCACTTATGGTAACGAGGGGGTCACGCTGCGTTATTTTGGTTTGCTCGGCACCAACCCGCGCGGATCGGTATTATTCACACCACCGCTGGTCGCCATTGGTAATTCCCTGAGTTTCGCGCTGGTGACAACGATATTGGCAGTAGGCTTGGGTGTCCTCTCCGCTTATGCGTTGCGGGGCAGCAAACGCGGGTTGCTAGGCGGACTCGATATTTTACTGATGCTGCCGCTCGTCACCAGCGCCGTCACCATCGGCTTTGGGTATGTGGTCGCGCTTGATGAACCACCCCTCAACTTACGCACAAGCATCATCTTGATCCCCATCGCCCACACGCTGATCGCCCTGCCCTTCGTCGTGCGCAATGTCTTACCCGCGCTCCGTGCCATCCCGCCGAGTTTTGGGGATGCCGCCCAAAGCTTGGGGGCGTCACCGTTGCGCGTCGTGCGCCTTATCGAATTACCCCTCATCCTACGAGGGCTGTTGGTCGGCGCGGTCTTCGCCTTCACCGTCAGCATGGGCGAATTTGGCGCGTCGCTATTCATCGCCCGCCCCGATACCCCTACTATGCCCATTGTGATCTATCGCTTACTGGGTCAACCCGGTGCCTCCAATTATGGACAGGCATTGGCGATGAGCGTCTTGCTGATCATCGTCTGCGCCCTATCTTTGATCGTGATCGAGCGCGGGCGCACCATCGGCACCAGTGAATTATGAGTCGTCCTTCGTCCATTAAGCACCATGAAAAGTCAGCACCATGTTAGCGATCATGCAACTCCACAAAACTTTTGCCCAACGCGCCGTCCTCAAAGATATTGACCTTGATGTGCCAACCGGTGAAATATTGTGTTTGTTGGGTCCCAGCGGGTGCGGCAAAACGACTTTGTTACGCTGCATTGCTGGTTTGGAAACCCACGATCAAGGGGACATCGCTGTTGACGGCAAATCACTGGCGACTACCCCGCCCTACCAACGCGGTTTCGGCTTGATGTTTCAAGATCACGCCTTGTTTCCGCACATGACCGTCGCCCAAAACATTGCCTTCGGCTTACGCATGAATCATGTCGATCCCAAGCAACAGCAACGCCGGATTCAAGAGATGCTGACACTAGTGAATTTGCAAGGGGCGGATGCTCGCGATGTGACCACCCTATCTGGTGGGGAACGCCAACGGGTGGCGCTGGCGCGCAGTCTCGCCCCCAATCCACGCCTTTTGATGCTTGACGAACCACTCGGCTCGCTGGATGCCATCTTACGAGATCGACTTGTGCTTGATGTCCGCGACATCATTAAACAAGTGGGCTTAACCGCTGTCTATGTGACGCATGATCGCCTAGAAGCATTCGCCATTGCCGACCGGATCGCCGTGATGAACGACGGGCAGATCGAACAAATTGCGACCCCCGCCGAGGTCTATCATCATCCTGCCACCACCTTTGTGGCACAGTTTATGGGGCTAAACAATCTGTATCCGCCCGCACACATCGCGCCCCTCTTGGAAAAAATCGGGATCGCCCCGCCAAAGCTCAATAGCTTGCACACGATCTTGATCCACCCCGACGGCATCACAGTCAACACAGGCACCGCCACCGGTGGACACTTAAACATGGTGCTGGCAACAACTCGTTTTCAAGGCAGCACGACACGCTTAGAAGGCGTTTTAGAGAATGGGCATCTCATCAGCTTCAGCGCGCCCTTCCAAACAACGACATACCTTCACGCTGGCGACACGATCCAAATCGCTCTTGCCCCCCACGCCGTCCTTGCCCTACCCGCCTAAAAACATTATTAATCGCTGTCTCGCTCCAAAAGGTCGGCAAGATACGCATCAAATGCCCCTGCATTACAGGCATCGATATAGCGCAACAGTTCGCTCCCGCCAATCGGGTAGTCGGGATAGCATGAAGTCGGGTAGGCACCACGCGGCGCAAAGGCGACAAAATCCGCCCCCGGTTCTGGGATGAGCAAGCCGGCACCATCGCGTTCACAGCGTTCGACTTGCTTTTCGACCGTCACGATCACCTGATCGGCAATGCTGATCAGTTCCAGATCAACGCCAAGATTATTGTTCAGTTTGATCGCGCCGAAAGCATCCCCCTCCAGCGCGTGCAAAATGGCGATATCACAGTGCATCGCAGGGAACGCCATCAGTGTCTCACCCGTATAAGGATCGTTCACGGTTTTCACATCGGGGCGCAGGGCGGGTAAATCCGTACCGATCCACGCCATTGACGGCATAAACCCCACCCCTGCCAGCTTCGCACGCATCCCAGCGGCAAAACTCGCCTCGGTTTCTTCGAGGATGTGGATCGTTCCGGCGTTGGCGCGCTCCGTGAACATCGGCGCAAAACCAAAAGCCTCCAAGCCAAAATAAACACTCCGCACTGTCTTGACGCAGCCTGCCCCCACCAATAAATCCGACTCATAGCCTGCCGTAAAACACAACAGCGTGAGGTTGCGCGGGCGGGGGTTGCGTTTCAAGAGGGCTTTGACAAAAGCGGTCGGGCGGCGATAGAGAGTCATTCCCCCCAAAGCGATGGTATACCCGTCCTGCACCATCGCCGCTGTGTCTTCCAAAGACATCCATATTGTCATGCTGGTTCCACCTTATTATTGGCGTCCCACTAATGCCACACTGTAAAATATCGAGTCTATCATCCCTGAAAGTCAGGATAGCTTCATGATCATCCACAATGCGCATATTATCACCCCCAGCGGCATCATGCGCTGGTTGGCATTTGAAAGCGGCAAAATTACGGCGATGGGGGACAAAAACCCGCCGCTCAACGCGCTCGATCTCATCGACGGGCACAATATGACTCTGCTGCCCGGTTTTATCGATCTCCACATTCACGGGTCGGCGGGGCATGATGTGATGGACGCCACGCCCGAAGCCTTACTCGGAATCGCTCGTTTCGTCGTTCGCTATGGGGTGACTGCTTTTCTGCCCACCACGCTCACGGACTCACGCGCCCGTACCCAAGCAGCACTCGAAAACATTCGTGCCCACATGGGGCGGATCGACGGCGGGGCATCCATCATTGGGGCACACCTTGAGGGGCCTTATCTCAATATCGAAAAATGCGGCGCGCAAAACCCAGAGTATATCCGCATACCCCATCCTGACGAAGCGCTCGCCTTCTTAGCTGTCGGAATCCTGCGCTTGGTCGATGTCGCCCCCGAGATCTCAGAAACGGCATGGCTCATCGACGAATGCGTCCGACGCGGCATCACAGTCTCGGCAGCGCACACCTCCGCCAGCGCAACCGATATCGCGCGCGCGGTCGAACGGGGGTTAACGCATTCCACCCATACCTACAATGCCCAGTCCCCGCTCAATCATCGCGAACCGGGCGTCGTGGGGGCAGTATTGGCAAACCCCGCAATTCGTTGCGAACTGATCGCCGATGGTATCCATGTTCACCCACTGGCAATGCGCATCGCTTGGTTATGCAAAAAAAGCGCAGGTCTCATCTTAATCAGTGATGCGATACGCGCCGCAGGAATGCCCGAAGGCACCTATCAGTTTGACGACCGATCCGTCTTGCTCAAGGATGGTGCCGTGCGCTTGCTGGATGGCACACTGGCGGGTAGCGCCCTCACGATGGATCGAGCGCTTCGCAATTTTATGGACGCCACTGGGGAACCGCTTGAAAACATCTGGCAAACCACCAGCCTCAATGCAGCGAAAGCCATTGGCGTGGCAGACCGTAAAGGCAGTATCGAAATTGGCAAAGATGCCGATCTCGTCTTGTTGGATGATTCGGGCGCGGTTCAGATCACTATCGTTGAAGGCGATATTGCCTTCCGCGCTGCCAACGACAGTACCACCCATTCATGACCTTATTATGATGTACACAGCTTTAATGCCCTATAATAAAAATTCAACCATCAACACGAGTTTCAAGGTCTGGAGTTGGTAATCTTATGAAAATCTCATTCGACTGGTCAGGGCGGATGCGTAGCCTGTTAATAGTCGCCACACTTACAGTCGTTTTCTTCGTCGGTTTTGCGATGGGCAACCAACGCGCGATTTTGCAAGCACAAGGCAACACAGGTGCCTCGTCCGAAGAGGTCGCCCGCGCATTTGAGGCTTTTTGGCAAACCTTTAACCTCATCCAAGACCAATATATTGATGATGTCCCGCTGGAAGTATTGGCGGAAGGCGCGACCACCGGCATGGTCGAGGCGCTTGATGATCCCTTCAGCGGTTATATGAATCCGGAAACCTTTGACAACCTCAACAGTGATCTGTCGGGTGAATTTGAGGGCATCGGTGTGGTCATTCACACCATCGAAGACACGGGGGAAATTGAGGTTATTGGCTTGCTGAAAGGTGCCCCTGCTCAGGGTGCTGGTATCTTGCCGGGCGACATCTTCACCATCGTGGATGGCACGGATGTGACCAATGTCGATCAATCTGAACTCGCGGTCTTGGTGCGCGGTCCCGAAGGCACGCCCGTCAATATCATCATGCGACGCGGCACTGAATTGATCGACTTTGAAATTGTTCGGGCACGGATTACCGTTCCTAATGTGGAGTCGGAAATTTTAGACGACAATATCGGCTACATCCGCATGAATCAGTTTAGCCCCACTGCCCGTCAAGATCTGGACGCAGCACTCAACGAGATCGAAGTCAACGACCGCGACGGGCTGATCTTCGACCTACGCGATAACCCCGGTGGTCTCTTAAGCACCGCTATCGAGATCAGCAGCGCCTTCATTGAGTCGGGCACAGTCGTGATTGAAGCCTTCAGTGATGACAATGAACGAGTTTATGAAGCCAATGGCAATTTCGCCAATATCGATGTACCCATTGTCGTTCTGGTCAATGAAGCCAGTGCCAGTGCCTCCGAACTCGTCGCGGGCGCATTGCAAGACGCGGGTGTCGCCACCATTATGGGCGAAGTCACCTTCGGCAAAGGCACCGTGCAACAATGGCTGCCCTTGGTCAATGACGGCGGCGTGCGCCTCACCATTGCCCGTTGGTTGACTCCTGAACGCCGTTGGATTCACGATCAAGGGGTAACGCCGGACATCATCATTGATTGGCAACCGATGACCTTGGAAGATTACGAGGGTTTTGACGATCCCCAAATTCTCGCTGCGCTCGCTCAATTGACGGGGGAGCCAATTGTCTTTCCGGTTCCCGAAGTAACCGAATCCCCTTAGCTTTTCTGTTTTCACGGGGACGGCGACGTGCAACCAGCAGCGCCGAACGCCGTCCCCGCATAGCGTCTATACATCCGCCCACCCTCATGTTAAAATCCGTCCATTACGTTGTTTCATTCGGGAGTGGGTCGCATGGAATTCGCCTTACAAATCGTCACTATCCTCATTTCGGTGGCGCTCATTGTCATGGTTTTGCTTCAAGTCAAAGGGAGTGGATTGGGTGATCTGCTCGGCGGTGGGGGTAGCGATGGCGGCATCACGCGCACCCGTCGTGGGTTGGAAAAAACCTTGTTCCAAATCACCATTGGGTTGGCAATAGCATTTATCACGGTCTCTATCCTAGCCGTTTCCTTCACGCGCTAAAGACACCTCATCACTTTTGAGTATCAATTGATGATTAATTCCTCTCTGCGGATTCGGTGCTTGGGCAGTTCGCTGTCTGGTATACGAAGCAGACTTCAGGGTCAAGGAAAATAATGCTGCGTGGATTCCGCTGGCAGTTTTTGGCTTTTGTGATGGCGCTGGTACTATTTGGGGTAGCGCTCTTTTTTAGAATCAGCGAACAAACACCCCCACAGCCAGTAGCGACAACGGTCTCAACCCCGGCGGCGGCAACTGCTGTCGCTGGTGATACGGCATTACCAACTGCGACCCCATCCACTATCACTGACGAAACCCCATCAGTCGGAGTCTCCATCATCGGCAACGATCATTATCGCGAGGCATTGATCGGCTCGATCCAACGGTTAAACCCATTACTGGCAGGTCTCAATCCGGTGGATCGTGATGTCAGCGCCTTGATCTTCGAGGGGCTGGCGCGTACCAATGCGTATGGCGAACCGGTTCCAGCACTTGCCGACCGTTGGGTGATCGCCCCGAATGGCTTAGAATATATCGTTTATTTGCGTACAGATGTCATGTGGCACGACGGCACTCCCTTTACTGCCGCCGATGTCCTGTATACCATGTCTCTTTTGCGGGATCCGCGCTTCCCCGGTGCGCCCGAATTGGGGGCTTTTTGGCGTACCATCGAAACCGAACAGCTTGGCGATCACATTGTCCGCTTCCGTCTGGCGCAGCCGCTCGGTGCATTCCTTGACCGCCTCACCATCGGCATCTTGCCAGAACATGCTCTGCGCGGCACCACCGCCGATCAACTAGCGGCACATCCTTTTAACTTGACTCCTATCGGTACCGGCCCGTATCAACTTGCCCGACTCGTCGCGCCTGATGCCGTTAGTCCGCGTGCCGTTGAATTGGTCGCCGCGCCGGTTTATCAGGCACGCGCCGCAGCACAAGGGCAACCCTACGCCATCAAACGGGTGACGTTTGTCCTTTTCAGCACCTTTGAAAGTGCGGTACAAGCAGTCACCAATGGGGAAGTGGATGGTCTGGCGAGCCGCGACCGCGACGAACGCCCTGCCCTCTTCAGCCTCACGCTGTCGCAAGGTGTGGTGCTGATGAACACCCTAGAACCGACGATTGGCATGATCATTTACAACTGGTCACGCGAAACGACCAGTTTCTTCCGCGAACAGCGGGTGCGGTTAGCGTTGGAAACCGGCTTAGATCGTTCCTCCGCCATCGAGCGTGCGCTGCCCAACCTCGCCTTGCGCACCGATAGCCCTTTAATTTCAGGATCATGGGCGCACGAACCGAGTTTGAGTCTGCCATCCTACAACCCTGCGGTGGCTGGGACACTTTTGGCGACGGCTGTCGAGCGTATGGAACGGCTTGCCGCCGCCACAGACGCCACCGCCAATCCCGAAGGCGCACCCAACGACTCGGAATCGCTCTTCACCTTCTCGATTCTCACCCCTGATACCCCGTCACTCACCAATCTCGCCAATGAGATCGCTACTCAATGGTCACAATTGGGCTTGAACGTCACGGTCGATTCGGTCAATTTGGAACTGTATCAGTTACGCTTAGAAACCCACGATTTCGACGCAGTGATGGTCGAATATGGCTTTGGTGGCAGTGGCGACCCCGATGTCTATAGTTTTTGGCACGAGGGGCAATTCCCCAATGGGGCAAATTACGGCGGCGTGTCGGATCGGCGCATCAGTGAAATTTTAGAGCGTGCGCGTCGCGAACCGTTCAACATCAACCGCATCGCCGATTATGCACGTTTTCAAGATGAATTCATCGAGCGCGCGATTGCGCTGCCCATCTACAATCCGCTGTTCACTTATGCCTTTTCGCCCGTCGTCAATGGGGTGCAATTGGGATATTTGAGTACCGCCGCCAGCCGTTTTGAAAATATCGGACAATGGTCGATCCAACGCTGAGGCTCTAAAGCGCACCTTCTTTTTCAAGAATCTCCCGCAGCAAATCACGCCGCGCCGTGCCGCCTAACAATTCGAGTTTACGTACCCCCAAGGGGTCGATGACCTCTCGCAATAAGCGCACTTCTTCGACAGTGGGTGGCGCTGTTTGGACGAGATCAGGCGCAACTGCCAGCGAGAAGCCTGTTTTCCGTTGCACATCCTCAAAGCTCACCCCATGATGAAGGCTAGTCACGCGCATGATACCCTCATGCCAATCAAACTGCCCCAAGTCGCTGATCAGATACAAGGGTCCCTTACCCCGCTGGCGATGGGGCACATGTCCCATGCCACTGATGAAATCTAACTTGGGGGCAAACGTCACACGGGAATGTCGAGGCACATACAAATAAACGTGTTCCGAATAGGTAGTCACATCAGGAATCCCCCCCGAACCCGGCAGGCGCATTCGGGGTTTCGCATAATCTCGTCCAAAAGCGATGTTATTGAAGTTCCCCACCGCATCTACCTGTGCCGGACGAAAAAATTCCTTTGGGTTAAATTGCGGCAACAGATCGGCGGCAGCGCTCACGAATCCTAAATGGATTAGCCCCTTGCCTAGCCACTGCTCTTCCACCCGCCCGACCCCCAAGGGCGCGGGTTCCCGGCAAATACTTTGCCCAATCGCGCTGGCAAAGCGCACATTGGGGGCATGGGTCATTTGTGCCAAGATGAAACCCGCCATCACCAACGGGGTGTTGATCCCCTGTGCCAGCATCTCACCATCTTGCACTTGCCGCGCAATACACACACTGATCAGTTCATCTACGGTGGTATCCGTCGCCAGCATAATTAATCTTCCCCCGGCTCACCGGTCATGCGCACCAAAATAGGCTTAAACTGCCCAATTACATCGACCAAATCACGCTGTGCGTCGATCACTTGTTCAATGGGCTTATACGCTTGGGGTGCCTCGTCTAAGCCACCGCCTAACAACGTTACCCCCCGTTCTTTTAGGTAACGATCCCGTTCAGTTTTGGTAATCGCTTCCTTCGCCTGAGTACGGCTCATCAATCTGCCCGCGCCGTGCGATGCTGAATCCAAAGCATCAACGCTCCCTTTGCCACGCACCAAATACCCCGGATCACCCATCGAGCCGGGGATAATGCCAAGGACGCCCTTCCCCGCTGGCGTAGCCCCCTTGCGATGGACGATCCACTCGCGTGTCGTTTGCTCAAAACCCGCTGGCGTCGGGAACGATTCCTTCCATGCGAAGTTGTGATGATTCTCGACGCTGAACACAGGTTTCAAACCGACGGCTTTCGCCACTTTTTCGTGAATCACCTCATGATTCGCGGCAGCAAAGCGCCCGGCAAGATTCATCGCGATCCAATATTCCTGTCCTTCATGCCAATCCAACGGTAGCCATGCCAAACGACGCACGCTAGGGTCTAACGTCGGGTGCATCGCCATCGCCACAGCGGAATAATGTTCGGCAACTTTGCCGCCGACGCCGCGTGAACCACTGTGGGATAACAACGCAAGGTACTGCCCTGCGTCCAACCCGAGTTCGGCATCGGGTTGATCCAGCTTGAACGCGCCCCATTCCACAAAGTGATTGCCACCGCCACTGCTGCCGATCTGGTTGACAGCGGTGCCTTGCACCGATTTCAAAAATTTACTCGCGTTCCAATCGGGATCGTCAAGAACTTCATGCTGCGGTTGCTGGTTGGAGGACCATTTCCCGCCGGAACCGAAGCGTGTTTGCTCCATTAACGCTTTTCGGAATTGCCCGATCTTTTGGTTGATCAAAATCGGCGATTCTTTGAACAACGTCATCCGCATCCGGCAAGCGATATCGACACCAACGGCATAGGGGATCACCGCGTCTTCTACCGCCAACACCCCCCCAATTGGCAAGCCATAGCCGATATGGGCATCGGGCATCATCGCCCCCGCCACGCTGACGGGCAAACGCATCACGTTGTCCATCTGTTTACGGGCTTCACCATCGATAAAGGCTTCCCCCCAAACATGGTATTCAAGCGGGAACTCCCGCAATTCATCTTGATGCTCCATCATGATCTCCCCTATTTTTTCGCTGTGCTACAATCGAGGGTACTTTTATGGCTTCGCCTACGCTTCCCCACTCACACACAAGGATTTCACATATGCTGACTGCACCCAATGGGGTCGATCCGCTCTTATTTTTAGCGGTAGTCGCCTTTTCAGGTCTCATCATCGGTTTATCCAAAGGCGGTTTGGGCGCGCCCCTCGGCGCAATTGTTGCCCCCATGCTCGCCATCGCTTTTCCCGTCTCCGAAGCGGTCAGCCTTGTGCTGCCCTTATTGATCATCGGCGATATTTTTGCGCTCGCCGCCTATTGGAAACAATGGGATTTGCGCTACCTTTGGTTGATGCTGCCCCCCGCCATCATTGGCATCGTCATCGGCACCACCCTGCTTGTCAGCCTCGACAACCGCACCCTCAAAACAGTCCTCGGCTTATTCACGTTGTTCTTCGTAGCCGTCCGCGTATTTGGGGATCGTTTATTAGAGGCGCACTATCAGCCGCGCGATTGGCATGGTGTCATTGCCGGGGCAATCACCGGCTTGGCGTCCGCACTTGCCAACGCCGGTGGCACCCCTTTCACGATTTACATGATGTTGCAAAAAGTCACCCCGCGCGTGTTCGTCGGGACGATCACCCTTTATTTCGCCATCCTCAACGTCCTCAAGCTGCCCGGCTACATCAGTACCGGGTTACTCACTTGGGATCGCTTACTCACCTTGATTCCGGCGTTGCCCTTGATCCCTGTAGGCGTGTGGATTGGTCATGCGGTCGTCAAACGGCTCAACCGCCAAGTCTTCGACATCATCCTGCTTGGCGTACTGACGTTGGCGGCGATCCTATTGCTCGTCCGTTAACCAGCCACCAAACGCACAAACTTGCGCTTGCCGACCTGAAGCACTATCGGCAATGCCGATGGTGAAATTATCGCCTGAACATCGGCGATGGCTTCACCGTTGGCACGCACGCCGCTCTGTTCAATCAAGCGCCGGGCTTCGCCCCCACTGGCGACCATATTCAAACGGCGCAGAATATCCACTACTTTTTCTTCAGCCGTCAAGACTTCTTCGGCGATGTCTTCGGGGATACCACTGCCACTCCGAAATACCTCATCCCATCGCTTTTGAGCTTCTTCGGACGCTTGCAGGCTGTGAAAAATATTGACGATCTCGCGTCCGAGCTGCATCTTGGCTTCATTGGGGTGCAATGTGCCATCCGCCAAACTCGCGACTAAGGCATCAAATTTCGCCCCTGTCCAACCAAGAATCAGCTTGTAGAAGGCGGGCATCGCTTGATCTGGCAAACTCATCACTTTGCCGAACATATCCCATGGTTCTGCCAACAACGGAATATGATTGCCCGAACTCTTACTCATCTTGGCGGAACCATCGGTGCCGGGCAGACTTTCGCCCATGATGATCGCGATTTGTGGGCGCTGCCCAAGCGCCTCTTGCAATTTGCGCCCTGCTACAACGATATTGAACAGTTGGTCTTGACCGCCAACTTGCACGTCCGCTTCTTGCGCAACCGCATCATACGCTTGCATCAAGGCATAAAAGAATTCGTGCAAGTAGATCGGCAGACCGCTATCCATGCGTTTGCTAAAGTTTTCCCGCACAAGAAACTGCTGCACTGTGAAGTTTGACGCCAAATGGATGATGTCCGCGAAATCAAGCGTGGACAACCACTCATCATTGCGACGGATGCGCGTCAAATTCGGATCAAGTATCTTGAATGCTTGCTCGGCATAAGTGCGGGCATTGATATCGACTTGCTCACGAGTGAGTTGTTCGCGCGTTTTGTCCTTGTCAGACGGATCACCGATCAAACTAGTGAACGTGCCGATCAAGAAAGTAACATCGTGCCCAAATTCCTGAAACTGCCGGAGCTTACGCATCGATATGGTGTGCCCCAAGTGCAAATCTGCAGTGCGCGGGTCATATCCGCAATAGACGCGCAGGGGACGCCCATGTTTTTCCGCATCAATCAGGCGTTCGCGCAACTCACGCTTCATGCTCTCGCGTGTTTGCGGGTCGCCATATTCCGCACCAGACATCAATATCTCGACTTGCTCGTCAATCGTCGCCATTAGTTTTCGCTCGTAAGTTATAAACCGCAAGAGTCGCAAGTATAACAGAGTCCGGCTTTGGTAATGACCCTTTGTGACCCCTTAAAACACACATGATACCGCTTTTCCCACGCCCTGAAAAGAGGCAATCCCTTAAAGGCAAGGTTGTATTGCTGGCTCAACAGCCCGTTTCTGTTGCTGTGGATCATGCGCTATGGTTTTATAAAGCGCATCGCCTCATCCGTTAGTATACTTTCGTGACTTTGACCACTTTCAACCGCAAAATGATCATGTCAAGGGTCGTCCGCCATGTTTCGATATCTTTTTCGGCTGCTTCGGGCACTTCATAACGGTGCGTCACCTGCTTCAACCACTTATAATCGGGATCAGCTTCTACGGTAATATCCCCTTTGAACATGTAGCCTGTGCCGATTTGCCCCTCGGCGCTCTCGCCCCCGCCGATGCACAAATTCGCTTTGGGGTTTTTCACTAAATAATCGACTTTGCGGGTTTTGCGGTCACTAATGATGATGAGATCATCGTCATCGACATCAAACCACAACGGCACGGTGTGGGGGTAGCCATCCGCACCAATCACACTCAGACGAGCGATCAAAGGTGTTTTCAAAAATTCACGAACTTCTGGTGTTAGCACAATTTTCGCTCCGTCATCATAGAAACGCTGTTCAAATTCGCAAGCTAATTCCAAAAGAGTATGACGCGCCCCACCTAAAAGAACAACTATCATCCCCGCCGACAATACCGCGAGACCTCTACAAAAACCTCCCTAGAGGCACTATAATGCCTGATGGATTGCCCCCGAATGTTGGGCGCACAGTAGTTTTCACAAATAATGTGGTGCCTTAGGAGATTTTTGCATGAAACCCATGACCAGCGCGGAAGCGCGCGCGGCATTTCTTGATTATTTTGACGAGATGGGACACCGCCCTGTCGCATCCTCATCGCTGGTACCAGCCAATGACCCGACACTCCTGTTCACCAATTCGGGCATGGTGCAATTTAAGGATGTCTTTCTGGGTATCGACAAACGTGATTACAGGCGCGCGACGACCAGCCAAAAAAGTATGCGTATCAGCGGCAAGCACAACGACCTTGAAAATGTCGGACCATCGCCACGCCATCACACCTTCTTCGAAATGCTCGGCAATTTCAGCTTTGGCGACTATTTCAAACGCGATGCCATTCGCTTCGCTTATGAGGTCTTGACCAAAGTCTTTCAGCTACCGCCCGAACGCCTTGCTTTCACTGTATATCGCAATGACGATGAAGCCTATGATATTTGGGTCAATGATATTGGGGTTGATCCCAAGCGCGTCGCACGGATGGGACCAAAGACCAATTTCTGGCAGATGGCAGAAACGGGTCCCTGCGGACCGACCAGCGAGATTCATTGGGACAAAACGCCAGAACTAGGTGCCGACAGCATTATCGAATTGATGCAAGCGGAAGATGATCGTTTCCTTGAACTCTGGAATCTGGTCTTCATGCAGTTCAACCGCACCCAAGCCGATCCCAACCACAGCGGCGAGTTTGATGTCCCGTTGCCCGCCCCCGGCGTCGATACCGGCATGGGCTTGGAACGCATCCTCAGCGTAGTCAACAGCGTCACCAACAATTACGACACCGATCTGTTCATTCCGATCATCGAAGCCACCCGTAGCTTGACCGGACAATCTGAAGCTGACCGTGACGCCAACATCATCCCTTACCGTGTGATCGCCGATCATGCGCGCGCAGCAGTGTTCTTGATCGCCGATGGCGTGATGCCCGGCGCAAAAGGGCGCGACTCCGTTTGTCGTTTGGTGATCCGCCGAGCCGCCCGTTTCGGCGAGAAAATCGGCTTCACAACCCCCTTCTTGGGGCAGGTCGCTCAAAGTGTCATCGACGTGATGGGCGGTCATTACACCGAACTGGTCGATAAAGCAACCGCCATCAAGCGCGTGATCACTCAAGAAGAAGAACGTTTCCGGCGCACGATGGATCGTGGGTTGGCAGAACTAGATGCCGAAATTGCAAAGCTGCAACCCGGCGATCAACTCTCTGGCGATGTCGCCTTTTATTTGAAGGCAACGCTCGGTTTGCCTATTCAAGTCACAAAAGATATCGTTGAAGAACGCGGCTATGCGGTCGATCTCTCTGGGTTTGAAACCGCCGAACAAGAACATGCCCTCGTGAGCGGCGGCGGTAAGGCAATGGGCGAAATTGAGAGCGGCGAAGCCTACAACGCCCTTCTCGCCCATCTCAAAGCCGACGGCTCCCTAACAGATACAGGCGTCACCTATCAACCCTATGATGCAGCTCCCTTCAAGGCAACCGTGCTGGCATTGTTGCAAAACGGAGCAGGGGTTCCTTCGGTGATGACGGGCGATAAAGTCGAGATCGTCCTCGCTCGCACCAATTTTTATGTCGAATCTGGCGGTCAAGTCAGTGATACCGGCGTGATCAGCGGGGCGAGTTGGCGCATCGAAATCGAAGATGTGCGCCGTCCAGTCAATGGGCTGATTGTGCATGTGGGCGAGGTGATCGAAGGCACACCTACAGTGGGCGATGCCATTGAAGCTGAAGTGGACACCACGCGCCGCAATGACATCATTCGCAATCACACAGCCACCCACTTGCTTCATGCCGCCTTGCGCCACCACTTGGGCGATCACGTTCAACAGCGAGGTTCACTGGTCGCGCCGGAACGTCTCCGTTTCGACTTCGCCCACGATGGCAAAGTCACAGCGGAGCAACTGCGCAGCGTCGAAGCGGAGATCAACGAAGCGATCTTGCGCAATTATGGCGTCAACGCGGTTGAGAAATCGCTGAACGAAGCCCGTGCCGAAGGCGCAATGGCGCTCTTTGGCGAAAAATACGGCGACCGTGTGCGCACCATCACCGTCGCGCGTGATGGCGACCGTTACAGCTATGAATTGTGCGGGGGTTGTCATGTCGCTGAAACCGCCGAGATCGGCTCATTCGTGCTGCTTGCCGAAGGCAGCGTCAGCTCCGGCATTCGCCGTGTCGAGGCGCTCACCGGACACGCCGCCTTTGAGCATGTGCAAGGGCAGATTCAATTGCTCCAACAAGTCGCGGCGCAACTAAGCACCCAGCCTGAACAAGTCAGCACCCGCGTTCACGCTTTGCAAGAAGATTTGAATGCTGCCAAAAAGCAGATCACCCTGCTGGAGCGCGCGCTGGCGAAGCAGAAATTTGATGCGCTTGTACATTCGGTCGAACAGATCAACGGCAAAACGGCACTCATCGCCCAAGTCAATGATATCCCGTTGGAGATGATGCGCGAGATGTCGGATTGGTTCCGTAGCGCTATCAAGAGCGGCATCATGGTCTTGGGAATCGTCATAGACAGCAAACCGCAATTGTTTGTCACCGTCACCGATGACCTAACCAAACAAGGCGTCCATGCGGGCAACCTCGTCAAGCAAATCGCGGCAGTCGTCGATGGCGGCGGCGGCGGGCGTCCCAATATGGCGCAAGCAGGCGGGCGTAATGCCGAAAAACTGCCGGAAGCACTCGAAAAAGCCCGTCAACTGCTCGCTGGAACGAACTAAGGTTTTTATGGCTTCCAAGCCTCAGTATGTGCAGATTGAACCCAATGAAGATGCCGCGTCGGTCCGTGACCGACTCGGCTATCTTCGTGGGCAGCGCGTTCTGCTGATTTGGCCCGAAGCGGGAACAGCGCTCACCCGCAAACTGGACTTGGTGCTGGTTCAGCGCGAAGCTATGCGCTTAGCGATTCGTTTGTCGCTGGTCACGCACGAAGATATCGTCATCCAAAACGCGCGGGAACTCAATATCAGCACCTTCGAGACTATCGGTGCCAGCGAACGCGCTAAATGGAAACGAGGACGTGCCAAAGTCTTCACGACGCGCTTCCAACGCCCCAAAGACGAACCTGATGCCGATGAACTCAGCGATGTCGCCAGCCGTCTGCGCGACGATGCGACCACCCCCGCACAGCGTCGTGTCCAGTTATTGACGCGCGTGTTTATCGCGGGTGTAGCACTGGCTGTATTGGGCGTCGCAAGTTATACCTTATTGCCATCAGCAGAGGTAACCCTCGTCCCAGCACAACAAGTGATCGAGGTCAACGCCGATGTGCGCGCCTTGCCAAATAGCGATCTGGTGCGCATTGATGTCGAAACCGGCGTAATCCCCGCACTTGTGGTGCGTGCCCAGATTGAAGAACGCGCTTCTATCGCGACGACCGGCATCCGTGAACTAGGATCGTCACGCGCAACAGGGGCAGTCGTCTTCATCAACAAGACGGATAACGCCGTCGTCATCCCTGCCGACTCCTTCGTTAGCACCAGCGCAGGAACCCCGATCTTGTTCCGCACGATGATCGATGCTGTCGTCCCTGCCGGACGAGGATTGCAAATCGAAGCCCCTATCGAAGCCGTTGCCGAAGCAGCAGGGGGTATCGGCAATGTCGAAACGGGATTGATCAATACCGTCATAGGACCACTTGCCGAGACGATTGAAGTGCGCAATGTTTCCCCTACCTTCGGCGGCGAACGGCGCGAGTCTGGGGCGGTCAGTGAGAGCGACCGCGCCCGTTTGCTGTCGATTTTGCGCCAACAATTGCAAACCCGCGCCTTAGATGAAATGGAACCACGTTTAGAAGAAAACCAGTTCATCATCAGCGAAACCATCCGCATTGTCGAAGAACGCGAAGACTGGATGATCTTCTCGCAACCTGTGGGTGCCAGCGCTGATGAACTTTCGCTGACAATGCGGGCTGTTGTGCAAGCGACCGCTGTTGATGAAGATTTAGCGCGCCAAGTCGCTTTCGCTCGGCTCGGTGGGCAAATCCCACGCACATTTGAACTTCGCCCCGATAGCGTCATTTATGAGCGTGGCACCGTCACCACGATTGATCCCGACGGTGCCGTCACCTTCACAATGGTGGCGGGCGGTATCGTCAACCCACAAATCAATCTGGATACATTGCAACAAAATATCGCCGGTCGCTCGCTCGATGAAGCGACACGCTATCTTGCCAACACAATCGATCTCGCAGTTGGGACAACCCCCCAAATCACCTTATCGCCGTCATGGTTGCCGCATCTCCCCCTACTACCGTTCCGCATTCGTTTGCAGGTGATTAAGCTATGAATTACCGGAGTGGCGCGACTCTCAAAGGGCGGCTAATGGGTCTTGATTACGGTTTGGCGCGGCTTGGCATCGCGATCAGCGATCCGACCGGGTTTGTCGCCCGCGAAATTGCAGTGATTCAGCGAAAGTCCAAACGGGAAGACTTTGAGAAGCTCACAGCATTGACCAGTCAACACCACATTATTGGTTTCATCGTCGGTTTGCCCTCCGAACTTAACGATCCAGAGGGTGGCTATTCACAATCTGACCGTGTGCGCACATGGGTCGGCTATCTCGCCGAAGCGATCCCGCTACCCGTCGCCTATTGGAACGAGCAATTGAGTTCCGTAGACGCCCAAGCGTTGGCATATCGCTTAAAACGTCCTGTACGCGCACCGATTGATGATCTCGCCGCACGTTTAATCCTGCAAAGTTATCTTGACGCCATCCGTGATGGGTTGGCATCCCCCCTGCCCGAATGGGCTTCATCCCCTTAATCGCCAATAAGCTATGATGACGGGAAGGCACATTTATGAAATTTTTCAGAATACTCGCTGGCTTGTTGATGATTCTTGCGTTGGTCGGCATCATCGGCGTCTTAGGGCTATTGTTGATCTCTAACGGCAATCCGGTCGATTTTGTGCAGACACAAATCGTTCGTCTACGGATATCGGGGCGCGAAGCTGATCTTGTCAGCACGGTCAATCAAGATCAAACGCCGCGACGCTTCACCGTCAGTAGCGGGGATACCCCCCGCCAAATCGGGATCAACTTATTGAATGATGGGCTGATTAACGATGCCGATCTCTTCGTCGATTATGTCCGCATCGCTGATTACGATACCGAGCTTGAGGCGGGCACCTATTTCTTGCGTTCCTCGCAAACCATCCCAGAGATCGCGAAAATCTTGACCGATTCACGGGGCAGTTCTATCCCCTTTCGCGTCATCGAAGGTTGGCGCATCGAGCAAGTGGCGGAGTCTATCGATAGCAATCCGTTGTTTGGCTTTAGCGGAGCGGAGTTTTTGACAGTCGTCAACGCGGGCGCGCGCCCCGATCCACTCTTCGCACAGCAAGTCGGGTTGCCCGCAGGGGCGTCCCACGAGGGGTTCTTGTTTCCCAACGGGTATAGTCTCCCCCCCGACATCACTCCCGAAGGTTTACGGCAAGCGCTGACCGACGAATATATCGCCCAAGTAACGAACAACGGGATTACGACTGCGGCATTAACGCGCGGGGTCTCCCTCTACCAGTTGACGATCCTAGCCTCTATCGTCCAACGTGAAGCTGTGCAGATGGAAGAATCGCCCCTGATTGCGGGCGTGTATCAAAATCGTCTCGACATCGGCATGAAACTTGATGCTGACCCAACAGTGCAATATCCGCTGGGGCAGCCGGGCGATTGGTGGGCACGCATCACCCAAGCTGATTACAGCGGCGTGCAATCGCGTTACAACACCTATCTCTATACGGGCTTGCCGCCGGGACCGATTGCCTCCCCCGGTCTAGCGGCATTGAGTGGCGCTGCCACGCCCGAAAGCTCACCCTATTTTTACTTTCAAGCCGATTGCAGCGTCAATGGCTATCATAAGTTTGCGGAAACCTATGCAGAACACCTCGCCAATAGTTGTTTCTAGCGGCAACATCATCCGGCTGATGATGGGATTGATGGCAGTGCTGACCACCGCCGCTGGTTGTGCTGTCCATCGCTCGGCAACACCGATACGCATTGTCTTGATCGCCCCGTTTGAAGGGGAGGATCGCGCTATTGGTTATGAAGCACTGTATGCCGCCCGCCTCGCCCTGATCGATTCGGGCACGGTCATGATTGACCTACTTCCCCTAGACGATGGGGAAAGCAATGCCGACGAACGGGCAGCAGCGATTGCGCGCGATCCAGCGATCATGGTCACGTTGATCTTGGGAGAAGAAACCGCATCAATCGAGGTGCAAGCCGCTTTTGGCGATCTACCGACCTTGTGGATCGGCGGATGGGCGACCCTCATGGATAGCTCATCCGCCTTTGCGTTGCCCAACCGCGCCATCGCGAGCGCTGATTTACGCCAACGGCTGATCGCTTTCGATGCGTTTGCCCCCCCGCCAACCGACCTCGCAGCACCCGTCTTTGAGGCGACAGTGTTGGCAATCCACGCCGCGCAGACAGGCTCACGTAGCGCGGCGACCGATTACCTAAACGCCCAACTCAGATAACTTCATAAAATAACGGGAGCGGCGGGCACGATTCTGGCGCGATCACAAACGCTTGCGCTAGCAAATGCGCGCAAGTGGCGAGTTTTCCGGTGTCATCCGCGTGCATCATCGCGAGGGGCATCCCCGCCGTAACGTGATCCCCAATTTTGACATAACACTCAATACCAACCGCAAGATTGAGGACATCGCCTTTCTTTTCGCGTCCGGCACCAAGTTCAAACGCCGCCCGTGCGATCTCATCCGCAGCCACCTGATGCACATACCCTTCTTGTGGAGCCGCAAAAACTTCCCGCAAAGGTGCAGTCGGCAGCAGGCTCGGATCATCAATACAGGCTGGATCCCCGCCTTGTGCCACGACCAATTGTCGAAACTTCGCCAGCGCCGCCCCGTGATCGAGCGTTTCGACCAACAATGCGCGCACCTCGACTTCATCCGTCCAACGCTCGTCGCGTCCGGCAAGACGCAACATGTGTCCGGCGATCACCAAACAGTGTTCGCGCAAATCCGCCGCCCCACGCCCTTTCATAATTTCCAGCGCTTCCGCGACTTCGAGCGCGTTGCCAATCGCCATACCCAGCGGTTGATTCATGTCCGACAACAACGCCACGACATCGCGCCCGGCATCCCGCCCGATATCAACCATGATCTGCGCCAGTTCGTGGGCATCTTCTAAATTGGTCATAAAGGCACCCCGCCCGACTTTAACATCCAAGACAATGCCATTCGCGCCCGCCGCGATTTTCTTACTCATGATGCTGCTGGCGATCAAGGGCTTGTTAGCGACAGTGGCAGTCACATCGCGCAAGGCATAAATTTTGCCGTCGGCGGGGGCAAGCGCCAGCGATTGCCCGGTCAAAACAATGCCATTTTCACGTGCCAAACGTTTAAACTCGTCGGCACTCAAATCAACCCGATAGCCCTTAATCGCCTCCAGCTTATCGATGGTTCCCCCTGACATACCCAAGCCCCGTCCACTCATCTTGGCGACTGGCACGCCACATGCTGCCACCAATGGCAAGACGATCAGGGTGGTTTTATCACCCACCCCCCCAGACGAATGCTTATCCACCCAATAATCCCCAATTTCCGACAAATCCAATTGATCGCCAGAATTTGCCATCGCTAAAGTGAGATCAACGATCTCGCGACGGCTCATACCGTTCAAATAGACCGCCATCAACAACGCCGCCATTTGATAATCCGGCACAACGCCGGTCGTGTATGACTCAATCAGCCAGTTAATTTCAGCTGTTGTCAGGGGTTCGCGATCTCGCTTTTTCGCGATTAAATCGACTGCGCGCATCATTCTCACTCCATCTGGTTAAAGGGTTTCAACAAAAGACGCTGTATGATCATAGGGCAATCGTCAAGAAATCTTTATTGAGACCCTATGATACTTCGGCTACAATGCGTTGCGAATGTGGTTTTATCGAGGAGTGTAGTCAATGTCAGCATCAACCGCTAAAAATTCTGAAGCAAAACGTACCCCAAAAACGACACAAAATACCCAACAACGAGGATTGCTGGTCATTGGTGCCGTGGTGATTGTCGCCGTCGTCGCCTTCATCGCCATCATCGCGTTGGGCAACTCATCGGGAAGCGCAATCGATTATGCTTCCATCCCTCAATCACGCGCCACCGATGGTGCGTTCATTTTGGGCAACCCAGATGCTCCCATCACGATCATCGAATTTGCAGACTTCGCCTGCCCACATTGCCAAGCGTATCACCCGACGATGCAGCAGTTCATTCGCGAATTCGTCGCTACAGGCAAAGCAAAGTTTGAATATCGGATGTTGTCGTATACGGGCGGGGCAGCAAGTCGCTATTCGGCACAACTCTTAGAATGTGCCAATGAACAACGCGAGGGTGCATTTTGGGAAGGCTACTCTTTGATGTACCAATATGCCACCACCGCGCGCTACAACCTCGATATGGCGCGTCCGATGGCGCAAGAGTTGGATGTCAGCCTCAGCCAATTGCTGGAATGTTCCAGCAGTGCTGATCAAGAAACCATTGATATGAACTTCGCCACCAATATGAACATCACCGGCACGCCCGCGACCATGGTGCGTTATGGGGATAGTCAAGCTCAGTTCATCGTCTTTGAAGGGGTAACTTATGATCGCGGCGGCGCAAATTACGGCGCACTCGCCGGCGTCGTCAACCTCGCTAACATTGCCAATCAATAAACGGTCATGATTTTCACAAAACAGGGGCGGCGCTTTCAGCGACCTGCCCCTGTTTTTAGGTGTCAATTGCCTTATCGGATGGGCATGGTCGAATCGACGATTTGTAGCCCTTTTTTGGCATATGCTCGGAATTTCTTGATGGCAATTTCCTTGAAGTCGATAGTCGGATGGGCAACCGGCGACATGCAGTCCTCTAAGATGCGTATTTTGGACAAGACACTCGGTTGATCATCAAAGTAACGCATAATTGAACTCACTGTCTCCAGCACACAATGGCTTTCGGCTTGACCAGCGATATAAATATAGTCATGTTCCGCCAGCAGATTGAGAAACGAGATATTCAACTCCCCCATTGGGTGATCCGGAACTTTGACTTCCGGTTCCAACATGGAGTAATACTCACTCTTGGGGATCATACCTTTTTCCAAAAAGAAGGGCTGCGTTTGGCGCGCAGCAGAATGAAAAGCGATGGCTTCATACAATGCCGGCGTGATAGCGTGTCCGGGTGTGCCGATTAATGTGTGATAGGGCCAAATCATTAATTCTTTTTTGGATTGCGCCTCAAGTTTTTCGACATATTCAATCGACCATGCCACTTCATACAGCGGTTTCCAAAGACCTGCCTCAACCTCGTGACTGCGAATGACCGTATACGGATCGGGGTGATTGCCTTGCGTATCGCTCCACCATGTCGGAAAGAAAATCTGAATGGGGACATGACTGTCTAAAGAGGCCGCAATCGTCGTGATACGGCTTAGATGCTGAAAAATCCATTCAATCGTGCGGCGGGTATCTTCAACCGCACCCGGCACGCTTAAATGTCCATCGACATGCACAAAATCTACTTGAGGATCCACCAGCAGCAAAATCGTGCGCACCTTCGCCCGTGCCGCTGGTGAAACATCGACCAACCGTCCATCCCGTACCGCCGCCGCCGCATCCGGCACAAAAAGTGTTCCGACTTTATCAGGGCTATAAAATGCTGGAAAATCCATCGATCTCGACGCACCTCCTTGTTGTTCAACACCAACATATCGGTTCGCGCCTACTCTCCTTTCGACTCTAGTCGTCAAACAACGAGCGTAATCATCTTCAAACCGTTATCATAGCGCAAAATGGCGCAATCTCATCTGTATTCGGCATCAATGCGACTATACTGTTTGCCATCATCCTCGAAATCCAGTCTAATATTGAAATTGCGAAGGGAAGGTAAAAATGCGTACTGTAGAATGGGTCGATCAGCATGTTCGGATGATCAATCAAAAATTAATCCCCTGGAATTTAGAGTTCGTCGATTTGAAGAGTTATCAAGCAGTCGCGCTCGCGATTCAAGATATGACAGTACGGGGTGCCCCTGCCATTGGCGCATCCGCAGCCTTTGGCATGGCACTGGCGGCACAACACAGTCTAGCAACCACGCGCCATGATCTGTTAGCGGACTTACGTGCCGCTGCTGAAATTCTGAAAGCGTCCCGCCCTACCGCTGTAAATCTCGCTTGGGCAGTTGATAAATTGACCGCATTTGCGTTGCAAGTCGATGGCGATATCGATGCTATTCGCGCTGCAATGCGGGCTGAAGCCCAACGGATCGCCGATGAGGATGTGGCGATCAACCGACGTATGGGGGCATTTGGGGCTGACCTCATCCATGACGGCGACACCGTCTTGCATCACTGCAATACGGGCGCGCTGGCAACTGTCGATTATGGCACTGCGTTAGGCGTTATCAGGGCAGCGCATGAACAAGGCAAAAAATTTCATGTCCTCTTGGATGAGACCCGCCCCCGTCTCCAAGGATCACGCCTTAGCGCATGGGAGCTGGAACAATTGGGTGTGAGTTATGACATCATTCCAGACACCGCTGCCGGTTTTTATATGGCACAGGGAGAAGTCAAACTAGTCGTTTTGGGGGCAGATCGGATCGCCGCCAACGGCGATTTCGCCAACAAAATCGGCACCTACCAAGTGGCTATTCTCGCTAAAGAACATGGCATCCCGTTTTATACCGCTGCCCCCGTTTCAACCATTGATCTGGCATTGCCAAACGGTAGCCTTATCCCTATCGAAGAACGCGACAAAAGCGAAGTCCTCGCGCCTTATGGCTTGGCATTGGTACCGCCCACGTTCCATGCTCGCAATCCCGCCTTCGATGTTACCCCCGCTAAATATGTCAGCGGCATCATCACCGAAGGCGGAATCGTGCGTGCGCCTTTCGAGGAAGGTTTACGGGCGATGGTCGCCAGTGAGACCAAGACCTGATCTACATGACCCAGCGCGCCAGTTGCGCGTCGGTTCGGCGGGCAGCACCTTCTTGGAACCGAAATAATTGGACATAATCGGGATAATCGGTATCAATACGCGATTGCCACTCCGCGATACTAAACACATGGAGTCGCCCGCGAATACGGGCAAGGGTGATGATAAAGGGTAGGCGATCATACAAAGCATGAACCAACCGCTCGCCAGCAGTCGAATCAGCGCGCCGTGCCAGCATCCCTAAAGCGCTTTGCATTCTTTTATGGTCTGGCGCACCCCGAAACGACCAGATTTGACGTGGGGTGTCCGCACGATCTAGCAAAGGGGCAATCGAGGTTGGCTCATCGGCGCGCACCTCATCAATGAGCAAATAAGGTGGACTCTGCTCCACAACTTCGCGGATGCGGTCGCCAAACGTAATTTCTAAGCCGTTCTCTTGCCCCCAATCCGGTCGTAAACGAGTCACCTCGGTGGGTAGCCGAAGTTCACCCGTGCGCTCCACCGCCGCACCGACGCCCGCCTCACCCTTGAGTAATTCCAGCGCGATGGCGTTCAACAATGTGGTTTTACCTGTTTCGGTCTCACCCGCGATGATAAAACCAAATTTTGAGGCGGTGATCGCTTTAATCAACACAGCGGCATCAGACAGCATGACTTCCGAAGCCACCAAATCATCCAGTGTCGGTGCGATCAAAGGATGCAAACGAATATCCGCCGTCAGTCCAAAACTAAAAGAGGGCATCACCACGCTTAAGCTAGCGAGTCGTTCACCAATTTTCAGCCCTGCCTCCACGACGGGCAAATCTTCGCGCCAGCCCGTACCGGCATCCGTGAGTAGGCGCTCAATAACGGTATGCAAGTGATCAGCGTCCCCAAACAAATGCCCCTTCTCTTGCAAGTCACCATGCCCATAACGCACAGCGACGCTATCCGCGCCATTGATGGCGATTGTGGTCACATTCAAATCGGCAAAAAAAGCATCCAACGCCCCATAGCCGAATAATTCGCTGTACACCCGCTGCATCAAATCGGCTTTATCCTCCAATAAAATCGTCAGCGATTCGACCGCGATGATGTAATCTGTAACGCCCAGAACGAGTTGCATTCGTTTCGTGGCTGTTACAGCGTCGCGCAGCACCTCCGTGCCGGCATATTCCAAGAGAAATTCTTCGCGGATACGTTCCGCCAGCGCCGCCATCGAAAACATGCGTGCGCCGCCCCGTCCGGGGACAAAATTTGATTGGCGTTGTGGGCGCTGAGCATTAGATTGATCATTGGTCATGTGTTTAACTCTTTATCACCATCCATTACGAGACAGTATCACGCCATTTCTGATAAATCGACTGGGAGCAATGCCGCGTTGTGGTTGGCACGCCGCCCGACCTTTGCGACTTCATGCCACGCGCCTTCCACAAAAACGCGCACCACATCCATCGTAAAATCGGAATTGGTTGCCGAGTCATTGCGCAGCAGCGAAGACCCCACGCCATAGATATCGACCGGCACCTGATCGCGCTCATATTGAGCAATGCGTTCGCGATTAAAGCCACCTGTCACCACAATTTTAACGTTCTTGCAAAAAACGCGCGCGGCATCTTCTAAAGGTGCGGGCACATGCCACCCCTCCCAGGCAGAATCAAGTGCAGCCCGCACAAGGCGCACCAACTTGGGGTTGATCCCGGTCGGATCAGACTCGTCCAGAGCGCGATCCCGAACATTCGCGCTGGTGTCAAGACGCACCCCATCCAACCGCCAACGGCGCTGTTCAACCGCATCGTTGGCTTCCAATGCCGCACGATACTCCATCCAATAAGCGGACAGCACCGCCAACGAGGTGCCAACCGTATCGTTATCAAAATCAACCAACGCAATGCGGGGCACCTCCAAGGGCAGATACCGCGCGAACGAGACCATCGCTTCGGCTGTATCCCCCAAGAAAGTCGCAATCAAGGCATGGGGTACCGTACCGCCACCCACCCCACCCCACCATGACGCTTGGGCATCGGTACTGACAGAAGCGCGGGTTTGTTTACCGGTATCGTGGTTGTAGCGCTGCACCGCCAACCAATACGCATATCCGTCTACGCTCTGTACCGATGCCAGATCAAATCGAGCGGGAAAGAATAAGACTGGTTTCCCATTCGACACCTCTAAGACATCATAAACATTCGTGGCGATTCGGCTGGCGCGAGTCAGTAATCCAAGCAAGGGCGTCTCTAACAGGGCGAAGTCTTGATAGCGTCCGCGAATTTTTAGGACAGGCAAGACATGTTCGGGATGTCCGTCATAGGGGATCATCACCCCATCGTGCAATGCCTCGACCTCAATATCATGCCATGTCTCGACAAAAGTATCCCCTTGTTGGTATCCACAGGCATGACGCAACATCAACAAAACGATATCGATACCGGCGATCAAAGCGCGTTCGTGGCGACGAGTAAAGATTTGCGCCTCAACCTTCATATCGCCGATCCGCACTTGGCTCACATCCACTGGCAAGGCGCGGGCATGATGCCCACCAAAGTGATAATTTTCTGCCTGTGCTGTTTGCAAAACACCAATCACGTTCTCAAAATATTTGTCGGAATAAAACCCTCGGCGCAATCCGTCGATGTCCAATCCCACTGTGTTGCTCGTCAGCCGTTTCCCATCAAAGAGCGTCATTCACACCCCTTTACTCTATCCCCAACCTATTGAATGGTTCTTTTTGGGCAAAATTGCAACCTATAAGACTACAATCAGATCATGGTATACTGTTCTGCTGTTCACTCATTACCTAACTTTCAGCGGATTGTTCATGCTTGATATCATTGTAACGGGTTCAATTGCCTATGACTACCTCATGCGGTTTCCGGGGCATTTCAAGGAACATATTTTACGGGAAAAACTCGACCAAGTGAGTTTAAGTTTTCTCGTCGAAGATATGACACGGCATTACGGCGGTGTAGCAGCAAATATCGCCTATACTATGGCGCTTTTAGGGATTCGCCCTAAATTATTCGGGACGGTGGGTCAGGATTTCGGCGATTACCGCACGCGCTTAGAGGCAAGCGGCGTTGATACCAGTACCGTGCGACAGATCAATGAAGTTTTCACGGCATCATTTTTCGTCAACACCGATTTAGACAATAACCAAATCGCCTCTTTCTACAGCGGAGCAATGGCATTGGCGCGCAACTACGCGCTTGCCGATGTGTATGACGGCACCACACCGCTCGTGATTATCTCCCCCAACGACCCCTTGGCGATGCAAAACTATGCGCGTGAATGTCGCGAACGCGGCTTTCGCTTCATCTACGACCCCAGCCAACAAGTCCCGCGTTTAAGCGGGGAAGAATTGCGCGATGGCTTGCAAGGTGCTTACGCGATGGTGGTCAACCAGTATGAAGTCGATATGATTTGTGAAAAAACAGGGCTGAACGTGCTGGAACTGCGCCAGATGATCAACGTCTTGGTGATCACACATGGCAGGGAAGGTTCAACCATCTACGTCGGCGATCAAGTGATCTCGGTTCCGGTGGTTCCCCCAACAGCGATTGTCGATCCGACCGGCGGGGGTGACGCCTACCGCGCAGGTCTACTCTGTGGAATTCTGCATGGCTGGGATTGGAAACTTGCGGGGGAAGTCGGTGCGTTATGCGCAACCTATACCCTCGAACAAGTGGGCACACAAACCCATCACTTTACGGTCGAAAGTTTCATTGCGCGTTTTCGTGAACATTTTGATGATGGCGGCGTATTGGATGTGTTGCTCGTTTCCTGAGCCTCATTTAGCCTACGCTTCGCTGACTGTTGTCCTGCTGCGAAGGCATGGCAACGCAATTGTGTTAAAATCCCGGCGTGGTGATCACAATGCCGATAGGATTGTTCGTTCTCACCGTATAAATACATATCTCTAGGAGAAACCATGACTTCAGTTTCCGTCGAACATGATGTGAAAAATCTCGACCTCGCGACAGGTGGTCGCTTCCGTATTGAATGGGCAGAGAACGAAATGCCCGTTTTGCGCGCCATCCGTGAACGCTTTGCCAAAGAAAAACCATTGGCGGGGATGCGCGTCTCGGCTTGCTTGCATGTCACCACCGAAACCGCAAATCTGATGCACACGCTTCAGGTCGGCGGGGCGGACATTGTGTTGTGCGCCAGCAATCCCCTTTCGACTCAAGATGATGTCGCCGCTTCATTGGTCGCCCATTACGAAATCCCCGTGTATGCGATCAAGGGTGAAGACAACGAAACCTACTACGATCACATCCGTGCGGGTTTGGATCACAAGCCCCATATCACCATGGACGATGGTGCCGACCTCGTCAGTGTGATCCATAAGTCCCGCCGTGAACTGCTCGAAGGCATTGTCGGCGGTACCGAAGAAACGACTACGGGCGTCATCCGCTTGCGCGCAATGGCAAAAGAAGGCGCGTTGGAATTCCCCGTGATTGCCGTCAATGACAGCAACACCAAGCACCTGTTCGACAATCGTTATGGCACCGGGCAAAGCACCTTGGACGGCATCATCCGCGCCACCAATCTGTTGATCGCGGGTCGTACCATTGTGGTCGCGGGCTATGGTTGGTGCAGTCGTGGCATCGCCAGCCGTGCGCAAGGCATGGGTGCAAACGTGATCGTCACGGAAATTAATCCGCTGCGCGCATTAGAAGCGCTCATGGACGGCTACCGCGTCATGACCATGGACGAAGCCGCTCCCATTGGCGATATTTTCATCACCGCCACTGGCGATGTTCACGTTTTGGACACCCGCCACTTCGCCAAAATGAAGTCAGGCGCATTGATGGCAAACAGCGGTCACTTCAACGTCGAAATCAACATTCCCGGATTGCAAGCGCTGTCGGCTGGTCAACCCAAATTGGTGCGTCCCTTCGTCGAAGAATATCGTGTTGACGGCAAAGCTATTTACTTGCTTGGCGAAGGTCGCTTGATCAATCTCGCCGCCGCCGAAGGACACCCCGCCAGCGTCATGGATATGAGCTTCGCCAATCAAGCATTGGCAGCCGAGTATATGGTCAAGAACAGCAGCATCTTGGGCAATCAAGTTTATACCATCCCCGAAGACATTGATCAGGAAATCGCTCGTTTGAAGTTGGAAGCGATGGGTGTTCGCATCGATACCTTGACGGCAGAACAAGAACATTACCTCGGTCAGTGGCAAGAAGGCACCTAATCCGATCTTTGGGTGGGGTTTTCGAGCTTGAGCGACAGCATGTAAGGAGTTAGTGATGGTAAACACAGTAAAACGAACGAGTTCACTCGTCCTGCTTTTGGCGCTTATCCTTGGCGTGGTCTTCACAGCACAGAGCCAAGAAGCAAATACCGCTTCTTTCCGCTTTGTACATGTTTTACCCGGCTCAGATGCAGTGGATATTTATGTAGATGGTGAATTGTCGATTGTCGCACTTGCTTATGGCGAAGCGACAAATTATATGAGCGTAACCCCTGAAAATCACGCAATCGCCGTCACCCAAACGGGCGTGAGTGAGGTTTTGTGGACACAATCTGTAGAAGGTAAAACCAACGCGGCAACCACCCTTGTCGTATCATCTGCTGAAGCGCTAGCGTTCACGGCATTCAACGAAGACCTTAATACGATTGAACTCGGCAAAGCCCGTTTCACTGCAATTAATGCCATCGCTGATCTGCCATCCGTCGATATCATCCTCGCAGATGGTCGTCCCGTGGTGCCGGGTTTGCAATATAACCAGCCTTACGGGACGCTTGATCTCCCCGCTCTAAGTTATGACCTCGCGGTCATCCCTGCGGGCGGCGTGCCGGCTGATGCAATTTTGCCAACACTGCCGTTCAGCCTCAACAATGGCACCTCCTATATTTTGGTAGCTTACGGTTCAGCGGTGGAGCCTCAACAGCTTATGTTGATGACTGCCGCTCGTTCCGAAACCGCAGATTCAGGTTTATTGCGCGTCGCTCATGTGATAGCTGATGCCGCCAATGTCGATATTTATGTGGATGGCACGCTCATTGTGCCATCGTTAGCCTTTGGCATTGACACCGGTTTCGTCAATATTGCAAGCGGAACGGTTGAGTTTGAGGCGCGGCTGATTGGTTCGCAAATCGCCATTGCCTCCGCAGAACTTAATATCGAGACTGGCTCAGCAACCAGTGTCTATCTGGTAGGCGACTCGGATACACCCAATTTGCTGGTCTTGCCAGAAAACACGCAACTGATCAGCCCAGAAACCGCCGTTTTCTCGCTCGTGAATGCCAGCAGCGACGGCACAACGGTCTCCGCCGCTTTCGCGGATGCCGATGCGTTGACCGGTGAAGTAGAAACCCAAGATGCCGAGTCCGTGATTTTGGAACCTAGCACGAGCGCCTTAAATGTCGCCGTTACTGCCAATGATGAAACGACCACGACGGCGCTCAACCTTGGGACGATTTACGGGGGCGTATTATACAGCACCCTCGTGATTGAAGGCACCGAAGGCACGGAAGTGATTTCGCTTCGCCCTGCAGAATTCGCACAATCACCCGTGAGCGCGCCGGGCGACGGCTTGCTGCTGCAAACCGCCACGCCCGAGCCGACCACGAATGCGGTTATCAATGAAGGTTCAGTGGTCGTCGTCACTGATGGACCGACTGCACAGGTGGTGCTGAATCAAGGTGCCAATCTGCAATTGCGTCTCTACCCCAGCCCCGATGCGCTCTCTCTCGGTTTAGCACCTGCGGGGGCAACTTTTAGCGTCTTAGGACGTGAAGGCGCGCCAGCGGGTGAAGAAGACACCTTCGATGATCCTGCTTTGGATCTCGAAGATGACGAAGACCTTGAAGCCGCTGACACTTGGGTAAATATTATCTACAACACGCCTGACGGTGGCGCGATTACGGCATGGGTCAATGCCCGTTATCTCACCATTCGTGCCGCACAAGGTGGCTTGCAACGCTTAGCCAATTTGCCCACTGTGCCTTCTACTCAGGCAGGCTCTTCGCAAAACACAGCGATTCAATCACCACCTTTGCCAGATCGCGCCATCACGGTCTTCAGTGGCAACATGAGCGCCGATGCACGTGTACACATCCGCCGCACCCCAGATACCCTAGCTGAATCATTGGCGCTGATCCCACCAAATACGGAAATGGCGTTCTTGGGCACGAATGACGCCGAAGAATGGTATTTTGTGCGGTACACCGCTTCGGATGCCGTCGTGACAGGCTGGATCAATGCCGAATTTGCGCCGCGTCTCGTACAACTCGGTCGCGACATCACCATTGAACGACTGATTGAACTTGAAGAACTCATCATCATTGAAGACGATGAACGGGGCGGCGTCGTCAGCACAGTCGGCGAAACCAATAACATCCCTGCTGAATTGCGCGATGTCGTCGTGGGCACAGTGATTAATTTGAATGCAGGTGCCAATTTACATCTGCGCCAAATCGATGATATCACTGGCGAATCGCTGGTATTGATCCCGACTGATGCCATTCTGATTGTAGACGCACAAAATGTCGATGGCACTTGGCTACGGGCGACCTATGAAGATGTCGTTGGGTGGGTTTTCGCAACTTATGTCGATTTGACCTTCAATGGCGTGGAATACGACCTGAATGAACTGCCGCTGATTGATACCAGTTCCTAAAGTACAAGGCATTATAATCATCATCATTGAGGGGCGGATTGGTTTTCAGAAGCCAATTTCGCCCCTCAATGTCTTACGGCTTTTTCCAGATCACACCCTTAAGGATAGTGCCTTACCATGACAAAACGCGCGCTCATCACAGGTATTACCGGGCAAGACGGTTCCTATCTCGCTGAATTTTTACTTGACAAAGGCTATGAAGTCTTCGGATTAATTCGGCGCACCACCACTGTCAGCTATGAGCGAATCGAACATATTCAGGACAAAATTCATTTCGTCTCCGCCGATCTCACCGACTTAACCAGTTTGCTCAATGCCTTACGAGAGTCAACACCTGATGAAGTCTACAACTTAGCCGCACAAAGCTTTGTCCCCGCCTCTTGGCAACAACCAGTCTTGACGGGTGATGTCACCGCCCTTGGCGTCACGCGGATGTTAGATGCGATCCGCACGATGAACCCGGCGATCCGCTTTTATCAAGCCTCTAGCAGCGAAATGTTCGGCAAAGTTCAAGAAGTCCCGCAACGCGAAACGACACCGTTTTATCCGCGCAGCCCATATGGGGTCGCGAAGGTGTATGGGCACTGGATCACCATCAACTATCGTGAAAGTTATGGCTTACACGCGACCAGCGGCATTTTGTTTAACCATGAATCCCCCCGTCGTGGACATGAATTTGTCACCCGTAAAGTGGCACGGCAAGCGGCAATGATCAAACTGGGCTTGGCAAAAGAACTGCGCATCGGCACTTTGGAGGCACAGCGCGATTGGGGCTTCGCCGGGGATTATGTACGCGCAATGTGGCTGATGCTGCAACAAGACCAACCGAGCGATTATGTGGTAGCCACTGGAACAACCCACTCCGTGCAGCGTTTGTGCGAAGTCGCCTTTCAGTGTGTCGGCTTAAATTGGAAAAACTACACCATCCAAGACGAGAAGTTTATGCGTCCAGCCGAAGTTGATCTTCTCGTTGGGGATGCTTCTAAAGCCCACACCGATCTGGGTTGGATGCCCGAAGTGTCCTTTGAAGGCTTGATCGAGATGATGGTCAAATCCGATTACGACTCGTTGAAGCTCAAGAACGCCCTGTGAGATGATCGATACCCATTGCCATCTCAATTTCGATGCCTATGACGTTGACCGCGACGCTGTACTCGACCGTGCGCAAGCGGCGGGGGTGGTTCAGTTCATCAATCCGGCGGTCGATATTGAAACCGGCAGGGCGGCTCTGGCGCTCGCCAAACAACATTACGAAATCTTTGCGGCGGTTGGCATTCACCCTACCAGCACAGCAGGTTTTGTTGACGGTCTCATCGAAGAGATCGCCGAACAAGCCAGCCAACCCAAAGTGGTCGCCATCGGGGAAATTGGTTTAGATTATTATTGGGATACCAGCCCCAAAGCTGATCAACGTCGTGCTTTTGAAGCGCAATTGGCGTTGGCAGCACGTCTTGAGCTTCCTGTGATCATCCACAATCGCGAAGCCAGCGAGGATGTGATGGCGATCCTCGAAGCATGGGCACCCAGTTTGCCTCCAACGCTGCAATCGCGCCCCGGCGTGTTACATTCGTTCTCCGCCCCCGCTGCCATCGCCGAACGAGCATTGGCGCTTGGATTTTACTTGGGCTTCACGGGACCCATCACCTATAAGAATGCCGAGGGATTACGCCGTATCGCTACAGTGATGCCCATTGAGCGCATGGTGGTCGAGACCGATGGTCCGTTCTTGACGCCCACACCTCATCGCGGCAAACGCAACGAACCGTCATACATCCCCTTGATCGTCGAACGCTTGGCAAGCTTACGCGGTTTGTCACCAGAAGCCATTGCAGCCCACACGACTGCCAACGCAGGGCGGTTGTTTCAGCTCACAAAAACACCGGACACTGATTGATCATCAGAGTCCGGTGCCCCATTATGTCATGATATGCAACCAAGTTTAGAGCGATCCGCCCAACCGTCGTTGCGGCAGTTCAGCCGTCATGAAGTTGGTATAGGTTGTCTCTAAGCGCGCCAAAACTTGATCTGCCCGTTCGGTCGTTAAGGTGCCATTCGCGACTGCTTCGTCCAAGCGCGTGCTGGCAGTAGCAAGCGCGGCGTCAGTGACCGCATCAATGCTTCCGCCGTTTTCGGTGATCACTTCTCCCAAAGTTTTGCCGCTACGCATCTGTTGAAGCACCTCACGCGGCTGTAGGTTCGTGGCATCCGTCACCGCACTGATCAACCCGCGTTCGCCCATCAAACGCCCTTGCTGCCGTTGGGTACGGTCGCCTATCGCAAGTTCACCATTTAAGACTGCCATCACGTTGGCGTCCAAGTTGGCGAGCAGTTCATCAGCGCGCGTTTGAGGCATGGTGCCTGCCGCGACAGCTTGATCAATTCCCTCGGTGATGATGGTAATAATGTCGGCGGTCACAGTATCAACGCTGGCACCATTTGCCACAATGATATCCGCTAACGTAGCTTCGGTAGTGCGTAATTCCTGTTGCAATTCACGCAGGGTCAGCCCAGTCGCTTCGCTGACCACTTCTGTCGCCCCGCGCAATAACCCCAAACCGCCATTCGCTTCCCGCCCGACAGACGGTGGATTGTCTTGGGCACTTACAGCGGTCACACCGAGCGCGAACGTCAACAAAAACGCAATTAAGAGCGAAGTTTTCTTGGTCATGTACTTTTTCCTTTTTGCCATCATGCTTATAGGTCTATAGCTTTATCATGCGCGCCAGTTGTAACCGAAGTTGGTGACAAAACGGGCAGAATGATAAATTCTGGTAAAATCGGCATGTTGTTTTTGTGTGGAGCGGGTTATGGAACTATCCATCATCATTGTCAGTTGGAATGTCGCGGATCTGTTGACAGCGTGTCTGCACAGCATTTACAGCAACCCCCACCCCGCGCAGACCGAAGTCATCATCATCGACTCCGCCAGCCATGATGACACCGTAGAACGGATACGCACAAGCTTTCCACAGGTTGAGCTGCTACCACAAATCGAAAATGTCGGTTTCACACGCGGGAATAACATCGGCTTAGCACGCGCAACCGGCAAATTTATCCTTTTGCTCAATCCCGATACCGAGATCGTCGCCGACGCCCTCAACGGCATGATCACCTTTCTGGACGCCCACCCGCAGATTGGCATTGTGGGTCCGCACACGCTCAACAGTGATGGCGTCACTCATCAATCGACCCGTCGTCGTTTTCCCACCTTCATGACGGCGCTCTTTGAAAGCACATGGTTACAACCCTTTGCCCCGCGCGCACTCTTGGATTATTTCTATGTCAATGACGCACCCAACGACTCGCGGGTCGAGGTCGATTGGGTACAAGGATCGGCATTGATGACGCGCCGTGAGGTCTTTACCCAAATTGGTGGGTTGGATGAAGGTTTTGTCATGTTCTCGGAAGAACTCGACTGGTGTAAACGTGCCCGCAATCACGGCTGGAAAGTGATGTATTTAGGCGATCAACGCATCATCCATCATGGCGGCAAGAGTACCGATCAAGTAGTTGCCAAACGTCACATCTATTTTCAAGAAAGCAAATTGCGTTATTTCCGCAAACATCATGGGGGCATCATCGCCCACAGCTTGCGCTTATTCTTGCTGGCAAGCTATAGCATTCAACTCGCTTTGGAAGCTGCTAAAGGCGTGGTCGGGCACAAACCTGTCCTGCGTCATGAGCGTGTTCGCCAGTATTGGCAGGTACTCCGTTCCGGCTTAAAGGTCACATAATGCGCATTGCGATTCTCACTGGCGAATACCCTCCTATGCAAGGTGGTGTCGGTGCCTATACAGCAATCTTGGCGCACACCTTGTCGGCACAAGGGCAAGAGGTTCACATCCTCACGAGTCCCCCTGCCCAAACGACCGAGATAGAGGGCGTATCCGTGACCGCAACGATTCATGGGTGGGGATTCAGAAGTCTACCCTTAATACGTCGCTGGCTAGAAACTGTTCGCCCCGATGTGATCAATATTCAGTATCAGACGGCAGCGTTCAACATGTCTGGGCTAATTCACTTTCTACCGTGTCTGTTGCGCCCCTATCCTGTCGTGACAACCTTTCACGATCTGCGCGCACCGTATTTGTTCCCCAAAGCAGGCAGGGTACGCGATTGGATCGTCATGCACCTCGCGCGCACATCAGCAGGTGTCATCGTCACCAATCACGAAGATGAGGCACAATTGGATCAGCTTCCATTGCACAGGCTTGTCCCCATCGGCAGCAATATCTTGACAACTGCCCCATCAGACGTGAGCTACTACCGCCACGCCGCCGGAATCAGCGATCATGAATACTTGATTGTGTATTTTGGCTTGATCAACCGTAGCAAAGGGATCGACACCTTACTCAAAGCAGTACGCCTTTTGCTGGATGAGGGGTTACCTGTACGGTTAGCACTCGTCGGGGCGGTTGCGGGCGCAAGCGACCCGACCAATATCGCGATGATTCAAGAAATTGAAGTCCTCATCAAAACGTTGGCGCTGGACGCAATCATCCATCGAACGCCCTATCTACAAGATGCCGACGTGGCGGGTTATCTGGCGGCGGCAGATGTTGTGGCGCTCCCCTTCACGGATGGGGCGTCATATCGGCGCGGTAGCCTCATGGCAGCGATCCGCATGGGCTGTGCGATTGTGACGACCATACCGCGTGTTTCCGTACCGACCTTCCGCGATGGCGTCAATCTAAGTTTGACCCCGCCCAACGATTCGGGAGCACTGGCAGGGGCACTATGGACTATCTTGCAAAACGGCTCGTTACGAAAGCAACTGCATATCGGGGCAAAAGCGCTGGCGACCGCCTTTGAGTGGGATCCCATTGCCCGTGAAACAACCCACTTTTTCAATCGTATCCTCAAGGCGAAACCATGACCCAAACCAACTTGAATCGCTGGGGTGCCATCATTGGGGTGCTGTATCTCATTCTCGCGACCATTTATAGTGTGACCACACCGATCTTTGAAGCATCTGATGAATTGTGGCATTACCCCATGGTGAAAACCATCGCGGATCGCGGGTTGAGCTTGCCTGTGCAAATCCCGGGCGAGATCACAACATGGCGGCAAGAAGGCAGTCAACCACCCCTGTATTACATGCTGGCGGCACTCCTTACAGGCGGCGTGGATACGAGTGATTTGGAGATTGTGCGCCGCATCAATCCTCATGCCGACATCGGGCTGACGTATCCCGATGGCAACGTCAACATGATTATTTACCGTCCAGAGGCGGAGGGTTTTCCGTGGCGTGGAATGGTGTTAGCGATCCATGTCGCGCGGTTCCTGTCGGTGCTGTTGGGCGCAGGCATAGTCGGCGTCACGTTTCTATTGGCATCCGCCTTGTTTCCCGAACGCCCGGTTGTGATCTTGGGAGCGACTGCGCTGACAGCGTTTCTGCCCATGTTCCTCTTCATTTCTGGATCCGTAAATAACAATAATCTCTCGAATTTTTTAGGCAATCTGCTGACGTTGGAGATTGTCCTGTTGCTGAAGAAATCACGCTTACCCTCGTGGTATACATATGTCGTCATCAGCGTGACGGCGGGCGCGGGCATGTTGGCGAAATTCAACCTCGGCTTCTTGCTGCCTCTGATCGCACTCAGCCTCATGATCCTCAGCGTGCGTCACCGCAGTCCACGCCCGCTCCTCATCGGGGGAGTCATCTCCGGCGGGTTAACCATCGGGATCGCGAGTTGGTGGTATCTGCGCAACTGGCAGCTCTATGGTGACCCAACTGGCTTAAATGTCTTCCTCGACATTGTAGGGCGGCGTGCTATCCCAGCAAATCTCACTCAGTTATGGTTTGAACGCCATAGCTTCACTCAAGCGTTTTGGGGCTTTTTCGGGGGCATGAACGTCCCTCTGCCGCAGACGGTTTATAGCTTATTTGATCTTGTCGGCATGATCGGCATGATCGGCGCGCTTTTGTTCATCGTCGGGCAAATCGCGCGCCATCCGATTAACTGGGAGACGTTTTATCACGCCCTGCCCTACGCATTGACACTTATTTGGATTGGCGTGTCATTTGTCAGTTACCTTCGTTGGACGAGCGAAACGCCCGCATCACAAGGGCGTCTGATGTTTGCAACCCTGTCTTCGATCCTCATGTGGTTAGTCGTCGGTGTGACATGGTGGTTGTCATCACGGGCGCGCGGCATCGTTATGGGGATCGTGACAATCGGCTGTGGACTCACGGCGATCACAGCCCCGTTTATAATAATTGCCCCCGCCTATGCTCAACCCATACAAGCAAATGTGGAAAATTTCACCCCAATCGCGCACTATACCGCACAGGATCAAGGGCAAATCAGCCTGATGAACGCTCAACTCATCACAACCGAGGCACATCCTGAAGAATATGTTTATCTAGACCTTGTTTGGTGCATAGACACTGCATTCACCATTGATGGTAGTTTGTTCGTACATTTGACGACCGCCGATCAGGTCATCGTCGGTCAGCGCGATCTGCGCCCCGGCACGGGCAGGCTGGCGCTCAGCGATTTGGAGGTCGGGCAGACATGGACAGAGTCCTTAGCGGTACGCTTACCTGCCAATGTCTATGCACTAGAAACGGTTCAGGTCGAGATTGGCTGGTATAATTTGAGCACTCGAGAAGTTTTCGCGCTCGAAAATGTCAGCAACAGCCCGATGCCGGCTCAAAATTCTTCGAACTTGTCTATCGGGGAAAGTCGTATTTTGCCGCGTCCATCCGCACTCGTGGTACCCAACCCCACCAACTTGAACTTTGGCGGCATGATCGAGCTTGTCGGCTATGATCTTAGCGACCTTAGCCCCACTGTCGGGGGCAACACCGAACTCACCCTCTATTGGCGCGCTCTCCAACCTGTCCCCGACGATTACGTCGTCTTTGTCCATATCGTTGAACCCGCCACGACGATGCGCTATGCGAGTTCCGATGCGCAACCTGTGGGGTGGACACGCCCAACAACCACTTGGGCAGTTGGCGAGCTTATCACCGATACCCATACGCTCGTCGTCCACCCAGATACCCCGCCTGCACCCGGCATTTACGAGTTAGAAATTGGCTTGTACCTGAATCTCGGAGATGGCACCTTCCCGCGTTTGCGCGTAATCGCGACCGACGGCAGCATGGCGAACGATTTCGCTTACCTAAGTCGGGTACGTGTGTTGCCTGCTGAGGATGATGGATCTTGAGCATCAATAAACTTATCCGGCGACATGGATTAGCGGTCGCGTTGCTGATCGCGTTATGGGCGCTGTTCTTTTGGCGGACGATCACCCCTGTCGAGGTCGATAAGCTATCCTTCACTCAAGGGGATTTCTCTGGTCAATTCTTCACCTTTGCCAGCTATCAATATGAGCGCTTTGCGGCGGGCGAAGTCCCCCTCTGGAATCCCTACAATAACGGCGGCTTACCTTTCATTGGGGATACCCAATCCGCTGTCTTTTACCCACCGCGCTTGCTGACTCTGGCAGGGGCATGGCTCAGTGGGGGGTGGTCGTATCACGCCCTTGAATTAGAGGTCATCGCCCATGTTTTGGCATACACCCTCTTCATGTACATTTTCGTCTTGCGCTTGACCGGCTCGTCTCATGCCGGTTTAGCATCAGCTGTCATCGCAGGCTATGGTGGTTTTCTAACGGGCTATGCCCCATTGCAACTAGCGATCCTCGAAGCGGGCGTTTGGCTACCCGTCGCAGCACTCGGCATCCTCACAGCAACAACGGGTGAAAAAATCCGACTCATCCCATTAGTGATCACCGGCTTTGGCTTGGGGATGTCATGGTTAGCAGGGCATCCCCAAACCAGTTTTTTACTCACCTATTTGCTGATCGCCTATTTCGGCTTTGGCATCTATATTCGGCGCGGGCGGTGGCATCGCTTTGTGGTCGGGGTCGGCTTATTCGGCACAATCACTTTTGGCATGGTCGCGGTGCAATTCCTCCCCGGCATCGAATACCTTAGCCACACCACACGCATCGGCTTCGGTTATGACGCCAAAGCCAATGGTTTCCCGCTGCAGGATGTCGTACAATTTTTATTGCCGGGCATACTCAGCCAATGGTCCCCGTTATACATCGGCATTGCGGGGCTAATCCTTGCCCTCATCGGCTGGTGGCGACGGGGTAGCAATGCTATCTTTTGGGGGGCTGTCGCCGTCATCGGGCTGTTATGGAGTTTCGGCGGTAATGGTGCGGTCTTTCCGGCTTTGTACAACATCCTGCCGGGGCTGAGCTTTTTTCGCGGGCAAGAACGCGCCGCCTATTTGGTCGCTAACGGCTTGGCGATTCTGGCGGGGGTCGGGGTGGCGGCGCTCGCGGGGTGGGATCTCCAAACACATCACATCGCCGGATTGCGCTTACGATTGGTACTTAATCGCGTCATGACCGGCGCGTTGATGTTCGGGGCGCTCATCTTTGTGACATGGATCGGCAACCCAGCGGCATATGGTCTTACACTCGCCATGGTGGTACTCGGCGTGTTGGTCGTCATCATGCTTTACGTCCTCATCAGTACAGGTACGACTCAAGACCGCCACGAAATCTTATTATGGGGCTTAGTCGCGATCATCGTCTTGGAGCTATTCACTGTCAATATGGGCGACAGTGATGTCTATGATCCAATACCGCCCAGCCAACAAGTCAGCCTTACGCCGCCTCCGTTGATCGCGAGCGTCCTCGCAGACGAGGATGGTGTCTTTCGCGTGGATGGCATTCGTGGATTAACCGCCAATTATGGCAGTTTATACCGTGTGCAAGATATACGCGGCATCAGTCCCTTGTGGTTGGCAGAACCGTATCAGCTCGTCGAAGGCGGCGGTTTCCCTAATCCCAACGCATGGGAACTATTCGCAGTACGCTATGTCCTGACAGATTGGGCAGAACTCCCCATTTCTTCGACCCTAATCGAAACAGGAGAAGATCGCTATGGGGCAATCAACTTGCACCGCCTAAGCGATCCTCGCCCCTTTGCCTTGTTCATGCCAACAGTGCGCCCCGTTGCCCATGCTGACGAAGCGCTGGCGCTCATGCAATCGGGGGAAGTCAACCTGCGAGACACCCTAATTTTGGAAACAACCAGCGCCACAGAACCCAACGAAATGGGCACTTCTGCCCAAGCAACGCTCGTAAAATTCAGTCCCGAACAAATCATTATGACCCTCATAAGTGACCAAGCGGCGGCACTGTCCATTGCCCTGCCCTACTATCCGGGTTGGGAGGCGACGCTTGACGGGCAACCGACTGAACGGTTGCGCGCTTATGGTGCGCTCACAGCGGTTATGGTTCCAGCGGGTGAACACACCTTGCAACTGCTGTACAATCCTCTGAGCTATCGCGTGGGCGCTGTCATCAGCAGCATGACGGGATTACTGCTCGGCGGTTTTGTGATATTCGTATTCATGAGAGGCAGGACGCGACATGGTCACACTTAATCCCGTTCAAAAATGGGTTGCCGGGATGGATCGGCGGCTCTATGCGGTCTTGATCGGTCTCGCAGTCGGCATTATCGGCGGCAGCATCGGGCTGCTCATCGCGGTCACGGATCCCATTTTGGCGGCTGGTGCGGTGATCGGACTCTTGATCGGGCTGTATGTCCTGACAGATGTCATGGCGGCATTGTTTGGCATGATCGGCATTATGGCAATGCTACCTTTCGGCACATTCCCCTTTAACGTCGGCTTCACCCCGACCCTTCTGGATGGGATGTTGGGTGCGTTTCTGATCGTTTATCTGTTTCAATGGATGACCGGACGCCGCAGCGCCCTCCAATTCACGCCCGTTCATGCGCCACTGGCACTCTATATCGGTTGGCTCATCCTCAGTTTCATCCTAGGTTTGCGCTACGCCTCGCCCACCCAAACCATTTTGCGCCAATTTTTAGAAACGATCCTGAGCATCGGCATGGTCTACGTCTTGGTCGATTTGCTGCGTGACCGCCAAAGCTTGCGCCGTTTGGTGCTAGCAGTGATGGTGGCAGTGGGTACGCAAGCCCTCGTCGCTTTGATCCTGTATGCCATCCCCGATACCACCACCGAGTTTTTGTTGGTGCGCCTCGCTCGCATCGGCTATCCCAACGGCGGCGTGATCCGTTATATCGAAGATAATCCTGCCGCAGCCGAACGCGCCATTGGTACATGGGTCGATCCCAATGCCTTAGGTGGTTTCCTCGCCATTTCTGCAGCCATGATCGCGCCGCAAGTCTTTTCGAAAAAACCAATCCTGCGCAGTCCCGTCCTAGCATGGGGCATCTTGGGGATAGTCGGCATTGCCTTGATTTTAACCTTTTCGCGCTCATCCATGCTGGCATTTGGCATTAGCTTGGGATTTATCGGTTTATTCAAAGGCTATCGTCGCTTCTTGACGTTGATCGCACTCGGTTTCGTCTTGTTGCTCATCCTGCCCCAAACGCGCGACTACATTGACCGCTTCGCACAAGCGTTCACCGCCTCCGATCTAGCGACACAGATGCGTATCGGCGAATACCGAGACTCGCTCCGTTTGATCGAACGCTATCCCCTCACTGGCGTCGGCTTTACGGGCGTGCCCGACATTGATCTCTACACATCGGCGGCGAGCATGTATTTCATCATGGCAAATCACATCGGGCTAACCGGTGTGGCGTTGTTCGCTATCACTATGATCGGCGTCTTCTGGTATGGCTGGCGGGCATGGCGCATCAGCCACCCTGATGATGAACTGCGCGCCATCATGCTTGGGTATCACGCGGCGCTTTTGGCGGCGCTGCTCAACGCCACCACCGATCATTATTACTTTAGGATCGACTTTCACGCTTCCATCACCTTGTTTTGGCTGGTGGTCGCGCTGGCGTTGACCAGTTCGCGATTGGCAATTGCGGAACATCAAAGCGCCCGAAAAAGCGAATTAGCGGTTGTCAAGCAACGTTTTATCATATAGGATACGGCCTGCTTTGAAACGGATTCACAACATTACATTTCCGCTCCACACCGACACAACCTCGTGTCTCGTGGGGCAAACCCAAGGAAGGAAATATCACCCTCTATGAAGCGTTCTTATGAACTAACGTTTATCGCGCGTCTTGAAAACGCCGATGATAGCGTGGTCAATGCGACTGTTGATCAAGTGCGGGCATGGGTCGAAACGGACGAACTGGGTCAAGTGACCAAGATCGACCGTTGGGGACGTCGTAAATTGGCGTATGAGATTGATGGACAGCGCGAAGGTTATTATGTGCTGTTTGAAGCGCAAATCGAACCCCATTCACTTTTTGAACTGGAACGTAACTTGAACCTTGCCACCAGCGTTTTGCGTTATTTGGTGGTCCGTAAGGAAGATTAAATCAGACACGCTGGTCGGCTGGAGCGGAATACGTCATGGTACGCGGACTCAATAAAGTCATGATTATCGGCAATGTAGGGCGCGATCCAGAAATGCGCTATACACCGAGTGGACGCGCCGTGACGAATTTTAGCGTCGCCACCAGCCGAAGCTGGGTATCTGCCGAAGGGGAACGCCGCGAAGAAACAGAATGGTTTAATGTCGTCGCGTGGGGGAATTTAGCAGAAATCTGCAAAACCCACCTGACCAAAAACCAGCAGGTCTATGTTGAAGGTCGCCTGCAAACACGCGGATGGGAAGACGAAACCGGCAAAAAACATTATCGTACTGAAGTGGTGGCAAACGAAATGATCCTGTTAGGGGATCGGCGCGCCCCCGGAGAGTACGATTTTTACGCAGATGACGACGAGGGGGGCGATTTCGCCTTCTAGGAGAGTCGATCCCGACGCTGAGGACACATGGCGCATGAGTGGCATCCTCATCGTGCGACTCTAGCAAGAAAATAGCAACACCTGACGAATTGACAACCATGAAAACGGAGAGCAATGACGTGACCGATGAAATCAGACGCCGTCGTCCGGCGGACGATGTGGACGCCGCAGATGATGTTGAAATTGAAGTCGATGAACCCGGCGCTGGACGCCGAGATCGACGTGAAGGCGGGGGCGGGCGCAGTGAAGGTCGCGGCGGTGGTCGCCGTCCGGCACCGTTCACCCGCAGCCGTTATCGTCAAAGCCAATACTGCCCCAAAGGCAAGTGCTTCGATTACAAAGATGTGGATACGCTCAAGCGCTACATCAATGAAACCGGCAAGATCAAGCCCCGTCGTCAAACTGGGAATTGTTCACGTTGCCAACGTGAACTCGCACGCGAAATTAAACGCGCGCGGCACTTGGCACTGCTGCCCTTCATCGTAATCACCGACTAAGGAAACTGCGATGTCAAAACGCGGCACAACGGGAATACCCAAACCCGGACAAACAAAACCGACACCCGAAAAAGCCGGACCGGGTGGCTTACAACAGCGCTTGCTGCGTGATTATCGGAGCAAGGCAGAGCGCGAGACCTATGTTCAAGGTCTCGTAATTTTGGGAATCGGCATCCTCATGGGTTTGGTGGTCGTGATTTTGTTGATTTCGTTTGTGGTTGACCAAGTTATTCGCCCAGCCCAGTCGGTAGCGAACATCAATGGTACTGCAATTACGGTCGCACAATTTGAAAGCCGCGCCCGCTTAGAACGCGCCCTATTGAGTGAGCAGGTGAATCAAGGCATTGCGCTGTTAAGCAGTTTTGGCATGTCATCCGACCAAATCTCCCAACAAATCGGCAGCCAAGCGCCCTACAGCACTTATCTCAATGAACTGAACATCCCGGATCAGCTCGGTAATCGTGTCCTTAACGATATGATCGCCGATGAATTGGTGCGCCAAGAAGCCCGCAACTTAAATACTTCAGTGAGTGCGGAAGAAATTCAAAGCGAGATCAACGAATTCTTTAGCTATGATCCCAATGAGGGTGTGGTCGATCCGACTGCGACGCCAACACCCACATCGACGCCAACGCCAATTGTCTCGCCAACGCCTTCACAAGTCCCAACAGCAACGTTGGAACCCACGAGTACCCCTACTGATAGCCCAGAAACACCGACGGCATCGCCCTCGGCAACCCCTGTGGCAAGTGCAACGCCAGCACCTACGTTAAGTGTCACTGAACGTGCGGACCAATTCGATACCACCCGCAGATCGTTCTACGATACGGTGCGGTCATCGGCAGGTGTCTCTGACGAAACCATCAATACCTATTTTGAAATGCGGGCACTGCGCAAAAAAGTCCGTGATGCTGTGTTGGTCGATGTGGCTCAAACCGACGACTTTGTCAATGTGCGTCATATTTTGGTTGCCACCGCACCAGAAGCCCAAAGCGCCATTGACGCCCTCAATACGGGCGAATCTTTTGCGTCGGTGGCAGCAGCAGTCTCGACAGACGGAAGCGCCGCTACCGGTGGTGGCTTGGGTTGGTCTCAGGCGAGTCGGTATGTGGAAGAATTTGCGGATGCCGTGAAAACTGCGGAGATCGGTGTCATCGTCGGACCCGTACAAACGCAATTTGGTTTCCATGTGCTTCAAGTGACAGCTCGCGAAGAACGCCCCATCACTGATGACGAATATCAAACCAAACTGGATGAAGAATTCACCACCTATATTCAAACACTGCGTAATAGTGACACCACAAATGTCGAGATCTTCGACATTTGGACTGAAAACATTCCCGAAGAACCTGTTTTCGTGCCGCGTGGTTTGTAAAGCGTTCCACCCGCCTCACGCGCGGTAAATTCACCAAAAAGAGATGTCACCCCATGGGCGGCATCTCTTTTTGGTTGATGCGCTCCCACCCTAAAGCCATTTCTTTCTTGCCTTCGCGCCGATTGAAACCGTGACCTTTGCTTTCGCCGTTCCCTCAGGGCTGTTGCAAAGTCGAAAGAGGACAAATTCAATGAATAGCAGATTTGATAATCCCCACCCCGTCTGACCTTCGGTCAGCGCCCCCTCCCCATTGCATGGCTGAGGGGGAGAAAAAAGCTCACAACGGTTCTTAGAAGTCCCCTCTCTACGAAGTGGGGAGGGGATGCCGACCTTCGGTCGGACGGGGTGGG